>Ga0075118_10000437_pt1 | contig 39338 bp, 36 predicted proteins | sample AntAceMetag02UKE_FD_69794 | JGI IMG/M metagenome (GOLD analysis project Ga0075118, IMG submission 69794) | Saline lake microbial communities from Ace Lake, Antarctica - Antarctic Ace Lake Metagenome 02UKE | ecosystem: Environmental > Aquatic > Non-marine Saline and Alkaline > Saline | place...
TTATGGAAAGTCAACGGGATGGATTCACAATGAAACACAACTCCATGTGGAAGCGGAAGAAGTCTACAACAAGATTATTCCAGAATACCACGAAAAGCGTGTAGTGCTTTATGGACGAAGTCTTGGGACAGGCATTGCGGCTAAATTAGCTACTCTGCACCAACCAGAATCGCTGGTGTTGTGCACCCCCTATTTTAATTTTGACGATGTGGTTAAATACACCTACCCGCTAGTTCCTGTATCGGTATTACTGAAGTATAAATTCAGAACCAATGAATACCTAAAGCAACTCAATTGCCCTATTTACCTATTGCATGGAACGGAGGATGAATTAGTACCTTACGAATCCAGCGTTAAGTTGAATAAATTGGGCGATAACATTGAACTGACCACCATTACAGGTGCAACGCATTCTGACCTTATTGACTACCCTGAATTCCGAGAAAAAATAGAAAAGATACTGGTATAACCCAAAGAGTTATTTAAGAAAAGCGGTATTAAAAGCTAGTAATCCGTTGAACTTTTAAAGTAGCTATCTGAAAATTAAAAATCTCATTAATTATACTTAAAGCGACAAATTATATCACTATATAATTGAATTTTTCTGTATATTAATTATTTTGACACATCTTCACTTTACATGCTTTAGGGAGTCGAAACTATTCTATTATTGGCGTTTTCATTACTTCCAAACTGTCTGTTTACACTAACAGATTTAAAACTTAAGTTCCTTATATAATTCTGCTGTGGATTTACTAAAAACAAAAACAACCCAATAAGACTTGGCCAAATAAAACAACTACAAATTCAGTTCAAGACCTCTGCAATAAATAATCATGGTTAAAGGTTGTTGATTAAGCAATTATTCTTCTTTCAAAGTGATAAATGTAACCTTGAATTCTTAAAGGTTCACTACTTTTGTACTACACTTATGGATTCGAGCAGATTAAAAACAATTATTGGTGCTAGCTTTATTGCTATGTTAATGCATTCCTTTTGCTGCGTATTACCTCTTGTTGTGGTTTTAGGGGGATTATCTGGTGCGGCTTCTACTCTATCTTGGATAGAACCTGCCGAGCCTTATTTAATTGGCTTTTCAATTTTAGCTTTAGGCTTTTCTTTTTATCAAGTGTATAAACCCAAACCAGAAATAGATTGTGAATGTGAAACACACAGTCATAAAAACAAACTCACTTCAAAAGTGTTTTTATGGAGTACAACGGTTTTTACTATCGCCATGTATTCACTGCATCATTTTACTGATGTATTTGGTCATACTCACTGACCAACAAAATTGTAAGAAATTGTTCCATCTTGCTTGGTTTCCGAAGCTAGATCTTCGTTGAAAGTAGAAGTCAAAGCAGCATTCTTAGCGGCTTCTTGAAGACACTTATCTTTTGTATTGGTTTTTACTGAATTAACACTTGCTGATAGTACTTCTCCAAAACGATTGACAGAAATATTTACTACGACCGTGCCTCCACCCTGACAAACATATACCGGATTATTGATGCCTATAATACCCTCTATCCTATTCTTTAGGTAATAGGTAATGTTGGTCACATCATTGTGTTTGTTGCCTAAGTCAGATTTGCCCTTTGCTCCAGTTGAAGTTTTCTTTTTACTTTTCTTTTTATCAGAAATTTCTCCCTCCAAGCTTCCAGCTCCTTTTCGACCTAAATCAGTAGTGCTTTCACTCCGAGCCATATCAGATACTTGTTTGGCAATCTCTTGGTCAATTTTGGCCTTCTGAGCCTTACTCAGTTCATTAGTAGCTTCATTAATTGCTTGATTGGTTTTTGCTACCGAATATTTTTTAGCATCCAACCCCTTTTCTTCGAAATTCTCTGGAATTCTAACCTTTTCAATTTCACGTAATTTAGATAGTGGTTTAATTTCCTGTAAACTCATATTGATGTACGACCAATCTTTATTCTTGTCAAAATCAATTTGCGTAAAAGCAAAAAGCAACACAGTGACCAAATGAATGGCCGCTGTTGTAATTATTGCCCAATATGATGATTTAGATATTTGCACAACCAATAGTATGAAATAAAAAAAGCCTTAATCCCAAGAGTTTGAGATTAAGGCTTCCAAATATTGTTAACGAGAATCGTTTACATTGCTGGCATCAAAGAAATAGTCAACTCGATATCATCACTAAGAACCATATCTTTCATAGTAGCCGCATAAGCAACTTCATAATTCTGACGATTGAAAGTCAATACACCAGTAGCTGCTCCTGTAGCTTCATCAAATACTACATTACTAACTGTTTCTGCGTTTGTTTTTCCTCTTACTGTAAGATTTCCCATAACTGTTCCTGCTGTCATATCAGAACCAGTAATTTCGAAAGATGCTGTTGGATTATTCGCAACATCAAAGAAATCAGCAGTTGCTAAATGACCCACTAATTTCTCTACAGTATTATCTTCGCTATAGTTGCTGTCTGTTGGAGTAATTGAACCCATATCAATAACAAACTTGCCACCAACAAGATTCTTTCCTTTCCAATCTAAATTTCCTTCTTTTACTGCAACTGTTCCCGAATGCGAGTACATTCCAGCCATAGTTCCTTTCCATTCTACTGAGCTAGTAGCTGCATCAACCGTAAATGACTTCATCTCAACTTCATCAGTATCTGTTGCTGGAGCTGCTGCTTCAGTTTTCTTTTCGCCACCGCCACATGCTGTCATTGCAAATGTAAATGCTGCAGTTGCAGCTAATAATGTAATTTTTTTCATCTCTTTATAATTTTGTTATTTGACTTATTGAGCGACGAATGTATAATTATAAAAGCAATAATCAATGTATATACATCTATATTTTACGACTTTTTTAATACTAAGCTTTTATAACAACCATTTACAGCATTTTTATATCAATTCGTATAAGCCTTCCAACGCTTTTCTAGCTTTATTATAGTGTTGAGCAGCAACTTCAGGTGACAGATAACCCAATGCTCATAGTTCAAATGGCTCCAATATTTTTTGTTTCATTTCTAATATCTCAGAATATTGACCTGGCTCAAACCCTTCTATTGGAGTAGCATCTATACGCAATGCCGCCGTAGCGATAACTGCAATCCAAATGATGCAGGTGTTAACTGAATTGCTTCTTTTATAGTTGCTTATATCTTGCAGGAATATTTGGGTGGAAGACTTGCAGTTCGAACATAAGAGTTAACAGTTCTTTATGATCAATTCGAGGGTTATAATAACAAAAATCGGCCTTTTCAGATTACGAAAAGGCCGATTTTAACAAATGACAAACCAAATAAAAATTTAATTCTTTATAAGTCTTTCTCGGACAATTACACCTTCATTATCAATTTGAACAACATACATTCCTGGATCCAATTCAACCAGAGAAATAGTTGACTCAGATTTAGAAATTGTTTGTTTTATAATAAGTTTTCCATTTAAGTCAAACAAGCAAACCGAAGTTTCCGAATCTGAGTCAATCTGAAAGTTAAGAACATCAGATGCTGGATTGGGAAACATTTGAAAATTGCTTTCACCAAATAAACTTTCTACTCCAACATTTAAATTTGGATCAGTTTCTTCCTCTTCTATTGTAGATAAATCAAAAGATAGCATTTGATTTAAACGCAATCCAGAAGCGTCTTCTCCTCCTACTAAATAAACCATATTATCAATAACAAATGTACCTGTAGCCCATCTACTTCCATTTCCAGGATGCGACTCTTGTTTTATCCAAGAGTCTAAATCTGGTGTATACTGATAAAAATATCCAGAATCAAAGTTTTGATGTTGTTCATCCTCTCCGCTTATTATGTAACCGTATTTACCGTTATTAAATTGACTTCCAGCCACTCTTCCTTCTCCAGGAAAATCACTCAATTTTGTCCATGAATTATTTACTGTATTGAATTTATAAAAGTCATTATAAATGTTTGTTGAAGTCAATCTAAAACCGGGAACAAATGTTGTTCCGTGTCCCATTCCAACATATGCATCCGTACCAATACCAAAGAAATATGGGTGATGTCTTGTATCTCCCGGCAAATCAGGATGTTTCAACCAAGTATTTGAAGAAATGTTGTATTCGTACCAGTCTTTACGATTTCCTGTAGCGCTGCCACCTGCACCAACAAATAGCTTTCCATTCGTAGTAGAAACAAAAGCTGGATGAAAACGACCAACACAAGAACAAGAAGCAAGTTGCTTCCAAGTGTTGGCAATTGGATCATATTCCCACAAATCATTTAAATATTGATTTGTTGAACTTATCCCAAAACCTACATAAGCTTTTCCATCATTTGTTACAGCGTATGAGAAGCTTCTAGCTACTCCAGGAAAATCGGCCATTTTTGTCCAAGTATTGGAAATAGGATCATATCTGTAAAAATCCTTAACGTAAGTATCTGCGCCACCTGCTTGTGCTCCAGCTGTACCCGCTAAAACATAACCGTTACCAATTAATGAAAAAGCAATTGGATGGTGCCTTGCTACCCCAGGAAAAGGAGCTTTAGTTTTCCAATTTGTTTGACCGATAGCCAACAAGCAACTAAGTAAAAAAATAAAAGAAATATATAGATTTTTCATGTATTTGTTTTTGTGTTATAAGTTGAACAACCAAAAAACTTAATGGTTTGGCACTATAATCAAACAGTCATTTAACTGACAAAAAATAGTCCACGGGCCTAAGTTATTCAATTTTTATAAGGTACCATAAGAACTGCATTTTCACTTAAACCGACTCTTTACTTCTTTAAATTTCTCATTGCGTAATTTAAAATCTAACTCCCAGTTATATTCTATGAGGTAGTCTGTAATACCAATGCCTTTGTCATTGGGGCATCAGTAAACTTTAGATTGTATCTAATGTATGAGCGTTCGATGCTTTCCATGAGTTAGTTTATGCAAGAATTGGCTAGCGAATTCCTAATGAATTAATATTTTTTCGAGTTCGTCTGATGTAGGCATACCATATGTACTTTCTTCTTTTTCTAAGTAAATTTGAATGAGTTCAGTAATTTGAAGCCCTAGTTTTTTTCGAGTTGAACCACTAACTATTATATAGCATTTATCACCTCTACTTTTAACCGAGATATGGGATTCAATTTTATCTTTAAATATTGCCTTAACTCTTGGGTATTTATTTGCGCCAAACTTCACTATTAAATTCTCAGGCACAAAAACGATCAAATATCACCCCAACGAAGAGTCGTGATTTTCGAGTCGTGCAGAAAACATAAAACTGAAGATTAAACTATCGGACTATTATTAATTATTGGTTAAAAAAAATCCCTTACCAAATAAATCGGTAAAGGATTTTTTAATTGTAAAATTCAGTTACTCTGCTGGTGCGCCTTCAGCATCACCAAATGCATCAGATACGTCATCCTCGTATCCAGTCATTAGAATTACGCAACCTTTAATAAAGGAAGAACCGTCCTCGGCAATATATGCTGGAATTAAAAAATTGACATATATCTCTGACAATCCTGACTCAGGATCTGGCTCAAAATTGAATTGTTTTTGTGAACTTTCGAACTCAGCCAATTGCTCTCTTTTCTTTTCAGTTTGAGGTTTGTCGTAAATTCTAATTTTGATGTCTTTGGGAACTAATTCAGTGTTAAATGTAAAACGATATCTAGCATCATAATATATTGGAATACTAATTTCCTTTATATCATTGAATCGCTTAAATACGATACGATTAGTAACCATATTCGTATACTTAAAAGGGACTAAAGCCTTTCTACATTTAATGATCACATCTCCCTTTGGGCAATATGATGTTGGAGTTTGTTGAGCATGCAGATAACTCGAGGTAAGTAAAACTACAATTGATAGCAATATTCTCATAATTTTTACTTTCTAATATTAAACTTTAGTAATTCGATTTCTCAATTCAGTAATCATAATAGATAGTTCTTCCAAATGTTCTTTCGAAATTTTATAATCTCTAAAAGATGCTATTTTTTGGGAGTTTTTATTCTCTTCTAATCGTATGAAGAACTTATCAAGTTTATTCAAGTCCTTAGTAAGTTGCTCGATATCTTCAGTTTGATTATTGTTTGACCGAAGGGCTTTCACCAAATTATCCAGAATCGTCATTTGCTCTACAAGTCTACCTGAAATCACATGTTGATTATTGGAATTCGAAGCCTTAACTCCTAAGTACATCCCTTCTATCCAAGCTCCAGCAAAAATAATATGCGTTACTTCTTGTAAATTGTTTTCATCCACAAACATGTCTGTTTGCATTTGAATATCAATCATAACATTTAGAATCGAATCTTCATTTCCTAAGCTATTTTGAAACCTATTCAACAATTCTTCTGATTCAAACACAGCACCAAACCCAATTTTATCTGAAAGACTTTTTATTGTTTTCAAATAAGCAGTTGCATCCTGGCTTTGTCCATTGAGGATTATATATGCTAGATCAGCAGAATAAACTCCAAAGTTCAAAATCTTCTGAGACTTCGTGATGTATTGTTCTTGATTAGCAGGAGGATTAGTGAGTCCTTTTATGTAGCTCAATCCTGATTTTTGGAAAATAGAACCAATTTGCAATGCTGAAGGTAAATAAAATGCTTCAGGTTCTCTATCCTCTCCTTCCTCAGCCATTTCATTCAGTAAATCATTCTGGGCTTGCTCCTCTTGAGAAACTTGTTGCGTTGTGTCTTCACCACATGACGACAATATCATTGTTGAAATAAACAAAGCTGTAATTATCTTCTTATCCATTATTTGGAAATTAGTTTAGTACTTGATATTAATTCTTAAATCCTGAGTAAAAAATCACACATCCTTTATCAATTACGTTTGCGTCACTATTGTTTGAAGCAGGAATAATGTAATCAATGTAGATTCTATTGTGAGTTGCATTTTTAGGTGGATCATATACGAAATGTCGCTCATGACTGGTTCCATCGTAAACTTTTCTACGACTAGAATTACTAGCAGGCTTGTCGTAAATTTCAATTTTCACATCTTGGTGCAGACCTTCTGTGTTAAACACAAATCGGTAATTAGCATCATGAAAAAGAGGCACTTCTACTTCTTTAAACTGACTTTTCGAATTAAAAGTAATTTTTGTAATCTTGAATGCATAATAATGAAATGGCTTCAAGTCACGTTTACATTTTTTCTTTACTTCTTCATCCCATTTACAAGAGTTCCTAACTGTTTGGGCCTGAATTGAAAGAGCAGTACATAAAAGAGCCAGAGCTAAAAATAAATTTCTCATTTTTTATAAATTTTAAAGTAATAATTATGATTTGGTTATTTCGCTACGCAAATCTCTTACCATTTCATAAAGTTTCTTCCAATCTGCATCTGCAAGTGCTGTTTCATCGTAAGAATATTTATCAGCTCCCTTCACACCCTTAATACTTAAAAAGTAATCCAGAATCGCTTGATATTTCCCTTCAATTGCAGCAGTTTCATCACTTCTATTTGGCTGAAACTGCAAACCTTTAATTAGATTCTCTACAATACCCATTTGCTCCGCTAAACGAGCTTTAAGGTTATCGTTGCCACTATTGTTAGCAGCATCTAATCCTATATACATCCCTTCAATCCAAGCTCCAGCAAAAATTACCATTGCTGTATGCTCTTCATTATTCTCAGCAATTAGCATATCTGTTTTTTCTTGAAACTCCAGCATTATGTTGAACACTGAATCTTTGTTCCCAATATTTGTCTCAAAACGTTCAAATAAAGGACCGGTATTAAAAATTCCAGACATTCTTGTTTCATCAGCTAATTGTCTAACAGCTTTTAAATATTTTATCGACATTTGAGACTGATCATTAAGAATGCAGTAAAATAAATCGCCACTATAAACACCAAAATTCAATAGTTTCTCGAACTTAGAATTGTAGTCAGAAACTTTTTCTGGATTATTGGTAATTCCATCTATATATGAAAGACCCGAATTCTTAAACATCGCACTAATTTGGAGCGCAGAAGGAATAATAAATTCAGGTTCATCAAAATCCCCTTCAATTACTTCAACTTCATGAACTACTGCTTCTTCATTATCTTCGACGGGATTCGCATCAGGAGCCTTTGAGTCTCCGCATGAAATTGCAAAAACACAAACTGCTATCGCTAATACTGAACTGACTTTTTTATTCATTTTTTTTATTCTTTAGGGCTTATTATCGCGAATATATATAAATTACTCTATTAGGTTTTCTAACCCTTTTCATTTTTTAAAAATCTACAGCCTCAAATCCAGCTCCGATTAGTATACAACCTCTATTTCTTATGTAATTATTAAACTCTGTATCACCAGGGATTTTAACAGATAAATATATTCTTGAACCTTCAAAATCTGAAGGAGTTTGATAGGTAAACGTTTTGGAAGTAGACTGGGATAATACCTTAGATCCTGAAATCTTGTGAGGTTTGTCAGTAATCTTCATTTCTACTCCTGTTGGCATTCCTTCTGCGTTTATCACAAACTTATACTGTGTTGTGTGATAAATAGGAATTGCAATTTCCTTAACTTGAGTGTATGATTTGTAGTGAATTTTCGCTGGAGTAATCTTTTCCAGTCTAAATGGAGCAATTTCCATCTTAATTTTCTCTGCAGTTACTTTAAATGTACAACTCTCTTTGATAATAATTTCTTCAGGATCGGAATTACCCGACCTTCCTTTTTTCTTTTGACCAAAAGAAACACTCGAAAGAAACACTGTAATCAAAACTGCTAGTCCTATACCTTTTGTACTCATTATATTGATTTTTAGACGTGCGACTAAAATAGGAAACTAAATAAGGTTTATGGATTAGTTAGTTGAGAGGCTATCAACAAAAAAATTAAACATAACATTCTGATATACAGTATTTTAAATTAATATTTATGATTAGTTCACATTCTTAAAAGTTTCTTAGTTTTGGGCAAAACACACAAAAATTAAAATCAAACACATAAAATCTACTAAAATGAAAGGTAACTGGAAGTTCTTATTTATGTCCACAATTGGACTTTTTATGATCGGTTTGTCTTACGGGCAAGTAAACGATGACCAAGCAGCTGTTGATGAACAATTAACCAATTTAGAACAAAATACAGAACCATCCGATGAGGTAATGTCGGAGTTAGAACAAGAAGAAATTGTTGAAGATGTCATTACCGGTGAACCTATTGCAGAACATTCAAAAGAGGCTGTTGCAGAGGAAGAACATAATAGTCATGGTCATGAGGGAATGAACACCTTGGATCTTATCGCTTTATTGGTATTACTTGCCGCATTATTCACATTCATTAATATTCATTACATAAAGCTGCCAGGAACAATTGGTCTTATGCTTCAAGCTCTCTTTTTAAGCTTAATAATTGTAGGAGCAGGATTTGTATTCCCAGCAATCAGACAAGGTGCAGAAAACATTATGCGTAATGTGGATTTTACGGAAGTACTATTGAACATTATGCTTAGTTTCTTGCTCTATGCAGGTGCATTGCATGTGGATATCGATAAGTTAAAAGAAGAATCTGCCTCTGTATTTATACTTGCGATATTCGGTACCTTAATTTCAACATTCCTTATCGCAACATCAATCTATTATTTCTTAGGATTATTCGAATTATCATTTGAAATTGAATACATCCATTGTTTATTGCTGGGAGCCCTTATTTCTCCTACAGATCCAATTGCAGTTCTGGCAATTCTTAAAACAACTAATATTTCAAAAAATCTTCAAATTAAGATTGAAGGCGAATCATTATTTAATGATGGAATCGGTGTTGTTGTATTCATTACTATTCTAGCGATTGCAACAGGTGGTTCTAGTCATGGTGGTGGAGAAGAAATTACTGCAGGTTCTGTAGCTTTACTTTTTGGTAAAGAAGTTTTTGGTGGTCTTTTATTAGGAGGACTATTCGGAGCACTAGGTTATTGGTTATTGGTTGTGATAGACAATGCGCACGAAGAATTAGAGGTTTTAACTACTCTTGCTTTAGTGTTGGTTGGAACTCAAATAGCTGTTCATTTACATATTTCAGCACCACTTGCGATGGTCGTTATGGGCCTTATAATTGGAAGGGGAAATGCAAGCCATGGTCAGTTGGATGAAAACGGAGTGGAAATTGAAGGAATTGCTGGAGAATACGTAATGAAATTTTGGCATTTAGTTGATGAGGCAATGAATGCTATTCTATTCATCCTTATTGGACTAGAAATGTTAATCATTATTGAAGAAAGTACTGGTGCATTCTTGCAAATCGGCGTGATAAGTATATTCGTAATTCTTGCTGGTCGATTCTTAGGAGTTGCTATCCCTGTCACTATTCTTGACTTCTTCAAACGGTCAGCAACAGGAACTATCCCGATTCTTACTTGGGGCGGCTTAAGAGGCGGTATTTCTATTGCATTAGCACTTTCATTATCTGAAGGCGATATAGGAAAAGAGGTTAAGTATTTGATTGTAACAATTACCTATTGCGTAGTTGTATTCTCTATCCTTGTTCAAGGAATGACCATTGAAAAACTGGTTAAAAAGTACCTATAAAATAATTTTTAAGAGCAATTGAAAAAGCTCCTATCGGAATTCCGGTAGGAGCTTTTTTTTGTTCAACTTTCAAGTTCAGTCAACTTACTTTTTAATGAAAATCGCTGTTATTCCGCTACTACAGGCAAAGTACTATTGCATCTTAATAAATCAACTTTCTGATCTATTATAATTAATCTTTAAAATACCTGGACACCGTTTTTGCAAATAGATCTAGTCTAAAGAATGACCACCAGAATATTGAAGTTTCAATTCTTCTTCAGCTGGTTTGTTTTGAGGTGTATAGCCCAGATGATTTTCTCCACCAGTATCTTCATGATTTGGGAACCACTTCCAAATAAAGCCACCCAATATCCAAGGCTTCGACCAGGCCTCTTCAAACATAGATTGATAGAGGATTTTCTGATTTTCAAGATGTGCCACTCGATTATTGTTATCTGATTCCCAAGGTCTCATTCCGGCAAATTCAATACTTCGGTATCCACATTCTGCAAAAAAAACCTTTTTACCAAATTTCCGCGAAACACGCTCCAATTCATCTAACCACGGTTCCCAACCTATCGCTAAACTATCCTTAGTTACTAGCCTTTCATTAGACAGCGGGAAATAGGCATCTACTCCTATCAAATCTAAATCTTCCCAAATCCATGTTCTTTGGTAGGCATCCCAATTCGCTGCATAAGTTAAGGTGCCCTTGTAATCAATTCGAACTTCGGCTATTAAGTCTCTCCAAAATTCTGGTCGTTTTTCGATAAATGTTTCGAGCTCCGTTCCAATACAGAACATTTCCGCTTTTGTTTCAACAGCAACTTTTACAAACTTGATAATGTAATCTCTGTAATTTGATTCAAAAATCTCCCAATCTTTTTCAGTATTCAATTCGAAATCACCGCTGTATGAACCTCCTCGGAACCAAATTTGTGGTTTAATCATTATTCTTTGCCCCTGCTCTCTTGCCAGTAAAATTGTCTTTTTTACTCCCACAACAGTTTCTCCCCACCACTGGTGATTATCATCAAACCTTAATGAAGGGTGTCCTTTGGTTCCTATTGCAAAAGGTATTACCGCGATATAATTTGCGTTTACATTTTTGACCGGAATCATTTCAACTGATGAGATCTCATTTTGTGTTGCTACATAGCTCAAACCAAAAATCACATCTTTATAAGAATCAAAATTAGCATCATCAATCGCAGCAACCTTTTGCACAATAACTTCTCCTTTACTGCATGAGCAAGCCAAAAAGATTATAATCAGACAGCAGTTAAATATTTTCATTCTAAATATGTTTTTCTAATTATCGAAATTACGGGTTTATTTTGGGGTGTTTAATCTGAATTTCAAATTCCCCCAGCTTTGAGATTTAAATACCATTTCCAAATAAATCCACCAGCAAACCAATCTGGGTTCCAAACTGGATTAAAAAATCCTTGGTATGCATTTTCTTGTGCTTTAATTAGCCTACTCCTCCAATGACTTTGACTCAATTAGCCATTGCTCGCTAACTGCATTATCCGCAATACAATATCCATATTCAATACAAATGATTTTCTTGTTTTTACTTGCTGAATATTCGGATAAATTTCTTTTAAAAGCTTGCATAATTCCAAATGAACAAATTGCAATCCAATTAGCACCAAGTTCAATTAACCCAGCACAACCGTCATAATTTGAGGTTTACTTATTACTAACATAATAACTCCCTCTATTTTTATGAGCTGCTAATTAATTATGGAAAAACTAGGATTATTGCAACGATTCGTATCACATTGTGATGGAAAAAGAAACCGTGGATTTAGAAGCTATGCTTAAATCCAAAAAGGTTATTCTCTGTTCTTAATTTTTAACTCGAATCAAATGGATTCAAACCAAATTTCATTGGCTAATACAGTAATTTTGTAGCCTTGAAAACTGAGCAAAAAAGATGGTTTATAGAACTGAGTTATAATGGTGCAGCCTTCAGTGGTTGGCAACGTCAGTTAAATGCTTCGTCTGTTCAGCAAACAATTGAAGAAGCGATCAGTATTATTTTTCAAAAACCTACGGAAATCTTAGGTTGTGGAAGAACCGATTCAGGAGTCCATGCAAAGTCCTACTTCGCCCATTTTGATACTGAAATGTCATTTGAACCAGTTGATTTAGTATTTAAACTCAATAGTATTTTAAATAATGATATAGGAATTTCAAGGATTTGCTCTGTAGATAATCAGCTCCATGCTAGGTTTGATGCAACCTTAAGAACCTATAAGTACTTCGTTCTTTTTGAGAAAAATCCTTTTGAAATCCCCTTCAGTCATTATATCTATGGTACTAAACCAGATATAGAAAAAATGAATTTTGCAGCACAGTTGCTTTTAGGAGAGCATGATTTTTCATGCTTCGAGAAAATAGGATCCGATAATTCTACCAGTATTTGCAAAATCTCGCATGCTAAATGGACTAAAAATGAAAGCGGTACTGTTTTCGAAATTTCAGCGAATAGATTTCTTAGAAATATGGTTCGAGCAATTACAGGAACCTTGTTGGAAGTTGGTCTAGATGATATTTCAATGGAAAAATTCAAAACCATTCTTAAAAGTAAAGACCGAAGTCAAGCAGGTCCTTCAGCTCCAGCAAAGGGCTTATTCCTTTGGCAAATCACCTATCCAAATCTTAAAAGTTATGAGTGAGATAACGGGTAACGTTTTCGATGTCAAAATATTTAAACGTGTCCTAAAGTACGTTCGGCCTTATCGAAAGCAGTTTAATTTTACAGCTTTACTTACCATAATACTTGCCTTCCTCGGTCCCTCTAGACCATTATTAGTTAAATATACTGTAGATAATTCAATTATCATCCCTGATTCAGAATTGCTGATCAAGCTAACTTTAGCAATGGTAGCATTGGTAATAATAGAAACGATTGTACAATTCTACCAAACCTACATGGCCAACTGGGTCGGTCAAAGTGTAATTAAAGACCTTAGAGAAGAGACTTTCCATAAAATTTCAGCATTCAAACTCAAGTATTTCGATCAAACGCCAATAGGAACTATGGTAACTCGAGTAGTTTCTGATATTGAAACCATTGCTGACTTATTCTCAAATGGTATCCTCATTATAATTGGAGATATCATGAAACTTTTAGTTGTAATTATAATAATGTTCATCACTGATTGGCGTTTGGCTTTGCTCAGTTTGGCTTCAATTCCACTATTATTAGTGGCTACTAAAATGTTCAATAAGTCCATTAAATCAGCTTTTCAAGATGTAAGAACCGAGGTTTCTAGACTGAACGCGTTTATTCAAGAGCACCTAACGGGGATGAGTATTGTTCAGATTTTTAATCGTGAACAAAAGGAATATGAAAAATTTAAAGGGATAAATAAAAAACATAGAAACGCACATGTTAGAACAGTTTGGGCCAATGCTATCTTTTTTCCAATTGTGGAGTTATTCAGTGCAACTTCTCTTGCCTTATTAGTTTGGCTTGGCTCCAAAGGAATTATAGATGAGAAAATAACATTTGGAAGTCTGCTTGCGTTTATCCTCTACATTCATATGCTATTCCGCCCTATCCGACAACTTGCTGACCGATTCAATACATTGCAATTGGGAATGGTCAGTTCCGAACGGGTTTTTCGAGTATTGGATACAGATGCGAAAATTGAAAATGCAGGAAACATAAAACTGAATAATCCAAAAGGGCTGATTGATTTTAAGAATGTCTGGTTTGCATATAATGAGCCTGAATGGATTCTTAGAGACATTAACTTTACAGTCGCTCCAGGTGAAAAAGTTGCTTTAGTAGGGCCAACAGGAGCGGGAAAATCCTCTATTATTAATCTTCTTGGACGATTCTATGAATACCAAAAAGGGTCTGTGAGTATTGACGGAAACTTGATTCAAGACATTGACTTACAATCGCTAAGAAAACATGTAGGAATTGTGGTTCAAGACGTTTTCTTATTCTCAGACACCATCTACAATAATATTACACTCAACAATCCTAGAATTTCAATGGAGGAAGTTAGAACAGCTGCTAAGGAAATTGGTGCTGATGATTTCATTATGCGATTGCCTGGTGATTACCAATATGCAGTTGGTGAACGCGGGGGAACTTTATCTGTTGGACAAAGACAATTATTAGCCTTTATACGTGCTTACCTCTATAACCCTGGGATTCTAATATTGGACGAGGCTACATCATCTGTCGATACTGAATCGGAAGAAATGATTCAAAAAGCTACGGAAAAAATCACTGAAAATCGGACTTCAATTATTATCGCTCACCGTTTAGCAACAATTCAAAAGTCAGATAGGATTATGGTAGTTGATGACGGAAAAATCATTGAAAGTGGAAGTCATTCAGAATTATTAAAGAAAAATGGTTTTTACAAAAACTTATATGACATGCAATTCGCAACTGAATTAGAATCATGAGAAAAGGCTATATCATGCTGTTTACCTGCTTATCAATTGGATCTTTAGCAGCACAAGATTCTAAAAGTACATCTCGCGAAAATCTTGATTTTGAAGCAGATAAAATCGTTAAAGAGGCTACAACCAATATCCTGAATTATATTGGATTACCTCCAGATTTTAAGGTGGTTCAATTAAATATTCCCAATGTCATCGCTTACACCAAACATGGAGATCGCTATATAGGATACAATCCAAAATTTATTCAACGTTTGCGAATTCAATCTGAAACCGATTGGAGTGCATATAGTGTTTTGGCACATGAGATAGGCCATCATCTTGCAGGCCACACAGAAAAAAGTGGCAGATCAAATCCAGGAAATGAATTAGTTGCAGATCATTTCAGTGGTTTTATTCTTCAGCGAATGGGCGCTACGTTGGCTCAAGCTGAGTCTGCTTTGCTAAGTTTAGAAAAAATTGGTGGTATTTCGGATACCATCCATCATCCTCCTGTTAATTCTAGAATTACCTCCTTGGCAGAAGGTTGGATGCAAGCTGCTTCGTTAAATTTAAATCATAAGATTTTAGAAAAGATAGACAACCCTGAAGCTCCCTCAACTAATATGTATCAATATAAGTGCACATTTAATGGTGACGAAAACGTTTATTACATAAATCAAAACGATCAAGTAATCTGGTTTAACGAACGAGGCAGGCCTATTGAAATTGGAAAAAAAATGCCATCTGAAACAACCAATTTTGCATGGAATATTAAGTATGGAAGAAGTATATACGGCGTTGATGCTAAGGGAGTTATTTGGTCTAACACCAACTACAGTTCGAGTTTTAAAGTCGGAATAATTGACAAATTCAATTACAACCCAAATCAGATTGAAGAACAAACAAAATCTGAGAAATAGACCTACAAACTTCGAATAAGTTCAGTAAAAATTTTAGTCATTAATGGCTCTGCATTATTTGCAACCTGCTGCACATCATTATGTGTTACTTCTACTATTTTTCCTTCCACACCCAAATCAGAAATTATAGAACAGGCAAAACATGGAATTCCCATATGGCGAGCCGCAATAACTTCTGGAACGGTCGACATTCCAACTACATCGGCACCGATAACTCTGACGTATTTATATTCTGCTGGAGTTTCTAAACAAGGACCGCTTACTCCTGCATAAACACCTTCTTGAACTTTAATGTCATTTTGTATTGCAATCTTATGCGCCTCAGCAATCATAGACTTATCATAAGCTTCACTCATATCGGGAAACCTTGTTCCTAATTCGTCAATGTTTGATCCCATTAACGGATTATCACCAAACAAATTAATATGGTCATTTATGATCATTAGATCTCCAATTTCATAAGTTTCGTTGACTCCGCCGCATGCGTTAGAAAGTAACAAGTGTTTAATTCCCAATTGCTTCATAACACGAATTGGAAAAACTACCTTATTCATCCCATAGCCTTCGTAAAAATGAAATCGTCCTTGCATAGCAACAACATTTTTCCCTCCTAGTTTTCCGAAAATTAATTTACCGGCATGTCCTTCGACTGTTGAAATAGGAAAGTTTGGAATATCAGAATAATTCAATTCTAACTCTGCCTCAATTTTATCTACTAATCCGCCTAAACCAGAACCCAGAACGATTCCAACGCTAGGCTGATTTTGAATTTTACTTCTTAAGAAATTAGCAGTGTTATTTATTTCTTGTAACATATTCTATAATTTGTTCATCAAATTCCTCTTTGTCCTTTCCATGAAATTGTACTTGAACAGGAATAAAATAGATGGGTTTATCTCCCAATAGTTCTTTAATTCCAGCCGATTGCAACCGAACAGCATCCTTCTCGGTAGTAATAATAATTTTATTTTTTCCTTTTATTTGATCAAATTCTCTAAGAATTTTCATAATGTCATTGATCATAAAGTTATGGTGATCTCCAAACCTCAAATGACGAATTGAATTAACTGTATCCTTTAAATGATATTCCAAAATAGAAGGTTTTGCAATTCCCGTAAATAGTAGAATATCTTTTTCTTTTCCTAGTTTGATATTCTTTGGATGTTCGTTTTCGTAAACTGGCTTTATACTGTTATAGGATAGATAGGAGAAATAAACCTTTTGGTAAGGTTTTGTCTTCAATTGTTTACGAATTGCTCTCGCATCCACAGGTGAGAATATGGATGGACATTTAGTAACTACAATAACATCAGCACGCAGCGCACCCCATTGCGGTTCTCTTAAACCACCGGTAGGCAGCATAATATCCTTGATATATAATTTGCTATAATCTGTCAACAAAATTGAAAGCCCCGGTTTTAAAGACCTGTGCTGAAAAGCATCATCCAAAATAACACATTTAGTCTCAGGGTATTTTTCGATGATATTTTTGATACCACGATTCCGATTAGCATCGACAAATACGTTTAAGTATGGATAATTATCTTTAAAAACTTTAGGTTCATCTCCTACATCCAAAAACGAGTGATTGGGAGATACCTTAATAAAGCCAGTAGTTTTTCGTCCATAACCCCTGCTTAAAGTGGCAATTTTAATTTTTCTTTTTAATAGGCGTATTAAATATTCAACATGTGGACTTTTCCCAGTCCCTCCCATAGATAAATTCCCAACAGAAATAACTGGAAAATCATACATTTTAGAACTCAAAAACCCCATGTCATAGAAGAAATTGCGCACAGTCATTATGCCTCCGTAGACAAAGGCAAGTGGATACAGAAAAAATCTAATTATTTTCATTGAGGTGCGAAGTTAAAAGTTTAAGCATCTTAGGCCTACATTATATGCATTTCTGTAATTACCTTCACCTATTCACTCTCAATAGGCCTCTCCGGACCGATTGCTGTTAGAATAAGGCCCGCAATATTCTCTTCATATGTAATATAAAAGACCTCTAAACACTCTAGACCGACACAATCATTTATCGAGAACAACTTCACTGTACGTCATAATGTTCCTACTATCTGCTTTAGGAAATAACTGGTGTATAAGACCCAGTGAATTTTAGATACCTATTCAAACTGAAAATTACCTTTAGATGGTTTTGGATGATTTCATATAATCGATAATTATTCCCAAACCATTATTTCCGTTAAAATGTGAGTCGAGTTAAAGTACCAAATAATCAAAACTCCGATTTTCAATTCAACGCAAGGGAAAACCTAATTTTGAATTTGAAAATTCAACAACATGAAACTCGCTCAAATTATACAGGCACTCGAAAATCTAGCTCCTTCAACCCTGCAGGAATCCTATGATAATTCTGGATTGTTGGTTGGAAACCAAGAAATGGAAATTTCGGGCGCTTTGATCTGCTTAGATTCTATTGAGGAAGTCATTAATGAGGCTATTTCCAAAAAATGCAACTTGGTAATCGCCCACCATCCAATCGTTTTTAAGGGTCTGAAAAGTCTCACTGGAAAAAACTATATCGAACGAACGATATTAAAAGCAATCAAAAATGACATTGCTATTTATGCCATTCATACGAATTTAGATAATGTTCAGCAAGGTGTAAATGCTAAAATTGGAGAACTATTAGGCATCGATAATCCTAAAATTCTGCTACCAAAAAATCAAATTATTGAAAAATTAGTGACTTATTGCCCAACTGAACAAGCCATTGAAGTAAGAGATGGACTGTTTTCTGTTGGAGCAGGAAACATAGGGAATTATACTGAATGTTCCTTCAATTCTATTGGTACTGGAACATTTACTGCAAATGAAAATGCAACCCCATTTTTAGGAAAACAAAATGAAATACACCATGAAGAAGAACATAAGATTGAAGTAGTTTTTGAAAACTATAATCGATCTAAGGTTTTGGAAAAACTGCACGAATGTCACCCCTACGAATCGGTTGCATACGAGCTACACTCTACTTTAAACGTTCACCCTAACATTGGTTCAGGTATGTTTGGTGAATTAGATCAAGAACTAGAAATCAATGCATTCTTTGAATTACTCAAGCGGAAATTCAAGTTGAAAATAATCAGACATACAAAAGGAGCAAAATCGATTGTAAAAAAAATAGCTTGGTGTGGCGGTTCAGGAAGCTTTTTATTGGACAGAGCAAAAGCGGTTAAAGCAGATGTTTTTGTCACTGGAGACTTTAAGTATCATGAGTTTTTTGACCATGAGAATAGTTTAGTAATTGCAGACATTGGACACTATGAAAGTGAACAATTCACAATTGACTTATTAGGCGATTTTCTGAAGGAAAAATTCCCTAAATTTGCAGTCCATTTGACGGAAATAAACACAAATCCGGTAAACTACTATTAATTAAGTATATATGGCTAAAAAGGCTGCAGTTGCAAGTATCGAAGAGAAGTTAAGATCATTATACGACTTACAATTAATTGATTCTAAGATCGATGAAATCCGTGCGACTAGAGGTGAATTACCTAAGGAAGTTGGAAATTTAGAAGATGAAATTGAAGAAATTCAAAGTCGTGTAGACAAGCTAAATGGCGAAATCACTTCTTTAGATGGTGACATTTCTAAGAAAAAACTAACAATAAAAGATTCTGAAGCTCAAATTAAGAGGTTCAATAAACAATTAGAGGAAGTAAAAAACAACAGAGAGTTTGAAGCTCTTACTAAGGAAGTTGAATTCCAGAACTTGGAAATTGAGTTAGCTGAGAAAAGAATAAACGAATACAAGGTTAAAATTGCTAACAAAAAAGAAGTTCTTGGCTTGGCTGATGAGAAGTTGAAAGAGCGTTCTGAAGATTTGGCTGTCAAAAAAGGCGAATTGGATAACATTGTTTCTGCAAACGAGAAGAAAGAAAAAGCACTTACCAAATTATCTGATGACTATGCAACGAAAATCGAAATTCGTCTGTTAGAAGGTTATAAAAGAATTAGAAATAACTCTATTCACGGATTAGCAGTTGTTCCTGTAATTGACGGAGCTACACAAGGTTCTTTCTTTATGATTCCACCTCAACGTGAGTTGGACATCAGAGCAAGAAAGAAAATCATTATCAGCGAACACTGTGGTAGAATTTTGGTTGATGAAGAATTAGCAAATGAAGAAACAGAAAAAATGACTGCTATTTTTAAATAGTCACTTTTACATAATATTAAGGAAGCCCTTCTCATTAATTTGAGAGGGGCTTTTTATTTACTTTAGTTGAATGCTAGCTAAAATCAAAATCGAGTAAATGTGCTTATAAGACACTAGCTTTATTGACTCGGACATAGCAGTAAATAACTAAAACCTCTACTATGAATACTATTCTAAATCAAAATCTATTTTTTATCAAAGAGCATGTTGGAATGTTCAAGGCAGCCAACAATTACGATATTTACAATCCCGACAATCAAAAAATGATAATGAGTTGTCGTGAAGAAAATCTTGGTTTTTTCACCAAAATATTAAGATTTACGGACTACAAAAGAATGACTCCTTTCGATGTACAGATCAAAACTACTTCAGGAGAAAAAATATTAACCGTAAAAAGAGGTGTTTCCATCTTTGTATCTACTGTTGATGTTTTTGATGAAAACGATATTCTAGTTGGTAAATTCAAACAGAAGTTCTTTTCAATTGGTGGTAAGTTTAATGTGCTAAATGCTAATGAAGAAATATTGTGTAAGCTACAAGGCAAATGGACTAGCTGGGATTTTAAATTTGCAGACGATGATAGAGAGTATGGGCATGTGAGTAAAAAATGGGCGGGATTAGGCAAAGAAATGTTCACCAGTGCAGATAATTATATGCTCGAAATTAACGACACGGTTCCCGCATTTGATCCTTTGAGAGTTTTAATTCTTGCAGCAGTAATTTGTATCGATATGGTTTTAAAAGAATAAAATGTTACAATGAAGACGTTTTACTTAACCTACTTCAAATAAACCGCAAAACTTAGCACAACTTGATGTTGTTCGGTTTGGAATTGGCTAGCTTGTAGGTTTATGTTCTCCGCAAAATGAATGGAACGCTCCCCTACTGCAGAAATCGCATATCCGTAGCCTACATCAAACGCAAAAAGATCTTTTCGATATCCAAATCCCAAACCGAATTGGTGCCGGTCTAATAAGGTAGTATTTTCAATTCCTTGATTAAAGGAATACCCCGCTCTTATGGCATAAGGCCCTATTGATTTTTCGATTCCCGATCTGAAATTTAAAGTGGGTTTAAAAGCAGCAGAGAGTTCATTATTCAACCTAGTAAAATCGATAGGAAATTCACCCATGGACTTAAACTGAACTGCACGATAATCGATGTAATCGACGTCGATATTAATTGCTCCAATTTTCTTTTTCGCTGCCCCAAAGCTCAACCCTAATGTATATGGGCTACGCATACGATAATCGTTCAATCCTTCAGGAGATTCTGCCCTGGTTTTGGGTCTGTCCTCCCAGTTGGCCTCCAAAGTATTAGTGTACGTTTCAGAGAGTTTAAAAAATTCTTGGCTTTTGAAAGAAGCGCCCATTCTCAAAAATTTATTGATACGATAGATAGCCCCTATTTTTAACTGAAAGCCGTTTCCACGGATATTCAATTCGCTGGTTTGTTTCCAACTCGTCACAAAAGTGTTAGGATCGTTCTCAGGCATTACTTCGGTATAAGTAGAAGTACTTGAATAACGCAGCGCCGAAACGCCAATAGAAGCACCTAAATGCAATTTATCGCGGTAGTTCCCTCCTACTCCAAAATTATAATGTCCAATACCACGTCGTTCTTGATCTTCTCGACCCTGAGTTTGTCCGTGCAATTCGTTAGCGTGAATGTATTCTCCATTTGCAGTATCAATCAAAAATGCTCCCCAAGCCAAGCCTGCCCCAAAAGGAAAAAACGCCTCCACAGATTCTACAGTAACATTTGGATCCTCTATAATATCCAAGAAATACAAATCGAGTAAAGAACTTTGATTATTAACTCCCTCAAACTTTGATTTTGTAGTGAACATGGATTGTTGGTTGTAGGAAAAAAATGCATTTACGAACTCCCAATCTGGATGTTCGACTTCTTCCGACAACACAATAGAGAAGTTAGATAATCGACCTAAACCGATTCCTGCTTCTGATTCACTACCATAATGCGCCGTATTATTTTTACTTTGGCCAATGGTCAGACTTGCTGTAAACTGACCTGTTCTAAAAACACCTATTCCAGCTGGATTAGAGTTTACCGCACTGGCTTCTCCACCAAGTGCACCAAAAGAACCTGCCATGCCTACAAATCGAGCAGTGCCTAATGTTTGAGGAGCAGAAAATCGAACTGCGTCTTCAATATTTTGAGAAAAAAGAGGGTTTTGAACCAGCAAGAAACCAAAAAAAACAGCAAAACCAAGTAAAGGCAGCCGCATATTATCGTCTCCTTGCACCACTTACTGACCCAGAACTTCTAGAGCCACCTGAACTGCTCCCAGAATTGCTTCTCGAGTTATTATGGTAACCAGGGTTAGACCATGCTCCAGTTCCAGAGCTGTTACCCGTTTTGTATTTGCGACTTGCGTTGGAATTGTATCCAGAAGGTTTTGAAGAGGAACTTGAACTACTTTGAGCAGATGCAGGACGAATAGGCTGTCTCATTTTTGCTACTCGATCTGCTTCATAGCGTGAGCTCGAAACATTTGGACGATAAGGTTCTGGCCCAACAGCGACAACTGGTCGTCTATTTGTTGCAGGTGGGATATAATATGTTCCAGCACCGTAGTTAGTATATTGAGGGTTGTTGTAACCCATATAATATGGGCTAGTGTTAGTTTGGTATGGAGAAACTAAGAAACCACCTCCAGAAACCATTAAACCAGCTGCTCCAGCAACATAAGGAGATTGTGGTTGCATCCACGTTCTGTCTGTCGGTTCGTAAGTTGGGTTTTGATCTTCTGCTTCGTAAGCTGCAATTCGATCTTCAAAACTTGGATTGATTCTACTCGATTCTTCTTCGTCGTAATAGACTACTGCATCTTCAGGCATAGCAACGTTCTCGTTATTGAGCATTGCCGAAGTATTGAAATTGTGCGTTACATCATTATTGTAATAAAGATCATCGGTATAATAGTTAGCCGTTTCTAGACTTGCACAGCTAGAGAAAAGACCAGTAATTAAAAGAAGTTGAGCGAAATAGTTCATACTTGAATTAATACAACAATTGTGCCTTAGGAAAAGTTCATTTTTGAAATGTAATTCAAAGCAAAATCAAACTGCTCTGGGCTTACATCCAAATGCGTAACCAATCGAATACTTGTAGGGGTTAAAGTTAAGGCATGAATGTCATTTTTGGTCAATAATTCCATAATAGTTTCAGTTGTACTCGGCGAATCAAAGTGCACCATTACTATGTTGGATTCTACTGGAGTAACTTCAGTAACAAAAGATAAACTTTCGAATGCTTTTCCCAAAAGGATTGCATTGTCATGATCTATTTTCAATCGATCCACATTATTATCCAAAGCATAAATTCCTGCAGCAGCTAAATATCCTGCTTGTCTCATTCCACCTCCAAATCGTTTTCTAACACGTCTGGCTTGGTGAATAAATTCTTGAGTTCCTAACAATACACTTCCTACTGGTGCGCCTAGCCCTTTACTCAAGCAAATACTAATCGAATCGAAGCATTTACCTGTATCTAAAGCTGAATAACCTGCGGCTTCAATGGCATTAAATATTCGAGCACCATCGAGATGTAAGGCCATTTTATGAGAAGTACACAAAGCTTGAATCTGTTGAATTTTATTTAAGTCATAAACGGTTCCACCCGCTTTGTTGCAAGTATTTTCCAAGGATACCAGTGTAGATTTTGGAAAATGAACGTTGTCAGATTTTATAACCGCTTCAATCTGAGCTGCAGTAATTTGACCTTTTGCACCATTCAAAAGTGTGGTAGAAACTCCAGAATTTGCTGCAATTCCACCACCCTCATAGACATGAATGTGAGACAAGATATCGCAAATCACTTCGTCCCCAGGACGAGTATGCACATTAATTGCAATTTGATTGGTTTGTGTTCCGCTTGGACAAAACAATCCCGCTTCCATTCCAAACAATTTTGCAGATTTTTGCTCCAATGCATTTATCGTTGGATCTTCCACAAAAACATCGTCTCCTACCTCAGCAGAAAACATTGCATCTAACATTCCTTTAGTCGGTTTGGTTACCGTATCGCTTCTAAAATCTACTCGCATGCGTCTTTATTTTGCCGACAATTCAAATACAATAAACACTTGATCGCTTAATGTAATCGCTCCAGGTGTTACATCAATATTGGCTGCTCCTTTTGACCTAACAGACGATGCATCCATTGCCATATTGTAATTTCTCGGTTGGTAATTATTGGTGCGTCCACCGTAAGTGATTTTTTTAATCCCTATGACTTCCATATTTGCTGCTGCAGCCAATAATTGAGCTTTTGACTTTGCATCTGTTACTGCCATTTGCATAAGCTCAGCTTCGTACTTTTTTCTATTAGACAAACCAAAACTCAATCGCATATTCACTTCCACTTTAGAATCTCGAATGGCGCCGTAAACCATTTTCATAGTTTCTTTATCAAAAGCTATGTGGACATTTATACTGTGCATGGCCTTATAACCATCTTGAAAACGTTTTCCATTTTCATATTTCCAATTTTCGTCGATAGAGTAATTAATGGTTCTAATGTTCTTGTCTTCGACTTTCGACTTTTTCAATTGACTTTTAATAGCACTTATCTTGGTATTTAATTCATCCAATGCCACACCAAAATCTACATTTTCTTGATGTACAGTAATTGAAAAAATCACTTCATCAGGCATAACACTCATTCGTGCTTGACCATTTATTTCTAACGTTGGTTTATTATTTTCTTGTGCAAAACCTCCGAAACATATCACAGAAAATACCGTGGCAACCAGTAATTTTTTCATAGAATTTCTTTTAAAGTTTCCTCGCAACCATTAAACCATCTCTAATCGGCAGCAATAAATTTTGCACCCGCTCATCATCCTGAATTTTTTTATTGTATTCCAATAACATTCGTGTTTCTTCATCTTTAGGATCCAAAGGTTCTATCACCTTTCCACTCCACAATACATTATCAGCGATGATATATCCACCTTTATTGACACGATCAATCGTCTGATCGTAATAATTGCAATAGTTCTCTTTATCGGCATCAATATAAACCAAATCAAAATTGCCTTCGATCTTTGGGATTACTTCAAGCGCTTTTCCTACATGCTGAACAATTTGATCTGAGCATCCACTTTTCTTAAAATACTCGCTTTGGAAACTTTCCAATTCTTCATTCAAATCGATGGTATGAATCACCCCATTAGCTGCCAATCCTTCGGCAAAACAGATGGCAGAATAACCCGTATAAGTTCCTATTTCCAAAATGGTTGTTGGTTTTATCATATGACTTAACATACTCAAAACCCGTCCTTGATAATGTCCAGCCAACATTCGTGGAATCAAAATTTTCAAATGAGTTTGACGGTTTAATTCTGCCAAGACCTCATTTTCAGCTTCGGAATGTGCAGTAACGTAGTCATCTAATTTTTCATCTAGAAACTCCATAAGATTTATTTAAAATTTACTACTATTGGCAAATGATCTGAGTAACCGGCAAAGTACTTTTTACCGCTGTGCGTTCTACTTGGAAACCAGTCACCATATCTAGTTTTGTAAAGCATGTATTGCTTTCTATGCACGTAAACCGAATCTATATCTACCATTAAATTATTCGATAAAATAGCATGATCCAACACTCCCCAATGCCCTTTATAAGCATGTGTTCCTTGAGTCGTATCTGCATGAATTGGAAAAGTGGCATTATAGAGTCTTTCTCCCATCACAGAATCAGCTCCTAGAACAGAAATCACACTTTCGTTCGTCGGATAGTCATTTAAATCACCCATAATCAGAATCTTACAATCTAATTCTTCTTTATCCAAATCCATTTTTAAAGCAGTTGCGGCAGCTATTCTTTTACGATTAGAAGCTTCTTTTCCGCCCCATCTAGAAGGCCAATGATTTACATAAATCAAAATAGTATCGTTAGAATTATCAACCAGTCTTGCTTTTAGAATATCTCGTGTTGTTTTACCACTGTCGTTTATATCTACTTCGATAAAATTGCTTTCAATCTCTTTTAAAATCTTTGGGTTGTATAGCAAAGCGACATCAATTCCACGAAAATCAGGACTTTCTTGATGCAGTATTTGAAGACCCAAATGAGCGATGCTTTTGTGCTTCGATAAGTCTTCCAAAACCAAACGATTTTCAATTTCCGCCAATCCAATTGCTGCTAGTGACTCTGCCGAATCTATTGAGGCAATTACTTGTGCAATTCTATCCAACTTCTGAAGATATTTTTCTGTATCCCATTCTTTAGAGCCTTCAGGAGTGTATTCACCATCTCTTTTCTCGGGAGCATTTATAGTATCGAATAAATTCTCGACATTATAGAATGCGATTTGATAGTTTTTAGCTGATTTTACAGCTGGAGTTTTAACCGCAGTGCAAGCGAGCATTATAAAGGAAGCAAATGAAAAAAGTATATAGTTCATCTTACAAAAATGCATGATTTAGACGCTAATTCAGGGGCTCTTTTTCTTTTATTCTCCCATCGTGTTGAATTTACTTTAGCACCTCTGTTTACAAATATTCATTTTTCAGATTCTCTATCCTTCAGGAACATTCATACAAGTGCATTCAGAACTGATCGCTATCGATTGCCAGATTAAGAATAACTGCGATAATTCAAGTGTAAAATAAAATCTTACTTCTCTTTAATAGTGGAAAACAACAAATGTTTAAGAAATAATTCTAGCGAAAGATCAGAATCACTTTCAGTAAGCGAGCAGAGGTGTGTACTAAAAAAGCGCTGAAAATGTGCGCTTTCGATAATTGTACTTATCAATGCAGAAGGAAACTTATAATCTGAATTAACCTCCAAAATAACCTTACTTAATTCATGCACTAAGCTTTGAAAGCTTATAAAGTATCCTTCTTCGTTATCAGAATCAACTTCTTTTGTGAGATATGCTTTAGAACTTTCAGAAATTACAATCCTATGCAGCGCCACTTCATCAATATGGCTGAAAGTAGGGTCAACTTTTACGGGATGAGTAATGTGCTCTACAAAGATTTCTAATCGACGTTCTGCTGACTCAATATTTTGCATGGCGAACGTTAAGCGATAATCTAGCCAATTCCAATACCAAGAAACCAAATAAATAAGCAGATTGTGTTTATTCTCAAAGTATCTGTATACTGAGGCTTCTGTAGACTCTATTCGTTTAGCTAATTTCTTAAAAGTGAAGGCTTCGAAACCAATTTCATCAATTAACGAAATACTATTTGCAATAATATTTTGCCCCAACTCTGAAGTATCTGGATCTTTTATGAAACAACGTTCTTGGATTTTTACTTGGACTATCATAAGGTTACCTTCTAATTGACTTTATCTTGGGAAAAACCTTTCATAAATACAGTAATATTACGCTCATGAGCAGTGCTCTCGAATTCTTTAATCAAATCATAAATATCATAGGGGATACTGACCGCTTTTGTACCGTCAATAATAACTTCCTCATCATGTTTTACATGCTCTAAAGCATCAAGTAAAGCACCTTTATTTAGAAAGCTAACTTCTTCAGAAAGAATGATTCTATGAATGTGTTTTCCATCGTCTTCTTCTTTGATTTTAACATGATCAGTTTCGAGATTTCTTTGAAGAATGAAAAATATTGCTACCAGCAGTCCAATTCCTATTCCTATCAGAAGATCGGACAATAGAATTGAAAAAACCGTTACTAGAAAAGGGATATATTGCTCTTTTCCTTTCGAAAGCATGTCTTTAAACACACTTATTTTAGCCAATTTATAACCAACAACAATTAGAATTGCCGCTAATGCCGAAAGAGGAATCTTGCTTAATATCCCAGGAATAAACACTACCGAAACCAATAATAAAACGCCGTGAAAAACGGTAGAAACTTTTGTTTGTCCTCCTGAATCAATATTGGCACTGCTTCGGACAATTACTTGCGTAACCGGCAAACCTCCGATTAAACCCGATATCATATTTCCTAATCCTTGAGCCTTTAATTCCCTATTTGCAGGTGTAATTCTTTTGTGAGGATCTAATTTATCGGTTGCCTCAACACACAATAGTGTTTCTAAGGAAGCAACAATAGCAATCGTAACTCCGACTAACCACACATCCAAATTAAATATAGAATTCCAGTCAGGAAAAGTGACAAAATCTCTAAGACCAGCAAATGAGCTGATCTTTGGAATGCGCACTAAATGTTCAGCACTGACCGATAATTCGGGATTTATAGACTCTAAAACAATATTCATTGTAGCACCTAAAACTACTACTACTAATGCACCGGGAAGCAGCTTCATAAGGCCACCCTTGGGAGTTAAATACTTATCCCATAAAAGCAGCACCAGAAGACAGGTTCCTGAAATTATTATTGCACCAACAGAAAAATAATCTAAAGCTTGTAATATCTCCGTAAATGTATTTTCTCCATCAGATTGAAAAAATGAAGTATCTCCTTCTTGGTCTCTGTCAAAACCCAGCGCATGAGGAATTTGCTTGAGTATTAATATGATTCCAATACTCGCCAACATACCTCGAATAACAGAATTGGGAAAATAATAGGCAATCATTCCCGCCTTTAGAAATCCCATTGCTATTTGAAGAAAGCCTCCTATCATTACCGCTAATAAAAAAGGCGGAAACCCTAACTCATTTACAGAGGTAAATACAATTACAGCAAGGCCAGCTGCAGGTCCACTTGCTCCTACCTGCGAACCACTTGCAATTCCTACAATTATTCCACCAACTATACCCGATATGATACCTGCAACCAATGAAAAAGTATCGGGACTTGCACCAGAAGCTGAAGCTATACCAAGACACAAAGGCAAGGCAACTAAAAAGACAACTAAACCAGCTGGAATGTCAGACTTTAAATTCTTGAGATAATTATTTTCCATACATGAATTAAGAGTAAAACGCTAAGGTATGATAGCATTACTATTATCATTAGAAAAAAACCAACTATTTACTAACTCTTGGAGTATTTTAACAACTCACCACTTTAAGCAAGGCTTTAACTTCTCTGGCCCTATTATATGCCTGATCTATATCATGATGTGTTATTGTAACGTGCCCCATCTTTCTAAAGGGTTTAGTTAAATGCTTGCCATACAGGTGAATATGGACTTGCGGCATTGCCATTACCTTTTCTAGATTTTCATATTTAGCTTCGCCTGTATAAGAAGGGTCACCGAGCACGTTCAGCATAACACTTGGCTGCAAAATGGAAGTGTCACCTAACGGTAAATTCAAGACCGCTCGCATATGTTGCTCAAACTGAGAAGTTACGTTCCCTTCAATAGTTTGATGTCCACTGTTGTGCGTTCTTGGCGCCACTTCGTTCACCAATAATTCGCCGGATTTAGTCAAGAAAAATTCAACTGCAAGTAATCCAACTATATCAAGTTTTTCAGCAACTTTTTTGGCCAACATCTCTGCAGCTCCTTCAATTTCTTTTGAAACCGTAGCTGGGCACTTCAAATATTCCACCAAATTGGCTACTGGATTAAATTCTAATTCAACGATTGGATAGGTAACCACTTCCCCACTTTCATTCCGAGCAACAATAACACTCAATTCCTTCTCAAAATCGACAAACTTCTCCAAAACACTTGGTGAATCAAATGCTTTTTCAATGTCTGCAATTGACTTTAATAAATGCACGCCTTTACCATCATAACCTCCAGTTCTTGCCTTTTGCATAAAAGGAAAATCTTGAACATGATCACTTAATTCAGCCCTAGAATTCACCAAAACATATGGAGCAGTGGGGATTCCGTTTTCTGAATAAAATTGTTTTTGAAGGCCTTTATCTTTTATCAACTCCAAGACACGCGGTTGAGGAAATACTTTTAACCCGTTTTTTTCTAGTTGCTTTAAGGCATCAGTGTTTACATGCTCAATTTCTATAGTAAGCACATCTTTGTCTTTTCCAAAATCAAGAACAGTTTGGTAATCTTTAAAATCTCCTTGTTCGAATTCGTGAGCAATCAGACGACATGGCGCATTTTTATCAGGATCTAAAACACATACTTGAACATTGTAGTTTACTGCTTCTTGAATAAACATTTTCCCGAGTTGTCCACCACCTAACATCCCAAGTTTAAAATCCTTGCTATAAAAATTCATGCGTTTGACCTTTTCCTAATTTTGAAGCACAAAAATACCTAATGCCTCCTATGTCGAATACCTCTAAAGTCAATTTCATTCAACAAGCCTCAAAACTGAGCAATAAGCACATTAAAAATTGCGTTGATTTAATCGAAGATGGCGGAACTATTCCGTTTATCGCTCGATACAGAAAAGACTCAACTGGCGGTATGGATGAAGTTGAAATTGAATCTGTTCATACTCAACTTTCAATTTGGAATAAATTGGAAGAACGCAAAAAAACTATTCTTAAAAACCTGGAGGAACAAAATGTCCTTACGGTTGAATTAAAAACGAAAATCGTAGAATGCTATAATCTTATTGCACTTGAAGATCTATTTCTACCCTTCAAAAAGAAAATAAAAACTAAGGCTGCAATTGCTTTAGAAGCTGGATTAAAGCCATTAGCCGTGGCAATAATGAAAGAATCAGATAATGACCCCGTTCATTTTGCTAAAAAACTTATTTCCAACAAGTTCCCGACAGAACAAGCTACAATACAAGGTGCAATAGATATTGCTGCTGATTGGATCAACAATAACGAATGGATTAGAAATCGTTTGCGCAGGATATTCAATAGTAAGGCAATGATTTCCAGCAAACTCATCAAAGGAAAAGACATTGAAGCAGAAAAATTCAGTGATTTCTTTGACTATTCCGAAAGCGTAAATCGTATTAAACCCCATCGTTTTATGGCATTGAGGCGAGGTAAAAATTTAGGGGTTTTAGCTATAGGAATAGTGCCTTTGAAGGCTGACTCAATTGATGCAATGGAGCATGCTTTAGTAAAGTCTAAAACTTTATATTCTACTCTTCTAAAAAAAGCAATTGTTCAGGCTTATTCTAAACAACTAAAACCTGCTTTAGAACGGGAAGTATTTAATCGTCTTTCTGAAACATCAGATCGTTCAGCGGTTACCATATTCAGAAAAAACTTGGAGCAAATTCTTATGACTGCTCCGCTTAGAAATAAGAAGATTTTAGCAATTGACCCAGGCTTTAAATCAGGTTGCAAACTGGTTTGTTTGGATGAAACTGGAGCACTAAAACACAATGAAACTATTTACCCAAATGCACCACAATTCGACAGCAAAGCATTGAATAAGATAAACACTTTGGTTCGTTCTTATAAAATTGACGCCATTGCAATTGGAAACGGCACAGCAAGCCGCGAAACCGAACAATTGATTCAAAAAATCAGATTCGATCGTGATATTCAGGTATTTGTGGTAAGTGAAGCAGGAGCTTCCGTTTATAGTGCTTCAAGAATTGCAAGAGCTGAATTTCCAAATTATGATGTCACCGTTAGGGGCTCCGTTTCTATTGGAAGGAGACTAATTGATCCTTTGTCTGAACTGGTGAAAATTGAACCGAAAGCATTGGGAGTTGGACAATATCAGCATGATATTCCGATGATTCAATTAGAAAGTGGATTGAGCCGAAGCATTGAATATTGTGTGAATAAAGTAGGCGTCGATATTAATACGTCAAGCGCTCACTTACTAACATATGTGAGTGGAATTGGTCCAAAAATGGCAGAATCAATTGTTTTATTCAGAAACGAAAAATCTACCTTTCAATCCAAAAAAGATATACTTAAAGTCTCAGGATTAGGCCAAAAAGCTTTTGAGCAATGCGCAGGATTTATTCGAATTTCAAATGCAAAAAACCCTTTAGATAATTCTGCAATCCATCCTGAATCTTACACTGTCGTTAAATCAATTTCTGAAAAACTAAATCTACCAACTAACGAATTGTTAGGCAATAAAGACATTCTTCAGACATTAAACGCAGAAGATTTTGTAACAGAAAAGACTGGAATAGAAACCATTTCTTTTATTCTTATGGAACTTGAAAAACCAAACCGTGATCCACGAAAAACTGTAAAAATCTTTCAATTTAGGAAGGATATAAAAACAATTAATGACTTAAAGGTTGGTGATATTGTGCCCGGTATTGTTTCCAACGTCACAGGATTTGGCGCCTTTGTGGATATAGGAATCAAGGAAAATGGATTACTTCATCTTTCGGAAATGGCCGATGAATATGTATCAGATCCAAATGACATAGTATCTATGAATCAAACCATAGAAGCTAAAGTGAAGAGTATAGATTTAGAAAGAAAACGAATTGCGCTTAGCTTAAAGGGAGTCTCTTAGATCAACAAGTGCACCTCCAGTAACTCTATCAGTTATACTAAGAGCCTCTTCCCCGTCAAACTCTATTGTACCTCTAGACATATTTACATCTAACAAGCCCGTTGCATATGCTTTAAATGAAGCTGAAGCATCCATTTTCACATAAGTAGTATCGGTTATTAGATACTTAGCATTGTAAGTTGATGATGAGTTAAAGTTCGCTGTGTGAATCTGGGCATACCCTTGGGTTTTAATATTAGCAGCACCATTTAAATCAACTTGTAATTCATCCACATAAAAGAATGCGTCTAATGAAGCAGATTCGTTGAACACCAAGTGGAAATTATCTCCGTAAATAGCTTTTGTCGTGAAAATTTTAGAAGGTGAATTAATGACTAACTTCTCTAGCGAGTTGACAAATAAATGAAATTGAATTTCTTTATGCTCCCTAAAACATCCATCAAAACCTACTGTAATTGAGCCATTAACATCAATTACTTCAATTTGTTCAGCAACATTTTCTTGCGCTAAAACCATTACTTCACTGCGAGAACGGTTACTATCGAAGTGAATATGAAGTTCAGCAGGAATATCTAACGTAAAAGTGTGATAGTTCTCAAACGATCTGCGATCTTCAACTAGATCACCTATACCTTTTTCGCAATCTTGCCACGGCCACTTTTTGCAACCAGAACAAGTTACAATAAATGCTAAAAGAAAAAGATATGATAACTTATTTGAGTTCACAACCGTAATATTGGTGCAAATATATCCCTTTTATAAGGGGTTTTTTATTCTCCATGAACGCAAAACAAGTAAACTAATTATGACGAGCGACGATAAGATTAAGAAGGCATTCATAGACAAAAACTGGAATGAAATAAAAACCAATGATTCTTGGCAGATTTTTAAAATTATGTCAGAATTTGTTATTGGATTTGAAAAGCTCTCTAAAATAGGACCCTGTGTTTCTATTTTCGGTTCAGCTCGTACAGACGAAAACCATCCCCACTACATCCTAACAGAAGAAATCGCATATAAACTCACTCTTTCAGGTTTTGGCGTAATTAGCGGTGGCGGACCCGGAATTATGGAAGCGGCGAATAAAGGTGCACAAAAAGGTGGAGGAAGATCAGTAGGTCTGAATATTGAATTACCCTTTGAACAGACTGAAAACCCTTACATTGATAAGGATAAACTGATCAACTTCGATTATTTCTTTGTTAGAAAACTTATGTTCATTAAGTACGCACAAGGTTTTATTGTAATGCCTGGAGGCTTTGGAACATTGGATGAACTTTTTGAAGCATTAACCCTTATACAAACTCAAAAAATCGCAAAATTTCCAATCATTCTAGTTGGTAAAAAATACTGGGGTGGATTAATGGACTGGATTAAAACTGCCATGTTGGAAGAGCAAAATATCAGTAAAGAAGATCTCGATTTATTCAGAGTTGTAGATACTTCCGATGAAGCGGTTGAGGAAATTGAAGCCTTTTACACAAAATATCTTCTAAAACCGAATTTCTAGAATAATCATAGTAATCAACACCCCATTCTTTATAAGTAGGGTTATTCACAATCTATTTTTAAAAATAGAAGATATTAATTATAAGTAACTGTAAAACAGTAGTGTAGTAAAATTAAAGCGTCATCTAACCTTCCCTTGTAAACAGCTTCATGTTTAGAAGTGCGGGGTATAACTTACCATGTCCTTATACCTTAAAAATAGATTTGTGAAAATAGTCCCCAAACTAAAGAACTATGCTTCGCACGCTTATTGCATTCCTACATATAATTTCTTTTTCATTCATATTCACGACTGATGTCAGCGAATTAAAAAAAGAAGATTTTAAAGCAGAGATAAACACGCCACCAATTATAGAAAAAGGTTCAGAAGGAATTGTAGAAATCAAATTCACAATAGGAAATGTAAAAGGTTTCGCAAAACTGACGGATAACTTTCCTCCAGGAGTAATTGCTGAAGCAGTCGATATGGGAGATGCTACATTCACATTCAGTAGTGGAGTCTTGAAAATTATTTGGCTCAACTTTCCCACCGACAAAGAGTTCTCCGTTAAATATAAAGTTAAAGTAGACCAATCAGCTGCAAACAACTTCGATATTGGAGGTAAATTCTCTTACTTAGAGAACAATGAAAAAAGAAGTTATTCTATTTTTAAAAAATCTATTGCAACTGGAGTAGAGGCCTTAGCATCAAAAACTAAAACCGAACTAAAAGAAGAAGAAATAGCTGCTTATGTTGAAGTAATTAGAACCGTTGAAACACTTGGTAATGACAAATACCAGGTTACTCTAGATATAACAAAACAGGGAATTGAAGGGTTTTGCAAAATTCAAGAATTCACTTCGTTTGGAGGCAGAATGAGCGAAGGTGAGCTCAAAGGGGCTATCTTCAGCTTCATCAAGAATAAAGGAAAGTTTGTTTGGATGTCATTACCAATAGATGAAAATTTCAAAGTTTCTTACAGCTTAGACCTAAGTTCAGCCAAAGACAAAGACGTTTCGGTTTTGAAAGGAGACTTTTCCTTTTTAGAAGGAAACGTTACCAAAAAAGTGGACATAATTAATAGAGGCTCAAAAACTCTTGCGGATAATTCAAGCTCTTCTCAAAACGAAAATGTCGAAGAAAAAAATACCAAGAAGCTCGAAACCATGATAAGTACTGAAAATGAACCTTCTACACCGATGGAGACATCTGCGACAAGTCCAAAGGTCCCAGTTGTTGAAGATGACTCAGAAATAACAGTGATAAACGAGGAAGAAGAAATAGACACCTCTCAAGAGTCGATGATTACTTCTGATGAAGAAATAGAACATAAAGAAATGATAACCGCTGAGACTTTAGCCAACAGAAATGAACCTAAAAACGGGAACACCAAAGAAACTTTTGATATTACTTCTGATTCTATTGAAGAAGAGGTTATAATAGAAGATGATATTCTTGAAGAAACACCTGTCCTTGAAAATATAGAACTTGAGAAAGTTGCAACAACCAAGGAAAACGAAATTGCTACGGATTTTGAAGCAGTTAAAGAGGAAGAAGTTGTTCCGGTTAAAGAAGAAAAACAGAAAGAAAAAAAAACCGAACCATTTCTAGAAAACAATTTTGGAGTTAAAACAGGAGTAAATTACCGTGTGCAAATAGCTGCTGGAAAAAATGTAGTAGACAAGGCGTACTTTGAAAAACGACATAATTGGACAAGTGACTTTGTAATCGAAAATCACAATGGCTGGGTTAAATATACAACCGGTTCTTATCAAGTATACAGAATTGCCCGTGACAATAGAGCATCTGTTAATGGCGGTGAGCACAAGTTTAATGGTCCTTTTGTAACGGCGTACAATGAAGGTGTCAGAATTACGGTTCAAGAGGCGCTAATGATTAGTAAACAGAAATGGTTTAAGTAGCAAAAAATCAACTGCAACAATCATTATTTATTTACTTTAGGCCAATTATTGTGATAAGTCAAATGAAGTCAATCCTAACAGGAGTATTTATTGTAGTGTTTTCGGCGATTTCGGTTGCCCAAACTGACACCAGTTCCACTGAAGAATTTGTTCCTGAGTCTGCAGATATAGAGACAACTGAATCCATTAGCGATTTCAGACCTATAGTTTCGTTATCTGGAGGTTGGCTTACTTTTTTTGGTGACGTTTCTAACAAGCAAAAAGCAAACGGAATATTACTTTCAAATCTTGCAGTTGATTTGAGCGTTTCTTTTCCATTAAAAAGTAGTTTTTATTTAACCTTCAGAAGCATGCTGGGAACAGTTTCTGCAAATGAAAGAAGTGCGAGTAGAAATTTAAATTTCAGCAGTAGAATTCAAACTTTTGGAATTGAAACAAGTTACAACTTCAATCACTTCTTAAATGAGAAAAGAGCAATTGACCCCTACCTATCTATAGGTTTTGACGCATTGGTTTTTAATTCAAAAACAGACCTATTCGATGCCAATGGAAATCAATATTACTACTGGACTTCTGGAGACATTATGGATAGGGCTGAAACTCCTGAAAACCTGGCTTCCGCAAACAAACTACAGCGAGATTACGATTACGAAACTGACTTAAGAAAAAGTGGAGTTACTGGAGCTCCTGAATTCGATAAATTCTCTTTTGTTATTCCATTTGGTGCAGGTGTTAATATGCGATTAAGTCACAAATTCCATGTTCATATAGGAGCAACATACAATGTATTACTCACTGACAGAGTTGATGGAGTTACTGCCGATGGGGTTGCTGATTATAATGGTTCAGGGAAATTAGATGGATTTTTATTTAGCCATATTGGATTAAGCTATGATCTCTCAAATCATAGTACTTCCAATCCAGAAGAAGGCGGAATTAGCGATGAAGAATTGGCAGACCTAGCAACAGGAGATAAAGATTTGGATGGTGTAAATAATTTAGCCGATGAGTGTTCCGAAACTCCTGCAGGAGTTGAAGTTGATGAAAAGGGTTGTCCTTTTGATGAAGACAAGGATGGTGTTCCAGATTACTTAGACCTTGAGTTAGGGACTGATTCTACTTTGATTGTTGATACTAATGGTGTTGGTATGACTCAAGAGCAGATCCAAATGATTGCCTTAAGGTTCCTTGATGAATCTGGAGCACTAACTGCTATCGAAGACACTATATATACAAACGAGCTACCTAGTAAAACTGAACGTATAACCAAGAAAAAATATAGCGTTCAAGTAGCTAGTGACTCTTTATCTACAGAACAAGCAGTAGATTTGCTAAGTAATGAAAAACTTAAAAGCGTTCAAGATGGCGATAACTCAACTGTATTAGTTGGTGAATTCGATGAAATAAGTGAAGCACTTGCAAAAAATAAAGAACTTAAAGAAAAAGGGATTTCAACACGAGCCATTGTTGAAGAAACTGTCACCGGAAAGATTATAATAGCAGATACACGTGGTGAAATTGTTGGCGCTACTATCGGAAAAACTGCTCCTCCAGGTACTCAATTTAGAATTCAAGTTGGTGCATTTAAAAAGCCAATTAAAAAAGGCGCATTTAGTAATTTAAATATAATTGGAATAAAAAGTAGCGATGGTTTTACACGATATTATATCTCTGAAGGTTACTCATCCTATGATGCAGCAGCCGCCGCTAAGGTTGCATTGAAAGGACAAGGTATTGGAAATTCATTAATTAAAGCATTTAGTGAAGGAGAACAAGTTTCATTATCAAGTGCAGGCGCCACATTTGACGCTACTAATACTAATCCTGCTTCGCCAAAAGATAAGAGTAAGGTCAGTTTTAAAGTTCAGTTGGGAGCTTATGCTAACGCAATACCAATGGCAGAGTTCAACAAATTTGTAAAACTTGGAAAAATTGCTAATGAAAAAGGATCAGATGGGAAGACTAGATACTTCGTTGGTTCATTCTCAAGCTATGACCAGGCAAGTTCTTATATTAACGAATTAGGCGACTTCAATATAAATGAAGCATTTGTTGTTGGAGAATACAACGGTAAAACTATCTCCGCTAAAGAAGCAATGGACATTGTAGAATAAAATAGCCTAGGGCCTCGTTTACCGTAAATTTGGGTGCTATAGATTGCTTATGAAGGCATACATTCAACTTTTTATATTTTTAATCCTTTCCATTTTATCGGTAAGTGCTTACTCGCAATCCAAATTACTGATTGGAGAAGTAATCTCTAAGAAGGATAGTTCCAAGCTATTTGGTGTTCACGTCGTAAACATAAGCTCGAACAAAGCAACCAACTCTATATCTGATGGTTCTTTTTCTATGCCTTATCAAAATGGCGATACTATTATCTTGACTTCGATAGGTTATAAAGATCATAAACTGTTTACCGGAATGTTTTGGATAGCGAGTGGTCAAACAATAACAATTTATATGTCTCCTCAGGTATATGATTTGCCCAGTTTTGATGTCAATCAATACAACACTAAGGAAGAATTTAAAGAAGATTTTATAAATCAAACCCCTGTTAAACCAATAAACTCTGAGCTGTTTGAATACAAAAAGCCAAGTAAACTAGAAGATGTGGATACTGACCTAAATGCACATATTCCGCTGAATAGTCCTATTTCATTTCTGTACAATAAATTTGGAAAGGAAGCCAGACAAGCAAAAAAATTAGCGAAAGCTCAAAAAGAAACTGAAGAAGAAAAAATAATTAAAGAAAAATACAATCCCCAAGTAGTGCAAAAAATTTTAGAATTTGAAACCAAACAAGAAGCACTGCGGTTTATGGAAGAGTGTCCGTTAGAAAATGAGTTTATTCTTAAAGCCAAAGAATATGACATTGTAAAAGCAATTTTGGATTGTGAGAAAAGGAAATCTGGTGCTGAATAATTAGCAATCTTCTGACATATCTCAGTATTTACTGTTCTTAGGCCTTACAAGTAGAGTATATTAGTTGAATCTTTAAAACTTATAACTATGAAAATTGTAAAAATCGTTGCCGTTGCAACTGGAACTCTGGCTCTCGGAGCTGTCTCAAACAATGCTAATGCTGCAGACTTATTTACTGTTGATCATTTAGGGTCAGGATCTGAAGTACGTTCAAATCTAATTGAACTTAATTCTGACTTTATCGCAGATAATAGGTTGGTTAGCAACTTAAATGTTGAACTAAAGTGCGGTGAAGGAAAGTGTGGAGAAGGAAAGTGTGGAGAAGGAAAATCTGGTGATGAAAAAGATAGCGACAAAAAAGAAGACGCTGTAAAATCAGAAACTAAAGAAGATTCTAAAGAAGATTCTAAAGAAGACACTGAAAAAGACGACAAGTCTAAAGAAGGAAAATGTGGTAACTAGAATTACCATTCAATTAGTATTTAGATGCCCAAACAGTTGTTTGGGCATTTTTTATTTCTATCCCAAATGAAATATGTAGGTATAGGTTTTAGACGCGATATTGCTCAAGACATAATTGATCTAGAACCCGAAAGACGTCCAAGTTTTATTGAGGTTGCGCCAGAAAACTGGATGAACATGGGTGGATATTGGAAAAATATATTGGATAAAGCAGCCAGCCAATACCAAGTTAACTGCCACGGCT
>Ga0075118_10000441_pt1 | contig 39182 bp, 32 predicted proteins | sample AntAceMetag02UKE_FD_69794 | JGI IMG/M metagenome (GOLD analysis project Ga0075118, IMG submission 69794) | Saline lake microbial communities from Ace Lake, Antarctica - Antarctic Ace Lake Metagenome 02UKE | ecosystem: Environmental > Aquatic > Non-marine Saline and Alkaline > Saline | place...
TTCCGCAAAGACGACGTGTTTAAGAAAGTCTCCGTGCTTTCCGGTGGGGAAAAATCCCGCCTCGCCCTCGCCCGACTTCTCGTCGATCCGCCGAATCTCCTCCTCATGGATGAGCCCACGACTCACTTGGACATCCAATCGATCGACGCGCTCATCAACGCGCTCAAAGACTACGCCGGCACCTTCATTTTCATCAGTCACGATGTGCATTTCATCCGCACTCTCGGAGCCCACGTGCTTCACGTGCACAGCGGCCGCCTGACCCAATACGCCGGCGACTACGATTACTACCTCGATAAGTCCAACGCCGGTGACGCCCGCGAAGCCCTGACTGCCGGATTCACCAATGCCCGTCCCGAACAGGTCGCGCCGTCCGCTCCTGCCGAGCGCAATCCAAAATCCGCAACCGAAACGCCAAAATCACCCACCCTAACCGCGAATCAAATCCGCAAGATTCGCACCGAGGTTGGCGAGCTGGAAAAACGCGTTTCCGAACTAGAGTCCACTCAGGACGAACTCACCGCCCAGTTGGAAAATCCGGAGACCTACCAAAGCGGACAGGCCCAACACCTGAACCGAGAACTCTCCGCCGTCGTCGATCAACTCGCCGCCGCCACCAAAGCCTGGGAGTCCGCCGCCACCAAACTCAGCGAAGCTGAGGGTTAAAGCGTAGCCGTCTTCGGCAGCCCCAGTGCGATCAGCGCTGAAATCAGCGCGAAGGCAAACGCGCCCCAGAGGCAGCCGGGTAATCCTGCGACTTGGTAGAGAATACCGGAGAGCAGACAACCGATGAGGCGACCACCAGCGTTGGCCATGTAGTAGAAGCCTACATTGAGCGCTACTTTGTCGCCATCGGTGTAGTCGAGAATCAAGAAGGAGTGCACTGCCGAGTTGAGCGCGAACACGGCACCGAACACGGCAAGACCACCCACCAGAACAATACCCGGCGAAGCACCCCACCCAAAGCTCAAGGGCACCGCAGCCGCGACAATCGCGAGGGCAAACGCCGACACTGCTGCGGTCGCGCCACCCGGATGTTTACCGCGCAAAAGATTCGGCGTGATCGATTGTAGGATGCCATAACCAATCACCCAAAGCGCCATAAACGTGCCGACTTGGGAAAAGCTCCAACCGAGCGTGCCTTCCAGGAACACCGGCACGCCGACCACAAACCAGATATCGCGCGCGCCGAAGAGAAAGAGTCGCGCCGCCGAGAGCACGTTGATCTCACGTGTCTTCGAGAAGAGTTGTTTGAAACCCACCTTCGTTTTGGCCTGTCCCATATTGGCCGGTAGCGCGATCCACGATCCCGCCCAGATCACCAGCAGCACGCCAGCCATCAGATAGAGCGAGCCTTCGAATCCCATCGTGCCGAGCAGGAATCCGCCGAGGAAAAATCCCACGCCCTTGAGCGCATTTTTCGAGCCGGTGAGAATAGCCACCCATTTGAAGAGCACACCTTTGGCATCGTCGGGCACGAGCACTTTGATCGCACTCTTGGAACTCATCTTCGTGAGATCCTTCGCGATGCCCGAGAGCGCCTGCGCCGCCATCACGTAGGCGACAGAGCCCCACTCCGGCCACGCGGGATTGAGCAGCGACAGAAGCCCCAGCGCCGCCACTTGCAGCATAAGCCCGGAAAGCAGCGTGACCCGCAATCCCATCCGGCTCGCGATCCAGCCTCCGAGCAGATTCGTGACGACCCCGAAGAACTCATAGAATAGAAACAAAAACGCGAGCTGCACGGGGCTGTAGCCGAGATTGAAAAAGTGCAGCAACACCAAAAGTCGCAGCGCCCCATCCGTGAGCGTAAACGCCCAGTAGGCTCCGGTGACGACTGCGTAGTTGCGGATATTCACAGGCGTAAATTCAGAGTGATGAGGCCACCTTGCGTGCGAGCTCGACCATACGATTGGAGTAGCCCCATTCGTTATCATACCACGCGTAAATCTTCACGACCTTGCCATCGACCACCATGGTCGAGAGCGCATCGATGATCGAGGAACGCGGGTCGCCTTGGTAATCAATCGAGACCAGCGGACGCTCCTCGTAACCAAGTATATCCTTAAGCGATCCCGACTCCGATGCGGCCCGAAGCAACCCGTTAACCTCTTCCGCTGTCGTCTCGCGTTGCACATTGAAAACGCAATCCGTGAGCGATGCATTGAGCAACGGCACGCGCACCGCATGGCCGTTGAGCTTACCCTTCAATTCCGGATAGATAAGGGAGATCGCGGTCGCCGAACCCGTCGTGGTCGGGATGAGCGAAAGCCCGCCCGCCCGAGCGCGGCGGAGATCCTTGTGCGGTTGATCCACGATACTCTGCGTATTCGTCGCATCGTGAATCGTGGTGATCACACCATTCTCAATCCCAAGACCTTCGTGGATCACTTTCACAATCGGCGCCAAGCAATTGGTCGTGCACGATGCGTTGGTGATCAAGTGATGCTGCGCCGGATCGTAGAGGTGATCATTGACGCCCATCACGATATTGAGCGCACCTGTTTTCACCGGTGCCACCACGATCACCTTCTTCACTCCACGATCAAAATAGACCTGCAGATCCTCCGGTGTGCGAAACTTCCCACTGCATTCTAGCACGACCTCGACGCCATGATCGCCCCACGGCACATCACCGGGCGCGGTCTCTTCGGTAAACGCCATCGTGTGATCCCCCACCGCGATACCGTCCTCGACCTCACGCGCTTCCTGGGACCAACGGCCATGCAGCGAATCGAAGTTGAGCAGATGAGCCGCACACTCCGCCCCGCCCTTCACTTCGTTGATCAGAGCCCAATCAAACTCCGGCCAATCCCACGCCGCCCGAAAAGACAACCGCCCAATGCGCCCAAACCCATTGATCCCAATTTTTGTTTTTTTCATTCGTTTAAAAAGTTCAGCATCCGCACGGGCTACTCGCCTCGATGGCCTTGCTCCGGCGTTTCAATTTTGTGAGGTCCTGCTTAAAAATTCGGTTCTCCCGCACACAGTCCTGCAAACAGCGCAGATTCTTATCGAGCTCCGGCGAACGCTTGTCCGGTAAACGATAGATCATCCAATTTCCCTCCCGCTCCGCTTCGACGAGCCCGCGCTTCCGCAAATAAGCCAAATGTTTAGAAATCTTCACCTGCGGCTCACCCAACAATTCCTGAAAGTGACACACACATAGCGGCCGCACATTCAGCAAATTAAGCAACCGCAGACGCGTCGGATCACACAGGCATTCGTAAATCGAAATCAATTCCACGTGCTACCCATATTCCAATAAGGGAATATACTTCAAGCGGTATATTGTTACAATCTCGGGACCGAGCGTCTGAACCTGAGATAAAATGTGGAAATCAGGAAAACTGGAAAATACTGACCGATCCAACAGAGGCTACCAATAGCGAGGGTTCGGATTCCTGATTTCCAGCTTTCCACATTAAAAATATCCCAGCGGGTCAGGATCATATCCCGTCCACATTCCTGCCATCATCCCCCCGTCGATATCCGCCATCCACGGGGTGTCACATTGAAGGCGCGTTTGAACTGCGTGCTGAAATGCTGCGATGAACTGAAGCCGTAAGTCAGCGCAATCGTGGTCACATCGTAGGTGGGCTGACGCAGTGCTTCGCGGGCTGCCTCTAATCGCAATTGCAAGTGATACGCCGCGGGAGTCATGCCCACCTCGCGTCGGAATTGTGTGCAGAAATGCGGCACGCTGCGCGCCGTGGCGACGGCCGCGAGATCCGCGAGCGGTAAACGCGAATGCAAATTCTGACGCAGGAACGCCACGGCCTTTTGCACACCGTAGGAATACGGGAGGTGCGGCTTAGCGGGTGTTTCGTCGCGGCCTTCGAGGGTGTCGAGTCGTTGTTCGAGGAGTGTCACAAACATGGCCACGCACGCGCGGATCGCTTCGGTGCGACGCGCGCGCGGCGATACGATTTGCCGCATGCAACTCCGCAAAACAGGTTCCACTTCATCGCACCCCGGCACGAGTTGTAGGCGCGACTTACGCAGGCGCTTCGCCAGCCGCTTCCCTGCCGGACCGTAGTTATCGAGATCAATCCCCACCCAGAGATGCTGGCTTTCAGGATTCCCCTGATCGCCACTACCGTGGCCTTCACCCGGATAAGCCACGTAAAGATCGCCCATCCGTTGCACGGTGGTTTTGCCCGCCGCCTGCCATGTCGCCTGACCGCGCGACAAGTAGAGAAACTCAAAACCCGTGTGGTCGTGCGCTTTCAGATGATGCCCATCGCAGCACAGCGCCTCGCCGAAATGCGTGAGTTCCGGCAGATCATCCACCGGATTCTCGTAAACAAAACCACTGATAATCTGAGGGTCGCGGAGAACTTGCATGACGAATTCCATCCCAACCTACATGTTCGCTTATTTTATCCGAGCGTAATTTATTATACAAAGTATCGAAACCCGATGAACGCCAATCGACATGAACTTATGTAAGATCTGGCTCTTCTTTGTATGCCTATCCCCACTCCACACCTCCTGACCGAAGCTCAAAAAGAAGCCTATCATCGCGACGGGTATCTGCTTGGTCTAACGGCGATCTACAACGCAGATGAGATGGTGAGTATCAATACCGCGCTCCCCAATTTGCTGGCATTGCTCAAGCCGGGTGAAGACAGCGGCGAGATCCGCGAATGGCACCATACGAGCACTTACCTTTACGACATCGTGATGAACCCAAAAATCCTCGATCTTGTCGAAGGCATCCTCGGGCCCGATTTCTACGTTTGGGGGAGTCACTTTTTCATCAAACCGCCGCATAGCACCGGCACCGTGCCTTGGCATCAGGACGCCTATTACTGGCCCCTCTCTCCGTGTAATACAGTGACCGCTTGGCTCGCGTTTGATGATGTCGATGAAGTCAACGGCGGCATGAAAATCATCCCGGGTTCGCAACACGGCGGATTGATCAAACACCGTCAAAAGGACGACGCCAACTCCACCCTCGCCCTCGGTCTCGAAGACGGCACCGATTTCAAAACCGAAACCGCGGTCCAATTTAAGCTCAAGGCCGGCGAAATCTCCATGCACGACGACCGCGCGATTCACGGTTCGCAAGCCAACCCCTCCGACCGCCGTCGCGCCGGATTCACGATCCGCTACTCTGGCACCAACGTGAAACCCGACCTCACGGTCAGCCCTGATTTCGTCGCCCACCTCTGCCGCGGCACTGATACTTACGGCCACACTCCCTACGCTTCCGCGCCCACCGCACGTTACGGTCGCAAGGATTACCACAAGAGCGATGCGCCCACCGACGGTTACAAACTCAACCCCACTACCAAGTAATTCACCTCTTCTACAAACAGGTAGGGGCGGTTATCCCTAACCGCACTCCTCCATCTCAAGTGCCGTTAAGGATAACGGCCCCTAACTCCCCTCAGAAATCTCCGCCTCCTAAACTCTCACAATCATGCCTGAATCCTCCCACCAACTCACTGAAGAGCAAAAAGCCTTCTACCACAAAAACGGTTATCTCCTCGGTCTCCCCGCCATTTTCACCAAGGAGGAAATGGACAAGATCAACTCCGAGTTGCCCAACCTCCTCGCGCTCCTCGAAGACGGCGAATCCACCAAGGACATCCGCGAATGGCACGAGACCAGCACCTACCTGAACGACATCTGTAAGCATCCGAAAATCCTCGATCTCGTCGAAGGCATCCTCGGATCCAACTTCTACTACTGGGCTAGCAATTTCTTCATCAAAGAACCCAAGACCATGTCCACCGTCGGTTGGCACCAGGATTCGTATTACTGGCCGATGGCTCCCAACAACTCCGTCACCGTCTGGCTCGCGTTTGATGATGTAGATGAAGGAAACGGCGCGATGAAACTCATCCCCGGATCGCATGTCGGCGGCGTGATCAAACACAAAAAATCTGAACAAACCGATTCCGTGCTCACCCTCGAGCTCGCCGATGGTTCCGATTTCAACGCCGATAGCGCTGTGCAATTTAAGCTCAAGGCTGGCGAGTGCTCCCTCCATGACGACCGCGCCATCCACGGCTCTCAGGCCAACCCTTCCAACCGTCGTCGCGCGGGTCTCACCATTCGCTACTCCGGCACCAACGTGAAGAACGACCTCTCGGTGAATCCGAACTTCAAAGCCTACCTCTGCCGCGGTGTAGATGAGTTTAAGCACAACCCTCCCGGCATCGATCCCACCACCCGCTACGGCCGCCCCGACTTCAAACCCGTCAGCAACGAAGAAGCCGGCAAAGGCTGAGGGTATATTTTAAACCGCTAATGCACGCTAATCTCCGCTGAGCCGGAGCAGATGGGCGGGGTCAATGACCCCGCCTTTTTCGTGTATGAATATAAAACCACGAACCCAGAATTAATGTGGAAAGCTGGAAATCAGGAATTCAATCCCTCTGTCTTCTGATTATTTCCTATCTGATTCCGTAGACTGGTATTTTCCAGCTTTCCTGATTTCCACATCAAAAATCCGTCAGATCGGTTTCTTATTTTTTAGTTTTTATACCGCGCTTCCGATCAGGCACCACCGTGCGGCAGATTTCGCAGACGGTGCCATCGCATCCACGTGCGGTGCAGTGTTCGCGACCGTAGAAAATGATGCGCAGATGGAGCGCGTTCCAATGCTCGCGCGGGAATAGTCGCTTCAAATCCTTCTCCGTTTGTTCGACGTTTTTGCCGTTGGTCAGTTTCCAGCGCTGCGCCAAGCGGTGAATATGCGTGTCCACTGGCACCGATGGTTCTCCAAATGCCTGCGCCATCACGACCGAGGCCGTCTTGTGGCCGACGCCCGGTAAGGCTTCCAATTCGGGGTAGGTCTGCGGCACTTCCCCTCCGTGATTTTCGATTAGTAATTTTGAGAGACCCGAAATCGCTTTCGCTTTCTGCGGAGACAAACCACACGGACGAATCACTGCCTGGATTTTCGCGACCGGCACCTTCGCCATATCGGCTGGATTATCCGCAAGTGCCCACAGATGCGGAGTCACAAGATTCACGCGCTTGTCGGTGCATTGCGCTGAAAGCAGCACCGCCACCAACAGAGTATACGCATCCGTGTGATCAAGCGGCACCGGCGTCTCCGGATACAACTCCGCTAATCGCCGATCGATAAAGGCCGCACGCTCGACCTTGGTGCAAATGGGTTTCGAACGATCCATGGAGAAACCACTAATCCACACTAATGAACAGGAATCAAGAAAGGTAGGGCCCGACCTCCGGGCGGGCCGCTCGGAGATCGGTCCCTACCAGCAAACCTTCATCGTTTCCTCGTCAGCCTCCTGTAAAACTGATCCCACCGAATCCGGAATCAGTGCCCATCAGCGAAAATTAGCGGTTAACTCCTTCCGAATCCAAATCACGATTGCACCTCTCTGCCCTCTGCCTACGTTCTGCATATGGTATCGCAACGCGACCTTCTCGCTCCTCTCGACACATTTGAACGCCGTCATACCGGTTCCCCCGCCATCGATATTGCGGAGATGCTCAAAGTAATCGGTTACCCGTCAATCGACGCGCTCACCGATGCTGCCGTGCCCTCGCATATCCGTCTGAATGGTGCGCTCGATCTCCCCGCTGCTGCTGGTGAAACCGAAGCGCTCGCTGAACTACGCGACATCGCTGAGCAAAACAAAGTCTTCCGCAGTTTCATCGGCATGGGTTACTACGACACCGCCGTGCCAGGCGTCATCCAGCGCAACATTCTTGAAAACCCCGGTTGGTATACCGCTTACACGCCTTACCAATCCGAAATCTCTCAAGGCCGCCTCGAAGCCCTGCTCAATTTCCAAACCGTCGTCACTGATCTGACCGGGCTTGAAATCGCCAACGCTTCCATGCTCGATGAAGGCACCGCGGCCGCCGAAGCGATGATGATGTGCCACCGCGTAAAAATCGGCGCGCGACCTGATCCGGGAGCGTTTTTCGTTTCCGAAAAATGCCATCCGCAAACCATCGATATTGTTAAGACCCGCGCCCAGCCGCTCGGCATCAACGTGATCGTCGGTGATCACCTCGCCTTCGATTTCGCCAGCATCGACGGAAAACTCTTCGGCGTGCTCGTGCAGTATCCGGATACGACCGGCAGCATCCATGACTTCGAATCGTTCTTCGTGAAAGCGCATGAAGCCAACGCGCTCACGGTAGTCGCCACCGATCTGCTCGCGCTGACGCTGTTGCGCGCGCCCGGTGAATTCGGCGCAGATGTCGCTGTCGGTTCCGCTCAACGCTTCGGCGTGCCCATGGGATTCGGCGGACCCCACGCTGGTTTTCTTGCCACCAAAGATGCCCACAAACGCCAAATGCCCGGTCGCCTCGTGGGCGTTTCCAAAGATGCCCAAGGCAACCCCGCCATGCGACTCGCACTCGGCACGCGCGAGCAACATATCCGACGCGACAAAGCCACGTCGAACATCTGCACCGCCCAAGTGCTCCTCGGAGTGATGGCTTCGATGTATGCCGTTTACCACGGCCCCGACGGACTCAAACAAATCGCGCAGCGCATCAACACGCTCACTAATCTACTCTCGCAAGCGCTCACCAAGCTCGGCGCGACCGTGAACACTGAACCGGTCTTCGACACCCTCACGATTGGCAACATCGCGGCTGATCGCGTGCACGCCGCCGCCGCCGCAAAACAGATCAACCTCCGCCGGATCGATGCACACAGCGTTGGCCTCTCCCTCGACGAAACCACCACGGTCGCCGAAGTCGAATCCCTCCTCAGCTTCTTCAACGAATCGGCCATACTATTCGATCCAAAATCCGAGATCCAAAATCCAAAATCGAGAATCTCCCATTTTGAGCGCAGCTCAAATTTCCTCGAACACACCGTGTTTAACCGGTTCCACACCGAGCACGAAATGCTGCGCTACATCCGTCGCCTCGAAGCCAAGGATCTCTCGCTCTGCCATTCGATGATCTCGCTCGGTTCATGCACGATGAAGCTCAACGCCACCAGCGAGATGTTTCCCGTCTCATGGCCAGAGTTTGGTAAACTGCATCCCTTCGCGCCCACCGAGCAGACACGCGGTTACCAAAAACTCTTCACCGATCTCGAAGCGTGGCTTTGTGAGATCACCGGCTTCGCTGCCGTTTCCCTCCAGCCCAACGCCGGTTCGCAAGGTGAATACGCCGGGCTCCTCGCGATCCGCGCGTATCACGAATCACGCGGTGATACCGCTCGTGACATCTGTCTGATCCCCACCAGCGCGCACGGCACTAATCCCGCCAGCGCGACCATGTGCGGCCTGAAAGTCGTGCCTGTGGCCTGCGATGAAAACGGCAACATCGATGTCGCCGATCTCAAGGCCAAGGCCGAAACACATCGCGATACTCTCTCCGCGTTGATGATCACCTATCCGTCCACCCATGGTGTTTTTGAAACCTCCATCAAAGACATCTGCGCCACGATCCACGCCAACGGCGGTCAAGTTTACATGGATGGCGCGAATATGAATGCGCAAGTCGGCCTCACCTCCCCCGGCCACATCGGCGCGGATGTTTGCCATCTGAATCTCCACAAAACGTTTTGTATTCCGCATGGCGGCGGCGGACCAGGCATGGGCCCAATCGGTGTCGCCAAACACCTCGCACCCTTCCTCCCCGGACACATCCTTCAATCCGAAATCGGCAATCCAAAATCCAAAATCACAGGCGCGGTTTCTGCCGCGCCGTTCGGCTCCGCGAGCATCCTGGTCATCTCCTGGATGTATATTCGAATGATGGGACCCGACGGCCTCACTCGCGCCACCCAAATCGCGATCCTCAACGCCAACTACATCGCCAAACGTTTGGAGAATTGTTTCCCCGTGCTCTACAAAGGAGCCGACAATCTCGTCGCCCACGAATGCATCCTCGAGTTTCGCCCCTGGAAGCAAAAAGGCATCGAAGTCGAAGACGTCGCCAAACGCCTGATCGATTACGGCTACCACGCGCCGACCATGTCTTTCCCCGTGCCTGGCACGCTCATGATCGAGCCGACCGAAAGTGAAACCCAGACCGAGCTGGATCGATTCTGCGACGCACTCATCGCCATCCACGGCGAAATGGATGCCATCGGCAACGGGGAGATCGACGCGAAAGACAACCCACTCAAAAACGCTCCACACACCGCCGCCGTCGCCACCGCTACGGAATGGACACATCCCTACTCGCGAGAAACAGCCGTCTATCCCGACCCCTGGTCACGCGCCTCGAAATTCTGGCCCGCAGTCGGCCGCGTGGACAACGTCTACGGTGATCGCAACCTCGTCTGCTCCTGCGTCGGCATGGATGCCTACAGCGAAGATTGATTCACCACCAAGGACACGAAGCGCACGAAGCCATGGCACAGGTAAAAATCTACGGGCACGCCGCGCATTTGAACGCGCATCGCGAACTCATCTCGGATGCCATTCACAATTGCTCGATCGCCAAGCTAGGGCTCCCCGAAGAGAAACGGTTTCATCGTTTCATTCCACTGGAGCCGGAGAATTTCATCCATCCTGCTGATCGTTCGGAGAACTATACCATCATCGAAGTCAGTTTGTTTGAAGGCCGAACAGTAGAGACCAAGAAGGCCTTCATCCGCGCGCTGTTCGCGAAATTTGCTGAGGGCGGATTGGCGCAAAACAACGATCTCGAAATCACTCTCACGGAAACGCCCCGTCACAACTGGGGTATCCGTGGTGTTCCCGCCGACGAGCTCAGCTTGAACTACAAGGTCGAGCAATAGATCTCTCTACTTTCTCTGTGATCGAGCCTTCGTGCTCTTAGTGTCCTTGGTGGTTAATCCACCTGCGCTACATCAGCTAGTGTCAGCCCGTAGTCGTAACTTTCATCGGTGAGGGTGCGGAGGAATGCGACGAGGGCTTTTTGTTCTTCGTCGGTTAGACCCATGCCGTCCTGCGGATGCTTGGCGAGATTGGGGTCGAGGTTGGTCGCGCGTTTCACACCGTGGTCGTAGTGCTTGATTACCTCTTCCAAAGTATCGAAACGGCCGTCGTGCATGTAAGGCGCGGTGAGCGCGACATTGCGGAGCGAGGGCGTTTTGAATCTACCGTGATCTTCATCGCGCGAGGTCGCTTTCTTGGCACCCGCATCTTTCGCCACGAGATCGATGCCATTGCTGCGAGAAACGAAATCGGTAAACAGGCCGCCGCCGTGACAGTGGAAACAATCGCCGCCACGCTTGCCTCGGGCGGGATCGTATTCGGTCAGGAATAGCTCCAGGCCTTTTTGCTCATCGGTCGTCAGCTTCGCTTCGCCGCGCATGGCGCGATCGAACTTCGAATCCGATGATACCTGCATGAGTAAAAATTGCTCAAGCGCGCGGCCGATTCGATGACCTGTGATTTCGCGTGAACCAAAGGCGGCTTCAAAATCGGCGGTCACACGTGGGTCGCCAGATAAGCGAGCGATCACCTGATCGAGATCCGCATTCATTTCGATGGGATTGGTCATGGCGGCGAGCGCTTGGTCGCGGACGGTCTTCTTCGTGCCGTCCCACGCATAGGCGGGATGCCACGCGAGATTGAAGAGCGGCATCGCGTTGCGTTCGCCCACATCACCTTCGGCTCCCAAACTCAGTGCGACCGTATCGCTGAACGCCAATTCAGGAGCGTGGCAGGTAATGCACGATTGAGTGCCGTTACTCGAAAGGCGCCGATCACCAAACAATCGTTCGCCGAGCTCGATGCCTTCTTCGGTCAGCGGATTATCAGCAGGGAGCGCAGGTTGTGGAAAGCCAGCCGGCACGGTGAACGCTACGGGAGTGCCGACGGTTTTACCGGTGGACTGGGATTCGTTTTCCGCGATGAGAGTTGGAGTCACCTCCTCTGATCCCAACCAGAAAAAGGAGCGCTCCGTGACATGGGCCAATTGAGGAGCCAGCGTGTCGCCCTCGCCGGAATGCGTGGTGTCGCTGCCATCATTTTTCGCGATCACGCGGTCTCGAAACAAATTCGCGGCGTTGAGCGCGAGATTTACCCTGGTCGCCTCATTAACTTCAAATGCAGCCAGAAAGCGGATCGTCATGAGCTGTTCATCACCGGCGAGATGATAGGAGAATCCGCTCGGTTCGGTGGAAACCGCATCGCGCCAGAAACCTTCCATCGCGAGAAACACATAGCCGCCCTGCCAGTTCCAGTGCATCGCATTCACCTGCGGATTGAGCGGATGCCCCACCGGCCAGCTCCCGGGATCAGCGTGGTTCACCGATTCCGGCACGCCAAAGCACACCTGCAATCCCGCATAACTACCCTCCGGCACATTTTCCAACGAGACGTTGAGCCGATTATTCTCGGCATCGATAAACCCGTATTGGCCTTCTAAGCGCACCACCGATCCATCGGGCCGGAGCAGTTGAAAATCAGACAGAAGGGCAGAAAAACGCGTCAGGCGCACCACCTGCCCGGACGAGGTTTTCAGATCATTGCTCGGCAACGTGATGTCTTGATTTCCCCACCGCGGGGCAAAACTCACCTGTAGCTCCGCACTCCTCAAAGCAGCCGCCAAAAGCAAAAAACTAATCAGAATACGGGAGAGCATGGCGTGATAGTCGCCGATTCCCGTTAAGCGAATGTGCAGCGCGACCCGGAGAATTGTTAAGCTAGGGTAAAGATTGCCGCTAAGCTTACGATTCCCACCATGTTGCCCAGAGATGAGCACCCCTGACTCTGGCCGCACACGGCTCCTGATGATCGATGATGACCGCAAGCTCTGCCGGCTCGTGGCCACATATCTCGAACCTCTGGGATTCGATGTCACGCCCGTGCATGATGGCGCGTTGGGCGTCGAACGCGCGACTGATGGTGCCGCGCAATGGCATGCGGTGATCCTCGATGTGATGCTGCCCAGCTTGGATGGCTTCGAAGTGCTCCGGCAGATCCGTCGCGAAAGTAATGTGCCCGTGCTCATGTTGACCGCACGGGGCGATGAGACGGATCGCATCGTCGGTCTTGAAGTAGGCGCTGATGATTATCTGCCGAAAACATTTTCCACGCGCGAGCTGCTGGCCCGACTACGTGCAGTGCTTCGCCGAACATCCAGCACTCCGGCCTCGACGACCACCGCAACCCCGCCAAAGGAAATCGTGGTGGGTGATCTTCACATCAATCTCGATGCTTACAGTGCTACGCTTGGAGCGAAGCCGATCACACTCACGCATGTCGAATTCGATTTGCTCGCCAGTCTCGCCAAGGCCTGCGGTCGCGTGAAGACGCGTGAGACGTTGCTCGATGAATGTCGTGATCGAAACTACGATGTTTTCGATCGCTCCATCGATGTGCACATCTCGTCGCTTCGCAAAAAATTGGGAGACGATGCGAAACAGCCACTGTTTATTCGCACCGTTCGCGCGGTGGGTTATATGATGGTTGATCCACGCGCTGAATAAGCACGGGGGCGAACCAGGCGTTATTCGATTTGTCATTGCGAGCTCGTTCCACTTTGAGGGATGGGCGCGGCAATCCACGAATAGGAAAACTCAACCGCGATATCATGCGTGGATGGCCACGTCGCTCCACTCCTCGCCATGACAAAATAGAGGAGGCAGAGCATAGACAGGCCGCTCGGAGATCGGCCCCTACCCAGAAATCTTGCACTCCTTCTACCGCCGTCGACGTCGCGTCCAGCGCATCAGAGCGAACGAAGCCAATGCGCCAATGAACCAATGGCTCGGGGCACCGCCACCACCACTACTGCTGGCAGCGGGAGTCGAAGTCGTCGCGACAGTTGTGGTTGTCGTCGTTGTGGTAGTGGTAGTCGTGCCTGATTCGCTCGAAAGATCTCCGGTCGCCTCGCTACCCGATGTGGTATAAGCCAAGGTCGCGGTGGTGCCGATTGGGGTGCCGACAACCGCCGCCGTATCGTAGGTCGCAATCGCGGTCAGTGTGACGCGGTAATGGTTCGCCAGCGATGTCGTGTAAGTGGTGGACACACCATCGCTGGTGATTGCCGAGGAGAGTTGAGTCCACGCCGTGCCGTTGCCCGACGATTCCATTTTGTAGGTCGCGCTTTCCGCTGAATTCCAAACGAGCGCGACACTACTACCTGATGTCGTGCCGCTCAAGGTGATCGCTTGAGTCGGCGCGCCACGTTCGTGTTCGGTCACGGTTTCGCTGATGCTGGTGACGACTTCACCGGTCGGGCTGCCGTAGAACCACCGGCCGAGGATGTAGGGGTATTTCGGCGTGCCGTCGGACTCGATAGAGAGGAAGTAGGCGTAAGTGCCGCCCGGAAATTCAGGCGTCACGCAGAAGCGCCCGTTGTAGAGATCCAAGTCAAAGTCGTTGCCTTGGGTTTTGCCGAGGTTGCCGAGGTAGTCGTGGTCTTCGAGGTAGTGGCCGAGGACGTAGGCTTCGATGGTGGTGACGAGGGTGAAAGGGGCGTTGACGTCGGGGCCGTAGCTGGTGGTCGGGAGAGTCGTCGAAGTGAGATTTTGCGCGGCGACGGCCCAGGTGGGCAGCGAGGTGCGCCCGGTGACGGCGAGGTTGGTGGTGCCGTTGCTCCCGTCGCGTTTGACGTAACCGGAAATCATGCGGCGGATACCGCTGTTCGCGTCGTTGGCGGAAGAGTATCCGTAGGGACCATATAGGGGATAACCGTCGCGGACCCAGCCGAGGATGGGCGAGTGTTGAGTGGCCGTGGTGGCGCTCTCGGAGTAGAGTTTGGTGGTAGCGTTGTAATCGACGTGGTCGCCGAGTAGGTAGCGGAGAGCGGGGGCGTTGGCGTGGTAGTGGTAGCGGCTGCCGGATTGGTGGGCGAAGGCAGGATCAAAGGTGTTGTTTTCGTTGACGTAGGCGTCGCGGATCCAGACTCCGTCGCCGCGCCCGACGAAGCCCGCGATGCGGCTGGCATCGGCGTTGTTGGCGGTGCTGTAGGAGAAGGTGTCGGTGAAGTCATACATGGCGACACCGTCGACGAAGTAGCCGATCTCGCCGGAATTGGTGAGGGTCTTGGTAGCGGGGACGCTCGCGGTGCGGGGTATGCGGTAGCGGGTGTTGGTGTTGGCCGGGTAACTGGGGAAATCAATCGTTTTGGCGGTGTCGCTATACCACGGCCCCATGACGTGGTAACCGAGTCCGGAGGTGCGGAGGTAAACCCAGTCAGCCGAGTAGGAAACTTGAGTGGCACCGGCGTAGGCTGCAGTGGATTGCACCCCGGCTCCGCGGCTCCAGGTGGTGACGGAGGAGCCGGACGACTGGGCGGCTGCGGATTCGTAGATGCGGGCGTAACCCCCACTGGCATCGAGCAGCCAACTAGTGATTTGCGGATCAGTGGTTTGGGCGAAGGAAACAGTGCTGCAAAAGGCGCACGAAAGGACGGCGATAAGACGAGTAGTAATATTCATGACGTGGTTAATTGCCGTGATTAAACCGTTTCGTCGTTAAGCGGATGTGTGCCTCGCCTATAATATTGTTAAGCGCGCGTAAACTTTACCGCATTCTTCGGGAAAATTACGCACAGTTTTTGTAACGCGACTCACGGCGCTTTCCACGCTCCCATGAATTTCCCCCTTTCACTCAAAGTTTCGATCCTGCTCGTCGCCAATCTGTTCATCTTAATCGGATTGGGCACGGGTTGGTTTTTTCTCAGCAGTGCGAATAGCGGGCAGTCACTGGTCAGAGGTCCACTCGGTGATCGGGTGCAAGTGATCGCCGATTCGATTTATCAAGATCTGCGGGAAGCTTCTATTGAGGATCACGAAACACTGATCGCCGAATTAGCTCAGGTGCATGGCGTCGAAATTTTATGGATGCGCAACGATGGGCTCGTGCTCGCCGGTCCCTCGCTCCCGATACCCGAAGAGGTGAGCCGCGAGTTTACGAAACCTCCTGAAGGAAGAAACCCACGTGATCGGGACAGACCCGATGGATTAGAAGGAGGGCCACCACCTCGCCGCATCGCGCCACCGATCAACAACCAGGGACGATTTCTCGTCCAACCCGCATCACAGGACGGGTATTGGTTTGGTCTTCGTCTCACTCCACAACGCCAACAAATGGGTCCGCCGCGAGGACGGCCCGACCCCACCACTCTCCTCATTCGGGTGGATTCTATTTGGGGACTTGCCCGACTTTTCGGCCTACACATCTGGGCCGGAGTTGCTGCCGCGGCGATGGGAGTTTCCATTCTTTTCTGGTTACCTTTCGTGCAATCAGCCACGCGGCGTTTAGCACGCTTAACTAAGGCCACCGAAGAAATCGCAGAAGGCCGTTTCGATGCGAGAACCGGCATCACCGGTCGCGACGAAATCAATCGACTCGGCGGCGCGGTGGATGCGATGGCCGAACGACTCGACACTATGGTGAACGGTCAGAAACGTTTCCTCGGCGACGTCGCGCATGAGCTCGGCTCCCCCATCGGTCGACTGCAAGTCGCCATCGAAATCATCGAGCAACGCGCGGACACTCAACTGAAAGATTCGATCAACGACGCCCGTGATGAAGTGCAACAAATGTCCGCTCTCGTGAATGAGCTGCTCGATTTCACTAAAGCGGGTCTACGCTCTCCGACCACCGAACTATCCGCCGTGGAGCTAGGACCGCTCGTGGCTCGAGTCATCTCACGCGAAGATCCCACGAGCCGAGTGATCGCACACGTGTCCAGTGATTTTAAGGCGCGCGCTGATGCCCCACTCCTCGAACGCGCGGTGGCCAATCTCGTGCGCAACTCCCTGCGCTATGCCGGCAACTCCGCATCGATCACCCTCACTACGACCAAATACGCAGAGCGGATTCACATCATCATCGAAGACGACGGGCCGGGCGTTCCCGCCGAATCACTCACGAGACTCGGCGAACCTTTTTATCGACCTGATCTGGCGCGAACCCGCGAAGGCGGTGGCGTAGGTCTGGGATTGGCGATCGTGCGCAGTGCCATCGCCGCCAGCGGCGGCGAAGTGCATTTTTCAAACCGCCAGCCACATGGCTTCCGCGCTGAGATAATCCTAAAGAGAGTTTAATATTTCACGAGGCGACATAGCTACATCGCCATGCGGGCCCATCCGGTGAGCGAGGGATCGAGGGGAGGTAGTCCGAGAAGTTCGCGACCGAGGGAAACGTAGTAGCGATACTTCTCAATCGACGTGCCGTTGGGAATGCGGTGATCGAGACCGAAGACGCAGCCACCCGCGATGAGCGACGGATCAAACTTATGTTCGAGCTCACGACGGATCGCTTCGCGGTCTTGCCGGATCACGTGCTTGTCGATCCCCCCACGCACGGCGAGACTCTGTCCATAGATTTTACGCAGTTCCACGATGTCCATTCCGGCAGCTGGCTCCATCGGATAGATGCTGGTTAATCCACAATCGAGCAGCGCGGGGATGACCGGCTTGATATCGCCATCCGTATCCTGCTCAAAGATCTGCGTGCCGCGCGAGGAGAGCATCTGCCAGACTTTTTGGTAGAACGGTTGGAAATATTCTTTCACTTGGATTGGGCCCACCATCGGCCCCGACTTTCCGGCAAAATCCTCATGCACCATGAGTTGATCGATCTTCAACTTCTCACTGATCGGCTCTAACACCCGCATCGTGGTGTCGGTAATCGTGGCGAGGATATCCGCCATCAGTTCGGGTTGTTCGTAATAGGCCAGACAGGTGACTTCTTCGCCCATCAACTCCCGAGGAATATCGAAGGCCCCGGGCATATGCGCGCAAACCAGGCTCCCCTCTTTCTGGGCCTTGGCCGCCGCCTCGACCTCATCCCACTTGATGCGATTCGGCGAGAAGGTGAAGAAATGCTTCACCTTTAGCCAATCATCCATCGTTTGAACCGGGAAGTTCAACGGCAGTGGAATCGTCGCCGTTTTCTTCAGCAACAACATCTCACGGCCCATGCAATCAACCTCCAAGCGACGCTCGGAGTCGTCCTCTTTCACCGTCGGTGGCGGGCCCTGCATACCGACATAGCCACCGCAAAAAACGTAGGGCACATAATCCCAATCGAAGGCGGTCATGTTGATCTCCTCTTCGGTCGCGCCTTGTTCGCGCCACTCAGCATCAAGCCCCACGAGGGGTCCGAAGAGTTCGCAAAACATGGGTCTTGGCGCGTGGCCAAAGGTCATCAGATCGAGGTATTGTTCACGATTCCAGCGCATAGGGATAGGGGGTTAACAGTTGCGGTTGGCCTGTAGGTAGGCGCGATATTGTTCGAGAATGGGAGCAGGAATATTGGCTGGGAGATGATTGCCAGTCGCGAGGATCACACCTCGACAACGCCGAGCGAGTTCAAGGGAGCGATCGATGGTTGCACGCACGGTCTCCCAGGTGCCGAAAGTAAGATCCCGGCAATCGACCGCACTGCCCACGAGCACGGTAGTATCGCCAAACCTCTCCACCATTTCACCAAACTCCATTACCGGTTCGAAGATCAGACCATCCGCCCCTGCCTCGATCACGTCCGCGGCAAATTCACGGAAATCTCCATCCGCACAGAAGAGCACTTTCTTTCCCGCCTGTTTCAAGGGTTTCCACAATTCCGCGTAGCGGGGGATGATCACAGAACGATAAATCTCCGGATACATGAAGGCACCGGATGACCACACGAAATCGTCGTGCTGGATCACCGCTTCGACACTCGTCTGCGCCCAAGCGTCCATGTGAAATTTAGTGCGACGAAAGAAACCGTCGAACACGCGTTCGATTTTGGCGCGGTCGGAAGCCGCTTCGAGAAACATGTCCCACCCGAACGCCTGAATTGCACCAGACACGATCGTTTTGTAATAGCCTCCGGGACAAAACTGATTCGGAAAGTCGCGACGTTTCGCCTGCACCCATTCCTCATAAGCAGCCACCTGTTCAGCCATGGTCGCCAGTCCGTATTCTTTCTCCGCATCGAAATCCCAGACCTCCTCAACCGTCTCGAATGGGCAGTGCTGGCGCACGCATGTCGCTACCATCACCCGCATATTCGGCATGCCCCATATCCGTGCAACGTCCCCACTTATCCCATTCCCCTCGCAAGCCGTCTTGCACCGTCCAGAGGAAATCGAGCCCCCAACGATCATAGAGCTCGCGTTGGCAGGCATTGGCCGCCGCGTCGCCGCCATCAGGAGCGGGTTTCTCCGTCTGATGATATTCCAAACTGTATTCAGAGCGCGCAAAGCACGGCACCGATTTCAGATCGAGAGTATCAAGAACGAGTTGACGGCTCATGGGATAAAAGGCGTTAAGGAATTAGAAGATTTCGCCGCGTAACAGTTGGTGTTTGCGGTTCATGTAGTGCTCGAAATTGGCCAATGACACGTCAGGCGGCACGAGATGATCGACGGTGGGAATGAATCCACCTTCGGCGATCAAGGGCTGGAAAGTGCGGAGATGCGCATCGATCGCATCGATGTCTTTCGCGAGTTCGCGTTTATCCACGCCACCCCACAAACGCAGGTCGCGGCCGAACTTTTTGCGAATATCAACGGGGTCCATATTCGACGCGCGTTCCAAGGGCCAGATACCATCGACGCCTGCTTCCATGAAAAACGGAATCACAAGTTCACAATTACCGTCGGTGTCGATAACGACCCAGTCCACGCCGTTTGATTTGAAGAATTCCACGAGGCGTTTCAGCTGCGGCAGGATAAATTCGCAGTAAGTCTTGGGGCTGAGCAGCGGGCCATTCTTCATACTCAGATCTTCGTTGATAAACACGTAGTCGGGCTTGATCCCGGCATCAAGAAACGGCCGCGTGGTCTCGATCGTGAAGTCAGTTACGAACTCCATCATCTCGTGCATCATCTCGGGTTCGTCATACCACGCGTAGCTGAGATTCTCCGTGCCCATCCACTCGCGCGCGCGCCAGTAGTAGCCTTGGATCGAACAGTTCTGGCCCAGAACCAACGGATGCTTTCGCTGTTCCCAACCGGGTTTTAGAAACTGTTCCCAGTAGGCCGGGTAGCGACACGGCGTGGAGGGACGATAGCGTTTCTTCAGCTCCTGAAAATCCGCCGGCGTCTCGACGGGGAAGCTGATGTATTCATCCATGCTCATACTCATCCCTTCTGCCATCCCGGTGACGAGTGTTTTGGAAACGACCCCATTGGGCCGCAGAATCGTCTGAGTTTCAGCATCACTACTCAGCACCTTTTCAATATACGGCGGAAACATATCGGTGCGCACATTAATGTATTCGCGCGGATCCATATCCCAACGTTCTTCACCCACAAACCAGTCCCAACGAATATCGTCGGTCGCAAGTCCTTCCTCGCGCCAACGTTGTTTGGTCTGCACCCAAACTCCCACCTCGTGGTTGGGAACCCGGTCGACGGGTTGATAATTCATGCAGGCGTGGAAGCGTTCTCTTGGTGTCATAGGAAAAGTGTAAAAGAGTTAATAGGTGCAGCGGCGGGCCTCATCCGCGAAGGCGTGGAGGAGCTCGGGCTTGGCTTCAAAAAAATGATCTGACGGGCTCAGGATAAAACCGCCACCGGCTCCGGCCTCTTCGAAACAACGACGCACTTCCGCGCGTGTTTCCTCTGGAGTGGAGGTGGTGAAAAAACGGTTCTGATCGAAGCCACCGATGAAGCAGACCTTGTCTCCGATGCGGCGTTTAGCCTCAGCGAGATTCATATCTCCACCCATCGCGGACGGAGTAAACGTCTCGAGCGCGTTGGAGCCGAGGGTCACGAGATGTTCGAGAATCGGCATCATGCCGCCACAGGTGTGATAGGCTACGCGTTGACCGGCGGCGCGAGCATGCGCAATCACGTCGCGATCATAAGGTGCGACAAACTCCTCAAAAATCGTCGGTGAGATCACGGTCGAGGAAGCATCGCCACCACCATGCTCAATCACATCGAAGCGCGCGCCTTTCATCGAATCGGCAAAGCGCACTTTGCGATCACGCAAGATGCCGAGGAAGGCATGCACCCACTCTGGATCATCAAATGTTTCCATGATCATCTCCTCGACGCCGAAGAGCACACAGGCGTCCTGCCAGCAACCGGGTTGGCCATAGAGATCGAAGCAATTAATGTTGCCGCGAATCAGAGTCGAATCGCCGTAGTGATCGGCGTGGCGGTTGATTGCTTCGATGTCGCAGAATGGTTGAGGTGCGAACTCGGCGATCAGATCGATGTCGGATTTTTCTTTGATCAAACGCTCAGAAACCCACGCCGTAAATTCGTTGCTCTGCAGTTCCATCGTCAATGTCTTGCGCGGGGTGATGATCGCGTGACGCACGGTAGCGTATTGTTGTCCGGTCACATCTTCGTGCTCAAATCGCCACGTATCGGACGTGATGCGTTGGGCTTCAAGAAAGCCCGGCACGTGACCTGGTTCGAAAAACGCATCGGAGCTCGGATCGGGTTTGTGCGCTTGGGCCCAGTAGATCGGATCGAGTCCGAAGGTCGCGAAAAAGTCGTCGTCGGTTTTGCCCGACAGATTCTTTTCCATGTAAGAACGCATGAGATGATGCGTGGTCGCGGGAAGGTGATCGGTGGGTTGGCGATTGAGGGCGGCGATCAGCCGTTGTTTGGAAGTCATCGGGTTCATGGACAAGAAATGCGCAGTCTTTGATTGAGCGCGGGGTTGATTTTAAAACGGCTCCGTTTCATCACGGTCGTATGACCTCGATCGAACGTGTGCGCAGTGTGATTCGCGGTGAGCCGGTGGACAGATTGCCGGCTCAGCCGATGTCGATGATGTTTTCCGCAAAGCATGCGGGCATCCCGTTTATCGATTACACCAAGGACGGGCGAAAGATGGCTGAGGCTCAGCTCAAATTTGTCGAGGACTACGGGCTCGACTGTCTGCTCACTTGTTCCGACCCCGCGCGCGAGGTGATCGACATCGCGGGTGACGCCAGTGTGGATTGGTTTACGGACCAAGGACCGGCGATCAACGAGGAGCGCGCCGCACTCACCGATAAATTGCAGCTGCGCACTTATAAAGTGCCCGATCCGCTGGGCGGCGGGCGCATGCATGATCGCGTGAAGGGTATTGAGATCATGCGTGAAAAGGCCGGACCCGGCATGTCGATCGTCGGCTGGATCGAGGGCCCCCTCGCCCTGGCGGCGGAGTTGCGCGGACTGAACACGATCATGTTGGATTTCGGAGACGATCCCGAATTCGTCCACGACTTGCTGCGATTCTCTGCCGATGTCGCCATCGCCTACGCCCCGGCTCAAATCGCCGCGGGAGCTGATACGATGGGGATGAGTGATGCCGCGGCGGGGTTGATCGGCCCTACCCTTTACGAAGAGTTTGTGTGGGCGGAGCAAAAGCGAGTCTACGACACGATTAAGAAGAATCATCCCGACGTGCTGCTGCGCCAACACATGTGCGGTCGTATTGATCGACTCTACCCGAAGATGGCCGAACTGCCGGTGGACATTTACGAAATCGATTTCCCCGCTAATCTGGAACTTGCCCGCGAACAACTCGGCCCCAACCGCACGTTGGCCGGCAATGTTTCGACGATCACCGATCTGCTCGAAGGCACGCCGGAGATGGTTTACGAGGCCTGTCGTCGTTGCCACGAAACCTGCGGCAAATACTTCATCGTAGGCGCGGGTTGCGAGATCTCCCCGCTCACTCCTCCGGAGAATCTGCGGGCGATGATCCGCTACGCTCAGGATCACAAACCTGAGGACTTCGCGAAACGATAGACTGGTAAGAGAGAAAATCATTAGCAGTTAGAGCGCTAATTCCTGTGCGGTGAGAGAGTCCCATGCGGCAAAGACCTCGCGGATATTTTCAGGACGGGCGGCCGGTCCAAATTCGCATTGGGCGATACAGCCCCCATCTCGCCAAAGGTGCTCGTGCACGCTGCTGACTGCTTGCGAAATATCGGATGTGGTGCCGTTCGGAAGGAGATGCTGGCGGTCGATCTCTCCCCAGAATGTGATCTTTCCGGCATGAGCAGCGAGGGTTTCTACGCTCATGCAAAAGAGCTGGGAGTTCACTGCATCGATGCCGATCTCGATGAGATCGGGATAAATGGCGGCAATGTGTCCGTCGGAATGCATGAAGAGTTTTTTCCCATGACTGCGGGCGATCTGGGCGTAATCGCGATACATGGGCTTAAACAACTCCCTCCAGAGCTCCGGCGAAATGAGCAGGGATCGCTGAGATCCCCAATCGTCCATGATGCTCAACGCATCCACATCGGTCCGAGCCCAAGCTTCCAGCACATCGCAATAGAACGCATGAAACTTTTTCATGAACGCTAACATCGCTGGCGGCGGATCAGCCAAATCCATGTAGAAATCCTCGGAACCACGGAGAAACTGGAGCTGCTCGAAAGGTCGTGGACAGACCCCGCATAACGCGAATCGCTCCGTGGCCGCACAGTCGCGATTCACCGCATCGCGATCAATCGTCAGCCACTCTCGAGGAATGTGGATGCGGCTGCAATCAGTAGACCAATCGTTCACGATCGGTTTTTTCACTTCGCCAATCACGCCGTGCTGAATGTTGACGAAGGTGCAGCCCCATTCGTCGGTGTATTCACCGATGGAAAAAGGCTCCCCTTGAGTCGCCGCGATGGCGCGCTCATGTCCACTGATACTGATAAAATCCGAGGAGAACTCTCGCTCGATCTCGGCGATCTCATCCGTGTATTGCTCGGCCGCAATCGGGAGAACCCAGAGGTCACGAGGGGCCCGAGGTGGACCGGCAAAGTCCAGCGTTCGATGCACCAATTCGCGTGAGGTAATCGTCATGGCAGCATGAGTTGATCGATGTAAGCATCCTCGAAATCCGGTTGGAGATTCAGCTCAATGGACTCCATGCTCGTGCAGGCTTTCTGCATCTCTTTCAGGAAACTCCGATCGTTCAGCGCGAGAAAGGCGCCGCCCATCGACGTGTTGCCGACGACTTGGATCTGCTCGGGCTTGAACTCGGGCAACAGCCCGCAGCCCACCGCGTGATCGAGCGAAAGATGCATGCCAAACCCACCGGCCAGATAAAGCGTCTTCACTTCGGCGGCGGTCACGCCCAGCAAACCCAGCAAGGTGTTGATGCCGGCGCCAATCGCGGCCTTGGCCTGCAGGAGCTTTGCGATATCCACTTCGGATATCCATATCGGACCAGAGGCGCCGCGAGCGTGCAGCTGCAGTTTCTTGCCATACTCGTCGGACTCCACTTTCGAATCAGGGCTCTGCAGAAACTCTTTCGAGAATCGTCCGTTTTCCTGCAGGATACCGCTACGCCGACCTTCCCACAGAAAATCGATATAAGCGGATCCGCAGATGCCGACCGGTTTGGGTTCGTCGCCAATCACACCCACTTTCAATTCAAAGGGATCGTTGTTTATCCTGATACGTTCGATGGCGCCGGTCACCCCACGCGTGCCATTGGTGAGCCCCATGCCTTCAAAAGCCGGGCCCGCCGCCGTCGCACATCCGACTAAACGATCACCAATCTTCGCAATGATCTCACCATTGGTGCCGACATCTACGATCAAGACCGGCCCTTCATCGTAAAGCATCCCAGTCGCCACGAGACCGGCGGCTAAATCCGCTCCGACGTAAGCCGCCGGACCGGGCAATAAATGCACCTTCGCGTCAGCCCCGCCAAACGTGAGATCGAGCTCACTAGGCGCATATTCGCGATGCTCCAAAAATACAGGTGTAAATGGGTGCACACCCAATGGACTCGGATCCTCTCCCGCGAGCAGGTGTTGCATCGTGGTGTTGGCCGCGACGGTCATCACGCCGACATCTTTCAGTTCAATTCCTGCTTTTTCACACGCCTCTGCGAGCAAGGGTTGGAGCGTCTCCACCGTCACCGCTTTTTGCAGTTCTTTGACTGCTTCAGGATTTTGAAAGCACATTTGAATGCGCGTGAGCACATCTTCGCCAAATCGGATCTGCGCATTGAAGTCCGATGCCTCGGCCAGAACTTTACCGGTTTCAAGATCCGCCAGAATAATCGCCACTGTCGTCGTGCCGATGTCGACTGCGCCGCCGTATCGCGCGGTCGCATCGATCGGATCGCTGGCCCAGGGCACGTTGATTTTAAACTCTGCGACGACCGATGGTTCGTGCTTAAGCAAAGACCGTGACGGAATGCTCACGGTCACATCGTTGCCTTCGATCAAATGCATTTGGCATGAGCGCAATCGATCACCCTCGGTGACTTCGGTATCGTCCGTCGTGCGGCGCAAGGTTCCGCTTTTCAGACTCATTTCACAGCCACCACATAAGCCTCGACCACCGCAACGAGTGTTGAGCGGATAACCCCGATGCGCCAAAACCTCGGATAGAGGCAGGCCGAAATCAGCAGCGGCGAGTCCGATCTCGGACTCGCCCTCAGGTGTTTCCAAATGAAGCCCGGTTTTCATGACGCGGTATCCTCCGGTTCTGCCCTGATGATCGAGTCATCTCCGGTGAGCCGAATGAAATGATGAGGCGGCACGATGAGAAATCGTTCCTCATCCCAATCACCGGCCAAGAGCGCTTTCAATAGAGCTGGGTCTCCCGGAATGCGATCGAACCCCCAACCCTGACAGGCGGCGCAGGTCTTCGTATAGTCCTCTTCCTTTTTCACATCCCCGAGCCCGAGCCCGACATAAGTCGCCCGGTCATAATGGCCCAGCGCACTTTGATCCATTTCCAACAGATACTTGATATCGTCCTCCTCATACTTCTCTCCATATTGCTTGCGCAGATGCGCTTCGCGTTCAGGGCCGGGTGAAGCATGGCCACGAATCCAACCAGGATTATACCAATAGTTGCCCGGGTTTTCCTTTTGGTAGGCCGCATATTTGTCCTTATCGCCGAGGAATAGTGTCACGCAATCATGCGCACGTGCGATGATCAGTGGACAACGCTTGTGATGAAGGTTTTCAACCCCGCGACCACACAGACCGTAAACCAAAACGATGTTTTCGATTTCCTGATTGGCCTCCGCTTGATCAATCGCTTTCTGTAATTCCTTTTGCAAAAGCGGCGGATTCTCATGCAGCCCCATCGGGAGAAAAACACTTTCCACAACATGAGTCGCGTCTTGGGTGAACTGCCTGACTTCCGGCTCAAGCACGGCACAGGCGATGACGGCGATCTTAGATGATTTGGACATGGGGTAAGAATATCCGATCCGGAGAATTCCGAATCTACTATAGGTAAACCAATGACGAGCGGAACTGACAACACACTACCCATGTAGTTATTGGGAATTTATGTGTGCCTGACGGGCAAATGGAAATGTTCGTATTTACTTTCAACGAAGGAAGAGCGTAGAAGCGTAGTATGCCCCAACTCACTGATCTCACCGCCGCGGTCTCTGAAGGTAAGAGAGCCGATACCGTCCGCCTCACCGAAGAATTAATCGCCGAGGGTAATGATCCCTCGGTCATCGTCGAACAGGGCCTCGTGCCCGGAATGGCCATCGTTGGCGAAAAGTTTAAGAACAACGAAATCTTCGTGCCCGAAATGCTCATCGCTGCCCGCGCGATGAAGGAAGCTCTCAAGCTCCTCGAGCCCCTGTTGGCTGCCGCCGGAGTGAAGCCGAAGTATACCGTCGTCGTCGGCACCGTGCAGGGCGATCTCCACGACATCGGCAAGAACCTCATCTCGATGATGTGGAAGGGCGCTGGTTTCGCCGTTGTCGATCTGGGCACCAATGTAGCCCCACAAAAATATCTCGAAGCAGCCAAAGAGCATAACGCCAATCTCGTTGGGCTCTCCGCGCTACTCACTACCACTATGCCTGCGATGAAGGAAACCGTCGCGCTCATCAAAGCCGCTGGACTTCCCAACACCATGATCATGGTCGGGGGAGCTCCCATCACTCAGGCATTCGCGGACGAAATCGGTGCCGATGGTTACGCCTCCGATGCCGGCACCGCCGTCGATGTTGCGAAGAAACTAGTCGGAGAAGCCGCTTAAATCATAATTCATATCCAGCCTCGATGAGGTGTCGCCATGACCAAACCATCCATGACCGGATGCGAGCGCGTAAACCGAATGTTTGCGCGACAGGATCAGGACCGTATTCCACGGCACGATTCGTTTTGGCCTGAGACAGTCACCCGGTGGCAAAGGGAAGGCCTCTGCGGAGACCACCTTGATGTGCTCCGCTTGCTGGAGTCGGATTTCGAAACGCTGTGCTGGTCGTGGCCGGCTCCGTTCCCCCACCACCGTGAGGTGCTTTCTCAAGATCACGAAACGGAAACGGTGCGAGATGACTGGGGCGGCGTCACCCGAGTTTGGAAGGGTCGCTCCGGCACACCCGAACACATCAGTTTCGGATGCGATAGTCGCGAGGCATGGGAGCAGACTTACCGGCCCGCGATGCTGGCGGCCCCCATCCAGATCGACCCGAAGATCGGATTAATGCGTTACCAGGAAGCGCGCAAACTCGGGAAGTGGACTCACCTCACGGGAGTCGAGGGATTTGAGGCCCTCAGAAGACTGATCGGCGATGAGATCTGTCTCATGTCGATGATCGAAGATCCCGAATGGATCCGCGATATCGTCAACGTGCATACAGATATTGTGCTTCGTTCTTACGATACCCTCCTCGCCCAAGGGATCGAGCCGGATGGCCTCTGGATCTACGGGGATATGGCTTACAACCATTCCACCATGTGCTCACCAGCGATGTATCGCGATCTGGTCTGGCCCGCGCACAAACGGATGGCGGATTGGGCGCATGCCCACAACATGCATGTGATCTACCATACCGATGGTCGCGCCACTGGGGTGCTTGATCTCTTCATCGAGGCCGGCATCGAATGCATCCAACCAATGGAAGCCAAAGCGGCGATGAACGTTTGTGAGATCGCCCCGACCCATGGCGCTAAACTGGCGATGTTCGGGAATATCGATGTCATGAAAATGGGCACCAACGATCTCGATATCATTGAAGATGAGATCCGCACTAAATTCGCCGCGGCCATGGCCACCAAAGGTTACGCCTATCACTCCGATCACTCGGTGCCACCTCAGGTGAGTTGGGAGACCTACAAGGCAATCATCCGTCTCGTCGAACGCTACGGCTGCTACTGAACACCGCCATGAACCCCACCCCCATTAAACCCTTTCTCCCCAAATGGCCCGGCACCATGACCGAGCGCGAACGCTTCCGTCGGCAGATGCACCACGAGCCGGTGGACCGGTGCTTCAATATGGAATTCGGTTACTGGGATGATAATTTCAAGCTCTGGCCAATGTTCCGTGATCACGGCATCACCAACAACGACGACGCCGATATCTTCCTGAATTTCGACCGGGTTCCTCGGGTCAGCTGTCTCTGGATGCACCCCTACTTCCCCGAGGAGGAAATTTCCCGTAACGGAAACACCCGCATCATCCGCAATGGTGAAGGCCTGCTCGCCGAGGTGCCGATCGACGGCCACGACACCATCCCTCACTTCATCGATTCATCGATTAAGACACCAGAGGACTGGGCCAAGGTGAAAGCCGAACGTTTTGATCGTAATCACCCCGATCGAAAGATCGATGTTGAGGCTATTCTGCGCGAACATCCCGAGGATCGGGACTACCCGCTAGGAGTGAATGCTGGGTCAATGATTGGCCGGGTGCGCAACCTCTTAACCGTCGAGGGTCTGGCCTACGCGGTTTACGATTATCCGGAAATGGTGGAGGACATGGTCGAGACCTGCTGTGTGCTGATTGAGGACTTCCTTGATGCCGTGCTCCCCCACGTGAAATTCGATTTCGCCGATGGGTGGGAGGATATTTGCTACAAAAACGGACCGCTCGTCTCCGTTGATTTTTTCCGCGATGTCGTCGTCCCTCGGTATAAACGCATCAGCGCGAAACTACGCGCGCATGGCGTGGATATTTGGTGGATCGATTGCGACGGTGATGTGCGCCATCTCATTCCCCATTTTCTGGCTGGTGGAGTGAACACGATGTTTCCCTGGGAAGTGAACGGCTCCGGCCATCCCGGTGAGTCACTTGATCGTTGGGGTCCGGAACTACGCATCATGGGAGGCGTAGATAAAATGGTGCTCGGTCGCACTCGTCCCGAGATCAAGCAATGGCTGGAGTCGCTCGCGCCTTACGTCGCCAAGGGGGGCTTCATTCCCTTTTGCGATCACCGCTGTCCGCCCAACGTCGATCCCGACGACTATCTCTACTACCTCCAATTGAAGGAGGATCTCTTTGGCCTGCGTAAATAAACGCTGCCCCATCATCTCAACTCTATGACTTCCCGAGAAAAAGTTCAGCGCGCACTCTCACATCAATCCGGCCCCGTGCCCGTCGATTTCGGCAGCACCGGACTTACCGGATTACACGTGAGTTGCGTGGCCGCCTTGCGTGAACACTACGGCCTGCCGCAGCATCCCGTGAAAACGTGCGAGCCCTACCAGATGCTCGGCGAAGTCGAAGACGATTTAGCCCAAGCCCTCGGTTCCGACTGCATTCCGGCTAATGGCCGGGGCACGATGTTCGGCTTTCCCCAGGAAAACTGGCGCGAATGGAAAGCACCCTGGGGGCAAGTGATCCTCGTGCCCGAAGGATTCCGCACACGCGAGGAAGCCTCTGGCGATGTTTACGTTTTCCCCGAAGGCGATACTTCGGTTCCGCCCAGCGGACACATGCCAGCCACGGGCTATTTTTTTGATGCGATCATTCGCCAAGAGCCGATCGATGAGGACAACCTCAACCCTGCCGATAACTGCGAGGAATTTAAGCTCCTGAGCGAAGAAGACATCACGCATTGGAAACAGGAATTTAAGCGAGTAAGCGGCGACACCCGCGCCGTGGTTTCCGGAATCGGCGGCACCGGGTTTGGCGATATCGCGCTCGTGCCCGCCGCGTTCCTCAAGCACCCCAAAGGCATCCGCGACATCAGCGAATGGTATATGGTGCTCTTGGAAAACCCCGACTACGTGCACAAGATCTTCGAATACCAATGCGAGATCGCGTTGAAGAACCTCGAGACCTTCGCCTCGCTCGCTGGTGATACCGTCGATGTCATCATGATCTGCGGCACGGATTTCGGCACGCAAAATTCGCAGTTCTGCTCTGGTGCGACCTTCGACGATCTTTACGCGCCCTACTACCGGCGAATCAACGATTGGATCCACGAGCACACGCAGTGGAAGACATTCAAGCATTCCTGCGGCGCGGTGCGGCCGCTGATCGATCGTTTCATCGATGTCGGGTTCGACATTCTCAATCCCGTGCAATGCTCCGCGACCGGCATGGATCCGTTTGAGCTTAAGGCCGACTTTGGAGATCGCGTGGTGTTCTGGGGCGGTGGCGTGGATACGCAGCAGACCCTACCCTTCGGCACACCCGAGCAAGTCCGCGCGCAAGTCACGGAACGACTCCGCGCGTTTTCACCCAACGGTGGATTTGTTTTCAACACCATCCACAACACTCAAGCCCGCACACCCGTGGCCAACATCGTGGCAATGGTAGACGCCGTCCGGGACTTCAACAAATCGCTCTAGCCTAGCCTTTGGTCACATGATTCCTCACCACCATCTGTTTGAATACGACACTGCGAGTGCTCGTTTTGAAGCATGGTGGCTCGGGGAAAAAACGGACCGTCCTCCGGTTTCGCTCCATGTCGAAACCGCGCCGAGTCCGCGACTCCCGAAATCGAATCACAACAGCCTGCGTGAGCGTTGGCTCGATGTAGATTTCCAAGTCGATTCGGCCCTCGCTAGGCTGGAATCAACTCAACACTTCGGCGATAGCGTTCCCTGCTGGATGCCCAACGTGGGACCAGATCTCGTCTCCACACTTTTTGGAGCTGAACTCGAATTCGGCGAAACTACCAGCTGGTGCCAGACAACCATCCATGAACCCGAAGACTGGGCGCAGTTCCTCGAGATCCAGCCGGATTTCGACAATATCTACTGGCGCACCATCGAGATGATGATCAAGCGCGCCGCCAAGCGATTCGCGAATGAATACTACATCGCGATGCCCGATCTGCATGGCAGTTTCGACATCCTGTCCGGACTACGAGGAGCGGAAGATCTTTGCTACGACCTCATCGACGATCCCGAGCCGGTGCGCCAAGCAAGTCTCCACGCGTCGCGCGTCTACGTATCCGCTTACAACCGACTCGATCCGCAACTGACCGCCCTGGTCCAACCTCGCACCACTTGGACCAACTACCTCCATGATGGCCCTGCCTATGTGCCGAGCTGCGACTTTTGGTGCTTAGTCTCAGGCCAGATCGCGCGCGACCTCGTCGTCCCCACGATCGAGTTGGAAATGACTCCATTCGAGCGGTCCATCTTTCACCTCGATGGACCGCAAGCGCTGCATCACCTCGATCTCGTGCTGGCATTGCCGGGCCTCAATGCCGTGCAATGGGTCTATGGTGCGGGACAAGGTCGGGCGAGTGATTGGCTCGATGTTTACCGCCAGTGTCGGCAAGCCGGAAAATCGGTTCAGATCCTCGCCCAAGATACCGATGATGCGCTCAACGTCTTACGCGAACTCGGGCCTGACGGACTGTGGCTCACCGTCTGCAATCCTCTCCCCAGCGCTGATCACGCGATCGAATTTCTTCAAACCGTTAATCAACTCTCCGCATGAACTCCCGCGAAAATTTCCACGCCATGATGAGCGGAGGGCAACCGCAATGGCTTCCGCTGAACGTGCCCGTCACCCCACCAGTCGCCGATCTGATTGAAGAACTCACCGGCGTGCGCAGCAGCGAACTTTCATTCGAAACCGACTTCGGCTTCGAATGGGTGACTTACAACGAAGAACCCAATCAATGGAAGGAGGCACTCACCGGACTCGGCTGCACTCTCCCCGACAACGTGGAGATCGGCCCCTTCTGTTTCGCGCACGTCGCCCCGCCGGCCGGCACCACAGGCGACGCGTATCATTTTCGCACGATGTTGCACCCGCTCGAGAAGGTGACTCACGTCGATCAACTTGCTGAACTCCCCTGGCCCGACACGGCCGATCCTGCCCACTACATTACCGTGCAGAACCGTATGAATCAGGTGCATAACCGCGGAAAAGTCGCCTTTGCGGGATTGGAGTGCACCGCGTTTGAAGCGTCTTGGTATGTGCGCGGCATGGATAACTTTTTTCAGGATATCGCGGAAGAGAATGGGATCGCGGACTGGTTACTCGATTGGTTCACCGAACGCTCATGCAACGTGGGTCGCGCCTTCGCCCAAGCGGGCGTAGATGTGATCGGGCTCGGCGACGATGTCGGAATGCAGACGGGTATGCTGCTCTCCGTCCCGATGTGGAGAAAACACCTCAAACCCCGACTCGCTAAAGTGATCGCCGCGATCCGTGAAGCCTCGGGTGATCGTAAGGTTTGGGTGCACTATCATTCCGACGGAAACATCATGCCGATCATTCCCGAGCTGATCGAAGTCGGCGTCGATATTCTCAACCCCGTGCAACCCAAGTGCATGGATGCCGCCGAACTCGCGCAACTCTACGGCAAAGATCTCGGCCTTAGCGGAATGATCGGCACGCAGACCACGATGCCCTTCGGCACACCCGACGATGTTCGGCAACGTGTGCGTGAAATCGCCGCGATCCATCGCGACTATGGTGCGCGGGTGATGCTCGCGCCGACCCATGTGCTCGAGCCAGATGTGCCCTTTGCCAACATCCTCGCGCTCGTCGAAGAAACGAAGTCCATCCGGTTGTCCTGATAAATGCGCGGCGGCGCGCTCCTCACTTCCCCAATCCGGAACGCAGCACGTCGAACACGCCATCGCCTGCCGCGGTGGCCATGAGGTAAACACCGGCCCAACCTTCGCTCACTAGTTCACGGATCTGTTCGGCGGCAAACTCCAAGCCTAGCTTCGCCTGATCGTCTACCTGCGAATACGAGCCAAAGCGTTGCAGAAGCGAATCAGGTATCACCACCCCGGGCACATTCGCCATCCGTTGCGCGTGCTCGTAATTAGAAAGCACCATCACGCCGATCACGCAGGCCACTCGATCACGAAATGGTTCCAACGCCGCCAAAGGTTCGTGGCTAAACGCAGGCTGCGTCATGATGTAATCCGCGCCGTGATCAATCTTCTGCTGCAAACGAACGAGCTCGCGCTTCATATCCTGCGCTTCCAATTCGACGCCACTGCCGATGGTGAAATGCGTGCGCGGGTCTTCGTGTTTACCGAGCTTCACGCCGCCGAAATCCACACCGGCATTCAAACAAGAATGCGTCAGGCGAATCATCGCAGCTGAATCCAAATCAAACACGCCCGTGGATCGTGGATAGGATGGCGACATCTTCGGCGGATCACCGGTCACGAAGAGCACGTTGTGAATCCGATTGGCGTGATAGCCGACCAACCGCCCTTGAATTCCCATCACGTTTAGGTCGCGCCCCGTGAAATGCGGGATGAGCTCCACTAGATCTCCCGTGGTCGCATTCCATCCGAGACGCTCGCGCACGAGGTGAATAAAATCACCCGGCGGAAACAACGGGATACCCCGCGAGCCATCCGTGATATCGACCGCGTCCACCAGATCGCTCTCCGCGAGCTTGGCGATCATCTCGACTTTGCGCTGAACGACGATGTCGTTCGTCCCCCGCGGTGGCACCGCCTCCAAGCTCACGACAAATTCACCCGATTTAAGCTTCCGCGAAAACGCTCCATTCGCTCGCTTCTCTTCGTCACTCGCAGCCGAAAGTGTTGAGACCACGGCGACGTCTGTAGCGCGCGTGGCGGCTGATCGCGATTGGAGATAGTTGCGCATCTCTTCGATGTGCTCCGGATGCATTTCACAACACCCGCCTAAAAGACGAACCCCACAATCTGAAAAACTCCGCGCGAGCTTGCCCGCCGCTTCCGGATTCACCGTGGTCATCAGACGATTCCCGATACGTTGAAAACCACCGGCGTTGGGCATCACCACTAATTGCAATGTGCCCTCGCGAACAACCTCGGCATCCTGCACGGCTTCGACAAACGCACTGGCATCCCAAGGCGCGCAACAATTCACGCCCGCCACCGCCACGCCCAACGCTGACATCCGATTTATAAAATCAACTGGGTCCGGATCGTCCGCCGTGCCTCGAATCGATATTTCCGCGATCACCGGTGGCATCCCTGCTCGCGTCTTGATCAAGTTGATCAGCAACTCCAACTGCGGCAGCGAAACAAACGTCTCCAGCAGGAGCGCATCCGCTCCGGCTTCGGCCAACGCGTCCAGTTGCTGGTGGTAACATTCCGCAACCGCAAATGCTGTGTCGAGCGGTTCGCCGGTCGGGCCCACCGAAGCCAACACGAAAAAGGGCCCTGCATCCGGATGCTGTTTTTCAAACGCACTAATTGCCTCGCACGCCAAGCGCACGCCATCGCGATTAAGCTCAGTCACTTGTTTCTCTAAACCAAACGCCCGTAACTGCTGCAGATTCGCCCCAAAGGTATTGGTCTTCAAACAGCGCGCGCCTGCTTCGAGGTAAGCCGCGTGCACCTTGCGGATCAGCTCTGGCTGCTCGGTATTAAACGCTTCGTAAACGTGGTTCGTTTCCGAAAGACGGCCCGTCAGTTTGAACAAATAGGAACCCATCGCTCCATCGGCGAGGAGCGGCTGTGATTTCAGGGCAGCGAGAAAGTCAGACATAGCGCGTGTCTGTGCATACAAAGACGATCCGCAAAGTCAAAGACCGCAGTGCATCATATCGACTACTTCTGCGCTTTAGAACAAACCGATGATCTGGCCGTCGTCGTTGATATCGATCGACTCGGCCGCCGGCACTTTCGGCAGACCGGGCATCGTCATGATCTCACCGGTCAGCACGACCACGAATCCAGCTCCGGCCGACACTTTCGCATCGCGGATTTCTACTTCAAAGCCCGTCGGGCGTCCGCGAAGGGTCGGATCGGTGGAGAATGAATACTGCGTCTTCGCCAGACAAACGGGCAAATGGCCAAAGCCTGCTTTTTCAAACTGCTTGAATTTCGCCCGCACTCCGGCACTCGCGGTGATCTCATCAGCGCCATAGATCTTCTGCGCGACCGCCCTGACCTTATCCCAAAGCGGAAGATCGTCGGGATAGAGTAGCTTAAAATCAGCAACTCCCGAATCAGTTACCTCGACCACAGCTCGCGCGAGGTCTTCGGTGCCCGCGCCACCATTGGTCCAATGGGTCGCTGCGACAGCTTTCACGCCGAGCGCGGCGCAATGCTTCACGACGACGTCCATTTCTTCATCGGTATCTGCCGTGAAACGATTCACCGCTACGACAGCGGGTAAACCGTAGCCCGCGATGTTTTCCAGATGCTTTTCCAGATTCACCATGCCGCGCTCAACCGCTTCGGCATTCGGCGAACTCAAATCTTTGAGATCCACCCCACCGTGCATTTTCAAAGCACGGATCGTCGCCACGAGCACCACGGCGTCGGGCTTCAGTCCGGCTTGACGACATTTGATATCGAGAAATTTTTGCGCACCCAGATCAGCACCAAAGCCCGCTTCGGTGATCGTGTAATCCGCAAGGCCCATGGAGAGCTTCGTCGCCAACACACTGTTGCAGCCATGAGCGATATTCGCGAACGGGCCTCCATGAACAAACGCCGGATTGTTTTCCAAGGTTTGCACAAGGTTGGGCTTCAACGCATCACGCAACAGCACCGTCATCGCACCGTGTGCTTTTAGGTCAGCAGCGGTGACCGGTTTCCGATCGAAAGTGTGGCCGATAATAATGCGACCAAGCCGCTCCTTCAATTCCTGCAAGGTGCGCGAGAGACAGAAGATCGCCATAACTTCGGAAGCCACCGTGATATCAAATCCCGATTCGCGACAGGCTCCATTCGTGACTCCGCCCAGCCCGACGACTACTTCACGCAAAGCGCGATCGTTCATATCGAGAACCCGTTTCCAGATCACTCTGCTCGGATCGATTTGGAGCGCATTCCCGTGCTTGATGTGGTTGTCCAACATCGCCGAGAGCAAATTGTGCGCGGAAGTGATCGCGTGGAAATCTCCGGTAAAGTGGAGATTGATATCTTCCATCGGCATCACTTGCGCGTAACCGCCACCAGCCGCACCACCCTTCATCCCGAAGCTTGGTCCCAGGGAAGGTTCACGCAGACAGATCACCGCGTTTTTACCAATCCGGTTCATTCCATCGCCCAGACCCACCGTAGTCGTGGTTTTGCCTTCACCAGCCGGAGTCGGCGTGATCGCAGTCACGAGGATCAACTTTCCCACAGCCTTCGCCGACTGCTGTTGGCAAAAATCCATGCCGATCTTGGCTTTGTATTTTCCGAACTGCTCTAAATCGTCGGCGGGAATGTTGAGCTTCGCGGCGATCTGATCGATCGGTAGCATCGTAGCCTGTTGGGCGATATCGATATCGGAGGGAACTGTTTTCATAACTAGAGGGGCGCGGATTGGGGGTTATTCAGCGTAATATTCCTGCACTCGCATGATGACATCGAAGCCTTCAAGGGTCAGACAATCATTCACACATTTCATCGCAGGGTGTTCCGGAGGCAACACCTCATATTTACGCTTCACCGAGCCAATCACATGATCCATGCCGAGCGGCACCGCGAGGGTAAGAAACGCACTTTCCAATGGCCCCTTGGTTGGCGAACCATCAGCACGCTTGGAGGGAAGCATCACACTGAAATTGCTCAACCCAACCGACATGTGCACACCCTTCAAATCGGGATCGTCATGGATCAGGCGGATTGCGCCCATCAAACAATGTAGGCGCCCATCGGAATCGGCCCCGATCGGAGAGATCGCCGGATCGATGATACAGTTCTCAACCGGGATGCCGTGCTTCCCAGCTGCGAAGACCAGCTCGCGCGCCGTCGCGTGAACTTTCTCGGCCGTATCGTTGGCTAGTCCCACTCCGTTTTCGAGTCGCTCGGAAGCGAGCAGGATCGGCATAAACGGGGTGATCTTAATCAGATCAAACATCTCCGTTCGTGCGGGTGAAATAGAATTCAGAATCGGCAACGCACCGTCAGCCCATTCTGGATCATAGGCCTTAAGTCCGGCTTCCGCCATCACCGGATCGGGCGTATCAATCGAAATAGGTTTGGAAGTTACGCTTTGAGTATAGCGCACCATTTCTCCGAGAAACTCGCCGGTGCGTGGCCCCACGTTGACATCAATGTAGCCCGCGCCACGTGTGTCCTGGAGGACGGCCAGGGCCTTTAATCCGTCGATATCGTTGGCCTCGAAAAGCTTGTTGGTTGAAGGCACCGAATCGTTGATCGATTCGCCGATGATCGTGAGGTTGGGGATAGGCATGACGTCTAGGATGAGGGTTGGAAACTGTTCGATCAGACGGCTCCGGAGATGAAACGATTACTATCTCGCTGATCACAAAATGCCGGAGTAGAGAGCATGCCTAATTCTACTCCTGAAACCTTTTGGGTTATTGTGTTTTCGTGCGCTTTTTTGGTGATCGCGTGCTCTTTCGCCTCGATTTCGAAGTCCGGCCTGCCGATCTCAGCTTAGATTGAGAAATCGAAACCGGTGAAGCCGATTGGCCCAGAGCGGTATCGCGATACTGCTTGGGCGTGGTCTTCTTGATCCGCTGGAAAACATGCGTGAAATAACTCTGATCGCAGAACCCCGTTTCCGAGGCGATCGCCGCCACCGTTTGGTTGGTTTCGGCGAGTAATTCACAAGCACGCTCGACCCGCGCCTCCCGCAACAAATCCGCAAAAGTCCGTCCCGTGCGTTCCTTGAGCAAGGCAGTGAGTTGTCGGGGCGAAACCGCCACCTGACGCGCCACCACATCCCTAATCTTCGCCACGCTCGGTCCGTCGCTATGAGATCGAATCGCGCTCAGCGCCTGGCGCACGATCGGCGGCACCTGCGATTCACGGGCACGTTCCACCGCATTGAAGATTCGGAGCAACGCCTCGCGCAACCAACGGGAGAGCTGCTCATCTTCTTTTACGTTGGTCAATTCGGTTACATGGCGGTAGCAGAACCCGATCACTTCAGTCTGCGGAGCCCCCGCCTCGACCGCTGCCCGCGACATCATCACCAATAATTCCAACAAAAGAATCTTGAGCATTTCGCTCCGTTCCTGACCCGCCGCGTAGATGTGCACCAACACGAGATTGATGATCCGCATCGCTTCCCGCCGATCGCCGCGATGCAGCGACGCGAGCAACGCCGGCTCCTCGCAAAGATAGAGTTCCCGAATGCTGTCGAAAGGACGAGTGGGGTTAACCGCTACAGCTGGAAAATCATTTGAGGATTTCGACATCGATAAGCGGAGAATCCTAGGGAGAGAAAACTCCTCTGACAATGCTTGGAATCAATCACTATCGTGCATTGTCATTGCGCGCCCTGCTCAAGAGGGCGCGGCAATCCACGAATAACGGTAAACGTAAACAACGAGTAATTGTGGATTGCCTCAGTCGTTCCGCCGAGGCGGAACTCCTTCGCAATGACAAACCGACACTATGCCGTAACGCCTAAGGTTCTCGTCCGACCAACGCGCTTGGCTCGCGTCGCAACTCGCACGGAGATTGCGCACAGTATTTGCACGGAATCATATCCCTATCCTCACTGGGCGTGTTCGATTTTGGGACCACACCGAAAACAACGAGCTGTGAATTCTTCGGGCGCAGCATGCCCGACTCCATCACTTCCAGCGCACCGGGGATCTCCCCACCCTGCGCCAACAAACCGTAAACCTTGTGCTGATCCGCGACAGACCACTCGTGGTAGCCGGGACTGTAATGCGGCAGCAGCACGCACGCTTGTTTATTGGCCCAATTGCAGAGTCGGCTGCGTGCTTCGTTGATCAGCGTCTCAACCACCGCCGTCGCATAGGACTCCATGAAAAAGTAGCGATCCGGCTCATCCGCTTCCCAACGGCTCGCCGCCTCAATCTCGGCTTCGCTCCCTGTGCTCACGCCCACGATCACCGCAGATTCAGCATGTTGAAATCGTTTCGCTAATTCATCGCTCGTCAGGACCTGCCCTGCAATCGTCACCGTGCTTTCATCGACTTTGCAGGACGCAATATGATGCGCGCAGAGCCAAGGTCGTGCGTGCTCGGCAAACCAAGATCGCGCCCACGCCGCATTCGCCGCGACCTCACCGGTCATCGCATAATCCAAAGGCAACTTGAGCTGACACTTAAACTCAGCGTCATCAACAGTCGGATGAAAATTCGTGTCCGAGAAAATCATGCCCACATACTTCCCCAATTGGAAAACTAAGGCGAATCTCCTTCAAGTGCGGAGTTCGCACTCGAAGGAGGCCAAGTTCTATTTCGAGAACAGAATCGTTTTGTTACCGTGCACGATCACTCGCCCTTCGAGGTGGTAGCGGAATCCGCGCGAGATCACGGCATT
>Ga0075118_10000443_pt1 | contig 39005 bp, 36 predicted proteins | sample AntAceMetag02UKE_FD_69794 | JGI IMG/M metagenome (GOLD analysis project Ga0075118, IMG submission 69794) | Saline lake microbial communities from Ace Lake, Antarctica - Antarctic Ace Lake Metagenome 02UKE | ecosystem: Environmental > Aquatic > Non-marine Saline and Alkaline > Saline | place...
CGGCAACTCATAGCGAATCTGGGGGGGGGGATGCAGTCGGGCCTAAAGGGCGTCGGGAATGATGATGGAGAACAGTTTTTGCGCGTTCTGAAGGTGTAGGCGAGAGGGAGCCGTCAGATCAAACCCAAGGTCAGCGACCTTAACCTCTTCGCGACCGGGGGCGCGGACGGCGACGACGGCTTTGCTGTCGTGGGCGCAAAGCATGGCGGCGAGATCGGGGAAGCGGGTGAGTATGGTGCTGGCAAGGGTATGGACTTTGGTCAGTTCCCCATTACCGGCCTGCGTAGTGAAAATTTTAATACCAGCGGCGTTCATGGCATCTTCAAAACCAGCGCGGCGTTGTTGGCCGTGGGCATGCCGTCGATGATCGCGACGGGGGCACCGGTCGGGAGCGGCGCGGCGAGCACTTCGCCAACAGCCTTGGCGCCGGCGCGGCGGTCGGGACCGATGAAGGGCACGGTGAGGTCGGCTTGGGCGAGGGCATCGATGTTGCGACGTGATCACAAGGGCTCCCGCTGCTTGCGCGCGGTATCGTCGCGGGGATGAGGGCCTTGGAATCGGCGGGAGCGATCACGATCGCATCGACGCCGCAGGCGACTATCTGCTCGACGAGGTTCACCGGTTGGGCGAGTTCAGTTTCGTTTTTGATGCCGTTGAAGATGAGTTCGTGCTCGGCGGCATGCGCGGCTAGGTGAGCCTCGGCGCCATCGGACATGGTTTTGAAGAATTCGTTGGCGAGCAACTTCATCACGAGAGCGACTTCGGGTTTAGCCGATTCGGTCGATTCAGGAGGCGGCGATTTGCCGCAGTCAACGAAGAACAAAGCTGCCACGCCAAGGACGGTGGGCAGGAAACGGCGAAGCGGGGGCGGAACGAGGGGCAGAGGGGGAGGGCCAAGCTGAATGGAGGGATCTCTCACCGCAAAAATTCGGCGCCAAGCGTCACCCACCGTTACCCTCAACTATAAGGCTTCAATGCCCTTTCATAGCCTTCAAATAACAAGAATGTGCATAAAATTGCATTGACGAATCTAACTTAATGCACTTCTATTTGGCCAAGGATGCGATTCGCCCCGAAAAGCCGCTTCCTAAACCCTAACCCAAAAATGAAATACCCTTGGAAACCCCGCCACTTTGTGGTGATGGCCAGCTTACTGCTGGCTCCGGCGCTCTCTGCTCAGCAGACCGACTCCGCTTCCGCTGATTTCGTCGAAAACGACGTGATCGAGCTTTCCCCCTTCATGGTGGATACCACGCAGGATAACGGCTACAAAGCGACGAATTCGGTTACCGGTTCCCGCCTAGATACTTTGATTAAGGACATCCCGATGCCGATCGAGGTGATCACCGAACAATTTGTCAAAGACACCGGATCAGTCGATCTGCGGGAGTCTTTGCGTTACAGCGCTGGTATTATTCTGGAGTCCCAGAATGATGCCGGGCAGGGCAACACCTTCGTGAATGAAGGTGGTGTTCACAACAACGAGGGTGCCACCGCCGCCAAGACCCAAACCACGGTAAAGATGCGCGGTTTCATCACGGACTCGGTGCTGCGCGATGGCTTCCGCCGTCAACACTCCACCGACTCGGCCAACATCGGCCGGATCGAAGTGGTGCGCGGACCGGCCGCCTTGCTTTACGGCATCGGCAACTTCGGCGGTATTGTGAACTACATGCCTAAGCGCCCTCTCGACGAGGATCGCCACGAAGCGGCCGTCGGCGTTGGCACGGACGGTTATTACCGTGCCTCGTTCGATTCCAACATCTCGTTTGATAACAATCCGAAGTATGGCTTCCGGGTGACGGGTGCGGTGCAGTCTGATGGGGATAATACCGAGCTCAGGGAGTCTGACAAATACTTCATCGCTCCGGTGTTCACCTTCAAGCCGTGGGAGAACACCATGATCACCCTCGACGGTGAGTATGGTGAAGAGGAAGTCTCCGGCACCGGTTTCCAAACCGTGCGGGCCCGGGCCGATGTGCCGGCCGACCAACAAGACCGTCTCGAGCGGGCGGGTTGGCTGGAATTTGACGACAAAGAGCGTCGCACCTTCCGCTGGTCTGGTCCCGACACCTACGTTGATTCGAAAGCGAGTAACTTCCTCTTCAAGATCGACCAAAAAATTGCCGAGAACCTCTTTTTCACTGCGGGATATAATAAGTCCTTCGCCCGTTTCAGCGTGCTGGACGTCGGTGGCGCCCTCCAAGTAGGAGTGGGACCAGCGTCGCAGCGCGGCACGGTTAATGTTTCCGCGCTTTCCCCGGATGACCTAGCCTTCCAAGGCGGCACCCTCAGCGATGTGACCTTCCAATATCAGTGGAAAGACACTTACGAAACCACCGATCGCGAACAGATCCGGGCCGAGTTGACCTACAACTTCGACACCTTGGGTGACTCAAGATGGTTGGGTATGAACCACAACTTTTTGGCAGGCTACTCGGAAGAGTATTCCGACAAGAACACGCGTCTCGACCAGACCTTGCCGGGCCTGAACAACTACCGCAATCCAGCCGATTCCGCCTACATTCGTTATGGCACGCAAGGTGATGGCTCTGCTGACGTGGGCATGGGTCGCTTCAATAATGTCCGCAACGAAGCGTGGAACGAAGGTATCTACGGCGTTTATCAAGGCACCTGGTTGGACGAACGTCTCACCATCGTCGCCGGCATGCGCGAAGACACCAACGACAACCGCGTTGGTACGATTGACGCGATCAATCCGGGCTCCACCAACACGGTTGATCGTGATGATCAGAGTAAGACGACCTCCCAATACGGAGCGAGCTTGCAGCTCACCCGAGGCATTTCTGTCTTTGCCCTCTCGGCTGAAGGTCTTGTGCCTAACTTCGAAGGATTGCGCGACGGCTTCGGTAACCCAATCGATGCCACCTTGGCGAAGAGTGAAGAGATCGGTCTCAAAGTGGACCTCTTCAATGGTAAGCTCTCCGGCACCGTCTCGGCCTTCAACATCGAGCGCACCGGCACACCTTACTTCTACTGGTGGGCCCCAGCTCCGGCGAAGAACCAGTTCGATCCCAGCAAGGACATTGTTTATCTCGTCCAAGGCGCGAACCCAGAGGTGGGTCAAGCTGACTGGTCCGCCGCTCAGCAGAACGCGGTTACCGAATGGAATGCCGCGAAGGCTTCAGGCGCCGCCTACCAACAAGACGGCAAGTGGTATCTCAACGCTAGCAACTCCACCGGTGCCGCTTACATGGACAAGGTTTACGCCAACGTTTCCGCCGGCCAAGGCTGGCCCGGATGGTATTTCGATATCGAAGATCCTAACGTGAACAACGCCACCATGGACCGTTCCGCGGGCGACCGTGGCACCTATACGGCCTACACCAGCGGTGATGACGAGTCCAAGGGCTATGACATGCAGCTGCTCTGGACGCCGAACGATCAGTTCCAGTTGCTCTTCACCTACTCTCACCTGGTGCGCAAAACGCTCAATGTCGGTAGTTTCCCGGAACATCCCGCTTCGGGAGATCGTTGGGCCAACTGGTATTTCCCTGATGGCAGCTGGGGCTTGAGTGGCTATCCCCTCGAGGAAGCCTATTCCAACCCTTACGATTCCTCTTCCTGGAACGGTGCCGGTTACCTCGGTATTGGTTCGGATGATGACACCCCGGAAGATGCGGCCGCCTTCTGGGGCACCTACAAATTCAACGCCGACGGACCGCTCGCCGGCCTCACCTTTGGCCTCGGTGGTCAGTATGAGTCCGAACGTGAATTCGTCAGCGCTCGCACCGATGGTTCGGGTCAGTTGCAAGTGGATGCGAACGGTAACCCGATCGCCCTCTACACCGATCCCCGCATTAACATCGATATGATGATGAGCTACAACTTCCGGTGGATGGAACGCGATACCCGCGTCCAGCTGAACGTGAATAACCTGCTGAACGACAAGGACCAGTATGGTCTCGGTTTCGCGGGTGGCATCTCAGCCCGCCTCGAATTTGGAATGGTATTCTAAAACAACGTAACAACGTTGGGTTACTTGCCCGGTTCGCAGCAATGCGGACCGGGTTTTTTCTTGGGTGCGGTCATAGCCGGGGGGAGCGCGATCAAGTCGATATGCCTCCTCTCACCCCGGCTTCCTCCTGCGCCCAAGCTATGGCGGATGTAACGGCGGACGTAACGGGCGGACGAGAAGTCCAATCCGACCCGGCAGCACGGAGGCTTGGGTGGATCGGGTCATTCCGCCCGACATCGAGGGGCGGGCGTTCTTGGCCTAGCGACCCGCCTCCACGCGGATCCTGGGAGGGAGAAACGCACCACCTTGGACCTCTCAGCCCTGAATCACCCCCGACCATCAAGGTGGGGTGGTTGATCCGTTGCCGGGGCCGTAAATCCTACTGTACGAGGAAGGGGAAATTGCCGGAAGCTCCGCCGCCCTTGCCATCACGCACATAGAGAAACACGCGGTAGGGACCGGGTGCGGAAGGAACGCGGATCTGAGCATGGCTACCGTGGTTCTCCATCACACAATCAGGAATGGTCGGAGGCGCGGACTCGGCATCGCCGCCAAACTTGCGATCGTTCGTTTCGGCCACGATTTGCCACTCGAAATCGAGGGGATCGCCGTCCGGATCCAACACCTCAGCCGATACTTGCCAAAGGGAGGAAGGGGCGACGACGACCTCCCGGAGGTCGGAGCGCAAGGACGATACGAATGGAGATCGATTAGTGGGTTCTTGGCCGGTCCAAATTCGGCTCATGGTATCAACCACGGGCGTCTTTTCTCCGGTGGGGAGAAACATACTAAACCAAGTCGCGGTGGTTTCCTGTTTTTGGCCCCAGATGAAACAGAAGGTGCCGAGGCAACGTCCGGGCGCTGCTTCCATCTGCACGGTATGCGCCGCGGCGTAGCTCTCGGACTTCTCCACGGAAGTGGGTTCCAGCGGGGCTTCCCAATCGGTCATCGGCACCTCCCAGTGGCCTACCGGTCCGAATTCAGTCAATAGGTAGGGACGATCCCACCCTTGGTCGGCGAGACTAGCGGGAACCGTCTCTGCTCCAGCGTAGATATTGATGCCCAGCACATCCAGCGATGTGTAATGCTCGAGCATCTTGGCAACCTTGTTGTTGTAGGAGCCCGCCAGCACGGTGCACACGGGATGCTCTGGATCCTCCTCCTTGATGATGCGGGCGAGGACTTCCAATTCTTGCCAAACGCGAGGGTCATCACCATCGCCTTCCATTTCGTTGCCGAGTCCCCACATGAGCAGGGCGGGGTGGTCACGATATTTCTGCACGGCGGAGCGGATGCGGTCACGTTGCGCTTGGAGCATCGCTTCATCATCGTAGTCGTGACCATGACGGGGGTGGTTGACCCAGAGGCCGACAAGGGCGGTGAGGCCGAGCTCGTTGCATTCGTCGAGCAGAAGTTTCCCCGACTCGGTGAGACCCAATTGACCGACGCCCCACGTGCGGATGGTATTGCCCCCGAGGTCGCGCAGGAGTTTCAAATTGGTGAATCCACCGGCGCCATTAATCGCATAGGGCTCCCCATTGCGGATCAGCTGCCAAGCAACGGAGGGGCCTTGATCTAAAGACACCTTGGAGGGTTCAGCTAAAAGCAGGTTGGGCAGAGACATCAATCCGAGCGCATACGTTAAACCAACACGAACCATGCAACGAAACTGTCAGATTTTAGGGCATCAAGTAAAGTTAATTACGTGCATAAAATTGCATTAAAAATTGCATTAATCCCCGATTTAATACTGGCTCGCGATACTCAATCTGATGAGTTTTTATCCCGCCTCTCTCGACCTTTTCAGATCTTCCCTTCCCCTCGCATGCGCGGATCCATTCCTTTCATTTAATGGCTAAAATCAACCAACAGAGTATCGCCGAACAGCTGCGGATTTCTCGAGCTACGGTCTCACGTTGTTTCACCAACCACCCCGGTATTAATCCCAAGACGCGGGCTCGGGTCTTTGCGTTGGCTTCCCAGATGGGCTACTCGCATGCGGAAAAAAAAGAGCCGACCGGGCACGAACGGAAGAAGCGGGGACTGACCTTCGGGGTGTTGATTTGCGTCGATCTGCCCAATTTTGAACGCACGGGGTATGCTAATCCCGGGCAGGAATTGCTGAATGGTTTGTCGGAAGTCGCGCGGGTGCGAAGGGTGCGCCTAGATCTTCATTTTGTGCGACCGGAGGACTTACATTTAGACAGTCCGTCCTACACTAAGGTCAAAGCCTCCGGGCGGCGCCTGTGGGATGGCGTCGTGCTGATTTATCCGTTCCCGCAGACCATCGTGGACGAGTTGCGGGAGAAGTTTCCCGTCGTGTCTTTGGTGGAGCAGTATGGCCAGAGCCCGTTGGACTGTGTCGACGTCGATCATCATCGGGGGATCGAGCGGCTGATTGATCACCTGCAGGAGCAAGGTCATCAGCGGATTGGATTCTTCACGTGGCGTTATCCGGTCGAGGCCGGGTGGGCGTTGCGACGTTATGGTGCCTATGTCGAAATGATGACGGCGCGCGGTCTCGACATCTATCCAGAGATCGCCATCAACGTGGATCCGCGCCGGCCGCTTTCGTTGGCGGAATCCCACGCCGAGGTGATCCGGCTGACGAAGGCCGGGGTGACGGCTTGGGTCTGCGCCGCGGACCACCAAGCCTTTGATTTAATGAAGGCCATGAATACTGCGGGGTTGAAGATTCCACAGGATGTTTCCATCACCGGGTTCGATGGTTTGGAGCCACCGGAGGGCCAGCTGAAGCTTACCTCCGTGGAGATCCCTTTTCACCAAATCGGCGTCATTGGCGGCAAGCGGCTATGGGACCTGATTCAAAAACGTTTCGATTCGCAGCAGCATATTTTGCTCAACTGCGAGCTGGTTGTTGGGCGCACCTCCGACAAACCTAAGGGCAAGAAACGCGCCGTTAAAAAACGCGCCCGCAGCTGAGCGAAGCGCGCTGGACAGCGCTGGTCCTCCCGGAAGGGGCGACCTCCGTTTCGTCCGCGCCGGGCAAGCAAGTCCGGTCAGCCAATCGCCGTAAAACTCGACCCAAGTTTTACCACGATGTGTTGGATACGGCCGGTCCGTTGCAGCAGCTCGGCGCATATTCCTGAGTCGAGACGGCGACCCATAAACGTTTCGGCCGACGGTTCGCGTTGCACCACATATTGCGCGAGCCCTGCGCTTTGCTCGTAGACCACCGGAACTCCGGCCACCGTGAATGCAAGCGCATGGGCCGGAAGCGCCAGCGATGCGGCAGAACCGTCGAGAGCCACGTAATCGAAATTCGTGGGTTGAGCGTGAAACTCTACTGCGCGTAGGAACGTCGGGTGGAATGCGACCTGGCCTTCGGCGAAGTGAACTCCGAGCTCGCCGAGCCGGGTGAGGATTTCCTCCTTCACCTGTCCCGTCATGCCGGGTTGCTGGGCCCCCGCGTGACCAGGGGTGTGGGAGTAGGGATCGGTGGGGAAGGCTCCGAAGACGGCCGGCGGGTGGTTGAATCCCAAGCCGGCTCGAATGTCATAGTAGGCCTCGACTAATGCAGGGGCGCACCGGGACTCCGCTGCTTGTGCGGCGATGAGGTTTTCTTGCACCGCCAGCAACAGCTTCGCGACCATGTGCCAGTAAACGCAGCCGAGCCCTTCGAATCCGAACATGCCGCCGCTGCGACCCGTAAACGCGCGGTGATTGAACACCTCTTCGTAAATTGCCCGCACGGTTCCGGCGTCGGTTGTCGTCGCCGCGGCCCAGGTATCGTCGTGGGAAAGTTTCGTGAGCACCTGCTCCAAGGCGTCTTCATCAACGAGACTCGGTTGAAAATGCATTTGATTATTTTCGTCCCGTTGCACCAAGCGATGATCGTCCTGCTGCAACATCGCCTCGAACAGCGGGCAACGTATCTCCGCCGACTCGGGGATGGAGTTGCGGGCCAGAAACCCCGGTAGTTGGCGGTCGGGATAGAGCAGGTAGGTGTGGAGATCTTCGCGGAAAATATCGCTGGCGCGCAGGGCCTTGAGCATCTCGACGGTCTCTTCTCCCGCTAACAGACCGGAGCTCAGGGCCGCCACTTGCCCTTCCAGCATCAGCGGAAGGCGGCGAAGCTGGAGGACTTTGGGATCGTCGTCGAACTCCAACAAATTATAGGCGTGGAAGAGGCGATCCTTCCGCTGGTTGGCGCGCAGACTGTGGTCCACGAAGGCCAGAGCCGTCTCGAAAAGAGACCGCAACATGCTCGGCTCGATCGGCTCCGCTGCGGTGAGTCCGGTAGCGTAAAGTTCGCGACGGTAGTCGGCTCCGGCTGAAGCCAGCTCATCGATCAATACCCGGCGAGTGGGGTCGTCGAAATCGGGCTGAGCCAGCCGGTCGCGATGGAGGGTTAGCGTCGCCATGACGGATTCCGCTAGGCGGACCACGGTCCCGGCCACGGGGACGGGAGCCTCCCCGAGCATGGGCCAGAGCGAGGACTGCGCAAAGGCCAGCATCCGGCGAAGATAGTTGAGCGTTACGACCGAGACGCCGTAGCCGACGAGCGCGTTATTGGCGTCGTTCCACTCCGGACGTTGGGTGTTCATCCAGATGCCACCGCCGGGAATGAAGTTGGTCAGTCGCACCAGCACCTGGACCAGCAGTTTTTCGGTGAGGTTGGCATGCTGGACCTGACCCGCGGCCGACATCATCAGTCGGCCGTCCGCGCCCATGGTTGCAACGCGCCGGGAGATTTCCCGGTTGGCGGCACGATCAAACACGATCGTGTTGCGGGGGGTTTGACGCATCGCATTGTATTCGGATATGCGATACGGAACATCCGCGTAACTGAAACTCGCGGGACGCAGGGCGCTAGCCAGTCGGCTCGGCTGCAAGCGCGCCGACCATTCGAGCAGTTTTAGTAGGTAGACGACCTGGTGGTCACCCCAGTATCCGATCGAGGCCCACGGATTTTCGGGATCGGGCTCTTCCCATTCAATGCCCGCTTGGGTGATCCGGTAGGGGTTGTAGCCATCGGCGGTGGAGGCGTTGAGGAACTTGGCGATCGCCGCGTCGAGAAACTCAGGATAGCTCAAACAAAGGGCTTCCCAGTTTTGGAAGATGTCGCGCCAGTTGCCCTCGTAAGCGAGGAGTTGATCGCCCTGCGAATCACGCAGTCGAATGCTGAAACGGTTCCAAGGGCGGCTGGGGTCTCCGTGACGCCGACTAAACGAGAGCGGCAGGTAGGACGTCGCAATCCGGGTGAGATCGGCGTCGGCCCGTGCGGTCACTTGGGCCAAAAGCTCTGCGCGTTCTAGCTCGGCGGGGAGCGCGGTCAGAAATTCGGCGTGTCGCTCGGCGGCCGCGAGATTATGAATCGCAACATGGTCGGCAAAGTAGGCGCCCGGGATGCGGTGATTGGCGGTGAACGTGCCGCCGCGCATGACGTTGAACATCACGTTGGCAAAGTGGTGCGCGGCGGTTGTCTCGTCGGCCGAGGATTGGCAACCATCGGCGCCGGCGACGAGTTGACGGAGTTGATGCGTGGAGGCAGCCTGAGCCTGCTGCATGACCGCGGCGGCGGCGGGATCTCGTGACTGTTGGCATCGCGCGATCACGTCGGCGTGGCCGAGGTTGGTATCGGCTACCAGCTGCCATTCGAGGGTTTGTTCGGGGAGCAGTTTTCGGGTGGTGCTGATGAAGTAGGCCCCGCGCAGCCCGCGCGTCTGGGGCTCGGCGATGAGGGCTTTACCACTCCGGAAGCGATCAATCTGGCGATCCGATAGGGCAATGGTGGCATCGGCCAGTCCGGCTGACCAAATGATGCTGGCGCGGAGGGCTTCCATCGGTTTGGGCAAGTCGACGATTTGAGATTGGAGCGCGTATACGGCGCAGGTGGAGTCGGTCGCTAGCTCGCTGGTTTTGTAGGCGTCGACCAGCGTGCTGCTCAGGCTTTGCAGGCGTTGGGAAACCCCGGCGGGGAGGATGTTGCGCAGACCATCGAGGATCCGCACCTGGACGGCATTGCCGCTCAACCGTCGGAGGGTGCAGTGGCGAATAAAACCGTGGGTGTCGGCGGTGGACCAGCTCATACCGAACGACAGGCCGAGGTCCTCGCGGATCTCTTCAAACCACAGCCGATCGCCTTCCACGCTCTTGTAGAGGTGGCGGGCCATGTTGGGCAGATGGTTGGTATGGGGTCCGAATGGCTGCCACATGACTTCGCCTGCCGGGGTGTTCACACCGAGCAGGGTGACGGGACCGATTTGACCAACGCTATCGTAGATCCGGTCGACCGTCTGATACGGGAAAAGCGCACAGTCGGCATCGCGACGTCCGGCGGTGAGGGCGCCATTGCTGGCAATGAACATCCACAGGTCCGAAGAACTCACCAAGTTGATGAAGAACGTCGGCATGCGGTGCACGTTGCTGATGCGGTAACAGCGGGTGCCGAAAGCGGTGCAGAATTGACCGTGTGGCAGGTTAGGTGCGGCTGCGGCGGCAGCCGCAGACGGGTCGGATAGCGTGTCAGTGCTCATACGGAAAAAAAAGCGAAAATCTCAATTGAATCGGGCGGGGACTATTCGCGGCTCGCGGCCAATTCCATTTCCATCTGCCGCACGTCTTCGTTACGGAGCGGGTAGAACCAGATGGCGATGACGCTGCCGACCGCGAACGCCGCCGGCACGAAGGTGAACATCAGCCGGATGCCCAGCAGGCTTTCTTCGGTTTGGATTTCGTTCGCGACGAAGCCGAACCACGCCAGCATCCAACCGGCGATGGCACCGCCGATGGCCAAGCCCAGCTTCTGGGCGAATTGGATGCCGGAGAAGACCAGTGCCGTGGAGCGGTGACCGAATTTCCATTCTCCATAATCCGCTACGTCGGCGAACATCGACCAAACGAGTGGAATGGTCGGCCCGGCCAATAGGGCGCCCAGGATGTTCATCCCAAACATTAAACCGATCGCGTCGGATGGAATGAAGAAATAGAGCGCCATTACGGCCGCGTTGCTCGCCGACAACCAGATCATGAGTTGGCGTTTATCGCCAAATTTCGAAATCCAAGAGGTGCCCGAAATACCTACGATCAAGGCAATGGTCCCGGTCGTGAGGAATACGCTGCTGATGCTCCAAACCGAAATCCATGGGCTGCCATCATCGCCTGCGTAATACTTAAAATAGAACAGGGTGACGGCCCCGCGCACGGCGACGTTGGTCAGCGTGAAAATCCCCGCAATGAACATGATCACCCAAGCTCGATTGCGCAGCAGTAGTTTCAACTCCTTGCCGAGGTCCGATTTTTGATCTTTGGGCGGTTGCACCCGCTCACGCGTCATCGTGAAGGTCAGCAGGAAGAGAATCGTGGCGAAGACGGCGAAGATGGCCATGGTGACTCGGTAGCCGGTGGCCTCGTCGCCTTGACCGAAATACGTCACCAGCGGAAGCGCCGCGGCGCCGATCACGAGCTGAGCTCCGAAAGCGCAAACGAAACGGTAGCTCGAAACCGAAGTGCGATCCGCTGAGTGGGGGGTGATCACGCCCAACAATGCGGAGTAGGGGATGTTGATCGCCGTGTAGACGAGCATCATCAAAACGTAGGTGATGTAGGCGTAAGTAAGCTGAGTCGAGGACTCGGCATCGGGAACAGCAAACAGCAGATACCCCATCACCCCGAACGGTAGCGCCAGACCTACGAGATAGGGGCGGTATTTGCCCCAGCGGGTTTTCGTGCGATCCGCGATCGTGCCCATCAACGGATCGGTGACAGTATCGAAAAGCCGGGCGACGAGGAAAAGCGTTCCGACCGAAGCGGCCGCGAGCCCGATTACATCGGTGTAGTAAAAAAACAGGAAGACGTTGACGGTGTGGAAAACAAAATTCGAAGCCGTGTCGCCGAGGCCATAACCGACTTTCTCGCGAACAGTGAGGCGAGCAGAAGAATCCGCAGCAGAGGGGAGAGACATGAAAACGAGGGGTGGTTGGAGGGTTTTGGGTCCGCGGGGAAGGGGGGTGGACCTAGCGATAACCTAATTAATTGCATAGAATTGCAATATAATTCAGCGCATAAAAAACGCCCCTCCGCGAAATGCAAAGGAGCGTGATGAAAGGTCTTGGGGGAAGTTACGGCATCATTCCGCCCGGAAGCCCTTCCCCGTCGCGGCCCAGAAGATTCCGCCGTAGATGTGGTGCAAGAAATTGTCGTCTTGGTAGGTCGAGGCCATGTGGCCCATCGCGGTGTAGAAGGCGCGCCCGCCGTCGTAGTGCTGCGCCCAGGATACGGGGCGGAAATCGATGGTGGCATCGCTCTCTTTCGCTCCCCACTTGGCGGCGGGATCAAACGATGCGATGTCGAGCTTTAGCAGGTATTCGAGATTGTCCGAACGAGGCGCGTCGAACTCATACCATTCGTCGGTGAAGATGAAACGTTTCGCGAAACGATCCATCCCGGGGAAATTCGGATTAACGACTTCGAGGCTGGCGGTTTGAATGGCGGGATGAATGTGGAACATGTGCCCCACCATTTTAGTATACCAGTCCCATTCGTATTCGGTGTCGGCGGCACTGTGAATACCCACGAAACCTTTGCCGGACTGGACGAAACGTTCGAGGGCGCCTTGTTGGTCTTGGTCGAGAACGTCCCCGGTAGTGAGCAGGAAAATGACGACATCATAGTCGGCCAGAAACTTATCGTTCATGACGCGGCCCATATCGTTGCTCCAAAAGATTTCGAAGTGATGCAGCTCGGCTAATTCCTGCAACGCGACCACGCCGGCCGATCCTGAATCGTGATGCCAGCCATCGGTCTTGGACACGAGCAAGGCTTTGAACTGGGCGGCGCTGGCGGTGAGGCAGCCAATGAGGCCGATGAGGAGCAGGGTGGAGCGGAGGAAGCGTTTCATGATGAGAAGCAATACGGAGGGGAGGGGTGATCGCGTGGCGATGGCGAGGCCAGTATACGTTAGGCGACGTTCAACATGGAGGGAGTTGTGTCGGCGAGCAAACCTGACTTCGGTGGACCGATGTATAACCCCCTTTTGCTAACATGCCTCATGCTCTCGGGCGGCTTAGCCACGGCGGAACCGGACACGGTAATTCGGTGGAACCAGCAGGGTTATGCCCCGGAACAACCGAAGGAGATCATCGTGATGAGTCAGCGAGACTTGATGGGCACGGTCTGGCAGGTCGAAGGCACCCGCTTTGAACTGGAGGGGACGTTGGGCAGCTCGGTGATCGGACAGGGACCGAATACGCCTTGGCCGTTTAACTACCGGATTGATTTGAGTGATGCGCTGCAGGAGCCCGGAGACTACGATTTGCAGGTCGGCAATTTGGCACCGGTCGGACTAAAAATTCGGTTAGCCCCGTATGCCGCGTTGGCAAATCTGCCGCTGGTGCATTTGCGGATGCAGCGCTCTGGCACGGATACGGTGACGTGGCGCGAGGCTTCGCATTTCGGGGATGCGGCGGCGTGGCTCGAAGTGCCGGATGGCGATCCCGCCGACGGGCAATGGCAGTCGGCACCCGATGATCGGCGCGTAAATGTGTTGGGCGGCTGGTATGATGCGGGCGACCACATCAAGTTCACGCTTACGACCGCTTACACGGCCTACCACCTGTTGTTGGCCTACGAAGTCGCCCCGGAGATTTTCGAAACCCGGCACAGCACGTCAGACTTGCCGGACATCTTAGACGAGATTCGGCACGGCCTCGAGTATGTCCTGAAGCTCTGGCCCGATCGCGATACGTTCATCGTGCAGGTGGGCGATTCGGCGGATCATAGCTTGGGCTGGCGATTGCCGGTCGATGACGAGTTGGATGGCCAACGTCCCGCCAAGGCGGCGTTGGCGCGCGTGCAGATGGCCTCGGTCGTCGCGGTGCTGGCGCGCGGCGCGCGGGTGATGGAACCGCACGACCCCGAGCTGGCGGGCCGCTGCGCCGCGATGGCGCGCGGGTTGATGGAACGTGCCCAGGAATCGGATACGGTGCCGTTGGCGTTTGAGCGGGCGTCGACCAATGACTTTTATCGCGACCCGTCGGAACTCGATCAGATGAGTTTGGCGGCGCTAGAAATGGCGGCCTTGGATGGCGACAAGGCGTGGTTAGAAGTAGCGGAGCATTACGCTCCGGGGGCCAGTCGCGAAGTAGGTTGGGCGCATTGGCAATGGTTGCCCAACTCGGGGATGGCGGCGGTAGGAATCAAGGCGGGCCGCGAAGGGCTGGCCACGGAGGTGGGGGCCTACTTGGAGCATGCGGCCGGGCCGGGACAGCCGTGGGGTCTGCCGATTCGTTATATTTGGGGCAGCGTGGCCCGCTGGATTGGCTCCGCCAATGCGGCGCGCGTCGCGACGGCGGAAGGCATGATCGGCCCCGAGGGCGATGCGCTCTTTTATGGGGTGCTGGACTATGTGTTCGGCCGCAACAACTGGGGCGTTTCCTTCCTCTTCGATGAACGGCTCCCCAATCGGTTGGAGGAGCTTTACAGTCCGACGGCTTACTTGATGGACCGCTACCCGATCGGTGCGCTTTCCGCCGGTCCGACCAGTCGTCGCACCCATAGACCGATGGAGCAATTTTTCAAAGAGCCGGATAGTGGACGGCTGGCGGCGTTTGATACGGAGACGGCGGTGTTTCACGATAATCGCTACGACTTCGTCTGTCATGAATCGACCATCGGGGCGCAGGCCGATATCGTGCTGATGTTGGCGCTGGCGTCACGAGCGAGCGCGGACCCACTGGGCTGGGAGGATTTACCATGAACGTGATATTCAACCATGTGGGCTACGCGCCCGAGGCGAAGAAACGGTTGCTGATCGAAGCGCCGGCTAAAACTGCGTGGACCGAATTGGCGCTGGTCGAGCTCCCGAGCGGAAGTGCGGTGTGGTCGGGGGACGCGGAATTCGTCGGCGTTGTCGAGGGCTGGACGATGGGACCTTGGTGGGAAGTTGATGTTTCGGCGGTGCAGCGGCCGGGTCGTTATGCTTTGCGTTGGCGGATGGTGGATGGCGCACTGGGGCAAAGCGAAGGGTTCGAAATCGCCGAACAGCTTCAGGGCCCAGCCTTGATTTCCGACCTGCTGTTTCACATCAAAAGCCAGCGTTCATCCGGGGTGTGGGATCGCGCGGATGCCCAAGCGCCGCGGTGGGATGATCGGGAGCGTCGCGACGTCAGTGGTGGTTGGTTCGATGCGTCCGGGGACAACAGCAAATACCTGAGCCACCTGTCTTACGCCAATGTGATGAACCCCCAGCAGAATCCGATGGTGGCCTGGGTGTTAGCGCGGGCGTGGCAACGCTACACCACCCGCGGGCAGTCCGACTACTTCGTCGAACGGTTGCGCGACGAGGCGCAACACGGCGCGGACTGGTTGATCCGCATGCAGGACGAGAGTGGATTCTGGTATGTCACGGTCTTTGATCGCTGGTCCAAGGATCCGGCCCAACGCGAATTATGCACCTACGCGACTCAAGCGGGTGAAAAACACGCCGATTACCAGGCTGGCTGGCGTCAGGGCGGTGGCATGGCGGTGGCGGCATTAGCCGTGGCGGCGCAGCTGAAGGAGGGCGGTGCGTATTCAATTAAAAGATACGCTGATGCGGCGCTAAACGGATTTCTGCACCTCGTTCAGCATGGGTTAAGCTACCTCGATGATGGCACGGAGAATCTGATCGATGATACCTGCGCCTTACTGGCGGCGGCCGAGCTGACCGTGGTAGTGCCGGAGCATGCGCAGGTGCGCGCCGAGCTCACCCGGCGAGTCGAGCAGATGCTGGCTCGGCGGCGAGACACGGATGGGCACGTTTGGCTAGCGCTGGACGGCGCGGGTGAACGTTCGTGGTTTCATGCCAGCGATGCAGGCTTGCCTGCTATCGCGCTCCAGCGGGCGGCGGAGCTCAATCCGGCTGCACCGTGGGCGCAGGCCGCCACGGGTTTGGCGAAGGAATGGTTGGCTTCATTGCAGGCTTTGGCGGACGAGGTGAACAACCCGTTCGGCTATCCGCCGCATTGGGTAAAAATGCCGGGGAAGGCCGGCGGCCGGCAGTGGTTTTATCCCCATAATAACCCGTCGGGATACTGGTGGCAGGGCGAGAATGCCAAACTCGCCTCCCTGGCGGGGGCGGCGTGGACGCTCGATCCGAGCGATGATTCGGCCCAGCGTTGGGTGGATTGGATCCTCGGCGCAAACCCCTACGACGTGTGTATGATGCAGGGTCGAGGCCGGCACAATCCGACCTACGAAGATCGATTTTTTAATGGCCCGGGTGGAGTCTGTAATGGCGTCACTTCTGGTTTTGAGGACGAGGCAGATATCGCGTTCAAGCCTCTGCCGTGGAACGACCGGCCTGCCCAAAGATGGCGATGGGGGGAACAATGGCTCCCGCACGCGGCTTGGTTATTGTATGCCCTTGCGGTCCGAGATACGGCTCAAGATTCCTCTGCGTAATCCGTTTATCCCCTATCACACTATGGAAGTCATTATTCAGAAAGATGCCGAAGCGGGCTGCATGCTCGGCGCCAAAATCATTGCCAAAAAGGTCCGCGAAAAACCCGATGCCGTGCTCGGTCTCGCCACCGGACGCACGCCCGAGCGGCTGTATCGTGAACTCGTGCGGATGCACCAAGAGGAGGGCTTGGACTTTAGTCTGGTTACGACCTTCAACCTCGATGAATACGTCGGATTGGCCCCGGACCATAATCAGTCCTACCGCTATTTCATGAACGAGCACCTGTTTCGGCACATCAATATCGACGTGGCTAAAACTCATGTGCCGGCCGGCAATGCGGAGGATCTCCACGCTGAATGTCGCGACTACGAAAAACGCATCAAAGCGGCGGGGGGCGTCGACGTGCAACTCCTCGGTCTTGGCCGCAATGGCCATATTGGTTTTAACGAACCGACGGGTTCACTCCGCTCGCGCACCTGGATCAAGATCCTCTCCGAGCAGACGCTGAATGATAATGCAGCGGTATTTGGCGATTTAGCCGCCATGCCCCGCCACGCGGTGAGCATGGGCATCGGCACTATTATGGAGGCGAAGCAGATCGTCTTGCTCGCCTTTGGCCCGGCCAAAGTTCGGGCCGTCATGGATATGATCGAAGGCCCCTTGGCCGCCGTTTGCCCCGGTTCAGCTCTGCAAGAGCACACCCGTGGCACCGTCGTGCTCGACGAGCCGTCAGCCGCCGGCCTGCGCTACGTCGACCACTACCGCTGGGTCGACCGCAACAAGCTCCCCTGGCAACGCTACGACTGATCTCCCATCAGAAGGGGTCAGGACGTGATATGTTTAAAAACTGCCTAAATACCCGAAATAGGGTCATATTGACCTCTCTCTGGTTAAAAAATTCACATATCACGTCCTGACCCCATTTGATAAGTTGGCTTCTTTAATGAAGGGGCCGGAGGGCAAGGGGCGGTGATTATGATTACGGTTGTGCATTTTAGGGGTCAGCCGTCTTCGGTGACTGGGGCTTGCCGGGTGGCGGCGCAGGGCGCGAAGAATAGGACGCCGTGGGCCCTGCCCACGATACTCACCACTCGGTTCTGCCCGGCGAAATATTTTAAGGGCATTGTTACGAACAACAGCAGGACAAAGGACCCGCCTTCGATCAGACCCGAGATTCGCCCCCGATCCAGCGCGGTGGAGAAATTCATGGCCGCACCGTGTGGCGCCCGAGAACGGCGTCCCCTCGCATTCGCTAATTTTAAACTAAAACACTGGGTAGGTGGTAATACCCACCACTTCCGAATTGCAGAATAATTCCAACGCTCCAATGTATAGGGTTATTACCCTATTTGATGACAGATGTTATCCATTTAATTCTAACCGTTCTTGTGCCCATCATTGTGGTAATGGCCATACTGTCGTGGTGGATTAAGCGGATGAACATTCACCCTGATATGAGGTGGCCGCGGAAGAAGCAGGGGAAGCGCCGGACTGAGCGGGAGCTGCCCCCGGCAGATCCGAAGCCACCTCGAGATCCGGCTTAGAAATTCAGTAGGCCCACGCTTTTTGACCGGGCTGGAGTGGCATATCTCCTTCGGCGCCGTTGATCTCTTCGAATAGTTTTCGCTGAATGTAGGGATGTTCAGCATCTTTGACGAAGAGATCGGGGTCGGCGTTTTTGACCGCGCCGGTCTGGGTGAGGCAGAGGGTTTACCGCAAAAATTCCGGAGTGTGCTTGCCGCGGGTTGAGCGTTGCCAGGCCTTTAGGGTCGCGACCAGATACTCTCCACGTTTGAGGTCTCGACCGCGTTCGAGAAAAAGAGTGTCGAGTCCCTTTTCGGTTAGCTCTTTGACGGCCCAGCCCCCGGAGATTGCGGAACCGACGACGATGGCGTCAAACGGGTGGGCTTGTCGGCCGCGCCCAACAACAGTGGGGGTGTTTATCAGGCTGAGCGCGAGCGAGGGATCGGAGGTGAGGCGGAGCGATCTAGGTTGACCTCAGCTCTATTGCGGGGAGGGCGGCGAGTGACGATCGTTGATCGGTCCGGTGATCGTTCAGTCCGGGTCATTCTCCCAAAGTCGTGGGGTCGCGAACTCCAGACTGTTACCTGCCGGATCACGGAAGTAGATGGATTGGGCGCCGTTGCCCCAGCGCTGCTCGTGCTCGATCTCCACCCCCTGCTCCTCCAGCCGCGCGCGCCATTGGGGCAGGTCGGCGCGCTCCACCGCCCAGCAGACATGTTCGCTGCCGCTGCTGCCGTGGGCGGGAATTTCGTCCGGGGCGGCGTCCTCCGTTTCGGCGGGATTGAAGATGAGCACCATACCGTTACCGCAGTGAAAGAACAGGTGCCGGCCTTCCGCGCGGGAGTGCAGTTTCAATTCCAGCACGCCACTATAAAAGTCGAACGCGGCATCGAGGTCATCGGTGTAGAGGCAGGTTTCGAGCACTCGTAGGGATGGTAACATGGTGTTGAGCGTTCGGATAACTGGGGTGGTCCGGTACAGGTATCAGGGCGTGAGGCAAGGAGGGAAAAGCCTGCCCACTTTGGGTTCGAAGCTCAACCTCAACTCTCAACAACTTATCGAAAAAATGTCCGGTGCGCTTCCTCCGGACGATTGATCGTGTTGAGCTCTCGTTACCGGAAAACCAGCCGTCTCATTACCCGGCGATTTCCGCATTTGGTCTGCTCGACGCTTGGGGCGGTTTGGAATCTGCCAACAAGTCGGCCTGCGCACATCTATGGCCCGCCCGGGACCAAAACCGTGGCCAAAGCGCAGCTCCGAGCCAACTCGGCCCGATCCCGTGGCTAGTTGCGTCGACGTTGTGAGGTGTAATCCAGATCGACGAGGAAGCCGTCGGCATCGAAGCCGAGCGTGAAGATCTCGGTCAGCTGGAATCGTTCGGTTTCCTCGCGTGGTTGTAGAATTACCCCTGCTTGTCCGGTAATCGGATCGACGGTCGGGATTTCCTCCATGTCGGTGGTTATAGTGCGGAACTGCGGACGATGTTGGAGCTCATAGATCCAGCGTTCGATACTCCCGCGATCCGCGGTCGCCGCGATGGTTCGGATCGGATCGCTGATCAAGGCAGTCACCTCAGCTTGAGTCATGCCGGTGCGCAGGAGCTTCATAGATTCCCGGTATTGGAGCTCTGGATACCTCTCGGTTATCGGTACCTCGCCGTAAGTGGTCTCGTCCAACGGCGACGAGCTCGTGGTCTCACAACCGGCTAGGAGGCCGAGAGCGAAAATTCCACCGATGGAACAAAGTAACAGACTGACAAGGTAAGAGCGCATACGCCATGATAACTGGCCTGAGCACAACTCTGCGCAATCCGTTCCGAGCCGAACTAGTGCTCATCGTGAACCGCTGACCGCTCTCCGGCGAAAATGACTTTGAAACGATCAGTCGACCTGTCTGCATGGCACGATGGAATCACGCACCTTGGTGGTATTGGCCGCTGGAATGGGCTCGCGCTATGGCGGGCTCAAGCAACTGGACCCGGTGGGTCCGAGCGGGGAAACGATTTTGGATTACGCGGTTTTTGATGCGATCCGGGTCGGCTTTGAGCGGGTAGTGTTTGTGATCCGGCGCGATTTTGAGGACGTATTTCGGGAGCAAGTGGGAGCGCGTTACGTGGACCGCGTGGCGGTGGGTTACGCCTTTCAGGCGGTCGATCAGTTACCGGCCGGCGTCGCGTTGCCGGCGGGTCGGACCAAGCCGTGGGGCACGGGTCACGCGGTGTGGTGTGCCCGCGAGGCGGTGCCGGGACCGTTTGCCGTGATCAACGCCGACGACTTTCTCGGGCAAGATGCGTTCCACCAGCTCGCCGGATTTTTGGCGGCGCCCGACGCCGATCATGCGATGGTGGGCTATCGGCTGGGGAATACGTTGTCGGAGCAAGGATCGGTCTCGCGCGGCGTGTGCCAAGTATCAGCGGATGGCCAACTCAACGAGGTGGTCGAGCACACGGGAATCGCCCGCGAGGATGTTGGGGCCGGGCGGACGTTTACCGGCGATGAAATTGTTTCGATGAACTGCTGGGCGTTTCAGGCGACGTTTTGGGCGGCCTTGGATCGCCAGTGGCAACAGTTCGTAGCGACCCGGCTGACCGCAGAAAAAGCGGAGTTTTACCTGCCCGCGGCTGTATCGGCAGAAATCGGCGCAGGTCGCGCGACCGTGCGCGTGCGGCCGACGCGTGCTCATTGGTTCGGCGTAACTTACCGCGAAGACAAACCGCAGGTGGAGGCCACGCTCGCGAAGATGGTGGCCGCCGGGGAGTATCCCGCTTCGTTATTCCACAATTTATGAACTTATCCCATCCCGCCGCTGATATCTATGTCCCGGACTCCCGGCCACCGGCGGAAGCCTTGGCCCGAGTCACGCACCTCGCGATGGGTGCTCACGCCGATGATCTGGAGATCATGGCTCACAGCGGCATCACCTACTGTATCGATAATTCAGATACGAAGGCATTCGGGGGCGTGGTGGTCACCAACGGCGCGGGGTCAGCGCGGACCGGTCCCTACGCCGATCGGACCGATGAGGAGATGCGGGCCATTCGCCGCGACGAACAACGCGCGGCGGCGAAACTGGGCCAATATGCCATCCAGATTCAACTGGCCCACCCGAGTGCGACGGTGAAACAGGGCGAAGCGGCGGCGGACGTGGTGGCGGATCTCGCAGCAATCTTGGCGGTGGCGACCCCCGCGGTGGTTTACCTGCACAACCCGGCGGATAAGCACGATACACATGTTGGGGTGTTGCAGCGTTGCCTGACGGCATTGCGCGCGATGCCGGTCGAGCGGCGGCCGGCTCAGGTTCTGGGCGTTGAGGTCTGGCGGGGATTGGATTGGATGATGGCCGCCGATAAAGTGGCCCTCGACGACGGCGCTCACCCGCAGTTGCGACGCGATTTATTGGCGGTGTTCGATTCTCAGATTACCGGCGGCAAGCGTTATGACGCAGCGGTAGAAGGTCGCCGGTCGGCTAATGCGACCTTCAATGATGCGCACAGCGTCGATGAAACTGATGATCTGACTTGGGCGATGGACCTGACGCCATTAATCGCTGATCCGAGTCTCGATTTGGCGGCTTATACTTTGGGGTATTTGGAACGCCTCAAGTCCGATATTGCTGATCGGATTGCGCGGATGCGGTGAGGCTGATCGAAGGTAGGGTGTGCGCGCCGAGGGCGCCGGTTCATCCTAGCTCGAAGAGCGATGCAGATCCCGAAAAGCGGCGCCGGAGAAAGAGAACGATATAGAGAAAGATGCGGTGAGGCAGGATTCCGGGGTCAGCGACCCCGGCTACAGTAGGACGGCGAGTGGGTCCTCGGCCGGGAGTGGGGTGAACCCCTGAGAGCGTCGCCGTGCAGCCGAGACCAAGGCGGTGGATGAGTGAGCGCATCAGATGATTAAAGGTCAGGCGGGTGCAGCTCGCGGGCTGATCGGGCGTCGGCCGGCGCGGCGAGCGCCAACGGGCCCATGACGTCAGGACGGAGTGGCGAGTCCGCGGGCCTGCAAGAATGGTGCGAGCTCCTCCGCCCCGAAGTCGGCGAGAATGTCACCCTGCCAATCGAGGACGGGGGCCTTGGTTTGGCCGGAGAGTTTACGCATCTGGTCTAACGCGGCGGGGTCGTTGGTGACGTTGATTTCTTGATACTTATGACCGGCGCGGTCCAAGTAGTCGCGAGCTTGGGTGCACCACGGGCAGCCGGTTTTGACGAAGAGGGAGGGAAGGGCGGAGGTCATGATTTTCGGAAGATATTAAAGCGGGAAAAGAAACGGTAAACCGGACCGGTCGAGTGTCGATCCAGCCCCGAGGTTTTAATCTCGTGAGGGTCGAATCCCCTGGAGCTCGCTTTGGCTTGGCTGTAGCCAGGTCCGCTGGGCCCGGGGCGGCGGGGCGAAGGGCGGTTCGGTCGAGTGCGATTGACGCTGAGGACCGGAGGCAGGAATGTGTCGGGCCGTTCGCCCCTCTGGTGCCCTATGAATGCTCTTTTTGACCCTCGCTACCTGACCCGCAATATTCTGATCGGCATGGGGTTGGGGGCCGCGATTGGCACGGGTCTCAACTTAGCGGGCGCTACGCCGGAAGCCCCCGGGTTTTGGGCGGGAGAAGCGTTTCAATTGGTCGGGGATGTTTTTGTGCGTTCCCTCCAACTGCTGGTGGTGCCGTTGGTGCTGTTGTCGCTGATCGTGGGGACGGCGTCGTTGAATGATGTGCGCAAGCTCGGCCGGATCGGCGTTAAGACGCTGGTCTTCTATATCGGCACGACGGCGGTCGCGATTTCGATCGCGATGCTGCTGGCGATTGTTTTCCGGGCGGGGTCGGGATTCGAGCTCAACTACGGTGCGGAATTTGCGGTCAAGGAGAGTCCGGGTCTGCGGACGGTGCTCACCAACCTGTTCCCGAAAAATCCGTTCGCGGCGATGGCGGAAGGGAACATGCTCCAAGTCATCTTTTTTGCCATCCTGTTTGGCATCGCCATGTGCCTCTCTGGTGCGCCGGGCAAACGGGTCCTAGCGATCGCCAGTGACCTCAACGAAATCGTAATGAAGTTGGTGGTCATCCTGATGCTGGCGGCGCCGTTTGGGGTGTTCGCGCTCGTGGGCAAGACCTTCGCGGTGCAGGGGTTCAGCACGATTGCCGCGCTTGGCCAGTATTTCGCTTTGGTGCTCGCGGCGTTGTTGCTGCACATGTTTGTGACCTACGGGATCCTCTTCAAGGTGTTCACGGGGCTGAGTCCGGTGCGCTTTTTCAAGCAGATGCGGCGGGTGCAACTCTTCGCGTTTTCGACCGCGAGCAGTAATGCGACGCTGCCGCTTAACTTGGAGAATGCGGAGCACAATTTGGGGATCAAACGCGCGATCGGTTCGTTCACGATTCCGCTCGGTGCGACGATCAATATGGACGGGACGGCAATCATGCAGGGCGTCGCGACGGTGTTCATTTCGTCGGCCTTGGGCGTCGAGTTGGGGATCCAAGGTTACATGATGGTCATCGTCACGGCGACCTTGGCTTCGGTCGGCACAGCCGGCGTGCCGGGAGTGGGACTGATCATGCTCGCCATGGTGTTTCAACAAGTCGGTCTGCCGCTGGAAGCGATCGGCGTGATCCTCGGGGTGGACCGGCTGCTCGATATGGTCCGCACCGCGGTGAATGTTACCGGGGATGCGATGGTTTCGACCATTGTGGCCAAGTCGGAAGGTGAGTTCAGCCAGGAGATCTTCGATGCCGAGGAGCCGGTGTGGGAGGAGCGGAACTGAAGGCCGACTCGCAAAACGAGTTTGCGCCGACGCTTAGAAAGCGCGTAGGTCCGCATCTAAGTTAATGAACTCAATTCCCAACGAGCTGCTGGTGCTCCTCCTTTTACTGATGGTCAACGGCATCCTCGCCTTGGCCAGGACTGCTTTTCAATCCGCCCGCCGCTCCCGTCTGAGAGAACTGGCGGAGGAGGGCAGGCCGCACGCCGAAGAAGCGTTGAAGATAGTCGATGATCCGAGCCGCATTTTGGAGACCGTGCGCTTTGCGATCATCTTCGCGACGGTGCTGGCGGGGGCTCGGGCCGGTGGAGCGGTCACCGAACGAATCCATGGGATCGTCACCGACACCTTTTGGCTGCAGCCGATTGCTCGGCCGTTCTCGTTGGCGATCGTGGCGCTCGGCGTCACGTTTGCCGTGGTGCTCCTCGCGGAAATGCTGCCCCGGCGGATGGCCCGCAAAAGCCCCGAACGTTTTGCCATGCTGTTGGTGCGCCCCATGCGCTATCTGTCGATCGCGGTGCGCCCGATTGTCGCCGGACTGTCTGCGGTCGCGGAGCTGATTCTGTGGCCGTTTGGGTTTGGCGGCGTTTCGAAGGAATCCTTGGTGACAGAAGAGGAGGTCAATACCCTCGTCGAACAAGGCATGAAGGGCGGCGTCTTCAACAAGTCGGAGCGCGACATGGTAGCAGGCGTGCTGGAGCTCGATGAGATGCCGATCAGCTACCTCACCACGTCGCGCCCGAAGTTGGTGTTCTTGAATTTGGACGACCCGGACGAGTCGAATTGGCGAAAAGTCATCGCCAGCGGCCACTCTCATTTTCCGGTGGTGCAGGGCAGTGAAGAGCAGGTGATCGGCATGGTCTCCGTCAAAGCGATCTGGGCCAACCATGCCTTCGGGGTCGCGACGGCCTTGCGCAATCTGGTGACCCCGCCGTTGGTGGTGCCGGAAACGATGATGGTCAGCGCCGTGCTCGAGCAGTTCAAGCTGTCGGGAAAACACATCGCGATGGTCAATGACGAGTTCGGCTCCATGGCGGGAGTCGTGACGCTCTACGACGTGCTCGAAGCCATCGTGGGCGACATTCCGGATTCGGCGCGCCGAGATGACCCAGAGGTCGTGGAACGCGAAGACGGTTCCTGGTTGATCGATGCGACCTACGATATCGATGAGTTTAAGGAACTGTCGAAGCTCGACGATCTGCCGCATGAAGAGGAGACGGAGTTTCAGACCTTGGGCGGATTTGTGGTCACCCATTTCGGCCGCATCCCGGCGACGGGCGACTCCTTTGAGTTCGAGGGATGGCGCTTTGAAGTGGTCGATAAGGACCGGCACCGCGTCGACAAACTGCTCGTGACGCCGCCCGCGATCGTCAAAGCGCCCAACGATAACGACGAAGCCAAATAATTCTAGCTGCGGGCGGTTGTGAACAACGTGTGGGCAAGCCGGGAAAAACTCGCGGCAACTTGCCGTTGCCAGATGCGAAAACTACGCGGAAGTTGAGCGCCCGCACCACCGATGAGCTCAGATGACGCATGCAAGACCCCTTCACCGGACGATCCACCTGCATCCAAGGCGGGCGGCTCCCGTCCGCCGAAGCCTGGCGCGCGCTTCAACACGATCACCGGCGCAGATTGGCAGCGCTCGATCGCTTCCGCACGGCAGCGGCGCAAGTCGGAATCGGAACGTATCCGGACGATAATCTCGTCCTCTGGGAATCCGACGAAGTAGGGCTATTTGCCGCCGATCCTGTCTGGGGCGAGCTCGACCGAGCCGCGCGGGCCTTGCGCGAAATGTTCCCGTTGGTGGATTTGGAGGACTTTGGTTTTCCGCCCGACGTGGAGGATCTCCTCGGCGAGGGCAGTCCCCAATTGCGGCCGATCAGCAGCGGCGTGGAGGCGACGGCGTTCGAGGCTGAGGATCATTCCATCTACAAGTTTTTCCTGCCGCGCGACGATGGTCACATCGGCGGCACGTTCGAGTTTACCCGGGGCGACGAGGTGGCGCTCCAAGCGGAAGCCACCGATGGCACCTATCAGGCGATGCTGGAAAAATTTGATCTGATCATGCGCCTCGGCGGGATGCCGACCGAGGTGATCGGCGTGACCAAACGCGAAGGCGTGCTGGTGACCAAACAGACGCTAGGCGCACTCCTCTCCGAAGGCGCCGACACCTCGCAGGTGCAGCCGGCGGAGCTCATCCCGCTTCCCTCGCGTTTTTTGCGCGCGCATCGCGATCACCCGCGGCTGTATTTTCGGGATGCGCAGCCCTGGCTGGTGGCTGATTTGCATTCCAAGAATCTGGTGCGCGCGGCGGACGGTGAATTACGCGCGATCGATTTATTGGCGGCGCCGTTGCCCGCCGATCTCATCGCGGAGGAACCGCTCCTGGCCGACTGGCTAGACCGCGTGAAAGCCGATCCCACGGCCAGAGTCCTCCGCGACGTCGACGACGACGAGCTGTAGACGGGGAGTCGTCAGCCTCCGTGGTTAAAAAAAGGCGCCCCGGGGGCGCCTTGATGAACGGGAAATTGAACGACCGTTTTACTGGCTCAGGAAGCCTAGTACGTCGGCGGCTTGTTGGGAGGTGCTGCCATTGTGGTCGGCGTAGACTACCTTGCCGTCGTGGATGAGGTAGGCGGAGCGGCTGGCGAAAATCATGCCGTCGGCGCCGAAGGCTTTGGCCACTTGTTTCTCGGTGTCGGCCAAGAGGGTGAAGGGGAATTGGTGTTTTTCCTTAAACGCGCGCTGCTTTTCGACCTTGTCATAACTCACGCCGATCACGGCGACGCCTTTGGCGCTGAGCTCCTCGTAGGCGTCGCGGAGGGAGCAGCCTTGTTTGGTGCAACCGGGCGTGTCGGCTTTCGGGTAGAAGTAGACTAGGGTGTAGTCGTTGGCGGCGTAGACGTCGGCGAGATTGAGCATCTCACCAGCATCATTGAGCGCGGAGGCGACGGGGGCGGGGGACCCGACATCAGAGGGAGCAGCAGTCATAAAGTTAAACATAGCGCAGAACGAGAGCGAGGCGAACAGGGTTCGGAGTTTCATGGTGAGGCAAAGGGTTAGGAGGATCGTTTGGGTTCGCAAATTCCCCGCGCAGTTCGCGAACCGAGGCTACTCGATGCCGGTTACGTTCATGTCGGCGGGGTGCTCGATACTGAATTTGAGCTCCAAGGTGCGCTCGGTCCCCGGCGCGAGGGAGCCGATCCAGGTGAGGATACCCTGTTCGTCGCGCTGGAACGCGCTGTTGTCATCGGGTCCGCCGATTTGGCGGGCGGCGGGTTCGAGCACTTTGACGACAATTTTCTCGTGGCGACTTACCGGCAGGGGCTCGGAGAGCTTTAGCGCGATCGGCCCGGGGTGGTTGTTGGTCAACGCGATGGCATACTCATAGGTGATGCGGTGACCGCTGTTGGTGAAACCGGTTTTTTCGACGAAGCGATTAATGAGGGTGCGTTCGATGCCGACGGCGTCATCCCCGCCGAGCGCGAGTTCGAACTCTTCGTTTGCCATGGTGCTGGTCAGGTAGCTGTTGGCGATAAACGCACCGTCGACAAACGAGGCCATCGATCCTCCGAGCAGGGGAAAGTCGGACTTGTTGGTAACTTTGGCCGTCAGGAAGGCCGCGGCGTTGTATTTCGGCGTGGTGTCGTGGCGGAGCCCGGCGGGCAGATTCAGGGTGGTGATCGAGACCCGATGGTTCGTGCCATCCGCGGGGATGGAGGCGGGCGCAGCGACCTGGAAGGAGGCACTGGTGAGACCGGTCTCGACGGTGGCTTGAGCGGCCTGCATCGGCGCGCTGGCAAGGGCGCTTTTTGCCGCATAGCCCACATCTGCTCTGGAGCTAACCGCGAAGGCCTGCAACTCAACTACGCCGTCGCTCTCTGCGCTGCGCCGATCGTTGGCGTAGGGTTGGAGTTCTTCGACGATCCAAGGCATCGGCGCGGGCGCGGCGCCGCCGGCGGCCGGTCGGGCGGTGGAGAGGGTGAGCGCGACATCGGTCCAGGCTTCACCGGTGCGGTTGATGACTTGAGCTTGGTAGTCGAGCGCGACGCGGCGTGATTCTGAGTCGAGGCGGGCGCGGTAGGTGGGGGTCCAGTTCGCGCCGGGAACCGTGTAGGAGACAGTTAAAGCGACGGCTCCGGGGGCGGCGGTGGCGACGCGCACCTCGACCTGTTTGACGGCGCGTTGGCCGGGGAGACGGCCGCGGGTTTCGTTGAGCTGACGTTCGGCGGCGGTGATTTCGTTTTGCAGATCAGACATCTGGATGGCGACGCCGCGCAGACCGGTTTGGATGCGGCGCCCTTCCTCGGCATTAAAGGTCAGCAGGTTGCGCCATTCGTCGAGTGACGGGCGGGGGCCTCCGCCTTCCCCCGGGACGGTGGTGGCGGCGCGGTTAATGTCGCTCAAGACGCGTTGTTCTTGATTGAGCGCCCCGTTCTCGTCTTCGAGGAGGTGCATTTGGCGGCGCAGTTCGGCGAGTTTTTCCTCGAGCTGGCGGATCTCTGGGCTGGGTTCGGCGGTGAGGAATCGGTTACGCGATTGCACGTCGAGCACGGTGGTGCCGTCGGGTCCGGTGCCGGAGACCTGTAGGGAGTTATCCCACAAGTTGGCCGGCAGCTCGGAGAGCACGATCGTCGACTCGCCGGGCTCTAAGGTGACTTGGGCGACGCGCTCGACCAGCGCGCGGTCGAGAAAAACGGTGACGGCGCTGACGTCGGAGCGGACCTCGTAGGTGTTGCGCTCGGGGCCGGCGATGGCGGCGGTGGCGAGGCAGAGAAATAGGATGAGTGATCGTGGCATGGGATTTATGAGATTACCGAGACAACGCTCGAACCCGGAGGTTCTTAGAAAATCGTTGGGGGGGAGGAGTTAGTCGGCGCGGGGAATCGCTTGGGCGATGGTCTCGGCACCGTCTTGGATGGCTTGGCTGAGCAGGCGGGCTAGGTCGCTGGCGCTGCCGTCCCAATCGCGAACGGGCGCGCGATACACCCCGTGGGTGACGAGCTCACCTTCAAGGGTCAGTAGACTGTAATCGAGGGCGAAGCGAACCTGTTGGGTTTCACCGGCGTCGTAACCTTCCGCGGTGAGCACGGTGACTTGTAGATCGTAGTCGCGTTTGACTCCCGCCGGGAAAGGCGGGGTCAAGGCGCGCGCGACGGACGGCGAAATTGGGAGCGAAATAGCCAGCAGTCGTTTGACGCCTTCGTCCAATGGCTCGGCCCACCGCTCGAAGTCACGATACGTGATCCGGTTTCCTGGGCTGCGCACGGCCATGGCTCGACTGTCGCCGAGATAGACGGGGAGGCGGACTTCGTGAATGCCGAGGGTGATGCCGCTCAGATCGGAGGCGTCGAAATCAGGTGCGGAAGGATTAGAGAGCACAAAGAAGCGCGTAGGATCGGGCTTGGCGTCGGGCACAATCTGGCAACCGGCGGTGAGCAATAGCGCCAGACTGGCGAGGGCGAAAAGTGAGCGTCGAGGCTTCATAGCTTGGGCAAGAGGGAGCGGGGGGTTACTCGGGGGGCTGACGGCCGGTCAGCAGGGCGTTGGGATTGCGTTCGAGGAAATCAGCCAGCCGGCCGACGGCGCGAGCGGCGTCGCCGAGTTGGCGGAGGGCCGCTGCGGCCTCGGCGCCCAGCCCGTTTTGGGCGGCGATGAAGCGCGATGCGTTCGACGTAGCGTCTTCCAACGAATCAAGATTCTGGCGCAGCCGCTGCAGGGTGAGGGTGAGTTCCGCCGCCGCGGGCTCAAAGGAGGTATCGATTTGCGCCAAGGTGGAGCGAAGGTCGGAGAGGGCACCGTCCATATTAGTCAGGATGGAGGGGACTTCCGGCGACTCGACGAGCTGCCGGTAAGCCCGGGCCGTAGCGGTGATCTCGGTCGAAATTGTCGTCGTATCCAGATTTTGGATTTGTTGACGGGTGTCGCTCAGCAGCCCGTGCATCTGCCGCGTGAGGCCAGCGAAGTCTACGTCTTTGATGTTGGCCAGGATCTGGGTGAAGGAGGTTTGAAACTCCGAGATGGCGGACGGCGCGGCCGGAATAACGGCAAAATCCATCGGCATGATGTCGCGCCGGGGCACCGGGTATTCCGCTGGATCCTTCATATCGAGTTCCACGTAGAGCAGCCCGGTGGCGAGTCCGGCGATGCCGAGTTCGGCGCGCAACCCGGCGGCGATCATCTCCTCTAACTCGGCTCGATTCGACAGGTCGATTGCGTTGCCGGCGGGATCGGTCAGCACGTTGCGGTTGAATTCACAGAGCACGGCGACGACGGATCGATTGGTCGTGGCATCGTAAGTCAGATTTACCTGCGACACTCGCCCGACGCGTACGCCGCGAAATTTGACGGAGGAGCCGAGGTCGAGTCCCGACACACTTTCATCGAAGTAGACCATGAACCGCTCGGGCTTGGTGAGAAAGTTGAAGGAGCCGAAAGACAGCAACGCAATGACGGCGAGGAACATGGCGCCGAGGACGAAGAAGCCAACGACGGTGGAACTGACTTTGGTCTTCACGGTAGAGGATAAGGAATCAGGAGAGGAAAAAAGACGAGAACGAGAATCAGGGAGCTAGGCGCGGATCTAGCCAGTGGGAGCGATGTCTCTGCGGTGGAGAAAATCGAGCACCCGCGGATCGGTGCTATGGGTTGCCAGCTCCTTCGGCGGACCGGTCGCGATGATGGTGCGGGCTTCCTTTTCGAGGAGGATCACGCGGCTGCCGATGGAGAAGATCGAGGCGAGTTCATGAGACACGATCACACAGGTGGTGCCATGCTCGGAACTGACCTGCTGAATCAGTTCGTCGAGTTCGCGTGAGGTGATGGGATCCAATCCCGCCGAGGGCTCATCGAAGAATACGATCGAAGGATCCAAGGCGAGGGCGCGGGCGAGTCCTGCCCGTTTCTTCATGCCGCCGGAAATTTCCGAAGGGTAGTAGTCCGCAAAACCCATGAGGCCGACCTGGGCGAGTTTGAGGCAGGCGACGTCCTGCCGCTCCCGTTTGGAAAGGTCGGTGTATTCCTCCAGCGGCAACATGATGTTCTCCTCCAGCGTGAGCGAAGACCACAACGCACTCCCTTGGTAGAGCACGCCGAAGTTTTTCAGCAACGCCCGGCGGCGATCCATCGGGGCCTGCACAAACGACTCACCAAAAACTTCGATATCACCAGCGATGGCCGGATTCAGCCCGATGAGATGGCGCAGCAGCGTGCTTTTGCCGCAGCCCGATCCGCCGATGATGAAGAAAATTTCGCCGGCTTGGACCTCGAAATCAAGGTGCTCCATGATGGCTAAGCCGTCATACCCACAGGAGAGGTCGGTGGCTTTGATGGCGGGGAGAGAGGGGGCAGTGTTCACCAGCCGAGAATATTGAAGAGGACCGCGAAAATCGCGTCGGATACAATGATGAGGAGAATCGAGGTGACCACGGCGGAGGTGGCGGCCTCGCCGACGCCAGACGCGCTGCGGCTGGCTTGGAGACCGCGCAGGCAGCCCGCGAAGCCGATGATGGCCCCGAAGACAGTGGCCTTGATCATGCCGGTCATGAGATCAGACAGGTCCACGCTGGTGAGCATCTCCACCCAGAATGCCGCCGGCGGGATATCGAGCAGGCCCCACGCGATGGCCATACCGCCTACCACGCCGAGGGCATTGGCGTAGAGCGCTAGCAGCGGCATCATCACACCGAGCGCTAGCAACCGAGGCACGACCAGAAAATCGATTGGGCGGATCCCGAGCGTGGTGAGCGCGTCCACTTCTTCGTTGGCGCGCATGTTGCCGATTTCGGCCGCGAAGGCCGCGCCGGTGCGGCCGGCGACCACGATCGCCGTCATCATGCCGGCCATTTCTCGGGTCATGGTCACCCCGACCAGATCTGCCACCCAGATGTCACCGCCAAATTGACGCAGGATCACCGCCCCGGAGTAGGCCAGAATCACGCCGACCAAAAACGCAATGAGCCCCGTGATGGGGAGAGCCATCGCGCCGCAGCGTTGCATTTCAGCGAGGGTGTCCCGCCAACGTAACTTGGATGGATTGCGGGCCAGGTAGGCGAAACTGAGGGTGCATTCGCCGACGAATCTGGTGTATTCTAGGGACTTTTGGTAAAAGTCGAGGAAGGCATTGCCGACTATGGCGAGGAAGTTGGGCGGGCGTTCTGCTGGAACCGGATACCGTGTCTTATTATCGAAGTGCCCCACCATGCGTTGCAGGGCTTCCGGCAGCGACTTCAAGTCACTCGCCACATCGTGAGATCGGCCCCAGTTGGTCGCGGCAGCGATGAAAAGCACCAGCGAGGTGTCCCAATGCGAAATCTCTTTTAGCTCAAACTGGAGATCCGCTGGTGGGGTAGACTTACTGAGCTCCGCCCAGTCCGGCCGACGACCCGTGATACGCCACTCCCCGGAGACGACCACCGTCAGGCGGGAATCCTCGGACCGTATTTCAGCGGTCGCAGCGTCGGAGTCAGAAGCGGGCATCGGAGGGCAGCCTCATCACGGAATCGGCGGCCCGCAAAACCAAAGTTGTTGCGGGGGCTGGGATGAAGCCGCGAATGTTATGGGATATGCGTATGCGCACCTTCCTTTTTGATTTGGACGGCACCCTTATCGATCACCTCCCCGCGATCCACCGTTGCTACTGCTACACGCTGCCGAAAATGGGGCTGCCGGCTCCCACCTACGAAGAGGTGCGCCGAGCGATTGGCGGTGGATTACCGAACGCGATGGGTAAGTTTGTGCCGGCCGATCGGGTCGACGAAGCCTTGGCGATCTATCTGCCCTATTGGAGTGAAACGATGCTGGATGGGGTAGCCCTCTTGCCGGGAGCGGAACTGCTTTTGCGGGATTTAAAATCCCGCGCCGTGCAGACTGCGGTCTTCACCAACAAGCATGGATCGTCGGCGCGCCGAATCTGTGATCATCTCGGTATCGCGTCTTGGCTCGACGACATTTCCGGAGCCGAGGACACGGAATGGCTCAAGCCGGCCCCGGAGTTCAATGCTTGGATGCTGGAGCGCTTGGGCGCATCGACTGAAACCACCTGCTTGGTGGGAGATTCACCCTACGATGTAGCGGCGGCGCAAGCCGGAGGCTGGAAGTTTTATGGCGTGACCACCGGCACTCACTCGGAATCAGAGCTACGGGAAGCCGGTGCCGCCAACGTCGAACCGGACCTCCCGAGCTGGGCGGCCAAGTGGGGATTTTCTGGATCGGACCAGTAAAGCACCGCCTCAGAAGTCGATGTGAATAACTTGTGAGCGGCCGTTCTGCGACGGGATGTGAGGGCTTGGCATTCTGTGTCCAAATACTACACAAGCTACTCTAGGTAAGTAATTTGCTACGATTCCGGTCTGTATTTACGGTGTCACTACAGTAACAAATCCACGACAGAGCGATGTGAATAGCTCTGCGGGTTGCCCCTTTCGGCGACGTTGCTAGGCGTGAGTGGCGTTGAATTCCCGGACCGTATCGACCATCGCCACAATGTTCGCGACGGGGGTGCGGGCCTGAGTATTGTGAATCGTATTGAAGACGAAACCGCCCCCGGGCGAAAAGGCGTGGAGCCGCTCCTGCACTTGTGCGCGGACCTCATCGGGGGAGCCAAACGGTAGGGTGCGCTGGGTGTCCACGCCGCCACCCCAGAAGACGACGCGATCCCCGAACTCGGCTTTGATCTCGGTAGGATCCATACCGGTCGCCGAACACTGCACCGGGTTTAGAATATCGAAGCCCGCGTCGATGAAGTGATCGATCAGCGGACGGACGGCGCCGCAGGAATGTTTGAATGTCTTCCAGGCCGTGTGTTCGTGGATCCAATCATTGATCCGGCGGTAATAGGGCGCGTAGAGACTATCGAAAGTCGCGGCGGAGCAGAACTGAGAATTCTGGGTCCCGAAATCCGTCCCGCAGATCGTGATGACGTCCACCGTATCGCCGGCGATGGCGGCAAAGGTCGCCAAGTTTTGCAGGGCGATCTGAGATTGGAAGTCGAAGATCTCGTGCACATATTCCGGCTCTGCCAAGAGCGCCATATACCACTCGGTGATATCCCGAATGCCCTTGGGGTGTTTCAAAAATGCCGCTGGAACGAGCGCGATATCGCCAAAGCCGGTGCCTCCGATCCCCGAAACCACCGCGCGGGTTTCGCCCTGCTTGCCCGCAAAGGTGTCCCGCCAATGCTGGATCTCGGCCGGCTCCATCACCTTGAACTCTTCGCAGTTGTCGGCGGCGTTTAAGTTGTCTTCGTCGATGGGCTCTTGCCGGACTATGGCATCAAAGAAGTAGCTGCTGGCCGGCATGTGGCCGCTCGGCGGAACCGAAGTATCGCCTTCCGGGAAAATGTAAACGTCGCCGATCGCATCCCGTCGGGTGCGGAACTTCTCTGGCACGAGCACGACTTGATCCCATGGGGTTTTCCATTCCTGCCAGCCCTCGTTGGGAAAGCCGAACATGGTGCCCCGGCCCATGGCGCCGACGCAGTCCGACCCCAGTTCTGCCGCTAGGTCGTCCTCGACTTCACCCAGCATCTGAAAGGGTTCCCAGACCTTGACCGGCCGTGGCGGCAAGCCGTAGTGCTCGCGCAGTCCGGCCACGCAACTCACGTGCAGGCCGGTCAAGCCGGTGCTACCAAAGTCTACCGGCACCGGACCGGGTTGATGGTCGAGGGCGCGGCGAACTTTTTCGCGAGAGGTCATGGCGGGGAAGGGACGGTTGGGGTGGCCGGACGAGGGGTCTCTTCCAGTCAGAAGAGAACGGTAGTATTAAACGGGATACGGTCAGGAGATCAGGATGCGATGCCGATAAGTTTGCGCGCCACGGCGACGGCGGTGCCCGCATCGGCGGCGTAACCATCGGCCCCAATTTCATCGGCAAACGCCGGCGTGATGGGCGCGCCTCCTACCACAATTTTGGTCTTCAAGCCCGCTTCGCGGAGGGCTTTTACGACTTCGCGCATGGCGGGCATGGTGGTGGTGAGCAGGGACGAAAGGCCCAGCACGGCGGGTTGGTGTTCCCGGGCGGCCGCGAGAAATTTATCCGCGGGGACGTTGGTGCCCAAGTCCACTACTTCGAATCCGGCGCCTTTCCACATCATGGCGATCAGGTTTTTGCCAATGTCGTGGAGATCGCCCTGCACCGTCCCGATGACGACGGTGTGTTCGGGCTTCACGCCGGCATCGGCCAGCAACGGTTCGAGCAAGGCGAGAGCACCCTTCATGGAGCGGGCCGCGATCAGCATCTCGGGCACGAATATTTCGTTGGCCGCAAATTTATCGCCGATGATCGACATGCCAGGAACGAGGCCGCTTTCGACGATCGTTTTGGGGGCTTCCCCCGCATCGATTAGCTCTTGAGTGATGCGAGCAGTGTCCTTCCGGTTTCCGGCGGCTACTGCTGCGGTGAGGTCATTGAGTAAGGACATGGTGGGATTATAAGCGGGGTGAAGAACGCAAGTAAATCCGAAGCCACGGGATTACCCGTAATGCACAATAAAACTCCCAAAATCTACAAGGCTAGTGCGTTGTAAGACCCGACCTAGTGCTGATTATAGGATTGGGAGCTTCGATTTTATCGTTTAAATTCCCTGTTAATATTGTGACCAAATTATCTAAAGTCATGGTGGTCTCCTGCGGCGTGCTAGAGCCCGAAGTAAGGCACTACGCGCAGGGCGCGAAGCACATCGTGGATATGGCGTTTTTGCCGGTGGGCCTGCATGAGAATCCGCCGCTATTGCAGCAGGAATTGCAGCGCGCCATCGATACCGCCGAGGCCAATCCGCAGATCGAAGTCATTGTCTTGGTTTACGGTTTATGCGGACAAGGCGTGCAGAACCTGAAGCATCCGCGTTGCCCACTGGTGCTCGCTCGGGCGCATGATTGCGTGACGCTTTTCCTCGGCGACAAAGACCGCTACGCCGAGCACCAGAAAGCGTACCCGGGCAACTACTGGTATCAGCCGGGGTGGATCCGAGAAAAGGCCTCGCCGGGACCGGAACGGGAGGCGCATCTCCGCCGACAGTATGCCGAGAAGTTTGATGAAGAGGATGTGGCTTACCTGCTCGAGGTGGATCGCGAGGCGCTGGCGCACTATGATCGCGCCACCTACGTCGGGCTCGGCGTGGGCGACACCGCCGCCGACGAAGCCTACACCCAAACCTGTGCCGCGTGCCAGAACTGGAGCTTTGCGCGGATTCCCGGCGACCCGGCCCTACTCATTGCTTTGTTGGCGGGCGACTGGGACGAAAAACGTTTTCTCATCGTGCCGCCGCATCACGTGATTCGCACGACGGGTGATGACTCTATCATCCGCGCGGAACGCGATCCGGCCTCTCCTTCCACCCCTTGATTTTTTTACCATGACTCCTCGCGAACGTTTTCACGCCTGTATGAACTATGCTCCGGTTGACCGGGTGCCGAATCACGAAGTGGGCGTTTGGGTGCAGACCAAACACCGCTGGAAAAAGGAAGGCCTCAATACGGCCGATCGCTATTGGGACTGGTTCGTCGGTGATCCGTATTGGGATTTGGACCCGCGGGAATACATCAAACTGAACACGGAGATGATTCCCGGTTACGAGGAAAAGGTGATCAGTCGGGAAGGTGAGACCGAGACGATCCAGCGCTCCAACGGGGTAATCTCCAAGGCGCTCATCACCGGCACCGTCGAAGGCATGCGGATGAGCATGGACGAATACATCAGCTTCCCCGTCGAAACTCCGGCGGATTTCGCTGCCCTCAAACACCGCTACCGCGCGGAGTCGGCGGTGCGCTATCCGGCGTATTGGCAAGAGATGTTGTTGCCGGGTTGGCGAGTCCGGGAGCATCCGTTGATCCTCGGCGAGAACTGCTCGATCCAAGGTTATTATTGGCGGGCGCGCGAGTGGATGGGCACCGAGAATCTCAGTTACGGCTGGTATGACGAGCCGGAGATGATGCACGAGATGATGGAGTTCATCACGGAATTCACCATCGAGATGATGCGGCCTTTTCTGGAGACCGACGTGTGCCCCGATTACGTTTTCATCAACGAAGATCTGAGCATGAAAACGGGCCCGCTGCTGAGCCCCAACACCTACGTGGAATTCATCCTGCCGGAGCTCAAGAAGCTGGTCGCGTTTCTCAAATCTCACGGCGTGCAGTGGGTGGTCATCGATACGGACGGCAATCCGGAATTGGTGATCCCGCATTTTCTCGATGCCGGGGTGGACGGCATATGGCCGCTGGAACGGGCCTCCGATATGGACCCCGTCGCGTTACGCAAAAAGTTCGGCCGCGACCTCCGCCTCTGGGGCGGCGTGGACAAACGCGAATTGGCGAAAGACCCGCAGGCCATCGACGATCATCTCCGACCGCTCCGACCGCTGATCGAAGAAGGCGGATTCATCCCGACGGTCGACCACCTGGTGCCGCCGGATGTCTCGCTCGAAAACTTCCAACACTACATGAAGCGCAAACATCAGCTCCTGCGCGGCGAGGGATTCTGAGACCGCCGCGACGATCGCGAGAGACCGCCTGTCGGGCTTTATGCCCGACAGCGCGCGGCGGTGGAGTGGCCAAACTAAATGAATGCCAATTGAAACGGCGGTTTGCTACGCCATCTCCATCCTTCAAGGAAGGACTCCGTCGGCGAAACGCGCCCTACCCCGGAATAGCCGGAGTGTTTGGCCGATTGCCTGACCCCACCGAGCGCGCCTCAGGCGGCTACGACCGGATTGCGGAGGGACCCCAATCCCTCGATGTCGACCTGAACCGTGTCCCCGGCAGCTAGCCAAACCGGTGGCGTGCGCGCATAGCCGACGCCTTCGGGGGTGCCCGTGAGGATGACGGTGCCGGCGGGCAGGGTGCGATCGGTGCTGAGAAAGGAAATCAAGGTGCGCACATCGAACACCATATTGGCAGTGGTCGAGTCTTGCCGCACCTCGCCATTTACGCGGGTGGTGAGGGAGAGGTTGTCGGGATCAGTCAGCTCCGCGGGATCGACCAGAAAGGGACCGAGCGGGCAGAACGTATCAAAGCTCTTAGCGTGGTTGAACTGCCCACCGCCGAGTTCGAATTGCCAGTCACGAGCCGACACATCGATGGCGATGGTGTAGCCGAGCACGTAGTCGATGGCGTCTTCGCGAGAGACGTTCTTCGCATCGCGACCGATGACGATCGCCAGCTCCCCCTCGTAGTCCACTTTGGCGGAGGAGGCAGGGAGGACGATAGGCTCCCCGGGGTGCTGGAGGGTGCCGGTCGTTTTGGCGAACCACATGGGACGTTCGGGGACTGCCTTTTTGCCCTCGTCGGCATGCTTTCGGTAGTTCAGCCCGATCCCGATAATGTTGGTCGGCGCGATTGGCGCGAGCACCTGAGTCGGGGTCACATGCTGGTCGGTCACGCGGTGATCGCCAAACAGATCGCCGGCGATGGCCCGAGTATCTCCATCGGCAGTGAGGGCGGCCCAAGCGGGGCCGTCAGGGGTGAGGTGACGGATGTAGCGCATTGGGGAGTGAGGTTGAAGAACCCCCGTCCTCTGCGCAACCCCGGCGTGATTCCTTCATCGGTTCTGCCACTCGGGTTGCGGGATGACGGTCGGCTCGCTTCCGCTCGCCGCTACCCAGCAACGGTAGCGGCGAGCGGAAGCCGAGCCGAGTTTCAGTGCAATAGTTTCTCCCGCAGCCGCCATAACAGAGGCCAGAAGTCCTTCTCTTTCGGATGCAGGTCCAGATAGCCGGGCACACCGCACCCCGTGTAAGCCCAGTCCTCTGCCCGGGCCGCCAGCTCGGCTCGCACCGGATTCTCCATGATATAGTGCGCGATTTTGGCGAAAGCTCGCCGGTGCCGTTCTTCCTTTCGTACCCCATGATCGTGGGCCTGCTTCTGCCATCGAGCCGGCGCGAGGGACGCGCGCAGATGCTTCCGCAAAAATGTGATGGCTTGTTTTTGATCCGACCCAGTTTCACTGAGCCCCATCAGCAGGAGGTGCATGTGATCTGGCATCAGGACGGTAAGCGGGACAAATCACCTCGGAGCGCACGCAGGCGTGGAGTAGCACCTCGCGCCAGCGCGCGTGCAACTCCAGATCCAGCCAGCCCGTGGCGCGTTTATCGATTGTAAGGGTCCAGTGAATAGTGGCGTGGCCGCGGTAGTAGCGGGGTCCTAACCGAGAGAGGTAGCCCTTGCGCATGCCCTCGGCTCGCTCCCGCTCGCCGCTCGCCGCTACCGATTTCAGGTTGATCGTCCATAGCGCAAAGGGTAGCGGCGAGCGGAAGCCGAGCCGACCTACGCCGACCCCTCCGCGTAAGCCGCCATCCCAACGCAGGAGCACACGAGGTTGCGATCACCGTAGACGTTGTCGACGCGTCCGATGGACG
>Ga0075118_10000444_pt1 | contig 38927 bp, 29 predicted proteins | sample AntAceMetag02UKE_FD_69794 | JGI IMG/M metagenome (GOLD analysis project Ga0075118, IMG submission 69794) | Saline lake microbial communities from Ace Lake, Antarctica - Antarctic Ace Lake Metagenome 02UKE | ecosystem: Environmental > Aquatic > Non-marine Saline and Alkaline > Saline | place...
TAAGGCGACCGAGTCTTCCCCGGCTATATCGGCAAATATGCTTGGGATGTGCCGGGGTCGCTGACCCCGTAGCGGTGGAGTAAGCCACTGTCGCGGTGAGGCAGGATTCCGGGCTTAGCGGGCCCGGCTCCAGCCTTCCAACTGCTCGGGGCGGTTGGAGCCGAGAATGTTTTGTCTACCGATACGACGGACTTCGGCGGAGATGACGGCGCTGGCTATATCGGCAAATATGCCTGGCTGCAGTAAAACTGTCTCGGTGACTACGGTTCACTCCGTGACCAAATACACTTCGATCAGCACCACTCCACTTTGGTTGGCCGGGGCGGTTACTTGGGCGGTGTAGGCTCCCGGGGCGAGGGTCGCGAGGAGGGCGGCATCCGCGCTGGAGTTGACCAAGGGAAAGGCTCCGACCTCACGGGCGGTCGCGATGATGCTCGTGTTTCCGGCCCAATCGTCGTTACCCGCTTGCACGATTTCACCGCGCAGCAATCTGACTGCGGGATCGGCCAATACCTCGGTCACCCCCAAATCGGCGAGGCCAGGACCTACGGCGCGCAGCAAAACCGTCCGGGGAGTGGTCCCGGCTATGACAAAACCGACGGTCACCGTGCCGTTGGACTCCATGCGGGTACGGGCTGATAGGTTGATCAATCGCGTGGAGAGATCGTCGATCATGGCGTCGTAAATCTCGATGAGAGCGACGCCGGGATCGGTCGCGTTGGTCGCCGGTAGCACTTGGGCGGTGAAGGGCCCCGCGTCAAAGTTACGTCGCACCACGCTGTCTGCGCTGCCATCCGGCAGAATAAAAGCCCCGAGCTCTCGCCCATCGCCTTGGGCCGTGGACCAGCCGCGATTGGTTTCTAGCGTTTTAACCGAATCATCATCATCGACGGAGAAGACCCGGAGTTCCGTCTCTACAAGGCGGTTAGCGACGTCAAAATCACCCAACGTCGGCCCGATGCCGCGCACGACGAGTTCTTTGCCGGTCGCGCCCTCCAGCACGAACCCGGCGATGAGCACGCCGGTGCCTCGCGCGGTGCGATTGCGGACCGATAGGTTTACCAGTCGGCCGGGATTGGTCGGGTCAGGTTCGATCATCGGAATGGTGGATTCAAGGAGGGCCCGCCCGGTATTCGTCATTCCTTGGCGATACTGCGGCCAGGGATAGTTCTCGCTAGTCGGGGCGGGGCCGACCCCATCCAGCTCGAAGGCGTAGATTTTTCCGTCGCCATTGCCCACGTAGATTCGTCCATCCGCCAGCGCGGGCGAACTCCGGAACCAGTTGCCTGCAGACCAAGCGCGGATGAGTTCTCCGTCGCGATCAAACCGGAAAAGTTTGTTGGCGTAGCTGCCCACCACGATCGAGCCATCGGCGGCGATGGCGGGTGAACTCGCCCGGGCCTGCGCTTCGATGGAGGACCGCCAGATTTGCGTTCCGTCGGTTTGGTTCAGCGCGTAGAGAAAGCCACCGTAGCTGGCAAAGTAGGCCCGATCGTCGCCGAGGGCGATGGACGAGGTGACGTTTTCTCCGGCCTCGGGCGTGCGGAATACCCAACGCAATTCACCGTTTGCATTGATCGAAAAAACGGTGCCGTTGAGGGTCGCGGCGTAGATATTGCCGGCTCCGTCGATCGCCGGAGAGGTGAAGATGCCGCTGTTGTCTTCCGAGCCATTTTCGCGTTTGCCAGCGTAGCGCCAGAGGAGATCACCGTCCGAGCTAAGCGCGTGCAGTGCCCCGTCGTTGGCGGGGAAGATGACGGAGCCGTCGAGCCGCACTACCGGGCCCGAGTAGCTCGGTTCGCCGGGGACGACGTAGGTCCAACGTGGTTGGCCCGCCGCGCTGAAGGCTCGCAGGACTCCTTCATCTTGCTTGAAATATACGTCGCCGCTGGCCGCGACTCCGACGCCGGCAAAGTAAGGGGAGGCGCCGGCATTCGACGTCCAGCGTTCGGCCCCATCACTGGCATTGAGCGCGTAAGCGATGCCTAGGTTGGTGCCAAAATAAAGCGTGCCGTCGGCCGAGAGCGCCGCTCCGTTGGAATCCATGGACCCTTGAGTTGCCACCCGCCAGCGCAGGCTGCCATCCGGATTTAAGGCGTAGAAAAAGCGATCAGAACTGCCGACGTAGATCGTGCCATCGGGGCCGACCGTGGGTGCGTTGGTGATGGTCGGTCGGCGGGTGCTGGGATCGGCGCGGTCGCCGGTGGTAAATTGCCAGAGCGCGTCGGTGATGGACAGGGTCAGCTCGCCCTCAGCGGAGCCGAGGGAGTCGACGGCGATGTGGTAGATCGTATCTTCTACGGCGTTGAAATCGACCAAGGCGTTGAGGTTATTTTCGCTCGGGCCGGTGTCATCGTTCGAGCCGATGAGGGTGAGGTTATTGACGGCGGTGCCGGTATAAACGGCCACGGCGGTATCGACGGTTTGGGAATACACGCTGACCTGATGCCGTCCCGATTTCGGCGCCTCCCAGCTATACCAGAGCGATCTGCGATTGGCTCCGGGCACGTGACTCGGTTCCCCGGGTTCACTGGTGGCGTTGGCGTTGGCGGTAGTGATGAGCGGGGCGTCGCCATCCAGCGGTTGCGCGGAGTCGAAGGCGTCATTGGCGAGAGCGGCGGTGATGTTGAGCACCAAGAGTCCAGCCGCCGAGTTATCGACCGCGATTTGATAGGTCGTGCCCGTTGCGGCTTCGAAGGCGACGCGCGAGGAAAGGAAGCCGGCGGATTCGTTGTCGTTGTCGGCGACCCGGGTCAGGGTGCCCAGAGTTTCGCCCGTATAGACCGCGAGGGCGGTGTCGCCGTCCGAGCCGCGGGTATCGATGGAAACCTCGCCGGCCCCCGGAGCCGTCCACGAGAACCAGAGCGACCGACTCAGCCGACCGGCGTGGGCAGGTTCACCGCTTTCGGTGGACGCGTGAGTGGTGCTTGAGCGCGCTTTGACGATGTTGCCGGCCAACCTAGCTCGGTCCGCGAAGTCGTCGTGAAAGGGCCGGAAATCCGTGGTGAGCAGGGCATCGGCGACGTTGAGCCGGCCACCGGTGATGGCATTGTCGGCGAAATCGCTGGCGGCGCGGGTGCCCCGTAATAGGCGATTGATCGTCGCCCGATAGTCGTCTTGGGGAAATTGCGCTTTGAGCAAGGCGACGGCTCCGGCCACGAGCGGAGCGGACATCGAGGTGCCGCTGCGAGAGATGGTTGTGATATCGTTGGAGGCAGAGGTGGAGACGATCTCGCTGCCCGGTGCAAAGAGATCGACGGTGCCGGAACCGGTGTTGGACGAGGGGGAACGGTCGTCGAGCCGCGTGCCGTTACCCACCGCGAGTAAGTTATCGATCTCGTAGGAGGCGGGGTAGGCCCGCGATAGATCCAAATTCAGCGACTCGTTGCCGGCGGCGGCGACGAAGACGATGCCGGCATCGCGGGCGCGCCGAATTGCCTGCAGTTGGGCTTGGCCGAATGCGCCATCCACCCCGAGCGCACCGTAGGAGGCGTTGATCACATCCGCCCCCTGCGCGATAGCGTAGTTGATGCATTCGATTTCGTCAGACGTGGAACCAGAACCGTTGGGGCCGCCGAGAAATTTGAGCGGCATGAGTTGCACCTGCCAAGCAACGCCGGTGCCCCCCACGCCGTTGTTGGCGGCGGCTCCGATGATGCCCGCGACGTGCGTGCCGTGGCCCTCGGCGGGAGGGTCGGTGGGGTCGCCGGAGCCATTGCGCGCGTTGATGCCGTGCACGTCATCCACGTAGCCATTGCGGTCATCGTCGCGGCCGTTGCCGGGAATTTCTCCCGGATTGACCCAGAGATTTGGGGCGATGTCACGGTGCGTCAGCCGGGCCCCGGAATCGATGACCGCGACGATAATGTTGCTGGCCGAGTTGCGGATATTCCACGCCGTGACCGAGCCAATATCGGCGCCGACGGTGCCGCCGCTTTGGCCGTTGTTTTGGTGGTGCCACTGGGAGCCATCGGCGAAATCGGGATCGGAAGGGGCGGCCGCGATTTGTTTGATATAGTCGTATTCGACAAATTGATACAATCCGGAAGCGGCAAGTTGGGCGCGCGCTTCGCTCACGCTTAGGCCACGAGGCACGCGCAGAACCCGGAGGCCATCGATTTGCTCAAACACGCGATCAAGCCCAAACCCTCCGGCGGCTTCGTGATTGAGCAGATCGGCGGAATTGGCACCGGCGATCGGCAGGGCTAGGAGCTTCTGGTCGGAGTAGCCTTGGTCGATTTCCTGGGCGGTGAACGGCTGCGTGATGTTCTGCCCGGCGTTATCGGGCGCCGCGCTAAGTCGGCTCAGCCCGAGTCCGGCCAGTAAAGCGGTGGTGGCCAAAAGCGTTCGAAGCACGGGCATTGAGCGAAGCATGGTCGGTTGAGACCAGTAGCACTGGATTGAGTTCGAAAAATCTTAGCCCAGTTGGCTGACGTAGTGCCGGAGGGCGCGTTGATAGGCGGTGATCCCGGGGTCCTCGGAGGTGTTGAGCAATGTCTCCATCGCGAGCTGCAGGGCGGCGGTGTGCTTACCTTGATCATGGTGGACCAGGGCCAAAAATGCGGCGAACTCGGGCTGGTCGGGGAATTGGGTTTGGCCCGAAGTCAGCACGGCTTCGGCCCGATCAAGGTTGCCGAGGTTGCGGAGGGTGGAACCCATCCCGATTAAGGCCCCGCTTTGTTCATTGGGCGGGAGACCAAGCAATATGGCCCTCTCGTAGTGAGGGAGGGCCTCGGCCTCGCGACCCAGTGAGTCGAGGGTCCAGGCCAGTTGGTAGGCGATCTCCGCGACGTGAGGATACTGGGTGGTCAGTCCTTGGATTTGATCCAGAATGCCGTCGGTTTGGCCTCCGTGCCTCGCCCCGGTGATAGCGTCGAGCGAGGGTTTCCAGGCGGGTATCTCGTCATCAATCATGGTTTGAGGAGAGTCATCGTATCGCGTTTCGCAAGGGCCAACCCGGTCGGCCGAAAACGCGCCGTCAGTTGCATCCCGATTATTGTGATTCTATAATTTATTTTAATTGTGAATGATTACATAGGAATATCATTTCGGCCTCATCACTCTCGTTAGCTTCACCCTCAATAAATTATGAAAAAATTCATCCCCTTCCTCGTCGGCGTTCTCGCGCTAGCCTTCACTCCTGCCATCTCCTCCGCCAATCATCACGGCGATAAGAAGATGGAAATGGCTCCTCAAACCGTGATCCACGTGGTGACCGTTTCTTGGAAAGAAGATGCTTCCGAGGCCGATATTCAAAAGGCCCTCGATGGCGTGCACGAACTCGCCAAGGCCTATGACGGTATCCTCCGCGTCTGGACCAAGACGCGCTCGGCCCAAGGTAATCGCTCTCACGCCTTCGTGATGGAGTTCAAGGACGAGCAAGCCCTCACCGACTACGCTGGAAGCCAAGCGCAGAAGGATTGGTATGAAGTTTACCTCCCCGTGCGCGATCGCAGCACGACGTTTGGTATCATGAACTAATCGTTTTTAGTTGTTCGATTTTCTGAGCCGGTCCCCTCGCGGAGGCCGGTTTTTTTAGGCATCCGATGGAGCTCAAGATGAACGTAAAGCAGACCCGCGTTGGCGAAGCTGACCCCGCTCGCATCACAACTCGGGAAACCTGCCGCCACGCTTCTCATTTATCACCGCCAATTTTGTTGCTCGCCCGTTGAGCTATCACATGTCCTAAGGGTGGGGCAGGGCGACGAGGCCAACAACAAGGCGTTCGCGCCACTAGGCACATTCGCGAGCGAGTTCGACGCCATGCTCGGCGAGGTGAAGGCGCTAGGCTTCTAGGCGATCGATCTGTGGGCCGCTCACCTGCATTTCCGATGGGCCACGCCCGAACCCCTTCAGATCGCGAAGGAATTGCTGTCGAAGCACGAGATCGAGGTTCGCAGCTACGCCGCCTAGGTCGGAGAGGACATCGCGGATCTGCGGGCGGCCTGCCAGCTCCGTCGCGGGCTAGGGATTCCGTTTATCGCTGGGTTTGTCGCAACGGTGGAGGATGCGGAAAAGCGCGCCGAGGCCTTTGCGGTGCTGCGGGAGTTTGCCATTGAGAACCACCCGGAGGCGAGCATTGCCGAACTCGTCGCTCGCTCGGGCGAAGGCGCGGAGGATGTGATCGGCATCGCGTTGGATACGGGCTGGGCGGCGACGCGCGGGTGAGATGCCTTGGTAGGATCGCAGGAATTGCAGGAGCGGGATTTCACGGTGCACCTGAAAGATGTCAAAATGCCTTGGGCCGAAAAAAGCGGATTTGAGTTTATCGATATGGGGCACGACACCTGCCGCTTTGGCGCAGGTGTGGCCGGCATCGTGCGCTGGTGGGCGGAGAAAGGTTTTCGCGGTCCGATAGGCGTGGAGCACGAGCCCCCAGAATTCGATCCGCGCGAGGACGGTCGCATCAGTTTAGAGCCCATCAAAGTTTGGTGGGCCGACGCCCAACCGCCGCCGGAATCTGCTCGGCTGCGGGTTGCCGTGGTGGGATGCGGCAACATCGCCGGCTCGTATGGGGCGGCTTTGCATACCCGCCCCGAAATCGAGATCCTCAGCACCAGCGATTTAAATCAGGTGCGGGCCAAGGTATCGTACCAAAAACATGGTGGCGCGGCCTGCGCGTCGCTGGAGGATGTCTGGGCCGACCTGCGAGTCGAAGTGGTGACCAAGGCCCGCGTAGCCGGTAAACACGTGCACTCGGAAAAGCCGCTCGCGTCGACGTTCGCGGAGGCACGACAGCTCGTGGCCTGGGCCAAGGCGAAAAACCTGCGACTGAGTTGCGCGCCCGTGACTTGGCTGGGTGAGGCGCAGCAGACCGCCTGGAAGCTCGTGCGCGATGGTCGGATCGGCCGGCCGCGAGTGGTCTATGCGGCTGTCGATTGGGCACGCATCGAAAGCTGGCCCCCCAATCCCTGGACCATTTTAGGCGGCGGGCCGGGTGGGCGTTGTTAGGGTTTACTCGATCGGCCTGCTCACGGCTTGGTTTGAACCGGTGAAACGCGTGACCGCGGCCGGTGCTGTTTTGTGGCCGGAACGCTCCAACAGCCGCGGCAAGCCCTTCACTGTAACCAAGACGAACTTTGCGGCCGTGGTCCTCGAGCTTGGCGATGGCCTGCAAGCGCGATTGACCGCCAACTTCTACGTCGGTGATCCGGCAGATCGTCGGGCGGGTCTCGAGATTCACGGCGATGAAGGCTCGATTCGCACCGAGTGGTTTGTGGCCACCGCGCCCATCGAGATCGGCAAGTTTGGCGAGGCCTATCGGTCGATCAAACCGGTGCGTGCCGCCGCGGGTGCCGGAGAGTGGTATTGCGACAGGAGTGCCGGCGTCTTCGAACTTTGGAAGGCGCTGCGCGAAGATCAGGCGCACTCCACCAGCGGCGAACAGGCCGCGCACATCTGCGAGATCATCGAGGCCGTCGAGACCGCCGTGCAAAAGGGCTAGCGCACCGAATTAACCAGCACGTTCCCGCGCCCACGACCGCTAGCCTGGGCCGAGCAAAAAAAAGTCGCGGCCGGGCCACCCAAAGTAGCGGCGAGCGGAAGCCAGCCGAGCTCCACGCCGGACCGTCAACGGTCAGGCCGACGCGCCGGGTAGCGAGCGGGCCGCGATTTCGGCCTTAACGCGTTCCAGATATTCGGCGAACGGCTGAGTGCCTTCGTCGTTTTTGGCGCGGGAGCGCACGGATGCGGCTTGGATTTCGGCTTCCTTGCCACCGAGAATTAACGTTTGCGGGACCTTGTCTAGCTCAGCTCGTCGGATCTTGGCGCCCAATTTAACTTGATGCTCGTCGAGGACCCCAGCTGCTGTCGGCCACTTAAACCAAATTTTTGACGGTGGAGGTTTTGACCATAACATCTGGGGCGGGCATACCATGGTTCTGTCGGAGGAAACATCCAACTTGAAAGCTGAACCAAGCAACAGCAGTCCAGAAGATCAATTGTGCGATGATAAAGAGCAGCCCAGAGTCTAACAGATTACCCCACAGTATAATAATAATTGTAGTCAGCAGAATCCGCGGTTGCCGGTGGAAGCGAACGGCAGGGATACACAACACCAAGCAGAGTAATCGGTGGCCCCATGATGCCCCAATCCCGAAAGTCGAGATGAAAAGAACCATTCCAGCGATCATTAAAAGTTCCGCCTTGCGATGATTGCCTATTATGACTGAGCGGTTTTTGAAGAATCCGAGTGTGATAAATACGATCACAATAAATATATAAAATAGACGAAACCAAAACTGAGAATTGGCGATCTGAATTATAACATTATTATAAGCAGAAGATCCAGAAAAAGAACCTGTATAGCTTATTAACGAATTTTCAGCTCGGAGTGGAATTAGCAGACAACCGAATGCACTATGGAATGCTTGCGGGGTTCGGCTCGCCACAAGTCTAATATCATCCAAGTTTACCAATCCCCAGGCAACTATAATGCCAAGGGCGATCACGGTGGCAATTTTCCAAGAATATTTGCGATATTGTATAAATAGAATACCCAGCAATACTGCCGGATACAGTTTAAGCGTTGCAGCGAATATTAAAATTACAATTGATGAAATTCGGGAACTGATCCGCTCAGACATTACTCCTAATTTCATAGCTGCAATGATCAATACGACGACTAATAATTCCCCATTTCCCATTCCCAGTGCGTTTAAATAGGGCGGAGAAAATACTACTAATGCGTGTATTAATACAGAACTTAGTGCATCAGGTGGGATAAGTATTAGTAGGCCTACAGAAAATCCTACCGCGAAAATAGCAGACAAAAGGATTGTATCGGATCGGTCTAAACTAAACCAAGATAAGAACTGCCATCCTGACGGGTAGTTGTAAAGAATACCGTCTATTGGTTCCTCCTCGAGGAGGGGGTTTTGCCCACTTCGGTAAAATTCGGACCCTAAAAGCAGGACTTTCGCATCGAAAAAATCGGGTTTCTCAACGATGCGAAGTTGAGAGGAGGCATATTTTACGGGTGCAAACCAATTGGGCACCGTTGTATTCCAAACCCAGAAGAACGCGGATTGAATTGCCAAAATATGAATGGCTAAGGCGAGCAGCCAATTTGTTTGGTTACCATTCATCTGGCAACGCTCGGGCTAAGATCTCGGCCTTCACGCGTTCCAAGTATTCGGCGAATGGCTGAGTGCCCTCGTCGCCCTTGGCGCGGGAGCGCACGGACACGGCTTGGCCTTCGGCTTCCTTCGCGCCGAGAATCAGCGTGTGCGGAACCTTGTCCAATTCGGCGCGGCGGATCTTGGCGCCCAACTTATCTTGGTGCTCGTCGAGTACGGCGCGCACGCCGGCGGCCCGGAGTTGAGCGAGTAAGTCGCGACCGTAGTCGCTGACCTTTTCACTGATGGGCAGGAGCCGCACCTGCTCGGGGGCGAGCCAAAGCGGGAAGTCGCCGTTGAAGTGCTCAATTAGCACGCCACAGAAGCGTTCCATCGAACCAAAAGGCGCGCGGTGAATCATAACCGGACGGTGCGATTTGTTGTCGGCGCCAATGTAAGACAGATCGAAGCGCACGGGGAGATTGTAGTCGACCTGCACGGTGCCGAGTTGCCACTCGCGACCGATTACGTCCTTCACCACAAAGTCGATCTTCGGGCCGTAGAAGGCGGCTTCGCCGGGTTCCTCCGTGAAGGGCACGTCGAGGGTCCGGGCGGCGTTGCGGCAGGCTTCCTCGGCCTTGTCCCAAAGTTCGCTCTCGCCAGCGTATTTATCCGAATCGGGATCACGCAAACCGACGCGCACGCGGTAGTCGGACATACCGAGCGTGGAGAGCACAATCTTCACCAAGGCCAAACAGCCAATAACCTCCGCTGCGACTTGGTCTTCGGTGCAAAACAGATGAGCATCATCCTGCGTGAAACCGCGCACGCGGGTCATGCCATTGAGCTCACCGGATTGCTCCCAGCGGTAGACCGTGCCGAACTCCGCAAGCCGCAGGGGCAGGTCGCGATACGAGTGCGGCTGGGAGGCGAAAATCTTGATGTGATGGGGGCAGTTCATCGGCTTCAGCATAAAGCCATCCAAGATCTGTGTCGGATCCATGGTGCGATCGGCGGGGATGGTTTCCTGTCCGGTGCGGCGATTGATTTCCGCCGCGAAACGAGGTGAAACCGCTTCAAGCCGGGCGGTCAGATCGGCACAGGAGCAGCCCTCACCGGCGAGACGAGCCATGTCCTGCGGTTCGCCGATGGCCGGGAACTGGGAGTCCTTGTAGTAGGGGAAATGGCCCGAGGTTTTGTAGAGATCGAGCTTACCGATGTGCGGCGTGAAGACCTGATGGTAACCCTGTTTGCGCAACTCCTCGCCGATAAAGTTCTGAAGCTCTTGGCGGATAACGGAGCCCTTGGGCGTCCAGAGAATCAAGCCTTGGCCCACGTCTTCATCGATGACGAAAAGTTTCAGATCCTTGCCCAACTTACGATGGTCGCGGCCGCGGGCTTGCTCGAGGCGGTCCAGGTGTTCGGCGAGTTCATCCTTGGTGGCAAAGGCGGTGCCGTAGATGCGTTGCAGCTGTTTGTTTTTTTCGTCGCCGCGGTGATAGGCACCGGCAATTGAGAGGAGTTTGAACGCCTTGATTTTTTTGGAGTAGCGCACGTGCGAACCGGCGCACAGATCCATGAACTCGCCATTCTCGTAGAACGAGATCTGTTCGCCCTCGGGGATGTCGTTGAGCCGCCCGAGTTTGTAGCGCTCTTGGCCGCGGCCCTTGATGATTTCAACGGCTTCGTCGCGGCTGACCTCTTTGCGCCGAAAGGCTTGGTTCTCTTTGATGACCTTCGTCATCTCCGCCTCAATTTTTTCGAGATCCTCAGTCGTGAATTTGTGATCGAGATCGAAATCGTAATAGAAACCGGTGTCGGTGGGCGGTCCGATATCGAGCTTCGTCTCGGGAAAGAGACGGAGCACTGCGGTGGCCAAAACGTGCGAGCACGAGTGGCGCAGTTCTTCGAGGGGAGTCATGGATGACATAGTCTGATGGTGTTGCGGGCCGACCTACGATTGTCGGACCTGTTATTGGGAAACGGTTTTTTAACCATGGTTCGCCAGGGTTATACACGACTAATCGCTCAGGCCTCGGCTAGATCGTAGCCGTCTTTGCGGTCCTTCATCGTCCAGCCGGCAGCGGTTATTTCGGAGCGTAGGGCATCGGCGGCGGACCAGTCCTTGGCTTGTTTGGCCGCCCAACGTTTTTCGGCGAGCGCGGTAACGGCGGGCGGAATTTCGACGGTGTGCTCGATCGGGGGCGTGAGGTCGAGCCCGAGAGCAAACATGGCACGAGCAAAGGTTCGGGCCTCCACCCCGGCGGGGCCTTGCTTGATGATGCTGAACAATGCGCCCAACGCAGCGGGAGTGTTGAGATCGTCGCGCAGGGCCGCGAATACCGGATCGAATTTGGCGGAGGCACCGGTTTGGTCGATGATGTTGGCCGCAAAGGCCCTCAGCGTTTGCAGGGCTTTTTCGGCCGCCTCGAGCGAGGAGAGCATGAAGTTGAGTTGCTTGCGCGGGTGCCCCGCCAGCAGCACGTAACGCAGCGCCATCGGGGAGTGTCCCATCGCCTTGAGCTGATCGAGGGTGTAGAGGTTGCCGAGCGATTTGCTCATCTTCTTGCCGTCCACCAAGAGGTGTTCGCTGTGATACCAATGGTGGGCGAATTCGGTCCCGTTACAGCACTCGCTTTGGGCGATCTCGTTTTCGTGATGCGGGAAGAGCAGATCCACGCCTCCGGTGTGGAGATCGATGGTTTCGCCGAGGTGTTTTTTGCTCATGGCACTGCACTCGATGTGCCAGCCCGGGCGGCCGGCCGCAGTGCCCTCGGGCCCCGCCCACTTAACGTCGCCGTCGTCGGGTTTCCAGGCCTTCCATAGAGCGAAATCCGTGCCGTCTTCCTTTTCGTCAGCATCTACGCTGGTGGTATCCTTGCCGGTGTTGCCGGCTTCGACAGCGGAACCGGCTTTGAGCTCGCGCTCTTTCACGCGAGAGAGGCGTCCGTAGCGATCAAAGGAAGAAACTTTGAAATATACCGAGCCGTCGGCGGCGCGGTAGGCGTTCCCTTTATCCATGAGCACTTGGATCATATTGACCTGCTCGGGGATGTGGTCGGTGGCAGCGGGTTCGACGTGAGGAGGCAGGCAGTTGAGTGCTTCACAGTCGGCGTGGAACTTGGCAGTCCACTCCTTCGTGACGTCGGTGAGCCGGCGACCTTCTTCGCGGGCCTTACGGATGGTCTTGTCGTCGACGTCGGTCAGATTGCGCACGTGGCGGACTTTGTCGGCTCCGAATTCCAGCTCGAGCATGCGCCGGATGATATCGTTCACCACGAAGGATCGAAAATTGCCGATGTGAGCCGCAGCATAGACGGTCGGCCCGCAGTTGTAGAACCGGTAAACGCCATCCGGCTGGGCCGGCTGAACGGGGCGAAGGGAGCGGGTGAGGGAATCGTAAAGGTTCAGCGCCATAATCTCAAAAGCGTCATGGTGAACGTCTCTTGCCCACAAAATCCAACCTCAATCTTGCCCATCGACGAAACCCTCAGGCTCCTAATGTCACCATTATGGTGACATTAGGAGGCAAACCGAGGCAGGATTTTCGGGGTGGTGATTCGGAGCGCGGCGTGTAGGTCTAGGGACTATGTCCTTTGATCGTCCGCTTGATTTGATTGAACGTCCGCGTCGTTTGCGCCGCACGGCTAGCCTGCGCGCCATGGTGCGCGAGACCGTGCTCACGCCGGCGGATTTCATTGCCCCGTTGTTTGTGATTGATGGGAAGGGTCCCCCTCAGGCCATTAAATCGATGCCGGGGGTGTTGCGCTATAATCTGAAGGACTTGGTCAAGGAATGTCGGGCGCTGCACAAGCTGGGAGTGCCGGCGGTGGCGCTGTTTCCGAAGTTGGCGGCACGCTTCAAAACCGAGGATGGCCGTCATGCTTTGGACGAGGATGGACTGATTTTGCGCGCCGTGCAGGCGATCAAATCGGCGGTGCCGGAGCTCACCGTCATCACGGATGTGGCGCTGGATCCTTACACCACTCATGGCCACGATGGGGTTTTAAATGCGGCGGGTGATGACGTGGACAACGACCACTCGGTCGAAATTTTGAGTGAGATGGCGGTCCGGCAGGCGCAAGCGGGCGTCGATATCGTGGCTCCTTCGGATATGATGGACGGCCGGGTTGGCGCGATTCGGGAAGCGCTGGATGAGGCGGGCTGCGAGCGCACCGCGATCATGGCGTATTCGGCCAAGTTTAACTCGGCCTTCTATGGTCCGTTTCGGGATGCGGTGGGGAGCAGTCAGGCCGCCGGCACGCGATTGCTCAGCAAGGCGACTTACCAACTCGATCCCGCGAATCGGCGTCAGGCGATCAACGAAGCGGCGCTCGATGAGGACGAGGGGGCGGACTTCATCATGGTGAAACCGGCTGGGGCTTACTTGGATATCATCCGTGATGTGCGGGAGCAGACCGGCAAGCCCGTCGCGGCATATCAGGTGTCGGGTGAATACGCCCAGATCCAAGCGGCGGCTAAATTGGGTTGGCTGGATCTCGCGCGATGCCGCGAGGAATCCTTGATTGCGATCAAGCGCGCGGGGGCGGATCTGATTCTGACCTATTTTGCCAAGGAGATGGCTAAAGATCTGGGCTAGGCTTAAATTGGAACAGTGAAAAAACCGGCTAAATGGAAGTTTTTAGTGGTGGCCGTGCTCCTGATGGGGATCGGCGGCGGCATCACGTACGCCGTGATAATGGCGAAGTTCAAACGGGACTGGGCCGCCGCGGTGCCGGCCCGGCCGGCGGGAGAATTCGCGGAAGTCGCCAAAATTGCGGTGTTGGAGGATCGTATTCGGTCTGGGGATACAATCGCGTTGGTGGAGCTAGCGGAGATCTACGGGGCCGGCGGGGCGTTTGCACCGGCGTTGCAGGCTTGGGAAACCTTGATCGCGCTCAATCCGCGTCGAGGCGATTGGTGGCTGGCGGCGGCGGAACTTCAAGCTGCGGGGGGCGAATCTCGCGTGGCAAAAAGACGGCTCAAAATGGCGCGGGAGTTAGGGTTGCCAAATGGCGATGCCCACTGGCGAGCGGGTCAGGTCGCTGAGCGACTGGGTGAACAAATTGAGGCTAAGGCGGACTACCTTCGAGCGGTGGAGCTGAGTCCCGAGACGCTCCCCGCTTGGTTGCGGCTGTTGTCGATGTATCGATCAATTGGAGACGACCGAGAGGCGCGGCGTACTTTCGACGCCGCGCTGGCGGAAAATCCCGACGCCGTGGAGCTGTTGATGGATCGAGGGCAGCGGTTTCGCGATCGAGGTAACTGGAGTCAGGCGTTGGCTGATTTTGAGCGGGTGATGGAACTGCGGCCCGATTTGGCGGCGGCGCGTTATGCGACCGCGCAGGCTTATTTTCAATTGGAGCGGAGGGCAGCAGGCACGGCATTGCTGACCGAGCATTTGGTCGAACGCCCCGACGACGAAGTCGCGCTGATGTTATTGTGCGTGGAAGCGCTGGCCAACGGTGACCGGTCCGCTGCGGATGCGTGGCTGGCGCGGCTGCGGGACACGCCTGCCTTTGGCGAAGGGGATGAAGCCCGGATGCGGGCGGCCTACGTGCAACAGTTCGGTGAGCCGCCGCCAGAGGAGTGATTCGGCGGGCCGCTAGAAAGCTGATCGATCCACCTGCAGGGAATCACCGGGTAGGAGCTTGGGGTCCTCCGCCGGGCGGCGCTGGGCCAGCTTGGCGTCGAGGCGGTAAGCGGTTCGGTCGCGCACGACGTTTACCGCTGTTTCTCTCGCGTAGAGCGTGAATCCGCCGGCGGCTTGGATGGCCTTGGTCATCGTGAGATCGGGCGTCCACTCGATGCGGCCCGGATTTTGCACTTCACCGCCGACGTAAACAAATCGTTCCGTGACGGTGACGGAGACGTCGATGGCGCGATAGAAATCTTGTTCGACGTAGGCGGATTTGATCCGCGAAGAGAGTTGGGAGATGGTCAGCCCGACTACTTCGATGCCGCCAATGAAGGGCAGGGTGATCAATCCCGAGTCGTCAATCTGCACGTTGTGTTGGCTGGGATCGGGGATGCCTTGAAGCGAGATGCCGAGGGTGTCGCCCGGCCGCAACTGGGCGGAAGGGGAGCCCTCGGGGAGTCGGGGGTTTGGCTCGGTCGGTCGGGATGAGGTGGTTTCGCAGCCCATCCAAAATAAGCTCACGCTGATCAAGGCGAGGAGGGCTCTCGGACGAATCCAACGAAAGGGCATGATGGTAGTTCAGCGACTCGCCGCTAGGACGAAAGCAAAAAGCGCGACCTCGCTCCGAGGTCGCGCCAGATAAAACAGATTCAACCGGGGAAAATTTATCGTTAGGATTTCTCCTTCTTCTTGTCGTCCTCGTCGTGCTCGTCGTCGTCGTCGTCATCCCACTTGAGGGAGGAATCTCCCTTGAGGGTTTTCTCGTCTTCCTCGTCGATGTCGGGTAGGTCGGCATCGCCGATGTCCTCGTCTTTGGAGTCCGAGTCATCATCATCCTCGTCGGTGTCAAAGCCGGCGGGAGTGTAGTCGAGGATAGCGCTCAGCTCGTCGAACACGTGGATGGCCGCGCCTTCCATGAAGCTCGCGTTCTGCTCTTCGCGGATCTCGTCCTCCACCTCGTCGACGGTTAGGACGGATTCAAATTCAATCAGGTCGTTGAGCATCTTCACGCGGCATCGGGTGAGGTGGTCGAGGAGATCGGCATAGGGGCCGTTTTCGTCGTCAACGACATCCGGCAAGGCGAAGAGTTTCTCCTCGGTGTCGAACAGGGATTCCTTGACGCGCTTGAGCCGCACTTTGCCGCCGCCGAGGTCCTTATCGATGCGAAAGGTAATGAACGCGACGTCGAGGGTATCCTCATCAAATGAGTAGTCGCGCAACGATTCAACGGCATCAACCAAGTGATCTACTTGGCGGGGGTCGACGATGCTAAGTCCGTCCACATCCCAGCGGACAGAGTCACTGACTTCATCGACCCACCAGTTGTGGTCTTCACCAAGGCGGACGATGCACCAGTCGAGAGTAGTAGAGGAATTTGCCATATGCGGATAAGCTCAGTCATCGCAGGAGAAAGGGGGGGATTCGCACGAGTCAAACCACGAAAACCACTTTCGGTGACTTTTATTCATCGGGCTATTTCTCGGAGCACCCCATTGGGTCCTTCCCCAGTGGGTGCCGCTTGCCTTTTGCAAGGCCGGACTCAGTGTCCGCCGCAGATGGATTTTTTCTACGAAAAGGTCGTTCGACCTTGGTTTTTTCGAATGGATTCCGAGCGGGCTCACGAAGCCGGCGTCAGCGCGATGGCGACCTTGGGTAAGGTCGCGCCCCTCCGCCGGGCTTTGGAGGCGTGGCATGAATTGCCGACGAAACGCTTCAAGCCGGTGAAGGTATTTGGCCTAGAATTCCCGAACACCGTAGGTTTGGCGGCGGGTTTCGATAAAAATGCGAAAGCTTGGCCGGCGGCGGCCGCGATGGGCTTTGGTCACGTCGAAATCGGCACGGTCACGGCGCTAGCGCAGCCGGGAAATCCCTTGCCGCGCATGTTTCGGTTTCCGCAGGAAGAGGCGGTGATAAATCGGATGGGCTTCAACAACGAAGGCGCGGAGGCGGTGGCCGCTCGGTTGACGAAACAAAAGCCGCGCGGCCAACGTCGTATTCCGTTGGGCATTAATATCGGCAAATCCAAGGTGACTTCACTCGACGCAGCGGTCAGCGACTACCTACGCAGTTTCGAACTCCTCGCCGACTACGCCGATTACTTGGTCCTGAATGTTTCGAGTCCGAACACGCCGGGGCTGCGCGAACTGCAGGCTGCGAGCCGGCTGCGAGAGTTACTGGGCGCGGTAGCGGCAGCGAACACCTCGCGAGGGGAGGATCGGCGGCCGCTCCTTTTGAAAATTGCGCCGGACCTGTCTTATCGCCAGATCGACGAAGTGCTGGCCGTAATCGACGAGTTTGGCTTCGATGGAATTATTGCCACGAATACGACGCTCGCCCGGCCGGGGCCGTTTGCGGAGGTAGATGAAGCCGGCGGTCTGAGCGGCAAGCTATTACGGCGGAGTTCGACCCAGATCATCAGCTACATTTCTCGTGCGACCGACGGGAATTTGCCGATTATCGGGGTGGGCGGTATTACCGATTCGGTCAGTGCCGGGGAGAAGCTGGATGCCGGGGCATCGCTCATTCAGCTCTACACTGGGATGATCTATCGCGGCCCATTCTTCGCGGCGGCGTTGGCCAAAGGGCTAGCAGATCGACAACGGCGATAGATCACCGAGCGCGCTGGGTCGCCTTGGCCCACGATGAGGGAGCGCGTCGGTTCATCGGGTCGGTCGGCCACGCCGTCACCAGCCCACCGCGATCGGCGGCTTCGGCGAGACCGCCCTACCTTCAAACAGCGGTCCGAATACCGTCCGGCTCAGATCATCCAGTCATCGCCATCATTCGGCGGGGCGGCCGAAGTTTTACGCGACTTCTGGTTCTTCACGACCGTCGTGCCTTCGCCTTCGTAATAGACGATGCTTTCTGGCGGGATAGACTTCATGAGCCAGACGTTGGAGCCCACAATCGAACGCGCTCCGATCACGGTCTTGCCGCCGAGGATGGTGGCGCCGGGGTAGATCGTCACGTGGTCCTCGATGTCCGGATGGCGTTTCACCCCCTTGACCGGGTTGCCCTTGTCATCGAGTTCGAACGACTTCGCGCCGAGGGTCACGTTCTGGTAGATCTTCACGTGATTGCCGATCCGCGCGGTTTCGCCGATGACGACGCCGGTGCAGTGATCGATGAAAAAATAGGAGCCAATTTGAGCGCCTGGGTGGATGTCGGTGCCGGTGCGTTCATGGGCATACTCCGTCAGCATGCGGGGGAGCAGAGGCACCTTGAGGCGGTGGAGCTCGTGAGCGAGGCGTTGGATCGAGATGACCAGCACGCAGGGGTAGGCGAGGATGATCTCCTCAACGCTGCGGGCGGCAGGGTCGCCCTCGTAGGCGGCCTGCACATCGGTTTGGCAAATATCTCGAATTTCGGGGAGTTTGGCTAACAGCGCACAAGCCAGATCGGCGGCGTGTCGCTCGGGCTCGTCGTCGCCGACGAAATTCAGACTCTTGGCGATTTCCTCCTCGAGGCGGGCGCGAACCGTTTTGAGCCGCGCGACGGTCACGGCCGGCACATCGCTCTTAGTGAGGGGGCGGTGCTCAAAATACCCGGGGAACAGCAGGTGCATCAGTTCCGCGGCGAGCCAGTTAACGGATTCATCGCTGGGCAGGTTTTTGCCATCGATGTGATTGATACCTCCTTGGTTTTCGTAGGAGGCGAGGAGGGCACGCTGGATTTGTTCGGGCGACATGGATTTCAAGGCTATTACGGAAGTTGGGGGTGGTGGTGCCACTCTCCAAGGGCGAATTTAGAAAAGAGATTTCAGAGCTTTACAAGGGGAGGAGCATCTTACTTAGTCCGCATTCCTCTCTAGGATTTGCTCAGGTGGTGGAATTGGTAGACACGCACGCTTGAGGGGCGTGTGCCGCAAGGTGTAAGGGTTCGAGTCCCTTCCTGAGCACCACTCTAATTTAGGAATTACGATTTCCGAGTTCCAAATTGGTTTCCTTGGCGGACGGTCGAATGGGGGACGCCTTTGACCAAGAAATGAGGTCAAGGTGCCTGCACTGATGAGGGTCTTCATTTCGTTTTTTTCCGTCGCAGTCGTGCTGGCGCGCGGTTAAGTGAGATATCCATTCTAGGCACAATTCCACCGACCGTTATCTTAGGTCCACGAAATCAGAAACCGTAACCGCAAGATCGGTCGACGCGGTGCAACAAATGATCGTCCACTGCCTTCGACGGCCGCTGGGTGATGTCCTTTCTCGGTGAAGTAAATCACGTTTCTGCGCAATGGAGTGAGCGCGGCGGTGCTTTATTTCCGCCGGACTCAAGTTCACAGCTCCGAGCAATCGATCCGTCCTTCTGAATGCGATCGCTATTTTCACCCCCAAAAAAATCTCCGCTGTCATGATACCCCAATTGTCGAAAATCCGTAGCTTCATGCGCCCGTTATTAGTATCCATTTTTCTTCCTTTCATACTTATGGGCCAAACGCCTCCACAGCCAAATTCGGGAGAAATCGTGCAATTATCTCCCTTCACGGTTTCGGCCGATGAGGACGAGGGCTATCGTTCTGAGAACTCGGTCTCAGGAACCAAAACGAATACCGAAATTCGAAAAACCCCCCAAGCGATTCAAGTCATCAATAACTCCTTCATCGGCGATCAACAGGCCTTGGTAATGGCGGACGCCCTGCGCTACACCAGCGGGGTTACCGAGGGAAATAATTCCCGCGGTGATCGTTTCGAGATGCGGGGATTCACCACCGGAATTCCGTTTAAGAACGGGTTCCGCGATACGGGACGAGCACCACGCGACACCGCCAATATCGATCGCATCGAAATCGCCAAGGGCCCTGCCTCGGTAATTATGAGTCGGACTTCTCCTGGCGGTGCGATGAACATCCTCTCCAAGCTCCCTCAGCCAGTTGCCAGCACCACCTTGGAGGCACAGTTTGGCAGCGACTCCTTCAAACGCGCCGCACTCGATACAACAGGCCCGTTCGGTAAGGGACGCTTGGCCTATCGCTTGAACGGGGCTTGGCAGGACTCCAGCTCTTACATCGACACCTTCTTCATTGAACGAACCTTTTTGTCTCCCATCGTAACCTTTCAGGCGAACGACGCGTTGAGGTTCGTGGCGGAATGGGAATACCTTGATGATCGCCGCCGCCCCTACGATGGCATCCTCGCCTTCGGCACCGCTCCGCTCTCGGTAGGACCGGAGACCTATTATGGCGAGGAGTTTGCATACAACGATGTGCAGACTTTCACCCAACGCTACGAAGCATTGTTCACTAAAGGCGGGAATTTCTCGGCCCGCGTCGCTTTCCGCGACAACCAGACCAATGAGGTAGGCGACATCGTCAACCAGACTGGAGTTTCGGCCAATGGTCTTCTCGTAAATCGGCGGGTGTCGCGACAAAACAACTACGTCGACAATCACTATCTGCAGGCCGACTTGCTTTTCAGCTTTGAGACCGGTGCCGTGCGGCACAATCTGCTAGCCGGCTACGAGTATGGGTGGAACGTGTCTGCCGGCGCCGTTGATCGCGCTAGCTTGGCCCCGATCGCAGTGGTCAATCCCGTCCGCGGGGCGACTCCCGGCACCTTCGCTCCCTTTTCAAATACGTCCACCGATACATGGTATCGGGAGTTTTACGTGCAGGAGCAGGCATTCTTTCTAGACGACCGTCTGTCGCTGTTGGCTGGTGCTCGCTGGGCAGAGTTCGCCAACTTGACCAACAACTTCCGCACGGGGGCCAGCAATCGGGCCGGGGGCGACGCGCCCAATCCGCGTTTTGGCGCGGTGTGGCTGCCGCGTGAAAGCATCTCCGTGTATGCCGTTAACTCCGAGATCCAGGTCGCTTCGACGGTCTCGGACCCAGACGGCACGACCTTCGATCCAGTGACCTCGGAATTGATGGAGTTGGGTATCCGCTTCGAACTCGCGGACAATCGGGCATCAGTCACTTTGAGCTACTTTGATCTGGTCCAGAACAACGTGCTGCAAGCGGATCCCTTGCGGCCTGCGTTTCGTATCCAATCGGGTGAAAGCTCCAGTAGGGGGGTGGAGTTAGACCTGACGGCCAATCCCCTGCCCGGGTGGCAAATCCTCGGATCAGCGTCGTTCTCGCAAGCTGAAGTGACGGGGGACGCAAATCCCGCCCGGATCGGACTCCGACTACCCAACAGTCCCGATCAAACGTTCAGCGTCTGGAATAAATACACCTGGCAATCTGGTCCACTCAAAGACTTTGGGGTTGGTTGCGGTATCATCAGAGTTTCGGATCGGGTGGGCGATGCGAACAATACTTTCATCATCCCGAGCTATATGCGGGTCGATCTGAGCGTCAGTTACGCCCGTGATCGCTGGGCGGTGGATCTCAACCTGCGCAACGTCTTCGATGAGGATTACATTGAGGCGGCCCGTTCTCGCGTGGCGGTACGTCCCGGGGCACCGACCAACCTCCTCGCCCGACTGCGCTACCGCTTTTGATATCCCCCATTTTAAACTATCCCCCTGCTAAGTCTCCTGCTTCGTTTCCGTAGGGACTCTCCCTCTGGCCGCTTTGCCCCCATTACCTGTTTTGAGATCATCTTCTCCTCCGCTCCTCGCTGCTGCCTTTGTGCTCCCGGCGTCTATCTTGGATGAGGTTTACGGCACCGTTGGCGTGGCGGAGATCGCCCGGCATACTCGGTTAGTTTCCCCGCCGCTGACTCGGGAGGAGCTGGCGTCTGAGTCCCATCCCTGGACCCACGAAGTAGAGCTGCTGTTCACCAGTTGGCAGGCGCCGGTGTTTGATGTGGGTACTTTGGCACGATTTCCCCGACTTCGCGCCGTATTCTACGGTGCTGGAAGTATCCGATATATGGCTACACCAGAATTTTGGCGCCGCGATATTATCCTAACGACTGCGGCCTCGGCTAACGCGGTGCCGGTCTCGGAATACACCATTGCTGCCACACTGATGGGATTGAAGCGGATGTGGCCACTGTCGCGCGCCACGCGAGACTCTAAGACTTTTGACCGGGGCTCATTTGAGCCAGACGGGCCTTTCCGGTCGCGCGTGGGCCTCATTTCAATGGGGGTCATCGGCCGCTTGGTGCGGGAGCGCCTGCTACCTTTCGACCTAGAGGTGGCGGCCTACGACCCCTTCTTGTCGCCGACGAATGCCGCAGACTTCGATGTGCTCCCCTTATCATTGGCGGAACTTTTCGCGAGTTGCAGCGTGGTGAGCCTGCACGCCCCGCGGCTCCCGGAGACGATTGGGATGATTACTGGAGAGCTGATCGCTAGTATGAAGCCGAATGCTACCTTCATCAACACGTCGCGGGGAGCGTTGGTGAAGGAGACCGAGATGTGCACGGTGTTGCGTCACCGTCCTGATTTGCAGGCCGTATTGGACGTGACGGATCCAGAGCCGCCGTCACCGGACTCTCCGTTGTATTCGCTACCCAACGTCGTATTGACGCCTCACATCGCTGGTTCCCTCGGATGGGAGCGCCGCCGCTTGGGCAAATTGATGATCGAGGAGTTCCATCGCTTTCGGCGGGGGGAACCCTTGCATCATAAGGTGACCGAGGCTCAGGCCGCGAGCATGGCGTGAGACGCGTTTTGCAAAATAGCCCCCTAACGAAACTCTCCCAATTTCTTCCTGATGACGGATAGCAACATATCCCTAGATATCAATCGCCGTGACTTTCTGCATACCGCCGGGGCGGGCTTACTGGCTTCGGCTCTGGTTCCAGGCGCGGCAGCCACTTCCAAGAAGGCCGCGACGGCAACCGCTCCGTCAGCTCGACCTAACATCCTTTTCGTCTGGACCGATCAGCAGACCGCAGCGGGTATGGGCAATGCCGGTAATACCCGGCTGCGAACCCCGGCTATGGACTCGATCGCTCGCGAAGGGGTGTCATTTGAAAGGGCCTATTGCAGCGACCCGATCTGCGTGCCATCGCGAACCAGTTGGATCACGGGTTGCATGCCGCATGAAACCACGGTAACTTTTAACACCACTGACCACCCGATAGCGGTGCCTGCCGTGAGCCGCTTGATGAAGGCGCAGGGATACGATACCGGCTATGTGGGCAAGTGGCATATACCACACGATCCCTCAGATGGGGACTGGCACGGGTTCGACTATGTGCGCGAAATTAAAGGCAAGGGCACGGATCCTCGCGTGCCGGCGGCCTGTGCCGAATTCTTGAGACGCGACCGTGACCGTCCGTTCTTCCTCGTGGCTTCCTTCGTTAACCCACACGACATCTGCGAGTGGGCTCGCTGGTTGTCCGGCCAACCCGAGACCTTGCCTAACGGAGCCTTGTCTGCCCCGCCGGATATTGCGGAATGTCCGCCCTTGCCCGCCAATGCTGGTATCCCCGCCGACGAACCAGAGGTCATTCGCCGCCTTCAAACGTTGGCTTCCGCTCGCACGTACCCCACCAAGGGGTGGAGTGAAGATCGCTGGCGACAATACCTTTGGGGGTATTACCGGTTGATCGAAATGGTGGATGCCGGCATCGGCCAAGTGCTCGCCACTTTAGACGAATGCGGCGCGGCTCGCGACACCTTGATCATCTTTAGTAGCGATCATGGGGACGGAGCGGCCGCGCATGGTTGGAATCAGAAGACGCTGTTTTACGAAGAGTGTGCGCGGGTGCCGTTCATTGTCCGACCGCCAATTGGCCAGATTCAAGGAGGGCGGCGCGACGCCGTGAATCTGGTGAACGCAAATCTCGATTTTTTCCCAACGGTCTTCGATTACGCTGGAGTACCGACGCCGGTAGGGCTTGAAGGCAAAAGTGTTCGTCCGTTAGTCGAGGAGCACTCGGGTAGTCATGGGCATCCCTTTGTGGTGAGCCAAAACGACCTAGCGCCGATCGTCGGGCAATCCGGTGGCGTGCTCGGACGCATGGTCCGTTCCACCCGTTTCAAGTATGTGCGGTTTTCAGAGGGAGCGAACCCGGAGCAACTCTTCAATTTGGATCTCGATCCCGGTGAAATGAACGACCTGAAAAAAGATCCAGACCACCTACAAGTGCTGGTCGAACATCGTCGAATGCTGGACGACTGGATGGTGGCTCGTGGCGATCCGTTTCCTGGCACTTGAGGACATCTTGGCGCCTGTCTGATCGGGGAATTTCGTTAGGCTTTACGATCAGGCTGTTGAAAGGGACTACTTCGTCCCGCCCGCGGACGCCCGCGCCGAGGCGACTTACTTTGAGATTGCACCGAAGTCCCCATCCGCCAGCGGCCGCAGACGAGCACTCGAATACCGTGGCACGACTCTCCCCGCGTGTTATGGCGCAGCAGCCCATCGAGTATATCAACGGCCTGACGGCCCAGTTCACGGTCATTTTGATCCGTGCCCGCAAAGGTGGAATCGTCCGGGTCTCGCATACTGAGCGCCACTCCAATGTCCTCCGGGACGCGGAGCTCGCTGTCATAGACATGTTGCAGAGCTTGGTCGCCATGCAGCACCAAGGCATCTAGCGAATAGTCGGAGACCCAGCGGCAGAACTGTTTCTGAAACGCTTCGCCCGAGTTGAAGAAGACGGGTGGAGGGGGGCCGAAAAGACGGGTATATTCGGCCAAATAGGAGCCTTCGAGGATGCGAGGGATCTGGACTTGGCGCGTTCGTTCGGTCGCATCGCTATCAGTAGTTACCTGCAGGCCGACCCTTCGGTAGCCAAGTTCGTGCAGTGCCATCAGAATGTGGGCCATACCACTGACGTGGTCAAACGCCACGCGCGTCAGCTCAGGCTTTGCCAAGCTGTATCCAAACGAGACTGCGGAGAACTGGTCCCATGGGAAATCAGTCAAGGTCAGGCCGTGACTGACGGGAGGGATGAGCAATCCCCGGATCCCTCGAGCGATCAGGATACGGGCGGCTTGTCGTTGTCCCGCTGGGCTAGCTTCCATAGCGATTTCATCGAGCGAGAACCCCAGCGCTCGCGCCCGCTCGCGGGCACCCTCCAAATACCGGGAGACAAAAGCCGGAGTAGTTTTAGTGGTCTTGGCATCACCAACCACCATCCATCCCAGGGTCGCCACCCCTGAGATCGGCGTTTGCAGATTGATACGGTAGGCGTTCAACGCGGCCAAAACTGGATCGGGTTGATAACCCATATTTTTGGCAATCAGGGAGATTCGTTTCCTCGTGGCTAAAGGGATGCGGGACCGATTGCGCAGTGCCAACGAAACGGTTGATGGATGAACTCCGGCTGCCACTGCGACCGCTTTCAAGGTTACCCGTTGCACACTGAGAGGGTATCCAGAAGCACCCGCCTGGGCAAGACGATTTCGGTCAATTGGCAGCACTTTTCGCTGCATCGCGGTGCCGAGCGTGGTGGGCGACGCGGAGCAGAATTCCACCGATGCCGATGATGAACAAAGCCAGTGCCAATATGACCAAGCGATGGGCACTCGTGTTGGGAACCAACAAAAATAAGAGAAACAAAAGTCCCGTGATACCGACCACGCGGCCGATTATTGAGGCTTGTTCGGCATCCCTGTTGCCCCCGACCTCTTCCTCAAACACCACCGGCCGACGGATGGTTGCGAAGAATCGGTCTTCTCGTGCACGATGATCCGAGGGAGCCCGCCGCGCCATCGACAGACTGACCGCCAGCGCTACGAGGAAGAAGCCAAACGCCCAAGCCCCCCTCTCTTGGATCGTCCAGGGTTCCGCCCCCATTTTTTCCAGCACTAGCGACGTAATTCCGGGGATCAGCGCGGTTCCCATCATCACGAGGAACCCCCACCTGGGCAGGTGCTTAAAAAAGATCCCTGCGAGCAGTGGTAGAAACACGGGAAAGTTCACGAGCGAGGCGAAGAATAGGTAGGCATCGAACAGCACAAATCGGTCTTGTTGCGCCAGAATAATGCTCAACGCGATGATCAATCCGCCCAGCCCGATTGTGATACCCCGGCACCACCGCACTTGTACCAACTCGGTGAGAGGTGCGAGACAGAGTTTCGCTCGAAGCGGTGGAAGGAGGTTACGCACAATAATGCCGGTCAGCTGGTTCATCCCCATGTCCATGCTACTCATGGTGGCCGAAAACATCGCTGCGATCATCACGCCCATCAAGCCGTGCGGCAGCAGTTGTCGAGCCGCGACCGCGTAGGCGGCGGTCGCGGGATCATTGATCCCCAGAGCCTCCACGTCGGCGGCATAAATAAAGCGCGCCACCATAGGCGGAATAAACCAAATTACACTACCCAACAGCATGAGCACCATGGCCAAACCGGCGGCTTTGGTCGCTTCACGCCCGTCCTTTACAGAGAGGAACTTGCTGGAAGCGCCCAAGTGAATTTGACCGGTCAACTGCATGATGAACACCACCACCATCCACGGCCACGTGAATCGGTCCTGAGGAAATTGACCGGATGACTTTACCCAACGAAAATCCTCAGCCACCCCCGCATCAGACCAGTGGCCGAAAAATGCCGCCCAGCCCCCAACGGCATCGAGCGCCAAAACCGCTACTACTAAGGTCATACCAAATAACACGATACCTTGCAGAACATCCGTGGCCATCACGCCCCACATACCACCAGAGGCCGAATAAAAGATCGTCACGAGTCCGATCACTGCAATCAGAGGCAACAACGGTAGGCCAAATACCGCATGCACAAATATCGCCAACGACCACAGTTGCACTGCGGCACCGAACGGTGCCTGCAGCAGATTCACACCGATATACAGTTTCTCCACGCGGGAGCCGAATCGCGCCCGCACGACATCGGCCGAGGTAAGTGCCCGGGTCTGCCGATACCAACGAGCCAGAAAAAGTGCTCCCATCGCGTAGCCCAGAATGTTAGCCAGATAAATGATTAGAAAAGTCGGCCCCGCAGAGTAAGCCGCCGAACCATTACCCGTGAAAGTGAAGGCACTGATACCTGCCATCAAGGTGCTCGTGCCAACTAGCCACCACGAACATTGGGCCCCACCGCGGGTGAAATCGCTCAGATTACGATTAAAGCGGGAGAAGATGCCTCCGATTACTATCAATAGGACGAAATAGGCCGTGAGAGTGAAGTATTCGATGGGCATTGGAGGGGTAAGCGGCTCCGCACAAACTGACGAGGTATTTTGGCTCTGGTTGCGGTCGGGGAAACGAGAAGAACCAGCCTGCAACAAAATATCGCCCGATCAAAAGTCCGAAAGCGGTCACTGCATTGCGCAGTTTTCCGATTGCTAAATGATCGGTTGGGCCGACCAGCCGGTCAGTTGGTCTTTCCCCTCTCCCGTCACTCATGGGATACTCACTCGCGCCGGGTTGCCCAAACAGATCGATTTAAATGGTTAGTTTGGTTTCGGACTTAAGCCTGATGAAAGGTGGGCATGCCTCTCGCTTCGCTCGTAGACGACGCTGCGCGGCAACGAAGCCGCAACCGGAGGGCGTTTATCCCTTACGAAGCACGGCATTTTATACCTAAATCGGAGCGCAAAATCGGCCGGACTTCCGTTTCGGAATCGTGCTTGCGTGCGTTCGCAACCGGGCAAGAATGCGCCGCGAGTAACACGACTCCCGACTGACCATCTACAAACACCTACCGCACGGGCCCCGCGCCCGTTTTTCTGCATGGACGACAAGCCAACGAACGAGGTTCCTAAAAAGGAGCCCAAAAAGGAATTCAACAAGCTCGACCTTAGTCAGCTGCAAAGCTTCAACTTCGGCACCGAATGGGCGAAGGAAAAAACCGAACCGGGCACGGGCGAACGTCGTCGCGATGACCGTCCTCGGCGCGATGGACCGCAGGATGATCGTAAAGATCGGCGCGGCTTCAAACGCTCTGGCAATTCCGTTGCTGGCGACGGCGGTGGTGACGGACGGGAACGGCGCGGCGGGGCAGATCGCCCCGGCGGAGGTCAGGGGCAACAGGGCCAAGGGCGTCCCCGGCCCGGAGGACCTTACGGTGATCGTCGGGGTGCGCCGGCGGCACCATTGGGTCCCTACATCAGCCCCCATTTTGACGCGACGTTCTACCCGGAGGACGTCAGCTTCGCGGCGTTGGCTAAGACCATTCGTTCCTCGGCGCGCACGTTTGAACTTTTCGATATCGCTAAGACGGTGATCGGCAAACACGACCGATTTGTCGTCGTGTTAGAACGTAAACCCGGCGCCGCTACGACCACCGAGGGCGGCAAAAAACCCTTCTACGTCTGTTTGCTCGACGGGATCCCTTTCGAGTCCGAAGAAGCGGCGATAAATCATGTCACGCAGAAGCACATGGATCGCTTCTTTGCGATTTCCGAACAGGAAACCGAACCCCCGAAGGGTTCGTTCCAAGTGATCAATAAGTGTGGCGTTACCGGTGATCTCTTGGGCCCGCCCAACTACCACCGTTACACGCAGATGATGCAGCAGCATCACGCGACCCGATTGGCGCGCATGGACTTTGAGCGATTCAGCAGCCGCATCGAATCGGTGCGCGACCCTGAGGTGGTCGAAGCGTGGTTGCAGAGCATGAAAACCGTCACCCGTTATACGTGGATGGGCGACGAGAACGTCCCCGTAAAACCCGCGTCGGCGGAATCTGAAAATCCAGCTGCCACGGAATCGAAGCCAGCTGCCGCCGAGGAGGCGACCGTGACCTCGACTCCAACCCCAGCGGAAGCCGATGTCGCGGTGAGCGCAGACGTTCCCGCAGAAGCGGTCACGACCGAAGCAGAGACGGCCGAGACGCCTGCGGCCGAGACCCCCGCAGTCGACGCAACCGTGCCCGAAACCGCGGCCGACAGCGACGGGGAGAGCGCGGTTGAATCCGATACCTCCGTGGTTGCGGAAGAACCTGTCGCCAAAGCTCCGGTCGCGAAAGCCGAACCTTCGTTCGACTCGGTCAGTGATGCCAAAGTTTACCTGATTACCCATGCTCGGGAGAAGTGTGTGCGCACCTACGAACACGGTCGTTTCCACGGTCGGGCCTTGGCTGACATGCCGGACGGTGAGATCAAACAGGCGGTATTGGGCGCGTTGGAGCGCCAGCAACGTTTCCCGTTGGATACCGCCAACGCGCTTCGCGGTCGCCTGCGTCGCGAAGGGTTTACGATCTTCAAGAAAGGATCGAAGGGCGTCAGTTATGTTTCGGCGGTGAAGCGGAAGTTCCGCGTCGCGGGGCAAAACTTCGCTGATTCGATCAACGGTTTGATTACCTTTGTAGAAACCCACCCGATGGTGAAAGTCAGCGAACTCACCACCAAATTTCTTGGTATCGCCCCCATCAAAACTGCCGCTGTTGAGGGTGAAACTCCGACCGCCACTGCGCCCGGCACCGTGTCACCTTTCGGTCAAACGGACCAACCGCGGATCAAGCGGATGCAGCTCGATCTACGTTGGCTGGTAACGGAAGGGTATGTGACCGAGTTTATCGATGGTTCGCTGTTCGCGGCGGCACCGATGCCTCCGCCCAAACCAAAACCCGTAGCCGCTTCCCCGGCGCCGAAAGTAGCGCCGACGGAATCCGTCGCAGCGAAACCTGAGTCGACGGAGACACCTGCTCCGGCTGAGGCATCGAAGCCCGAGCCAGAATCGCCCCAGCCTGCCCCCGCAGTGGAAGCCGTCGCGGCCCCGGAGACCGCACCGGTAGCGCCAGCGACACCTGAACCGGAAGCCGCGGTGACTCCTCCCCTTGAACCCACGGTGGAATCCGAACCGGTAGTAAAAGCCGGGCCGGAACCCGTCGTGGATGCTCAACCCGACCCTGCTCCTGAGCCCGGGCTGGTTCCAATTCCCGAGCCGAAACCCGAGCCCGAAACTCAACCCGAACCGGTTCCAGAACCGCAGGTTGAGCCGCAGCCGCAGCCCGAACAAATTCCAGATCCCGCTCCGGCTCCGGAGCCGAAAGCGGCGGACCCTGAGTCACCGTCCTTTGAGCCCGAAAAGCCCGAGTCCAAACCGACGAGCTAGCAGCCCGTCCGAGCCCGCAGGTTGGCGCTGATATAGAAAAAGGCTAAGAGGTAGGGGCGGCTCGCCGTGCCGCCCTTTCCGTTCCGTCTGGCTGGAATGCGTATGCGCTGCCGGTCGCCTCGGCGAGACGACCCTACCTTAATCCAATTTATCGTTCTTTCTCTGGCGTGCCGCTTAGGTCACAGCTAGCGAGTTAGGGGCTCTCCCGGTTCCACCTAATGAAACTCCGGGGCGTAAAGCCCGACCCATGGCTGACGCACTGAATCACTCCGCCGTTCAGAACGCGGTGAATCGGGTGGGTCGGGCTTTATGCCCGACATCATTGGGATGGCTCCTCATCCGGTGAATTAGGCGCGGCAGAGGCCAAGACTCACTACAATCCCCGCCAACTCATCGCAGTTGGATCGTGTGGGCTTCATCGGCGGTAATTCCGAGGTCGAGATGCCACGCGTTTTCCGGCAGCCAATCAGGAATCCGTTCCGGCCATTCGACGGCGGCGATCCAGGGCGTTACCAAAAAGTCCTCTAACATCAGCGCGTCGACTTGGTCAGCGTTCTCCAGGCGATAGGCGTCCAGGTGCAGCAGCCGACCTCGCGGTCCTTCGTGCAGCGTATACAGGGTGAAGGTCGGGCTCGTGACGGGTTCCGCGATCCCCAACCCTACGGCGAGGCCTTGCACAAAAGTGGTTTTCCCGACGCCTAAATCCCCGTGCAGCGCTAGCACGGTATCGCGGGGCAGGGCGCCCGCCAGCCGGGAGGCAAGCGCGCGGGTTGCGGCCGCCGAACGGGTCGTCACCCCTGCTCTCAGTTCAGCGCAGATGTTCGAATCCATGAAACGCTTTCAGATCGAGTTCATCGGGGTAGGGCGAGACGGCCCGGGTTTTCACAAACCGCCCCATACACGTCAGCGGGCTTTTGAATTGGCGGTGCCACTCCTGCACAAATTTCTCGGGCGCCGTGCGGCTGGAGACGGCAAAAAGGAGTTCATAGTCCTCTCCGTCGGTCAGCGCATGTTCGAGCGGCGGGTGGCCGGAGAGTGCGCTCTGCTGTTGGGCGGAACGGCTGATCGGAATCGCGGCTTCGCTCAAAGCGATCCGGCTTCCTTTCGGTTGCAGGGCGAGCAGGTCTTTGGCCGCCCCGTCGCTGATATCCATCATGGCATGCACTTCGGCCCGGGTGGCCAACCACTGGCCTTCGGCGATACGGGGGGTGAATTTCCAATGCCACGCTAGGCGGCTGCCGCCGAGGCGTCCGGTCACAAAAATCCAGTCGCCCACCTTGGCCCCGCTTCGCGACACCACGCGTTTTTTGGAGGCCTCTCCCAGCATCGTCATCGAGGCGGTAAATCCCTCTGCTTGATGGGCCACATCGCCGCCAATAATAGGCACGTTGTAGCGCCGAGCGAGGTTGGCGATGCCGCGGTAGAAATCGCGCAGCCACTCGATTTTGACCTGCTTAGACATGGCGAGGGCGATCACCGCAGCGCGAGGGCGACCGCCCATGGCGGCGATATCGCTGAGGTTGCGATTGAACAGCTTGGCCCCCACGCCGCGGGCCGGGATACGGTCATCAAAGTGTTCACCGTAAATTACGGGATCTACCGTGATCAGCTGATCCCGTGGGGTGCCAGAAAACACCGCACAATCATCACCGATGCCACGGGGAGATTTGGGCGAGGTAGATCCCAACCAGCGCGTGATTTCGGTGATCAGTTTGGTTTCGCCGAGGGCGGCGACGGAGCGGGAACGTTGGTGCGTAAACGGCGACATGAGTCGGTGGCGCAAAGGAAGCGGAGGATGGGTGGGAGGGTGAACTAAAAATCGAGACCTGCCATAATCAGGATCACGGTATTGAGGTTGAACAGTCCATGCGCGATAATGGGCACGGCGAGCCGACCGGTGCGCTCGTAGGCGATGGCGAAGACGATACCGAGGGCGAACAAGGGACCGAAGGCCACGAGATTGCCGTGCAGCAGCGCAAAGATCGCGGCGGGTAGCGTGAAGGCGATCCAGTCTGGAGTGCGGGTGCGCAGGTAGCGGAACATGCCCGCGCGAAACACGATCTCTTCCACCAACGGCGCGAGAATGACGGCCAAAAAGGTCAAGCCGACGATGACCCACGGGCTTTCGGCATTAGCAAAAATATGCACCAACTCTTGCCGCGTGGTATCGAGGCCGAAGGCGTCCAACGTGGTCGTCCAGACGATGTTAATGCCGGTAAGCACCGGCAGCGCGATCAACACGGTGATGAGACCGGCCAGCCAGATATTAAGCGGTCGGGACGGGGAACGCGGTTGCACGATCCGGGCGGCAATCTGGCGATGCTTCATGGCGAGGGCCGCGACGCCGGCTCCCACCAATAAGCCCCCTTGGAAACCCAAGCCCATAACGATTATATTGATATCTGAGGCAAAGTTGAACGACCCGATAACGACTTGGGAGCCGAATTGCCCGGCTACTCCGGCGGCGATTACGATAAAAACCGCGTAGGCGAAGTCCCAGCCGCCGATCAGCCACGGCGTGAGGGGGCTGGGCCGATTGCGCGCCTCTCGCCCTTTGTTGCTGAACGCGACCCGCCAAAGCAGGAAGACCCCGGTGAGGAGCAGAAACACCTGGATCGCGGCGGCCACCATTGCCGGGGTATCTATTTCTTCCAAGGTCATGGCCGGAGCGGACAGCGAGATGCGAGAGGAGGGCGATGGCGCCTAGCGCTTTCGGACCTTCTTGCCGTCGAAGATGACTTTGCCGTCTACGATGGTGGTCTTGACTCGACCCTCTAGTTCCTCGCCATCCCAGGGGCTGTTGGCGGACTTGGAAAATCCCGCCTTGGCGTTGTAAGTCCACTTCTCCTTGGGATCGAACAGGCAGATGTCCGCCGCCGCGCCAACTGAGAGCGTTCCCGCGGGCAGGCGCAGGAGTTCGGCCGGTTTACGGGTCATCAGGTCGATGATCTTAGGTAGCTTAAATTTATTCTTCCTTAGCAGCACATCGAGAGTGACGGCCAACGCGGTTTCGAGGCCAAGAATGCCGTTGGGTGCGTAGTCGAACTCCTTGTCCTTTTCGTAATCGGTGTGCGGCGCGTGGTCGGTGGCGATGATATCGATCGTGCCATCCTTGAGACCCTCGATGATGGCTTCCTGATCCTCCGCCGTGCGCAACGGCGGGTTCATTTTGAATTTCGGATCGTAGCCTTCGATGCACTCATCGGTGAGGGCGATGTGGTGGGGCGTCGCTTCAGCCGTGATTTTTACTCCCCGCGATTTGGCGCGTCGGATCAGGTCGACCGCATTCTTGGACGAGATGTGCTGCAGGTGAATGTGCGCGCCGGTGTAGGCCGAGAGGATGGCGTTGCGCGAAACGATCAGGTCTTCGGCGGCGTTGGGCCAACCCTTCAGGCCGAGGCGGGTGGATACCACGCCCTCGTTCATGACAGCCCCGACGGTCATGGAATGATCTTGGCAATGATCCATCAGCGGCAGCTCAAACATCTTAGCGTATTCGCAAGCGCGGCGCATCAGCTCGTTGCTCTGGACGCAGTCCCCGTCGTCGGTGATCGCGACCACGCCGGCACCCGCCAGCGATCCGATGGGGGCGAGGGTTTCACCCTTCATATCGACGGTGATACAGCCGGTGGGCAGCACCTTCACTACGGCATCGCGATTGATAACATCTTTGATATACTGAATGGTGCCCGTGTTGCTCGCTGGGGGAGAGGTATTGGGCATGCACACCACGGTGGTGAATCCGCCGGCGGCGGCACAGTGCGTGCCGGTGGCAATCGTCTCTTTGTGGGTTTGGCCGGGCTCGCGGAAATGAACATGGATGTCAACGAGTCCAGGGCAGGCGACCAGTCCGGTGCCGTCGATGAGCTTGGCTTTCTTTTTGTCGGCCGCGCTGAGTTTTGCGACGATAACGCCGTTTTGCACAAACACGTCGCCAACGGCGTCGCGTTTATTAGCCGGGTCGATGACGCGAGCGTTTTTAATCCAGAGGGAAGGCATGCGAAAATTGTAAAAGCTGAAGGGCTGAAAAACTGAGATGAGTCAGCGGTGGGGCGAAAGAGCACGTTGGGGTTAGACGGTGGGGGTGACGTATTCGGGTTGGCCACCGGAGCAGAGGTAGAGGACGGCCATGCGCACGGCGATGCCGTTGGTTACTTGTTGGAGGATCACACTGCGGTCACCATCGGCGAGTTCGCTGTCGATTTCGACGCCGCGGTTGATGGGGCCCGGATGCATGATGATCGCGTCGGGGTGCAGCCAAGATGCGCGTTCATGATTGAGACCGAACATCGAGGTATATTCGCCGATGGAGGGAAACATGCCGGCGTTCTGGCGCTCGTGTTGAATACGCAACAGCATTACGACCTCGGCATCGGCGAGGGCGCTGCGGAGATCGTGGGAAACGGTTACCCCAAGCGCCTCGAAGTAGGGCGGCACGAGGGTGGATGGCCCCACGACGGTGACGTCTGCGCCGAGGGTGCGCAGCGCTTGGATATTGGAACGAGCCACCCGACTGAAAAGAATATCGCCGAGGATTACGACCCGCCGACCATCGAGTTCGCCCAAGCGTTCCCGCATAGTGAAGGTATCCAACAGCCCTTGAGTGGGATGCTCGTGGGCGCCGTCGCCGGCGTTGATCACGGGAATATCTAAGATGCGCGACAAGTAGAGGGGAGCGCCGGGGGCCGAATGTCGCATCACGATCATATCGGCCTGGAGGGCGGCGATATTCTGCGCGGTGTCGCGGAGGGATTCTCCCTTGGCGGTGGACGATGAATGGGCGTCGAGGGAGATGACGTCGGCCGACAAGCGTTTGGCGGCCATGTCGAAGGCCATCCGCGTGCGGGTGCTCGGCTCGAGGAAGAGATTGACGATCGTCTTGCCGCGCAGGGCGGGGACTTTCTTCACGCTGCGGGAGAGGATCTTTTTGAACCCCGCCGCGGTGGAGTGGATTTGATCCAACTCGGCGCGAGAGAGTTCTTCAAGGGTGATCAGGTGGCGGCGATTCCAGGGCATCAGAAGGGAGGGGAGAAGAGACGAAAAGGGGATTAGGACCGGACGGAGGTAATGGTGACCGAGTCGTGGGAGTCGGCGTGCGGATCGAGGTGCACCTTAACGTTTTGTTTCGCGGTCGTGTTGAGCTTGATGCCGCAGTAGTCGGGCGAGAACGGCAGCTTGCGGCCCCCGCGGTCGACCAGCACGGCCAATTCGACGGCGGCAGGTCGACCATGATCGAAGAGCTCATTGAGCGCGGCATTGAGGGTGCGGCCGGAGTAGAGCACGTCATCGACCAACACGACGGTCTTACCGGTGACATCGAATGGAATGATGGTGGGGCGAGACTCCTTGGGGATCGGGTTGCGCCCGATGTCATCGCGGTAGAACGACGTATCCAATTCGCCTGTGGGCACTTTGGGGTCTACGGCGGCTGCGATCCGTCGGTTGAGCTCGAGGCCGCCATTGGCGATACCAATGAAGCACAAGTTGGCCCGATTGCGGTGGCGATGTTGAATCGCGGAGACGATCTCCGCGATGGCAGCGTGGAGTTGAGGGGCGTCGAGAGTAAGCGGCGCGGGCACGGGTTCATTAAGGTCTGCCGAGACGGCTGCGGTAAAGCGGGAAGTTGATCGGTGGTGCGAACAACGGTAAATCAAGGGCGGGAAGCGACGACACTCAACGCGCTCGCATTGGGCCGTCATGCGGTAGGGGATGCCGCCGGCGACGCCGATGTTGTAGGTGTTTTTGATGTTTTCGAGATACCGTCGGATATCGCCGTAGAAAAAACGGGAACGGTTCAGGTCTTACGGCCGTCACCGGTGAGGCCCCAGCCTGATCCAGCATGAAAGTATGACCGGCCACGAGTAGGTCTAACCTCCAGCACGGTTTTATCCGTTAGCGGTCGACCATGAGCGGCGAATGGCGTGAGTGCCCGAGTGATGCGTTCGCCCTCAAAGAGCCCGGCGATGCCGCCAGAGTCCACTCCCACGAAGTCGGGGAAAACGGATCGACTATTCCGCCTCGGAATAAATCGATGGCGGCTTGAGGGGAGGGAGCTTGATGGGGGTAGCGTGCCCGCGCGGACAGGGACACGGTGGGGAGCTGACCCGATCAACTGGGGGTAAAAACAAAAACCGCCTCACCCGTGAAGGTGAGGCGGTCCGTGCCCTAACCGACTCGACCCAGTGCGTTAGGGAACTTCGTAGATCTCGGCCAGGGCCTCACCTTGGTTGTTGTCGGTGGGAGTGACCTGGATGGTGTAGTTTCCGGGATCAAGGAGGGAGAGCGTGGCCGCATCCCCGGTGCCGGTCCCGAGGGCGAAGGCACCGACGAACTCGGTCGCTTGGAGCAGTTCGAAGACGAAGTCGGCGTTGCTCCAATCACCGTTCGACAAGACCGAACGCTGGTTGGTGTCGAAGATCGTGAGCTCAGGATTATTGATGGCATTGGTCACGCCGAAGTTGGTCAGAGTGGGGCCGACGCCGCGGACCAAGAGGGTCCGTTTGCCGGTGCCTTGCAGGCTCATCCCCATGATGAGGGCATCAGCGCCAGTGGAGGCGTTGGTGCGCACCGAGACGTTGACGAGCTTGGAAGTAGGCGCGGTATCGGTGTCGTAGACTTCGAGCAGCACGATGCCGCCTTGGCCGTCGGCGCCGGTAACTTGGGCGGTGTAAGCCGCGTTGGCCGGTAGGTTGATCAACAGCGCTGCATCGCGACTGCCGGGCTCGATCGCGAAGGCCCCGACGCCGGCGAAGGCCGGGGCGAGGGAGGCATCCCAATCATCGTTGGTCGCGACCACGTTTTGATTGGAATCGTAGACGGTCACCTTCGGGTTGGCCATCTCACCGGTTACCCCGAAAGTCGTCAGACCGGGTCCGACCGCGCGGACCAGAACCCGTTTCGAACCTGATCCCCGAATCACAAATCCGGGAGTCACAATCTGGCCGGGCCCGGCATTGGTGCGCACCGAGATATTGCGCAACGTGGAGGAGGTGGGGCTCAACGAAACCGTGGCGGCACCGGAGGTGATGGTGCCGTCGCCGTTGCTGACCCGCACCGTGTATTGGCCGGCATCCCCAGCGTTGGCACTGTTGCGCAACAGAATGGAACCGGTCTCACCGTTGAGGAGGCCGCCGTTGAGATACCACTGATAATTGAGACCGGATCCGATCGCCGAGGCGGCGAGGGCGAAGGTGCCGCCCGGGGCCACGACCTTGTCGAACGGCTGCAACGCGAAGACGGGCGCGCCCGGTCCGTTTACCGCTACGGTGGCGGCGTTGAGGGTCACGGTGCCCGCGACATTCGTCACTCGGACGGAGTAGTTGCCGGCCACCGGCGAGGAGACCTGATCGATCACATAGGGATTGGACGTGGCACCGCTAATGGGGTTGCCGTTGAGGAACCATTGGAATCCGAACGGCCCGATGCCACCGATCTGAATCGGGATGACGAGACGCTGGCCGAGGGCCGGAGTCAGGTTGCCCAGGACAAAGTTTGGGGCGATGATTGGAGCGGTCGTAGCGACCTCGCCGATGACGACGTTGGACGCATCGGCGAACGAATAAGATCCGCCCCACGCGCCCCAACTGCGGGAATTCACGCCGTTGGAGCGACTCGCGGGGTAGGCGCTCTGGCCACCAAGAATATTGATGGTGACCTCGGCGGTTTGCCCCGGAGCGACGACGCCGGCGTGAACCGCAGCGGTGGCCACCGAGCTGTCATCGGTGTAGACTGTGGTGCCCCAAATGCTGCCCGCGGTCGAACCCGTGACTGAGAATTGGAGCGATTGGCCCTCGCGGTTGCGGTAGCCGACTAAGTTGCTGGGAGCGGCTGTCACATCGGCGGAAATAGATCCCGTCGATCCGGCATCGTCGCCGGCCGTGCCGACGTTCACGCCTTCGGAAAGCGAGGAAATTTCGGCGGTGCTGAGGGCGCGATTGTAAATGCGGACTTCGTCAAAGTCTCCGATGAAGAGGTCGAGGTTATTGTCGGAGCCACCGACCGAGAGCATGGCATTGGTAAACGCGCGGAGGGGATTCGCCCCGGCTTGGTTCAGGACTTCGGTGCCGTCGAGGTAAAGGCGCACATTGGCGCCATCATGGGTCATGGCGATGTGGTGCCAGGTGCTGTCGGTGGGCAGTGCCGCCGAAGCGGGGGCGAAGTCGATTTTGCCACCAGCGTTGGACTCATAGTAGCTCGCGAAGCGGCGCGGCTGGTTGACGTCGATGCCGTCGAGAAAGGTGCCATAGAAGTGGCTGGAGGTGCCTGGTTTTTGCACCGCGACCAGGCGGGGATTCCAATTGCCGGCTCCGCGGACACGAGCGAAATAAGCGACGGTCACCGCCTCGCTACTGAAGCTGCTGTTGACCGCGGCCCGGAGCCGCACGCCGTTGCTGCGAAACGCGCCCGCGCCGACGGCGCCGGCGGTAGAAGCCGGCACGCCATTGGCGGCCGCGAGGGTGACGCCGCGACCGGAGTCGTCGTTGAGTAGATTGTTGGGATTATCGAACGAGTAGTAAGCCAAGAGATCGCCGGAGCTCGAACCGCCGCCCCCGGAACCAACGCCCCCGCCTCCACCAGAGCCGCCGCCGGAGAACGTGAAACCGGTGCTGCCGTTGATGCGGTAGCGGGACGTGCCATTGGCGACGAGGGCGCCGTAGGCAGAGCTCAACGAGCCGTTGGCAATGGTGGCGGACGTGATGCCCAGGTTGGCGAACTGAGTTCCGCCCGTGAACGTGACGGCCCCGTCGGCGCTGACCGTTCCGGTGAGCGCGCCTTGGTTAAGGTCGATGGCACCGGCGGCGGTAACTTCGGCGATGTAGACTCCGATTCCCGATTCGAGATTCAGCGGACCGGCAGAAACTTGGGTATTTAAAGAGCCGACGTAGCGGCCGGCGAGATCGGCCTGCGCTTGTAGGCCAAGCGTAGTGAGGAGGAAAACGACACAAGTGGTCGTCAAACAAAACAGGTGGGGTCGAGTAGGAGATGACATGACTGAGGATGGCTGGTAGGAGCTCGGAATTGAGCCGAGGCCATCCTAGGTCATCTGGGGGATTCCCTCCATACGCACACTTGCGTAGGTGGTTTGCAGTTACCTTAAAACGGCACGCCGATTGCAGGTAGGGCGTGCTCGCCGCAGCGCGCCGAACGCGGTGGCGTGGGTTGAGGGCGTCAGTAGTGGTTGGCAGGGTAAAACCTGTCGGGCTTAAAGCCCGCCCCACGTCGGACCAGCCCGCGTCCTGCTGGGTGGGTCGGGCTTTACGCCCGACACTGGAGTTTGGCCTTTTAGAGGACGGTTTCTTGTTTTGCGAAGGAGCTTTACGCGGCTTGGAATAGGGCGCTGGGCAAATCGAAGGCCGGTTTCTCGGACTTCGCGTC
>Ga0075118_10000449_pt1 | contig 38704 bp, 30 predicted proteins | sample AntAceMetag02UKE_FD_69794 | JGI IMG/M metagenome (GOLD analysis project Ga0075118, IMG submission 69794) | Saline lake microbial communities from Ace Lake, Antarctica - Antarctic Ace Lake Metagenome 02UKE | ecosystem: Environmental > Aquatic > Non-marine Saline and Alkaline > Saline | place...
GGGCGCTTGGTGGGATCCCTCTCATGCCGATGCCATCGCCAACCTTCGTGTGCTCCGCGCCAACGGCCAATGGCTCACCCTCTGGCGCAACTAATCACCCATCACTTCTAATTACACCCTCCTAGCGGTTCGAGTTAGGAAGATCATCTGAAATATTGGCAGAATCCATTTTTCGACTACTCGCGAAGTTTTTGCTTTTCTTTTCCCGCCAAACTCGTTTCCCCTTCCCGATAACCTAATCGACTGATTTCTATGAACAAACGAATCGCAACCGCAGCACTCAGTGCTCTGATCGCAAGCTGTGCTTACAGCGCGCCATTTATGGCCGTCGGCACCAGCTCAGAGATTTTTGTCACCGCAGACGTATCGCTCAGCTTCAACGACAACATAACCTTGGGTAACGATTTCATCGCTCCCGGTGCAACGGTTCCGTTCAACGAAGTTAGAGATGACATCGTATTCCGGTTCGCACCTGGTGTTTCTTACGAATTTGGGCGGAATGCCCTGATGTCGGGTAAGCTCGCCTACGTTGAAAACATCTCTATCTACCAAGATAACTCAGATCTGGATGCCGCGTTGTCCGATGTCACTTTCGATGCCAAGCACGACGATGGCTCGTCGGTGACCTCCGTTGCAGCTTCCTTCCGCCAGCTGAATCAAAACACGGTTGATGTCCGTCTCCCTGGACTATCACGTCGCGATGAGATCAGAGCGAACGTCAACCACGAGATGGATCTATCGGCCAAGTCTTCAATCATGTTCGGATTTGCATGGCACGACACCGATTATTCTCGAGCAAATCTGACTGACCGCAACGTTACCACGCTGCCGTTGCGCTACTTTTGGGAAGCAACCCCTAAGGTCGATCTCAGCTTCGGTGGCTCTTACCGCCGGACCGACACTGAATTCGCTGCATCATCATCCGACGATATCCTCCTCAACATAGGCGCTCGGGGAGACTTCACACCGAAGCTCAAGGGTTTCGTTCGAGTAGGTCTCGTCGACCGGAGCTCGGACGATGGAGTTGACCGTGCGTCGTTTGGAATGTCTTCGAACCTCACCTACCTCTACTCTGAGAAAACGTCCATCAACTTCGGTGTTGGTAACGACTTCGGAAGTTCTGGTGTCGGCGAGAATCAGGAGAACTTCGATGTTTTCCTTGGATTCAGATCTGAGATTGCCGCAGACTTTGCCCTCCGCGGCCGAGTCGCCTACCGAGAGATCGATTATTTTTCCCGTGGAGCTGACGAGTTTATCGACGGAACCCTTGGAGCTGAGTACACGGTTAACGAGTACCTCCAGATCCATGGCACGTTCAATTACAGGACTAACGATGGCGATCTCGCCACGGGTGACTTCGATAACACGGTCTTCAGCATCATGGCTAAGCTTCGCTACTGAGGCTGTTGAATTTCGAATTCCCTCCTTGATTAAATTGGGAGAAGACCGTGATGGTCTTCTTCTTTTTTTTTATGCGAGTTAAATCACTTATCGGTCTAGTCTTCGCCCTCGTCGTGGCCACGCTTTGCGGACAGGATCTCAACTCAGGCACTGACCCTGCGATCGGAAGCAACAGATCGTCTGACGACTACATTCTTCAGCCACTGGATCTCTTGCAGATACGGGTTTTCCAAGAACCTGAAATGGATCGAGAGGTTAGGATGTCCCGAGAGGCCGCCGTAATGCTTCCGCTGATCGGCCGAATAAGTCTTGCGGGCCGGACAATCCGTGAAGCCGAAGAATTTGTGCAAGAGCTCTATGATCGGGACTTTTTGGTTAACCCTCAGATAAATCTTACCGTATTGGAGTACGCGCGCCGCACCGTAAACGTGTTGGGCTCAGTCCAAAGCCCTGGAGAAATCGAGTTTCCGCGAGAGGAAGGATTAAGCTTACTCGACGCGATCTCTCGTGCCGGCGGTTTCACTCGCCTAGCGGATCGTAAAAGAGTGCGTTTAACCCGGCAGAGCGATTCTGATGAGGGGGAGAACTACATTGTGAACGCCGACGATATGATTGACGGCGATTCAACAGAAAATTGGTCATTGCAGACGGGGGACCTTATTTTCGTTCCCGAGCGATTCCTCTAAATTACAGAAATCTTAATGGGCTCTTCCGAGAAAGATAAAGGACCGGGTGGCTACGCCCCCGCCGATTACGGATATGGTTACGGTGGCTACGGCTATGGTGGCGAAGAAGGTACTGCTCATCGCAGTATTCAGGATTACCTACTAATCCTACGTGAACGAATTTGGTATATAATCGTCGTTTTCCTCGTCGTATTTTCTTCGGCATTGGTTTTCACCGTCAGCGCCACGCGGATTTACCAGTCGACAGCGACCGTGCAGTTACTGAGGGACGACCCGACTATCATGCAGGTGCAGGACGTGGTGGATACCCAGATTAGAGGGGCAGAGGATCTCAATACTCAGGTGAAGTTACTGGAGAGCGCCAATCTGATTGATAAAGTTGCAGAGCGTCTGACCGGCGACGATCTCCGCCAGTTTTTAGCCCCATATCAGGACGGGGGAGAGGATGACCCGGTGAGCCCGCATGGCTTAATCGCAAGAAACCGGGAAGTGGTACCTCAGCGATTGAGCCTCGTCCTAGCGATTCAGTTCGAGCATCCCGACCGAGCGATTGCGGCCAAGGTTGCCAATTACTTCGTCGACGAGTTCATTAATTTCAACAATCGGCAGCGGATCGAAGAATCCCTCAAGGCGGTAGACGACTTGAAGGTTCGAGCGGAAGATCAGAAACAAAAAGTCGATGAGTTAGCCCGAGGACTTCAGCGTTACCGGGAAGAAAACAACATGGTATCCTTGGACGAACGTCGCGATATCGTCACGGATCGACTGAAGGCGGTGGGTATGAACGTGACCCTGTTGTCGACTGATTTGAAAAACATCGAGGTGCGGTGGAATCAATCCAACGAGAGACAGGGAGACCTACGGGCGCTCTCCGAGCTGCCTTTTATCGCCTCAAACTCGTTGATTTCATCACTAAAACAACAAGTTTCAGCGGAAAACATCACCATCGCTGAGCTCAAAGAGCGTTACCGAGCCAAGCATCCCCGAATGATTGAAGCCCAGCGGAAGCTGACGCAGACTCAGACAGAACTAGAAGGCGCGATTAAGGGGATGGTGAATCAACTCAATGCCCAGTATGAAGCCGGGCAAAATGCGCTCAAGGAAGCTGAATCCGATCTACGGATCCAGGAGCAAGAGTCTCTGGCTCTCAGCCGAGCGGCGGTTGAATACAATGCCCAAGAACGTGAGTTCCTCATCAATGAGGAGCTGCATAATAGCATTATTGCTCGAATGCGGGAGACCTCCGTCACGAGCACCATGGCCAACCAAAATGCCCGGATAATTGATCGAGCGGTTCCTCCTGCCGAAGGTAACTTCGTCTCTCCGAATTTGCTCCTGAATCTGGGATTGGGCGTGGTCGGAGGCGGTGGCCTCGGGCTCGCATTTGCATTCTTCGTCGCATTCATCGATGACCGGGTGAAAAGCTCCTTCGATATCGAATCAGTTATCGGCGTGCCGTTGATCGGCATTATTCCGCAGATTAAGAAACTGGATCCGGTTCTGAAAGCGCAGGTGGTGCTCAACAACGCCGACCGACAGGTTTCGGAAGCATTCCTAACCCTGCACTCGGCGTTGCGCCTGAAAGAAGAGTCGAAGAATGCCAAGTGCATCCTAACGACTTCCACAATTCCAGGAGAGGGTAAGTCGTTCGTCACCACCAATGTCGCGCTGACTTTCGCCGCGCACGGTGAAAAAGTGGTGATTGTGGATTGTGATCTCAGAAAGCCGAATATCCACAAAACCCTGCAGTTGGAAAATTCCCGTGGACTTATCGATATTGTGGGCGGTTCATCCACCATCTCCGAGGTATTGAATAAAGAGGTAGCACCCAACTTGGACGTCATTACCACCGGCGGCCGCGCGAAGAACCCCACTCATGTCTTAAACAGTAAGAATTTTGAGCAGATGATCTTAGATTTACGTCAACGCTATGATCGCGTCTTCATTGATACGCCGCCTTTGGCTTCGGTGAGTGACGCGATGGTAGTTCTGCCATTGGTGGACGGGGCCTTATTCTCGATATTCTTCAACAAAGTGCGCCGCAAGGCTGCTCAGTTTGCCGCCAAAAAACTCTTGGAAAGTAATGTGCCGGTATTGGGAGCGGTATTGAATGGTCTCAATTTGGCGGTCTCGGGCTATTATTACGCTCAATACTACGACAAATCCTACAAGGACTATTACGTCGTGATGTCCAAGAACGACGACACCCCCGAGCGTTAGTTTGGAGCCGGGTCCGAGGACGCCGAGCGCGGTATCCGGATTCGGTAACGATCAGGTGTCGTAAAGTGGCTTCAAGCCGGAGATTTTATAGTACTCGATATCGGTCGGAGATGCGCTCCTGCGCTAAGCTTCCACAGGTAACTCGTTAGGGCAGTCTTGATTGATCCGACTCGGTTGATGTTTGATCGGCGCTTTCCCCGTCCCGTCTAACCGGTTAGCGAGTGACGGTTATCGTTAGCCTGACTGGATTTCATTTCGCTGCCGCTCTTGCCATGCGGTCATTAAGGGTCTCGGACCAAGGCTCGTTCCGTGGTGCTCTCTCCAGCTGGATACTGCGAAACCCACGCTGGTCGATCTCGCGCAGTAGTCGATAGAGTGATCTTGCGGCGTCTTCTCCATTTCCATCCTCGGCCAATACGAAGTGGTTTTTGGGATGTGATGGACCCTGCGCCGGAGCTCGGAAATGAACCCACGCATCCTCCGAGGACATCCTCGGAGGAAATTTCGCTAAAAGATTGGTGGGCGTGCGCGGACTGTAGTGCCGATCTAGCAAGCCGGGAGAGGCAGGACGTAACCTAGCCTCCACGGGGGCTCTCTTTCGGGTGATTTTGATATCAGCCCCCAGCGCCGCTTGCAGCTTTCCCCTAGGAATCGCGCCGGGACGGAGCAATTGGACCTTTTTAAGAGAGGCCAAGCTTACGATGGTGGATTCCACTCCCATGGGACAGTCGCCGCCATCCAAGATGGCTGGGATCCGGCCGTTTAAGCCCTCATAGACATGCTCGGCGCTGGTGGGGCTGATATAGCCAAATAGATTCGCACTAGGAGCCGCGAGAGGGCGGCCGGAAGACTTAAGCAGTTTACGAAAGAGGGGATGCGCAGGCATCCGGACCGCTACCGTCTCAAGCCCCGAGGTAACAATATCGGAAACGGTCGGCTTACGCGGTAATACCAACGTCAGCGGCCCGGGCCAAAACGCCTGAGCGAGGCGTTCAGCCAAAGGACTCCAGACGGCCAATTTTTTTGCCTGAGCGACCGAGGAAACATGGACGATTAGAGGATCGAATAACGGACGTCCTTTGGCTTCGAAAATAGCAGCACAGGCCTCGGGATTGGTGGCATCGGCTGCGAGTCCATAAACCGTCTCAGCTGGCACCGCGACCAGCTTACCGCTCAACAGCATCGCGCTGAGACGACGAATGTTGAGCGGAGTCGGACGATAGATACTCGTTTTCAACGCGTTGAAGGGACATAAAAAAACCGGAGCTAGGAAGCACCGGCTTTGCTGAAATGGGAAGACGGTCTACTTAAAGACTGAACAGCAGATTGCGGGAACGCTTCACGGTCTTGGTGATACGGCGCTGTTCCTTGGCCGAAAGCCGAGTATACCTGCGGGGCAGGATTTTCCCCGTATCGGTCGTGTAGGGCTTCAGAGCCTCAGGCGTTGAGAAGGGAATCTCGGCGGGCGAAATACTGTGTTGCGCGGTTTCTTCGGAAGTGGTCATAGCGGAAAAAGGAAGATGAAGCCGGTCAAAGGGGCGGTATGTCAATCGGGTTTTTGAACATAAAATTCGGTCGTCGGCTTGGCTATTCTGGGATTAGGGAACCGGTATGACTTGATTGATCAGCACGGTCACCGGGGCAGCTCCGGGGGACGGGTCCGACAAGATGCCAAACCAACCTTCAGGACCGGGAGACCACGAATGGAAATGATGACTCCGGTTTTCCGAGTTCAAGCGATCCTGCCATGCAATCTGAACGCGCCCCCCCTTATACCACAGGACCCGCACTAGGGGCATGCTTTCGTCGGATGAGGCTTTGGAAGCGACCTGGATTAGTCCGTCTAGCGCTTTCAGGGGATGATTGGCTTTCAGCCAGATCTGTCCGCCGGGCTCCAGCACATAGCCATCTTCGGTGACCTGGCCCCCTCGCAGAAAAACGTCATCCGGGATCCACCCCGTTTGGTTTAGCGCAGATAGCCGATCTGGCGTCACAGGCGATTCGGGCGATGGCTGACGTACCAAGGGAGGGGGATAGCCAGTCGCGGGTTGAGAATGAAGTAATGTAGGGGCAAACCAACCCGCGCTGGCTATGCCGACCGCATTTTCTTCCAGTTGGACGCGGAATCTTAAATCGCGTCGCCGACCATCGAAGGTGAGCTCAAAGGTCGTTTGGTCTTCCCCTGGCGCTAGTTGCAACTGGCGGTTTTCGATGTGATGCCAGACTCCGTCTACCTCGTATTCGATATCAAAACTGGCGTTCACGACTGTTGAATCATCGGGCTCAAGCCGACGTAAAATCCCTCGGGCGAGCGCTCGGCTGCCTCGCCAGTCCAAATAAACAGTCGCGGGGGCGCTGTTGTAGGCGCCGAAGTAGATTCGGCCGTCTTTCGTTGACTGAAATACGGTATTATCGAAGCGGAGCAGCCTAGTTTCGAAATTAGTGCCGAACAGATTTATCAGTTTGATTTGATCATTATTTGCTTGGAGGTCGACTTGAGGCTGGTACACCCGCAGCACGCTTCCGCTCTGGTGTGAATTGGTAAACAGGGCGGTTGCGACGTGCGATTGGCCGGGCCAATGGTCCCACGGAACCGAAGCCACCAGAACCTTGTAGCGCGATGGAGGCATGATGAGTTCATACAACAATTCACCCTGGGCCCGTTGGTAGGACGTGCCGTCGTGCATCCAAAGGGGGAGCTCTTTCACTTTTACCGTGGGCCAGATTCGCTCTAGCCACTCCACGCCGGTGGCATAAAAGGCGGGGTGAAGCCCGGCTGCATTAGCGGGAGGGATGTAGTGATGCAGTTCGCCGTAGGAATCGGCCATCTCGGGCGGAATCAAAATGCCTCGAAGGTATTCAAATCTTGGATTCAAGGTTGCCAGTTCAACGTAGTCTGTCCGCGAGGAACCCGAATGACCGAACTGCGATCTCTCCCCGATCCATCCAGATCTCAGGGCCGGAGCCCCATTAACCACGGCAAATATCCCCAGCCAGATCAACCCCGACCGGGGGATTTTACCTTGATCACTAAAGGCCAGCAACAGCGCCACCCCGAGCACGATGCAAGCCCCTCCCGCGACATAAGCGATTTCGTGATTTGTCACCAGTAAGGCATTTACCGCGAACGTGCAGCCCAGTGCAGCGATGAGTAACAAGACCCGATCCTGTAGTGAGCGTTTCCAGGCTAATACCGTCGCGAGTCCGATTATGCTCACCACAAACCAAAGGCCGAACTGCGGCACGGGTAACGGACCGTAGTAGTCGTGCACGGGTCGGAGGTATGCGCCCCACTCCTGTAATTCCCGCAGATATTCGGCTCGGCTGGATCCGGCTAAACCCATGACGTTGGCTTGCCAAGCGGCCAAATTGACGCCCGTCAGTAACAGTTCGGTGGCAAGCGGTAGCAGCACTCCGACCACGAGGACCCCGCCCAGCAGGCCGAGGCTGGCTTTGGTGGTATCGCGACGAATCAGTGCCGCTCGGACGATGAATCCGGTTACTCCCACCAGGGCAAGTAGATGAAAGCTAATCTTGTTGATACCACCGATCCAGAGGGCGAGCCCTAGCACAATGTGCCAGCCAATCTGGGAGCGGCTCCAGCGGGGGGCGCACGCGGCGGACCAGATGGCAAACGCGAGGCAAATCACCCCGAGTCCGTTGTGCCATATAATTGTATGCTGGGAGGCGGTCGCGATGGTAATGGCGCTAGCAAAAAGCATCGCCCAAGGCGGCGTAAGCCGTCGACTCAGTAGCCAGGTCATCCCCCAGAACGTGCCTAAAATAAGAGCCAGTCCGCCATAGGTCAGACCCAGATAGTCGCCGCCGCCTAATTTTTCGGCGACGCGATTAATTTGGAAGAACCCGGCCTGGATCGGGGTGATAAAGTCGCGATATGGCGTCTCGCCCGCGTCCATGCGGCTGATGGCTGCTATCACCAAGCCATAGTCCATAAAGTCGCGTAGATAGCCGTGGTTACGGATCCAAGGCAGCGCGACGACCAACGTTAAAACTCCCAGTGCTAAACTGTGCCACCATGACTTGAAAATTTTCTGCGAATGAGAAGAGTGAGGCATGCGGATCTACCGAAGCACGATGCTGGGAGGCTGCGACCAATCAAGAGCTTATCCATACCACTCACCGGCATTACTTGAAATACAGGGCCGGGAATAACCGTCGGGTTTGCTTATCTAACTACCAAATGCAGCGAATTCTCTCCTTATTTCTGATCGTCACCGCCGTTGTTTCCTCGGCTACGGACTCTCCTCAAAAAGCCACTTTTGGTGCGGGTTGTTTCTGGTGTGTGGAGGCGGTCTATGAACAACTCCCCGGAGTGCTCAACGTCGTATCGGGCTATGCCGGTGGACCAGAAAAAAATCCCACTTACGAGCAGGTCAGCGCGGGCAAAACGGGCCATGCCGAAGTCGTGCAGATTACCTTTGATCCGACAAAAACCAGCTACCGCGAGTTGATCGACTACTTCTGGAATACTCACGACGTGACCGATCCTCGCGGCGTGTGGCCCGATTTTGGCCCGCATTATCGCAGCATCATCCTCGCCCACAATGAGGAGCAGTTGGCCGAAGCGCGGGCATCGCGGAACGTGGCGCGAGCTGATCATGAAAAGCCCATTATCACGCAAATCGTGATGCTAGAGAAATTCTACGAGGCTGAAGTTTATCACCAGGATTTTGTGCGCCTGAATCCATCCCATCCTTATGTCCGCAACATTGCCTACAAGAAGCTGGATGAGTTGGACTTGGAGCGACCCTGAAAATTTCCGCTAAGGAGGGTTGGCTCAGCGCTACCGGAGCAGCAGTTTAATCAGCATGTCTCTCATCTCCGCTGACCCGTCGAGGAGGGCGTTTATTCGACAGGCGTCGTCAGTTGCCGGCGCTGCGTTGTTTTCCTCAAGCCCACTGATGGGCTCGCCGAAGTCCCGCCGGTTGGGCGTGGCCTTGGTGGGACTGGGTAACTACGCCAATTCGGAGCTTCGCCCTGCCTTATTGAATCACACGCGATATTGCCAACTAGCGGGGGTCGTAACGGGCTCGGAGCGCAAGGGCCGAGCCTGGTCTCATCACTACGGATTTCCGGAGTCCTCTGTTTATCATTACGATGAGATGGACCAACTCGCCGCTAATCCGGACATCGACATCGTTTATGTGGTCACCCCCAATGCCCTGCACGCGGAGCACAGCATCCGGGCAGCTCGCGCGGGCAAACATGTGATCTGCGAAAAACCGTTTACTGTTTCAGTCTCGGAAGCGGAGCAGGTGATTCACGAATGCGCTAAAGCGGGAGTGAAACTATCGATAGGTTATCGGCTGCATTTCGATCCTTACCACCAAGTGCTGCGAGATATGGCAACATCGCCCGGGCATGAACCTTTCACCCGGATGAACGGGGCATTTAGCTTCGTGCTACAGGGGAACTCGTGGCGGAACAACCGCGAGCTAGCAGGTGGGGGCTCTCTCATGGATCTCGGCGTATACCTCATCCAAGAGGCGTGTATGGCGGCGGGTGAACAGACTCCACTGACCATCACGGCGCGTGAGTTACCCAAGCAACGACCCGCTGACTTTGTTGATGTCGAGGAGACTATTGTGTGGTCGATGGAGTTTCCGAACGGTGCCCGGTGTGATGCTCGAACCAGTTACAACGAGTCGGCCAACCACTTCCGGGCCGATTCGGCGGATAATTGGTTCGAGATGGATCCCACGTTCACCTACCGAAATCTCGAGGGTTATACCACGGCCGGTCCGCTCCATTTCCCCGAGGTGAATCAGCAGGTGCTACAGATGGATGATTTTGCCCGGTGCATTCTGGCAGACCGTCCATCTCGCTTGGGCGGCGAAATGGGCCTCCGTGATACGAAAATCACCACGGCCATTTATCGCGCCGCTCAAACCGGTCGGCCCGAACCCGTGAGGTGAGCTGATTCGGTCGGCCCAGTCAGCGACCGCAGCACTTCTTGAATTTTTTGCCCGAGCCACAAGGGCAGGCGTCGTTCCGCCCAATTTTGGGGGCGGCTTTCACCGGCGCTGGGCCTTCCCGCAGGGTTTTGGTGAAAATCCATTCTCCGTCGCTCCGCTCGAATTCGGACTTTTCGTGCAACACCCCGTCGCGACCCTCTTCGGAGAAATACGCCGAAAAATCCACGCGCGACACCCCGGGACGGATATCGGTCTCGTGCGCATGGACGACGAGTTTGGTCCACTCGATATCATTGCCGTATTCGTCCTCCACGTAGGGCGTATCACGCGTCTCGGCGAACGTGCGATGAAGATACGGAAAATCATGCACCGCGTGAGCCGTGAAGCGGGAACGCATCAGTCGTTCGGCGTTAGGGGCGGAGAGCTCACCATTTAGGATAGGGGCACAGCACCCTCCAAAAATTTCGCCACTACCGCAGGGGCAGGAATCGGTGGATAAGGGTTTGGGAATTTCGATCACGGGATTTCGTGTGAGCCCAAAATAGTGATTAGGCGAGCCCCTAGCGTGGCACATTCTGGGTTCCGGCAAGCGAGGATGTCGTAACGCCACCCCCATCGCATGATCCGTCCAAGCCCGCGGGCAGGGTGATCGATCCGTCGAGCCCGCCTGATGCGGTGCATCGCAATGCCACTATATCATCGAGATCTCCCAAATGCGGCTGAATCAATATCCGGGCGAATCCGGGGGCAGCGGACTGGATCCCCGCCTTTAACGTGAATCGGGGGATGAGCGGATTTATCAGCCTTGCGGATCCTGACCTAGCACGCCCGCGTAGGCGTCGCGGAGCACCTGAATGGTGTGGCGGATCGGAATCTCGGGACCACCGTCCTTACCGAGATGGGTGCGCAGCTGGGTGAGGCAACCGATGTTACCCGAGACGATCAAATCCGGGGTAAGATCGCGGATGAATTTTGCCTTCTTCTGGCCGAGTGACGCCGCCATTTCGGGCTGATCGATATTGTAAGTCCCCGCCGATCCACAGCAGGTGCCGCCATCGGGAATTTCCACGACTTCGACCCCTGGAATGGCGCGCAGTAGATCACGAGGCGGTTGGCGCACACCCTGAGCATTGGCCAGATGACACGCATCGTGATAAGCGATCCGCAACGGGCGCCCGGGATCCGGGACGGGCGCGAGGCTTTCGAGTTTAGCGAGTTGCACCGACACGTCGCAGGTGCGTTCGGCCATCGCCTGGGCCGCGGCCTCAGCCGATGTGCCTTTGAGCATCAGCGGATACTCGTGGATGCCGGAGCCGCATCCGGCGGCATTGGTGATGATCGCATCCACATCGGCCGGGAAAGCGCCGAGATTGTTGATCGCAAATTTCTGCGCGTCTTCCATCTCGCCGACATGCCAGCTCAGCGCCCCACAACAGCTTTGGGTTTTGGGAATCACTACCTCGATACCATTGCGATTCAGCACCTCAATGGTCGCGTCGTTGATATCGGGATCGAGGGCCTGCTGCGCGCAGCCCAAGAGTAACGCTACGCGTCCCCGTCGTTCCACCTCTGGGCTGGGCTCAACCGTCGGAGGATACACGACCATGGGAGGTAGCGGCTCAGCGGGCAGTAGTTCGAGCATCGGGCGGAATGCTTTGGGCATCATGCCCGCCAGCGGTTTGGCCAAACGACCGAGGCGCGCCCCGGTTTGAAAACGCCCCGGATAAGGCAGCGTTTGAGAAATCACCTGCCGCTTGATCTTGTCGATCAGGCTGCGCTTCCGCTCCGGGTTAGTTTTGGCGCGATAAGCACTGATCAGATCGCGATAGGGCACCCCCGAAGGGCAGGCCGGTTCACAGGCGAGACAACCCAAACAAGCGTCCACGTGCGGCGCCGCATCGGCGACGGTTAGGGTGCCTTCCAGCACTTCTTTCATGATCACAATCCGGCCGCGCGGTGATTCGGATTCGCTGCCCGTCTCTTGATAGGTCGGGCAGGCCGGCAAACAAAACCCACAGTGCACACACTTGGTGACTGCGTCGGCCATGGGCCCGGTCAGCGCGCCCTGAGAACCGGGTTTGATGGTGTGTTGCACAGCGAAAGGAGAAGTTCAGGGAGAGAGCGTTACAACCATGGTCAGCATCCCGGCCGGCCGGCAATGCACGATCAAATCGAAGGTCAGAGACCCTAGCCGAGCACCTCAGGATTGACGATGTTGGCGGGACGTTCGCCGCGACAGGCCGCTAGGCAATTCTCGGCGGCCATGTTGCCCATCTTAGTGCGGGTCCCAATCGTCGCGCTACCTAGGTGCGGGGGAATCACCACGTTGGGTAGATCGTAAAGCTCCGGTTCGAGCGCGGGTTCTTTTTCAAATACATCGAGGCCGGCACCGCCGATTGCGCCGGTTTGGAGTGCCTTGACCAAAGCCTTCTCGTCGACCACCGGACCGCGGGTGGTATTGATCAAGTAGGCCGTGGGTTTCATGGCCGCTAGTTCCGCCTCACCGATTAGGTGGGTGGTCTCAGGGTTCAACGCGACGTGCAGCGAAACGAAATCGGCCGTGGCGAGCACTTCCGTCTGCGGGAGATAAGTGACGCCGAGTTTGGCTTCTTCGGCTTCGCTGAGTCGGGTCCGATTCCAATAGACGATCTTCATATCAAAACCCTTGGCCCGTTTGACCATGGCTTTGCCGATACGCCCGAGCCCGATGAGGCCGAGCGTGGCGCCGGTAATATCTTGTCCGAGCAGCTGCATCGGACCCCAGCCTCGCCATTGGCGTGATCGCACGAGCCGGTCGCCTTCGACCACGCGACGACCGATGGCGAACATCAAGGCCCACGCCATGTCGGCGGTGGAATCGGTCAGCACCCCCGGTGTGTTGGTCACGGGAATCTTTCGTTCCGTGGCGGCAGCGACGTCGATGTTGTTGTAGCCGACAGCATAGTTGGCGACGACCTTCAGCTCGGGATTGGTGTCGAGCAGATCGCCGTCGATGGCGTCCATCAGCGTGCACACAAGACCGTCTTGCCCGGCCAGGCCAGCGATCAGTTCTTCGCGGGAGAGGACGCGATCATCCGGGTTGAAAGTGAGTTCGGATTCCCGCTCCAATAATCCCATGGAGGCGGAGGGGATGGGGCGGGTCAGGAAGATTTTAGGTTTGGACATGAAATTTCTGGGGGAAGTAACGAGAGTTGAAACGGCGCTTTCGGCGAAAACGCCCTGCCTCGATCAGAGTGATGCTACGGCCGAGTTAGAGGGATACCTGAGACCAGGCTTCGACGAGTTTACGTTGGCCGTTGGCGATCAGGGTGCGCGGATTTTCGGACCCGACGGGCTTGAGCTCGAATGAAACGGCCTCGCGGGTTGAGCCGTCGGCTTTCAGGTAGCCGATGGCGAACAGTTCTTCGAGGAAGGCGACGAGTTCGGGCACGTCATTGGCTCCGCCGGGATAGCCGAAGCGCGGGTGCATGTCGCCATAGGCGGGGTCAGTCGTTTCGTCCATGTAGGCATTGCCGATGTGGATGTGGACGACGTGATCCTTGATTGGTTGGAGCGCTTCGGCCGGACTCTCGCCGAGTAGCGGAATGTGGGACAGGTCGACCATCAGACCAAAGGAGGGGTGGGTGGCTTTGACGCGTTCCGCGATCTCGCGGGCAGAATCGACGGGACCGACCAAACACTTCTTATCAATCGCCCGGTCAAACACCTCCAAGGCTACGTTAATGCCGTGATGGGACGCGTAGGCACACACCTCGTTGAGCGATGCGGTGAGCGCATCCATGGCGGCCGCTTCGTGATCCGCGCCCGGGTAGGGGCCGCTCAGCAGCGCGAAGTCGGCAATGCCCATTTCGGCGGCCTCATCGAGGCCCGCTTTCATCTCATGGACCGCTCGCTCGCGGATGGTCGCATCGAGGCTGTTCAGGTCCAGGCCTTGCGTGAGCAGTCGAGGTTGGGCGCCGTATTTCGCGGTCACGCCGCTCGACTCGATCAGCGCCTTGGCCTCCGCCCGGATAGCGGGATCCTTGATCCATGAGATCTCGATGACCTCAAAAAAAGGATCTGCGAGCAGCTCGGTCAGGGATGCAATGATGGGACCCTCCCCTTTGATCACCGGATAGGCCATAAAGTGGACGATCCCGGGACGCACGTAGTGATGAAGCGGTTCTTTCATAGCGATAGTGGTAAGCCCGGTAGTCTGGGCGGCTCAGGTGCGAGGCGACAAGACGGGGACCAGAGTGAATGATGAAATGGTAAAGTAATTCGAGAAAATTGGGCTCTGCGCACGCCGAATGCTCCAGCCAAATCCTCATGATACGAAACGTTTATGCCGTTTGCCTCCGCTTCCTCAGTATCGTTGCCATTGGCGCTGTGCTCCGCGCGGCCGATCCGGATACGGAGCCGCTGGAAATCAAAGTCGTGGTGGTCACCATGTTTGAGATCGGCGAGGACACCGGTGATATTCCTGGTGAGTTCCAGCGCTGGGTCGAGCGGGGTGAGTTCGACCAACGCATCGATTTCCCCTTGGGTCTGCACAACATCTACCACCGCGGTGATGGGGTGATGGTAATCTGCACCGGCGGGGGCGTCACCAATGCTACCGCGACTATCATGGCGTTAGGCCAAGATCCGCGCTTCGATCTTTCGAAAGCTTACTGGGTGGTGGCCGGCATTGCTGGAGGTGATCCCCTGGACTGCTCGCTGGGTTCTGCCGCCTGGGCCAAATGGGTTGTGGATGGTGATCTTGCCTACGAGATCGATGGTCGGGAAATCCCGGAGGATTGGGAATATGGTTTTATCGCTCTGGGCGCGGAAAGGCCGAATACGCTGGAGGACGGATGGACGGTCGAAACCATCGTCTACGAGTTGAATGGTGAGCTAGTGGAGTGGGCATTCGACCTCACAAAAGACATGTCGTTACCGGATCACCCTGAGCTGGAGGAATTCCGCGTGCAGTTTCTCCCGGACTTTCCCAACGCCGCCAGACCGCCGTTTGTATTGATGGGCGATTCGCTGGGATCGAGCACTTACTGGCACGGTGCACTGCTGAACCAATGGGCCAACGACTGGATGAAACTGCACACCGCTGGCGCCGCGAATTTTGTAATGAGCAACATGGAGGACAACGGCACCGCGACGGCTCTTTGGCGCCTGAGTCGCACGGGACTCGTCGATCCGCAACGGGTCCTCGTGCTGCGCACGGCCAGTAATTTCTCTATGCCTCCTCCCGGTAAGGCCGCTGGTTGGAGCACGACTGCTCCCTATCCGGCCCAAGGCCGCCCGGCGGGAGAGTCCGCCTACCTCGTCGCCAACACGGTGGTCGAGGCGCTGGTGGCGGGCTGGGCTGACTTCGCTGAAATTCCGCCAAGGCTATAGCGTATTTTAGCAGGATTTACCAAATCACCTTCACGCCGATTGATGCGGCGAATGGGGTGATTGTTCGGTCGATTGTCACCAATGGGATATCAAGAAACTCCGCCGTGGCTAAAATATGACGATCCAAGGAGTCACGGTGCGGCCAATCGTAGGACGCGCAGCGCAGCGCGATCCATGGAGTCTTCGGCGAGAGGTGGATCGAGAGGGTAGGCATATGACCTGTTGAAAATCTATAGGAGTCCGATAGCCCAGCGACGCCCTGACGTCGAACGGTGAGGCGGGAAACGCGAGCTGACAGCACCCGAACGCGGCGCGCTGGGTCAAATCGATCTGGGCGTCGCGGGTGGTTCACCCGAGGTCATCGCAATCAAGCATTTAAGGGGCACCAATTCCGCATGATCCCGCCAGCAGGACTGCGAGCACTACGGCCACGATTCAGTCGGTGTTGCTGGATTTCGTTTGGGGAGCACGGCGGCGATCTGCCCGGTCCAGCTTGGCCAAGCCTGCCATGCCGGACTTGGTGGCGCGATCAATCAAAGGTTGGATGTCGATGACCACGGTGGTCCCGCTCGAGGCTCGGCCCTGCGCCCCGGCGGCGATGACTTTGACATAAAGCACGAATTGGCGCATGAACTCAGCGGGGATGCGTCGCAGGGGTTCGAGCGCGCCAATGAATTTTGTCGGGGCGTCCCGTTTCCACGCAACGCGGGCGCAGGATTTGACGTTAAGAAACTGGACGAGGAGACTTTGGCAGTAGTCCTCCAGCTCCGTTTCGGTGGCCTCGTCCTGAGCGAATTGATTGGCGCAGGTGCTCAGCCGCTGGACGGCGACCGGTGCCTCCATCGCCAAGCGTTTGAGCTGGTCGAACAACTGGGAGATCTGTGCCTCGGAGCTGAAAAGGAAGTCTCCCGCGAGGGCGGGTTGTTCCTCAATCAAGGCGATCCGTTGCTGGCAGTCTTCGCAACGCGGGTGCAGATAGCGATAGACATAAGCCCGCCCAAGGTGAGGTTCACCGTCGCCAGATTCTAGTGCGTTTGTGGTAACGATGCGCGGGGTAGTCGTTCAGCATTCGGGTTTCCCTCGGTAGTCACGCTATTTCAGAAACGTATCGGGTTGGTCACCGTAATGCGCGAGGCCGAGGGTGGCGAGCGTCTGGAGGATTTCGAGCACGTCAGCTGCTTGGGCGCGGGAAAAGCGTTTGGTCAAATCCGTCGCCGTGACGGGGTTGGTTTCAGCGGCGAGGGCCTCGTTGATCGCCTTACTGCGTTCCGGACCGGTCTTGGGCCATGGGAGTTTTTGGCCTAACTTGCGTTTGGCGGGTTTGGCTTCGGCCCCTTCGGTGAGATCGAGGGTGGCCTGTTTACCTTTGGATTTCTTGGCCTCGTAAAGAGGCTTTTGATAATCGGGGCGCAGCCAGCGGATGTGGCCGCCAGCTTCTTCGGCTGCGCGTTTTGTGTTGAGGGCGACAATGCGTTGCAGGATCTCGTCGTCGGAGAGCGGCCAAGGCCAGCCGTAGGCATCAGCTACGGCCACATCGAGGTCGCCGTGGATCTGTTGCAAGGTCGAGCCTAGCCCGGCTTCGTGGACCTTTTTGTCCTTCGGCGTGAGTGAATTACCGCCGCGGACCTTTTCGAGAACGTTGTAGATATCGGTCAACCCGAGACCATGGCCGGCCTGCGCCCGCTTGCGGTGGGCGTCCAAGGTTTCGGCTAGTTTCCGAATCCGATTCATTTGCACCTCGGTGCAGTCCGGGAAAGGGCAGGTAGCTTTTCCTTTTTTCGAAAAGTCAGCGTCGAGCTCGAAGACGTGTCCGACATCCACTACGAGCAGGAAGACCATTGGCCCCTCGTCCGCTGGCAGATTACGGGCGTAGGTTTCGGCCTAGCCCGCGCATTGATTATCGCGGCATCTCAAGCCGCCGTAGCGCGTTTGATACCCAATTTCTTTGGCTCGGCGGCAACGAGTTTCGAGGCGAAATCAGGCTGATCAGTTTCGGTCGGCTCTGGTCTTTTTCGCTTTGAGCACGAAGTAGCCTCGCTTGTAGAGATCGATGAAAACCGGTGAAGTTTTGCCCGTGCTCGGGTGGTAGATGGAGATAGACCGTTCGAAAGCGTAATCAGAATCACTCGGACTGGGTTCCTCGATTTCCGGCAACCGACCCAGATCGTGCGCGAATGAGGCGAAGACAGACCATTCCCTGAGAATCGTCCCTGACCATTTATCGATTATGGCTTTGGCGGATTCGGGTGGGGGGATGGGATTTTTGGGAGGGATCCTAGCCAGCGACAAAAAAGAGGTAACCTGAGGGGCGATGCTTTCAAAGCGTTTGGCCTTGGCGGATATAAAAAAAGCGCGCCCGGGTGGGGCGCGCTTGGCAGGGTGAAGCGGGCATCTTCGAGGGAAGCCCAGGCCCCGATATCAGACTTGCTCGAGGAGCTTATAGAGGCGCTGCACCATCGTCGATGGGTCTTCGAGAAGACCGGCGGCGAGGAGGGCGTTGTCGTGGAGTTGCTCGGCCATCAGCACGGCTTTTTCGGCATTGCTGTCTTTGGTCTCGGCGAGCTTTTTGATCACCGCGTGACGGGGATTAAGTTCCAAGTGCACTTGCATCGGCGGTGGCTCGGCGTTTTCGCCTTCGGGCTTCATAGCCTTCATCATCTGCCGCATTTGGGGTGACATGAATTGGTCGGCATTGAGCACGGCGGCCGGCGAATCGACTAGGCGATCTGACGCTTTCACTTCGGCCACCTTGTTGCCGAGCGTTTCTTTGAGCCATTTGATGAGGGCGTCGAGCTTGTCCTTTTCGAGGGCCTCGCCTTCGGCTTGGTGGTCGCCGAGTTTGAGGTCGGCGGAGTCTGCGGCGGTGAGGGTCTTGCCATCAAACTCGCGCAGGTTGCGCATGACGTAGTCGTCGACGGACTCAAAGCAGTAGAGCACCTCGAGATTGCGGGCTTTCAGGCCTTCTAGGTATGGGCCGCGCTCAATGGCCGCACGGCTGGAGCCGATCAAGAAGTAGATGTCTTTTTGCTCCTCGCCCATGCGGGAAACGTAGTCGGTCAGCGATGTGGTTTTGCCTGCATCGGTGCGGGAGGATTCGAAGCGGAGCAGCTTGGCGAGGGCATCCTTGTGCGTGGGGTCGGTCGCGGCTCCTTCTTTGATGAAAATGCCGAATTCCTTGTAGAACTTATCGAAATCCTCCGGACGGTTCTTGGCTTCGGTGGCGAGGAACTTGAGGAAGCGCGTCGTGATGACTTTGCCGAGCTTCTCAATCAAAGCGCGGTCCTGCATGGTCTCGCGCGAGATGTTCAGCGGCAGGTCTTCGCTATCGACTACGCCTTTGAGGAAGCGGCCCCATTCGGGGAGCAGATCCTTGGGCGCCGGGTCGATCAGCACCTTGCGGCAATAGAGGGAGACGGCGGGCTCGGCCCGAGTCATGCCGAATTTCTCGGTATTGGACTGAGGAACAAAGAGGATGGAATTGATCGCGAGGGGAGCGTCGGCCGAGAAGTGTAATTTGAGCCGTGGTTCATCCCAAGCGTGGGCCTGGAATTTGTAGAACTCAGTGTATTCCTCATCGGTAATCTCCTTCTTGGAGCGGAGCCAGAGGGCTGAGACGGTATTGATGTGGTCGCCGTCCAAATTGATCGGGAAGGAAACGAAAGCGCTGTAGCGCTCGAGGATCGTTTTGATCCGGTCCTTCTTGGCGTAGTCCTCGGAGTCCTCTTTGAGCTCGATAACGATTTTGGTGCCACGCGGTTGGTCGGCGATCTCCTCGACGGTGTAGGATCCGGAGCCGTCGCTGGTCCAGACATTGGCGGGTTCGTCGGGGCGGAAGGAACGCGAGTAGACTTTAACTTGCTTGGCGACCATGAAGGCCGAGTAGAAGCCGACCCCGAATTGGCCGATGAGGTTATCGTTCTTGGCGCCACCTTCTTTGATGGCCGCGAGGAATGCCTTGGAGCCCGAATGAGCGATCGTGCCGAGAAATTGGACCAACTCCTCCGCGTTCATGCCGATACCGTGATCCTGGATCGTTAGGGTCTTGGCCTTCTCGTCGGTGGTGATGTTGATCTCGAGCGGGAGGTCGCCATCGACAATGTCTTTTTCGGTCAGCTGCGTGTGGCGCAGTTTTTCCAAAGCGTCGGAAGCATTGGAGACCAATTCGCGAACGAAGATCTCTTTTTCGGTGTAGAGGGAGTGAACAACGATATCGAGCAGTTGCTTGATTTCGGCTCGGAACTCGTGGGTTTCAGGCATGATGGATGGTGATTTGGGTGAAGGAATGGGTTCGAATAGACCGGCGACCGGCGCGCGGAAAAAGTGAGGGAGTGAAGTGTTGGTGACTCGCTCAGAAAATCAAGTGTGCTTCGAGGGCGGGGCAAAGGTGGCTTGAGTTTGGGACGTGATTATGCCTTCGTCGGGTCGTTTTCTCCGTTTTAGGGCCGGACTTGGCCCGAATCCTGATACCTGCCACGCTATGTTTTCCCGTCGATTTCTGTCCTGCTTTCTTTTTTTAGCGTTGGTTACTGCTCTGCCCTTGGGACTGGAGGCACAAACCGAGACCGCCGCTGCGGCAGCGACGGAAGTGAGCATCGATGCCAAAATCGACGCGGTGTTTGGTCAAGTGGCTGATGTGGTTTTTGCGGTAATCTTTTTCAAGATCTTCGGAATCCCGATCGTGTTGGCGTGGCTCGTGGTGGCCGCGACCACGTTTACGATTTATTTTAAATTCGTTAATGTGCGCCGGTTCGGTCTGGCGCTGAATATCGTCCGGGGGCGTTACGCAAAGCCGAAGGAAGCGGGCGAGGTCTCTCATTTCCAAGCGTTGACCGCAGCCCTGTCTGGCACGGTCGGATTGGGCAACATCGCGGGCGTGGCGGTGGCGGTTTCGTTGGGCGGAGCGGGCGCCACGTTTTGGATGATCATTGCCGGCTTTTTGGGCATGTCGTCGAAGTTTGTGGAGTGTACCTTGGGCGTGAAATACCGCGAGATCTGTCCGGATGGCCGCGTCCATGGCGGTCCCATGTATTACCTTTCCCAAAGCGGAATGGGTGCGTTCGGCAAACTGTTGGCCGTGGTTTTTGCGGTCTTCTGTATCGGCGGTTCCTTTGGCGGGGGGAACATGTTTCAGGTCAACCAGGCCTTCAACCAGATGAACAACGTGACGGGCGGTCAGCTCGATGGCTACGGTTGGTTGTTCGGTTTGGTCATGGCGGCGATTGTCGGCGTAGTGATCATCGGCGGTATCCGCAGCATCGCGCAGGCGACCTCCCGGATTGTGCCGCTCATGTGTGGCATCTACGTGATCGCGGCGTTGTGCGTTTTGATCGCCAACATCAACGCGGTCCCGGCGGCGATTCTATCAATTTTCACCGAAGCGTTTTCCACTGAAGCCGCCGCCGGTGGCGCTGTTGGTGCGCTGATCATCGGTTTCCAACGCGCGGCGTTTTCCAATGAGGCGGGCATCGGTTCGGCGTCGATCGCCCATGCGGCCGTGCGCACGGACAATCCGGCGTCCGAAGGTTTGGTGTCCTTGCTTGAGCCGTTTATCGATACGGTCGTGGTCTGCACGATGACCGCTCTGGCGATTCTCGTTTCGGGCCAGCATTTGGTCGGCGGGGCCGATGGCGTGGCCCTCACTTCCAACGCTTTTCAAACGGTCATCCCTTGGTTCGATAAGGTGCTGGTCGTCGTAGTGACGTTGTTTGCCTTCTCCACCATGATTTCATGGAGCTACTACGGGGAGCAGGCGTGGTGTTATCTGTTTGGTCGGACCCAAGTCATGAAGACGATTTACAAGATTCTGTTCTGTATGTTCGTGGTCGTCGGCGCAGCCTCTTCGCTGAGCGGCGTGCTGAACTTCTCGGACGCCATGATCCTGGCGATGGCGTTCCCCAATATCGTGGGACTCTATTTCCTCATGCCGGTGGTCCGACGAGAACTCGACGATTACGTGAGCCGAATTGAATCGGGTGAAATCGAGCGGCAGAAATAAAGATCGGGGATCCCGGACCTAAGCCGGTCGAGCAGACGCGGCGGGCCGAGCTGCGCGCAGGCGAAATCGCATCCCCGCGCGGAACTCTTCGGGTTTGCCCTCGTCAATAGGGCACGTGCGCCCAACATGATCATCCGTATGTCAACCGCTCTGTTTTCCTCTATCCGCACCGGCTGGCTGGCCGGCGTGTGCGCGCTAGGCGCAATCGGTGGTGGGGGGTGTCAGAGTGCCGCGACCCCGGCCGACGAAAACGTCGATGCCATGACGGCGACCGAAGAGGTCGATGCGGCTCAACAGCAAGCCCGGGAGGCCAACCGCCAACTGGACCTCGATAAACAAGGGCTGCAATTGGCCGCGTGGCGTCACGTCAAAGCCATCGTCGAAATGTGGGATGAACTCCCGCCCGGATTTTTCCCCGGTCTCACCTCGCTAGTCGAACAGACGGAGACGTTGCGCTCCCAGATTGAGCAGGAGGATACGATCCAGGTCGGCATGATCGATCCCCTCGCGCTCACGACCAACAACCCCGCTTATTGGCGAGCCGTGATGGAAACCAATCCGGAGGACCCCATAGTCGATATGTTTGAGCAAATGCTCTGGGCGGCTCGGGGCGACTTTGACCGCGCGGTGTGGTTGATTGAGCTCAATCGGTACGGGCCCGCCTTGCCCACCAACGTGCATCGGTTAGTTTACGCCATGGCCGATGAGATGCGGCGGATCCGAGGGCGGCAGTCGTTGCGGCGCAATCGACTGCTCGAAAATGTGCCCGGTGATCAAGTCGCCCAAGTCATCTCGACCGCGCGATCTTTCCGCCCGCAGGATCCAGATTGGGCTCTCATGTCCGTAGTGGTGCGATTGCAGATGGCGGGTTTGCAACTCAGCGAACTCGGCCAAAACTCCGATGAAGTTACCCGCGTCATGCGGGAGCTGCCCAACGATTGGCAACTGATCGCCCGGTCCAACCCGATGGTTGGCGCGCAGCTTTCCCCTGAACCCGCGGTGCGTATCGCGGCGGCGGAATTAGGCGCGTTGCTCGGCGATCTCGGTGACAGCCGGGGCGCCTTCGGCGGACGCGATTTGGATCGGCTCGGCGACGCGCTGGCCGCGACGGGGTTTTATAGCGAAGCCCTGCTGGCCAAACAACGCGCGGTCGCGTTGCGCGGATTCACCGTGCCCTCGGACATGCAGATGTGGTGGACCTGGCTGCCCAATCTCATCGGCGAGGCTGAGACCGCAGAGCTGCGCGAGGCCGCAGATTCGGGACTCATCAGGCCGGTCACATTTTTTCAAACTGAGCTCGGCCCGGAAGGCGTGAGCATGATGCCGCTGCATCCCATCCTGACGGAGCGGAACCTACGCCGACTGCAAGAAGTCCAGCGCCGCCTAGAGATGCCCAATCAAGGCGATGCGGCCAAGGCCGGGGCACTGATCACGTTGGCCGAGACGCTGGGGCATCTCGGTCGTTGGGGCGAAGCGCAGGCGGCGTTGGCCGAGATTCCGGCGGAGTTCGTTGATGCCGGCGCCGCCATGTCGATCTGGGTGTCGCTGTGGAGCGGTGACGTCGCCGACATCGATAAAAAAATGGCCAAGATTGATCCCGCCACCCGGGTCGGCGCGCCCGCTTTGCCCGCGCTGGTGGAAGCGGCCCAAGGCAACTGGGCTGAAGGGGCCGAGGTGTTTTCGGTGGCAGCGCAATCGACGGAACTCACGGGCGAATACCGCACCTACTATACCTTGATGGCTTCGGCTTTCTTGCGGTTGGCCGGAGAAGATGATCGCGCCGATCAATTGATCGAATCCGCCCGCGAATTGGCTTACGGCTACGAATGGGTTACCGCTTTGGTCGCCGGCATGGCCGGGGAGGACTCGCCCACACCGATCGGCGAGAACATCACCGAAATCACGGAGGCGGGTCGCGTGTGTGAGCAACGATTTTACCGAGCGTTTCAACGCGATCTCTCAGACGTTCGGCAGCGCGCGCTGCTGGAAGCCTGCGTGGCGACGGGCGTGGTCGATTTTGTCGAATACACCGCGTCACTCTTGCGGTTGCGGGAAATCGACCCGGAGCGGTGGGATCCTCAGCTAGCACCGGTCGCTGAACCGGATGATGAACCCGAAAACGAAAACGAAGAAGACTGGACCCGCGGCGCCGAACCGAGTTGGTCTATCCCGTCATGAGATCCCCTTTGCTGCCCGGTCTTTGTTGGTTAGCCGTTGGGGTTGTCATGTTCAGCACGGGCTGCACCACGATGACCACGGGCCCGGAGGTGGCGGCGGCATCCTTGCGCGATGTGCAGGATCAAGCGTGGGGAGAGGTCAAGGATCTGCAGGCGTCGCTCGAACGATTGGATGTGGATGAGCATCCTGGGGTGGCCGCGTTCGTCGAGGACCTCGCGGCGGTGGTGGCCAAAGTCGAAGAGCTGGCCGGACCCTATTACGACGCCATCGAACTCGACACCCTAGTGACGAAGAACCCCGATTTTTGGCGCGCGATGCTGGAGCTCTCACCGACCGATCCGACCTTGCTCGTGCTCGAGGGCATGCTCACCGCCGCCGCCGGCAAAGTTGAAGGTGCTTCTGATATTTTGGAAATGGTCCGGGCTGGGCCCCTGCCCGAAGTCGCGTTGGATAAAAAACTAGTGCTCCAGCGGCGCACCATCCGGAAATGGCGTTGGAACCCGCCGGGCGTGGATTTGGCGATGGTCGCGGGGGTTCCGCCGGCCGAGCGTTGGGAGCCTACCAAGCGAGCTCAGCAAATGTATCCCAATTCGGCGACCGCGGCTTTGGCGGTCTTGCAGATGCGCAGCGACCTCGCCGGGATCGAGCTCACGCCCGTGGGCGACGACCAACGCATGCGTGACAAAATCCTGGCCGCCGAGCCCGGAGCCGTGGCGACATTGCAGGCGCAACAGCCCCTGCAAGCCGCAATCGTCACGGCGAAAGGCGAGGCCGCAGATGCCGCCCAGCGCGTGGCTGATATGTTGGCGCCGGATTCGACCGGGATAATTAATTTCAACGAAGAGGATTTCGAAAAACTGGTGGCGGACCTGAGTCGGATGGGCGTGCCGGATTGGACGCTCCGGGCCTCGCGTTTGCAGATGGCTCAACGGGGCGGATCCAACGCGGCAGATATCGAAGTATGGCGTCAGGTATTACCGGAACTGGTGGGCGAGGAAGTCGCCGCAGCAATGCTCACGCAGTGGGAGAACGGTGAAATGCCCGCGACCCAGATTTATCAGTCTTCCGACGCGCTGGTCACCCCGGCCGATCAGCCGATGGATCCGGTCGTGGCGGGACTTTACGAACGCCGCTATCGGGATGCCTCACTCGTGATCGATAACACCCTGCCGCGGGAGCGGGAACGCGAGGCTAACTTGGCGCGGGTCGTGGACAGTGCGCGCACGCTCGGGCGCTTCGAGGAAGCCGAGCGGGCCTTGAACGAGCTGGCGGCGATTTCCGAAAACAAACCGTTGCTCGCCGGGGAGCGGTTGAGTCTCGCGATGGCTCGAGGTGATCGGATCGGCGCCGCCCAAGCGGCCGCCGATGTTCGGAAACTTGATCGGCGGTTGGTCAATGCGAATTTCGCGATCGGCAATGCGGAGATTCTGGCCGGCAACTGGCGCGAGGCAGCGAAGGCCTTCGCTCAAGGTTTTGATAATGCTGACGCCGATCCGACCCGCCGCGGATTCGCGGCGCTGCATGCTTTTGGGGCCGCGTCGCTGGCGGGCGAAGACCGTTCCGCGATGGTGCGCGAGGCCCTCGAAATCGTGCCGATCAACGGCTGGATCAGAAGTCTGCTCATGGCGGTGCTCGGCGACATGGATCGCGAACAGTTGCTGGCGGCAGCCGATGAAGGCCGCAGCTACATCATGGTCGGACAACGGTGCGAAGCGTTCTTCGCCTTGGCTTTTGCTCCCGGCCAAACCACGGCGGGCCGACGGGCTGATTTGGTCTCCTGTTACGAAACCGGCATGATCGGTTACATCGAATATGATTTCGCCCGTAACTGGCTGCGCCCCTAGGCAACAAGCTGGGGTAAGGCGGCGGGTCGGGCCTAGAGCTTGCGCCGGCTTGGCTGTAGCCGGACTCGCTGAGCCCGGAGCGGCGGAATGAATCACGGTGGCGGATAGGCAGCAAGCGGAGTTACCCAACCTCGGCCACTGTTGGAATTTGAGGGTTTGTCGCCGGCTCAGCTCAGCGAGCAAGTTCGTGCTTTTGTCGACCGCGAGTGACCGTCTTACTGCCGGGATCATTTTAGTATGAAGCAATCGTCCTCTGAACCCCGCACTTTAACTTCGGGAAGTCGGTCTGCCATGGCATTACCGGATGGACCCTAAGGCGGACGGTGTCTGAATCGGAACCTACGGAATGATGACGCTGATTGATCGATACATCCTACGCGAATGGATGGGTGCCTTCGGTTTGGTGCTCGGCGCGACCGTGGGCATGCTGCTGATGCAGTCGATGTATGATGATCTGGGCGATCTGCTGGATGTCGGGGCCGGGGTGGTGGACATCGTATTTTATTTTGCGGTGAAGCTGCCGAGTTTTTTATCGGTGGTGCTGACGCTTTCGCTGTTGTTGTCGCTGCTGTTCACCTTGGGCCGCTTGCACCGTAATTTGGAGATTTCGGCGATGCGGTCGGCGGGGCTAAGTCTCGGGCGCATCACCCGGATGATCTGGTTAGCCGGTTTGCTGTTGTGCGGCCTGACTTGGTATCTAAATGGCACCGTCATTCCGTGGTCGGTCGAAGCTTCGCGGGAGGTGTTGCAGGACCTACGGATCCGCGATCAAGGCAAGATTGAGCGAGTCGATCAAGTTGAGGCGGTGTATTCGGTCGCGTTTGATAATCAACAGGAACGGCGCATGTGGTTCATGAACCGTTACAGCCGCTACACGTCTCGCGGCTATGGGGTGACCGTGACAGAGCTCGATGCCGAACGGCGCGAAAAGACGAGACTGCAAGCCCGGGAGGCGTGGTTTGACGAATCTGCCAACGGATGGAGGTTTCGGGAGGGCCGCGAGACTTGGATCGATCCTGAGTCGGGGGAGGTGCAACGCACGCTCCCGTTTGAGGAGCATTTTGTCGGGCATTATCGCGAGGACCCGGAACTGATGTTGGTGTTTGATCAACGCCCGCAGGACCTATCGTTTTTCGAATTAGAACGCGTGATCGCATTTTACCAGGCCGAAGATGATCCGAAAGTGAGGCGCTACGCGGTGCGCTATTTTGGATTGTTGGCGGAGACGATGGGCCCGCTCATCATCATCGCCTTGGCGATTCCTTTTGCGGTGGCCGGTGTGCGCGTGAATCCCGCCGTGGGGGTGTCGAAGTCGATTGGTTTGTTCCTGCTCTACTTCTTCTTATTTAAGACCAGCACGGCACTGGGGGCGCGGGGGAGTCTCGACCCCCTGTGGGCGGCACTGGCACCCAATCTCTCGATGTTGGCGTTAGGCGTGATTCTCATGTTGCGGGTGCGTTAAGCCGTGGGATGCGCCGGTCCTGCCCGCCCCATCAAGTATTGCAGGCGGCACGGATGCTTTGCGCCTGAGGCGGATCGGTCGCTCCTCCGGCTCCTCCTGCGACTTGAAACCGGCACGGGGCTGGGCAATTCCTAACGGGCGTTAGGGGGTCAGTTTTACCGTCCGCGCAATCTCCGGCCACGTAGACGCCGCTACCCGGACTTGGGGTGGCGTTACTCCTGATCAGCTAGCCAGCGCTCGGCTTCGATGGCGGCTTGGCAGCCCATGCCGGCCGCGGTGATCGCCTGACGGTAGACATGGTCCGCGCAATCTCCGGCCACGTAGACGCCGGGGACGTTGGTCTGCACCTGAGAGTTGTCGGTGGGCTTGAAATAACCGTTTTCATCGGTGGCCAGGGGCGGGGCAAAGGGACCGGTATTGGGGATGTGCCCGATGGCGACGAACAGACCTTTGATCGCCAACGTGCTCTCGGCGTCGGTTTGCGTGTTTTTGATCCGCAGCCCGCTGACCGCACCTTCGTCGACGCCGTCGACGGCGACAGGAACGCTGTTCCAGACCATCTCGATCTTTTCGTGCGCGGTGGCGCGATCGGCCATGATTTTGGAAGCGCGCAACGAATCGCGACGATGCACGAGGTAGACCTTGCGGCAGAAGCGAGTGAGGAAGAGGGCTTCTTCGGCCGCGCTGTCGCCGCCACCGATCACAGCCACGTCCATGTTGCGGTAGAACGCGCCGTCGCAGGTCGCACAAGTGGTAACCCCTTTGCCGCCGTATAGCTCTTTCTCGCCGGGAATGCCCGTCAGGCGCGGCGAGGCGCCGGTAGCGATGATGATGGCGTGGGCGAGGATGGTCTTGTCGCCGCAGATGAGTTTACGCGGCGTGCTGGTGAAATCGACCGCGGTCACGAGCGTCGACTGGAACCGGGTGCCGAAGCGCGTGGCCTGCTTGCGCAGGTTGTCCATCATCATGAAACCGTCGATCCCATCGGGAAAGCCGGGGAAGTTCTCCACTTCGGAGGTGGTCGTGAGTTGGCCACCGGGCTGGCCGCCTTCCAGGACGAGAGGATTGAGGTTGGCGCGCGCGGCGTAGATGGCGGCGGTGAGTCCCGCGCAGCCCGTGCCAACAATAACGACGTTTTCGACAGAAGATTCGCTCATGAGTATTGGACACCATCAGCGTCAAAACGTCCCGGCCACAAGTGAGATTGTGAAATCAGCTCCTTTTCCAAGCACCGGATCGCCCCCGTAGGGGAGGAATCGTCGCCCCTTATTTTGGTCCGACACGCTTATTCGCCGTGTCATGAGTTCATTTCGCAACATCCTCCCGGTGGCCGCTTGTCTGCTGGCGGGCACGTGTATAATGGGATGATCAGCGGGGGTTGGCGGATTTGGATTCAAAACTGGTTTTAGATCGTCTGCTCAACACCCCGGAATTTGATACCTTTGTGATTGAAGGAAAATTCAGCTCTTCCTCGCAAACGGTCTATTACTTCGAAGTGGGCATCTGTTGGGAAGCTGGATCCCGCTGAGACCGTGAAGACGTGGCAGAGACCGCAGAGGATGGTGAGTTGCCGGATCGGTGTTCCTCGGAGTGAAGGATTTTGAGAGCGTCAAATGGGCCCGGCGATAAGGGAAATTGTGATTTTCGGTGTTCGGTCCTCCTTGGGGACGTATTTTCAACCACGTCTATGAACGAAGTGAATGTCTGGCATCGCTCCGCTACCACTCCGCGCTAAAAAGTGGGGGGCTGATGCGGCCGAACAGAGCTTTATCGGGTAGGATGGGACGGTGCTGCCGATGGGTGCCCCTACTCGAGCAGTTTATACACCCGCACGTAGTCGACTTCCATCGTCTGGGGGAAGGCGGCCTCGTCGAGGCCTTTGACCATGCCCCATTCGCCGCCGACAGCTACGTTGAGGATCAGGTAAAACGGTTTGTGGTAGGGCCACTTCCCTTCACCTTCGCCCTCGTTGAGGTATTCGAAATACAGCTGGTCATCCACGTAGGCGGCGAGGCGCGCTTCCGACCACTCGAGCACGTAGGTGTGAAACTCCGTCGTCGCGGTGGGAATCTCGACGGTGCCGGTTTTCTGCGTGCCTTTTTGCCATTGGTAATCGCGCGAGTGGGCGGAGGCGTGGATGACACCGGGGTCGTGGCCGACGTGTTCCATGATGTCGATTTCACCGATGTCGGGCCAGCCGCCGTCGCTGAACTGCCAGTCCGACGGCATCATCCAGATCGCGGACCACGTGCCCCGAGCCGACGGCACTTTTGCCCGGATTTCGAAGCGGCCGTATCGGAAGTCTCCCCGGCCGCGCGAGATGACGCGTGCCGACGTGTAGTCCATGCCTTCCCAAGATTCGCGTCGGGCCGTCACGTGCAGTCGGCCGTCGTATTGGCCGGCGTTTTCGACGCGAGCTTCGGTGTAGTATTGCTGCTCTTTGTTGCCCCAACCGTGCCCGCCGACGGCGTAAGTCCACTTGGTCGGATCGGGGGTGCCTTCTCCGTCGAATTCATCATGCCAGACCAGTTCCCAGCCGGGAGGCGGGATGATGGTAGCAGCGTTGTTTTCCGGCGCGGTCTTTTGGCATCCGTTGAGGCAGCAAACCAAGGCGATTATGAGGAGAGGAGAGCGGGTCATCCGAGGGCAAATTTAGGGGTTAAATCGGAGGGTTTAGTTGCATAAAATTGCAATAAAATCCTTCAAGCGCAAGCCAAAGTGATGGATGGGTTCCCCCGCGCCGCCGGACCGGGCTCATCCAACTTCGCCAAGACTTCGACGGACAGGCCGAGTCCGGCTAAAGCCTGTGATTCGGCTGGGTTAACCGTTTCCGGCTCGTTCGTGAAATGGGGCTATGATCCGTTCTCGCCCACCGTATGCCGGAGGATGAATTCCACGATGGGAGTCGGGTCTTCCAGGCCGTGCGGATGGTGACCGACACCCGGTTTGGAGATGATTTCGATGGAGCCGCCGAGGGCGCGGTAGCGGGCCGCTAACACAGCCGTGTTCTCGGCTACTGGCACCACGGTATCGGCATCGCCGACGACATGCAGCAAGGGCACGCCGGCGGCGACCAGCACCTCGAGTCCATCGATGGGGTTGCCGGTGAAGGTCTCGGCTTCGGCCTCGGTCAGGCCGTAGACGGCGAGGCATTTGGCCCAATTTTCCGGTCCGCTATGGTCGCGCGGCCAGCTCTTGATGTCGCACACCGGCGCATCGCCGTAGATGCAGGCTACTTTCTCGGGGTTGGCTTTGGCCCAGTTGTAGATGAAGAGCCCGCCGCGGCTAAGTCCTTCGAGGGCCACCTTGGGGGCGAACCCGTAGGTCTCGGTCATTTCGGCGTAGAATAGATTCCAGATGGCGATCGCGGGTGGGGCTCCGAACATATCGACGACATCGCAGTAGGCTACGTGGAAGCCTTTTTTGAGGAGGGCGATATCGGTTTCAGGGGCGTGTCCCCAGAATCGAGCTCGCCAAATCCAAGGCTTTCCCGGCACCGCTTTATCGGGCACCACGACAATGACATCGCGATCAGCGACGATGAAATCGTAGCGATCAAAGCCATTCCAATCCGTGAGGGGGCCGGGGAAGGGTTCTGCTTTCATGGCAACGGTAGTGAGCACGGCCCAAAGGCATAGACGCAGTAGCATGATGAGGGAGGAGCATGGTGCCTGGCCGGCTGGCGGCGATCTCTCAGTTTGCCCGAGGAATCCAAGCTGGTCTTAGGGCGCGAGAGGAGATTGGTTGGAGCGCCCTTCGGATCGTTTGTCTCATGCCCCCGCCCTCTTTACCTTCGGCTCAAACCACTGCGCAAGTCACGGCGTTTCTCGGTCGAGATTTGGTGCAGTGTATCGGCGGGTTGGACCGGCAACGTTTGCTCGGGCCGTGGCGAGGTCACGGCCCGGATGAAAGTCGGGAAGCGCAGTCGTTTCGGCCCGAGCTTTATGGCGATGACCATGCTCATCCGCACCACGAACTTTGCCTGCTCACCGAGGGGAGTTGTTTGTTTAGTCTGAATGGCCGGGGGGCGGTGTTGCGGGCGGGGGATTTGGTGGGGTGTCCGGCGGGGACGATCCATGCCGAGGCACACCGAAAATCGTCGCGATCCTACCGATTGGTGTGGTGGAGTTTGGCAGCCGCTGATCCCACGCTGCACGTGACTCACTACTCGCGAAGCGACGGTTACCGGTTGGAATTTGGCATGTCCTTAAAAACGCTGCCGGCCGAGGCGCATCGCGCATTGGCGAGGTTGCGCGAGGGGATGGACGCGTCGGCTTGTCCCGAGGTCGAAGGCCTGCGCGAGGCTTTGCTGACCCTGACGCTGGCCCTGATGCGGCGGGCGATGGCGGGCAATATTACGCCCCTGGACCGGCGCGCCGAACTAGTGGAGCGCGCGGCTGATTTTGTGCGGAGTCATGCGCGGGGCGCGTTGAATTTGGCGGATGTCGCTCGAGCAGTGGAAGTGTCGCCGAACTACCTCACGGGGTTGTTCCGCGAAGTCGTTGGGGTTTCGTTGGGCCGGTTCATTTTAGCAGAACGCATGGAGCAAGCGCAGCAGCTGCTCGCGAAGGAGGGCGCTCGAGTCAAGGAGGTCGCGTCCGAGGTGGGGTTTTCTGATCCTTATGCTTTTAGCCGAGCGTTCAAGCGGCACACCGGGGTGGCTCCATCGCAGTGGCAGGAGCGTCGTGGGCGTAAGAAATGACATTCGATCGTAGCTCCGGCTATTTTGCTGAGGCGCTCGGCGTGCTATCCTGCGGCCATGAGTTTGACTCCTGTGACTGCCCCTGTATCCCAACTTGCGCTATCCGGCGGCACGCCGGTGGGCCAGGTGGTGTATTCCAAGTTTCCCCTGTTTTCCGAAAAGGCGATTGAGCGAGTCGGGAACGTGCTGCGCGAAGGTAAGGCGGTTGGGTTGGGCCGGTTTCATTCGCCGGAAATCACGGAAGCCGAAGCAACCATCTCTCAATATCACGGAGGTCGCGAAGTCTTGGCCTGCAGTTCCGGCCACGCCGCGCTGCAAGGAGCGCTGGCCGGTCTCGAAATCTGCGGTGGCGACGAGGTGATCACGACGCCTTACACGTGGGGAGCCTCGACGTCGTGCATCCTGCATCAGAACGCGATTCCGATTTTTGTGGATGTGGAGCGCGACACGGGCTTGATCGATCCGGAGCTGATCGAGGCGGCCATCACCCCGCGAACCAAAGCGATTCTGGCGGTTCATATTTTTGGGCAGCCGGCAAATTTGAAGCGGCTTCGCGAGATCGCCGATCGGCATGGGCTCGCGTTGATCGAAGACGGCAGTCAAGCGCACGGGGCGGAGATTGATGGGGTGAGGGTGGGTGACGTGGGTGATGCGGCGGGCTTTTCCTGCATGGGCGGGAAGGTGCTACCGACGACGGAAGCCGGTTATTTGGTAACGCCAAGTAAGGACGTGTTTTGGAAAGCCGCGATGATCGGGCAACACATGGGGCGTTCGCCGGAAGTAGACTTTCCGGTGGAGCTCATGCCTTGGGCGGATTCGTTGGTCTACACGTATCGCGTCACGCCGCTAAATGCGGTGTTGCTGACCGAACAATTTGGCCGGATCGATGGCTGGGTCGCCGAGCGGCAACGGCACGCTGATCTGTTGCGCGAGAAACTCGTCGCGGCGAAGTATCTGCGGTTGCCGGACTACGCCGCGGGCACTCGCCCGGTGTATCATCTGATGAATTTTAACTTCGATCATGCCGCTGCGGGCGTGTCGCGGGATGCGTTTATGGCCGCGATGAATGCGGAGGGACTGTTGGCGTTTGGTTATGTGCCGTCGCCAATTCCTGATTGGCCGCGGCTGCACTGGCAGGACTACGCCGGGCCCAAGGTTTCATGGCTGTCTGTCCTGGAGGCCGCGGGAGTCGACTATCGGGATATGGCGTTGCCGAACTGCCGCCATCGCGTGGCCAACTCGATCCAGACGCGCTTCGATTTTGTGGATCCACAGGAAGCCATGATCGCGCGTATGGCGGAGATCATCTTGAAAGTGGAAGCCAACATCGATGAGCTGCGGGCCCATGAAAAAGCCCGCCCGGCGAACTAATTCAGCCCCAACCCAAGCCGGGTTCGGGCGGAGTGATATCACCCCTCGACTGGGGGTGCAGTTGGCGGGTTATGGGCCCTACCGCAATCGAGCGGCGACGGAAATCGTCGCGCCGCTCTACGCTCGTGCGATGTGGGTGCAACAAGGCCGTGAGCGGGCGATCATCGTGAGCTTGGAAGTCTGCGGGCTGTCCCGGGAATTGGATCTCTGCATCCGGGAACGCGTGGCGAAAGCCGTGCGATTGCAGCCGGACGAAGTATTTTTATCAGTCACCCACACGCACAGCGCGCCGGCGGTGGGCGGCATGTTGGGCTGGGGCGAAGCAGACCCGTTGTATGTAGAAACGTTGGCGACGCGGATCGTACCGGCCGTGCAGGAGGCGAAACGTAATCGGAGACGCGTAACCTGGCGCCAGGCCGCGGTGCCGGCTGAGGGCATCGCGGTGAATCGGGAAACGGACAGCGGGTTCGCGCTCGAGGCGAATTTTGCGGAGCGGATTAAGCCGAGTTGGCGACCCGAGCATCCGGAGCAGACTGATCCCAACGTGCGCGTTCTGGCGGCGTATGCGGGCGAACGGCTCATTGGCCTGCTGCATCACTTTGGCTGTCATCCGGTGGTCTACGGTGAAAAGACCAATGCGGTTCACGGTGATTTCGTGGGCGAAGCGTCGAACCAGCTCGAGCGAAGTCATCCGGGGGCGATCGCGCTGTTTCTGCCGGGGGCGCTGGGCGATATTAATCCGAAGCTGAATCACCGGGTTCCCGGGGAATCGCGGCGAGCGCTGCGAGCGATTAGTCGTCAGTATGCGGCGGCGATCGAACGGGGATTGACTGCCGGAGTGAAAGGGGAGGAGAGCACCGTCAGTTCTATTCGAACGTCGGTGCGTTGTCGTCGAGCCGATTGGAGTCGGGGTGCGATTGAAAAGCGTATCCAGAAGCTGGAACATTATTTCGCCACCGATGGCGTCACGGACCAACCGCACGAGCGGCGGGATCCCCCTCTGCACACCCGCGGCATGGAGCGGGCGCGGTTGGCGGGATTGCGATTGGTGCGGCAACAGTTTCGCGGTGAACGCGCCCCGAATCCTCCGGTAGCGATCCATGGTTTGCGCATTGGTCCGGTCGTATTACTCGGCTGCGGACTGGAGCTTTATCGCAGTTTGCAGCCCGCGATTCTGGCAGCCTCTCCGCACGAACACACCTGGTTGGTGAGCTTGGTGGGTGGGCTTGGTTATGCGCCGGATGCGGCGGCGCGAAAACGAGCGGGCTATGCCGCCGATTTTATTCCGCTGATCGTGGGCGAATTGCCCTTCGAGCGCATCGAGGTCGAGTTGCCGGCGGCGCTGGTGCGCTTAGCCAAACGGCTGGCGACTTAGGAGCCCTCGGTCGCGAGTTGCACGACGCCGACTGCGAGCAGCAGGTTGGCGAAACAAGGTTGCTCGCCGGTGGCGATCGTGAGGGCAGCACAGGCCTGATCCGGGCAAGGAAACCGGAGCGGGAGCAAAGGTGTTGAATTGAGCGGCATCATCAGACCGACTGAGCGCGCCCGAATGGTCGGCTCTTTGGCCGACCGGTTTCCCGGTGCTACGCTCCCGATACTCCCCATGAAAATGATCCTCAAACTTGTCGTTGGTATGCTCGCCGGAGCGCTGATCGGCCTCTACGCCCCGGACGGTATCGTGCAGCTTTTGCTGACCGTCCAGGTCGTCATCGGTCAGCTGATCAAGTTCACCATCCCGCTGATCATCCTGTTCTACATCACCAATGGGATTGCGAGTCTGCCGCGTAATTCTGGTCGGCTGTTAGGTCGCACGGTGGGGTTTGCCTACGGGTCTACCATCACGGCGGGCACGCTAGCGTTTTTGGTGGCGGTGGTCGTGTTGCCGCTACTGGCACCCGAGGTGGCCGGAGTGGGGGAGGAATCCTCTAGCCTCGCGCCCTTTTTTGAACTGTCGATTCCGCCACTGTTTGGCGTGATTAGCGCGCTGGTGGCGGCGTTTGTCTTCGGCATCGGGATCAGCGCGAATCGCAGTGAAACGCTCAAGTCGGTGTTCGCGGAGGGGTGTGATATTATTGAGCGACTGTTGAGCAAAGTGATTATTCCGATTCTGCCGCTCTACATCGCCGGCGTCTTTGCCGCCATGGCGGCCGATGGCAGTGTGTTCGTGACTTTGCGGGCATTTGGCGCGGTGCTGCTGCTGGTGGTGGCGATGCATTGGGTGTGGTTGAGCGTGTTGTTCATCGTCACCGGCATGCTCAATGGCCGCTCTCCGCTGAAGTTATTGCGCACGATGTTGCCGGCCTATTTCACCGCGCTGGGCACCATGTCGAGTGCGGCCACGATTCCGGTCACCTTGCGGCAGGTCAAAGAGGCCAAAGTGAGTGGGCCGATTGCCAATTTCGTCGTGCCCCTCTGCGCCAACATTCATTTGTCGGGATCGACCATCACGATCGTGACCTGCGCCAGTGCGGTCATGCTGATGTCGCCGGAGGTGGGCTTGCCGGGACTCGGGGATATGTTTCCCGTTATTTTGATGTTGGGCATCATCATGATTGCCGCCCCGGGGGCACCGGGAGGTGCCGTGATGTCTGCCGTCGGCCTGCTTTCGTCGATGCTCGGGTTTAATGAAACGCAGGTTGCGTTGATGATCGCGCTCTACCTCGCGCAGGACAGCTTCGGTACCGCCACGAACGTGACCGGAGACGGGGTCATTGCGCTGTGGATGGAGCGTTTTTTCGGCGCAGAGATCGCAAGCAACCCGGATTCGAAAGCCTAGGTCAACGAGCCGAATTACGCTGATCTGATCCCGGGTCGGGGGTGCCGCCCGACCTACGAGGCGAGCGGCAGGCGCTTTTCGATGAGACGCGCCCAGTAGGAGGCGCCAATCGGGAGGGCGTTATCGTCAAAGTCGTATTCGGGGTGGTGGACCATGGCGGTGTCGCCGTTGCCCACGAGAATGTAGGCGCCGGGGCGCTCTTCCAACATGAAGGCAAAGTCTTCCCCGCCCATGATGGCGGGGGTGTTGGTGATCACCCGATCAGCGCCTGAGATATCGCGGGCGACTTCCGCGGCGAAATCGGTCTCGGTCGGAGAATTGGACATCACGGGGTAGCCGAGGCGGTATTCGATATCAGAGGTCGCGCCAAAAGCGGTCGGTAGGTGGTTAACGATCTCGCGGATACGTTTTTCCGCGAGGGCGCGGGTCTCTTTATCCATCGTGCGCACGGTGCCTTTGATGCGCACCGAAGGCGGGATGACATTAAACGCGGTGCTCGCCGTCTCGAAACTGGTGACCGATACCACGATCGGGCGGATCGGATCGGCGTTGCGGGAGGCAATGGTCTGTAGCGCGAGCACCAGTTGGGCGGCGGTGGTGGTGGGATCGATAGTCGTATCGGGCTTGGCGGCGTGGCCGCCCTTGCCGTGAATGGTGATGTCGAATTCATCGGTCGCTGCAAAAAAGGCGCCCGGTTTGATGGCAAAGTCGCCGAGCGGAATGCCGGGCATGTTGTGCATGCCATAAACTTCTTGGATGCCAAATTTTGCCATCAGTCCCTCGTCGCACATGACCTTGGCGCCGCCACCGCCTTCTTCGGCGGGCTGGAAGATCACCACCGCAGTGCCGTCGAAATTACGGGTTTCCGCCAGATACTGGGCCCCACCGAGCAGCATGGTGGTATGACCGTCATGGCCGCAGGCATGCATCTTGCCCTCGGTGCTGGAGGCATAAGGCAGGCCGGTGGCCTCTTGAATGGGCAGGGCGTCCATGTCGGCGCGCAGAGCGATCACTTTGCCGCTGGTTTGGGATTGGCCTTTGATCACGCCGACGACACCCGTGCGACCCAGTCCGGTGATGACCTTATCACAGCCGAACTCGCGGAGCTTGGCCGCGACGACTTCGGCGGTGCGATGGGTGTCGAAAAGGAGTTCCGGGTGGCGATGCAGGTCCTGGCGGATGGCAGTGAGATCAGGTTGGAGCTCAACGAGACGGGGGAGGGTGGGCATGGGTTGAGACTGGATCGAATAATCGGCGAGGCAATCTCAGGTGATGAAAATCGTCTGTTAGCTGAGAAACTTTCAGCCATATTTATGGCGACAACCCACGCTGGTTTGCGCCGTGATGGGATCTTCGCTCTATTCGAGTTCAACCCTCTAAAATTGCCCCATGAAACTTGGTATTCACGCTTACGCTTGGTGTTCTCAATGGTCCAACGACACGCTCGATCTCATTGATCGAGTGTCCGACCTCGGCCTCGATTTTATCGAGATTCCCTTGATGTGTCTCGAAACCTTTGACGCGGTGGCGATCAAGCAACGTTTGGAAAAAGTGGGGCTCGGCGCGGTCACCTCGACCGTCCTGTTGGGTGATACCGATATCACGAGCGAGGATCCGAGCCACCGCGCTAAGGGCGTAAAATATCTCGAAGATTGTGTGCGGGCGACCGCCGCGATCGGCGGCACAAGCTTCTCGGGCGTGATCTATTCGCAACATCCCGGTCAGCTGCCCCAGCGACCGGCGGAGCTGCACCTGGAACGCTCGGCTGATGGCCTGCGGCCGGCCGCGAAACTGGCGGGAGACCTCGGCGTCTTAGTGGGCATCGAACCGGTCAACCGCTACGAGACTTACCTCGTCAATACGTGCGAACAGGCGCGGCATTTGAAGGACTTGATCGATGAGCCGGCCATGCGGATCCACCTCGATACCTACCACATGAACATCGAGGAAAAGAGCTTTTACGATGCGACCCTGTTAGCCGGAAAAGATCTCATTCATTACCATCTCTGCGAAAACGATCGCGGCATTCCTGGCACCGGGCAGGTGGATTGGGATGGGATATTCCGCGCGCTCAAAGAGCTCGACTACCAAGGCAACGCGGCGCTCGAGAGCTTCATCGATAATACGGAAAACATGAACACCTGGGTGTGGCGTCAGCTCGCCCCCGATGGCGATACGCTGTTGCGCGAGGGGGTGGAATTTATCCGCGCCAAGCAGGTCGAATACGGGCTGCGGTAGCCTGAGAAAAGGGTAGCGGCGAGCGGAATCCGAGCTGAGGTTGAGGTCGGCTCGCTTCCGCTCGCCGCTACCCGCCTAGTGCCCCTCACTGGGCGAGATCACGCAAGTGGCGACCGAAGGCGCGCATGACCCACAGGTGCATCACCGCCTGGGTGCGCGCGTAAATCCACCACGGCAGGGACGGGGAAAACCCGTGAATGGAGGCGATCAGGCAGTGGTTCTCGGGAAAGAGTCGAAATTCGAAACGACCCGGTGGATTGACCGGCCGGTTCAAAATGCCGCCGGAAATATAGTAGGCTTTACGGCGGTCGTTATCCCGCGTGAACGGGGAGGGCGTGAGTTCGAGCAACGTGATCCAACGGCGGCAGGCGTAGAATTGTAGCGTCCCATCTTCGGCCTGCAGCACGTTAATCAGCCCGCCGAATCGTTGGGTAAGCCAAGTGCCGTAAGTAGCGGCCACTTGGGGCGCCGACCAACCGAGCGGCAGCGGCATGCGTTGCACGGAGCGCACTCGGCGTTCGT
>Ga0075118_10000450_pt1 | contig 38577 bp, 36 predicted proteins | sample AntAceMetag02UKE_FD_69794 | JGI IMG/M metagenome (GOLD analysis project Ga0075118, IMG submission 69794) | Saline lake microbial communities from Ace Lake, Antarctica - Antarctic Ace Lake Metagenome 02UKE | ecosystem: Environmental > Aquatic > Non-marine Saline and Alkaline > Saline | place...
GCTCATAGACTTTTTCCCAAAATGCGGCGGGCCACATAAAGGTTTTGTAATAAAAGCCAGCAGTCAGAAAGTTCGAAAAACGGTCATTGATCGCCATTAAGTCAAAGCGCAGAGATCCGATTTTATTTTGTGATTTTGCAGTGAGCCCGTCAAACAACTCTGCCGTGGTGGCGCGGGTGTTGGGTTCTTGGCGGGCGCCATCGCGCAGCTCCATAATCGCGTTGGGCTCCTCTGAGCCTGCTGTTAAAACGCCGCGGGGACGGTGGTATTTGAACGAACGCCCCATAAGGCGAACGTCATTGGCCAAAAGGGCACTAGCGAGTGTGTCGCCCGCATGGCCTTGAAAAAACTTGCCATCAAACGTGAAGTTTAGAGTTTGGCTGCGGTCAATTTGCCCACCTTTGAGACGATTGATCTGGCTCATGTGCTGCGCCCCCGGCTGCGTGCCACATCGTTTGCCAATTTAACCGATGAAATTTCATGGGTTGTGGTGTCGCGCGTCACGACCAAAAAAGATCTGTCCCCTTGCTCATGGTACCAAAGCTCTTGGTGGGGTCCGGCGGGATTGTCGCGCAGATAACCATAATCAATGAATTGCGCCAATGCATCTTTGGCCTGCCAGTCAGGACGGTCCAACAGGGCCGCATCGCCCATATAAGTAAATTCGGCGCTGTCACGTGGGCCAAGGATGGGGTGATTAATTATCATATCCGTGCGCCTCTCAATGCAGCTGTGGGTTATTGCCTACGCCTTTTTCGTCGATCATCTGCCCTTTTTCAAAGCGGTCAAATCGGTAGGCTTTTGCAAATTCATGGGGGGTATCAGTGGCCAAAAGGTGGGCATAGCACCAGCCCGAGGCGGGCGTGGCTTTGAAGCCGCCATAGCACCAGCCGCCGTTGAAATAGAGGCTTTTAATATGTGTACGGTCAATAATGGGCGATCCATCCATCGACATATCCATGATCCCGCCCCACATACGCAACAGCCGCACCCTGCCTAGCATTGGAAAAATGGCCATGGCGCCTTCGCAGACATCTTCCACCACCGGCAGATTGCCGCGTTGGGCATATGAGTTATACCCATCAAGGTCGCCACCAAACACCAAGCCGCCTTTGTCAGACTGGCTGCAATAGAAATGGCCTGCCCCAAAGGTAATCACACCCGGCAACACAGGCTTGAGCCCTTCAGACACAAATGCCTGTAAAACATGGCTTTCAATCGGCAGTCGCATATTGGCTTTGGCCATAAGGCGTCCCGATGAGCCGGCCACGCAAGAGGCGATCTTGCCACCGCCAATGTAGCCAAGGTTGGTTTCTACTCCGAGGCATTTGCCTCCCTCGATGCGAAAGCCGGTGACTTCACAGTTTTGAATGATATCGACACCAAGTTGGTCTGCGGCGCGAGCATAGCCCCAGGCGACTGCATCATGGCGCACTGTGCCGCCACGATGTTGGGCCAAACCGCCCTTTATGGGAAAGCGTGCATTGTGGACGTTCAAGAATGGGTAGCGCTTTTGAATGGTTTCTGTGCTTAAAAGATCCGCATCAGCACCGTTCAAAATCATAGCATTGCCACGCCGGGTGAAGGCGTCGCGCTGTGCGTCGGAGTGGACCAAGTTGAGGATACCGCGTTGGCTGATCATCGCGTTATAATTGATATCTTGTTCAAGACCTTCCCAGAGCTTTAAAGAGTGTTCATAAAAAGGTTCATTGCCGTCGAGCAGGTAGTTTGAACGCACAATCGTAGTGTTGCGCCCAACGTTGCCGCCACCAATCCAGCCTTTTTCTAAAACCGCTACTTTTTTGGCACCGTGATTGCGGGCTAAATAATAAGCCGTGGCCAGACCATGACCGCCGCCGCCTATGATGATGTAATCGTACTGAGCTTGCGGCGCGACATCACGCCAAGCGGGCTTCCAGCCTTTGTGACCGGTGAGTGCTTCTTTGATGACACGTAGACCTGAGTAACGCATTGGTATGGCTCCTTGATTTTAACTTCGCGCTTTCACAGGCGTTTGACAGTTTAGAATCGGACAAAGTTTAGGCGGTTTCCGACTCTGTAGCTATTTAGAAGTGCTAATTGATTTTTGAAGCAATTCAACCATGCTGGATGCTCGCATAATTTGGCCTAGTAGCTATTACCAAGAAAAAAACTTGACTGTAAGGAAAATTAGAGCAGAGTGTGCACCACGGTATTCCTGCGAATGATAGGAATCGCAGGTGTTATTATGTTTGGCTGTATGGGACTATTTTCACCGGTTTTGATGGAAAAAGGTCCACTATGATGCAAAAGTATTCACAAGAAGGGCGACCATGAAGTCGCTTCAACATGGAGAAAAAAATGAAAAACCTTACACGTAATTTTGCTGTTGCCTTATCGGTGACGCTCGCCTCTGTATCGGGGCAAGCTTTCGCTGAAGACTCGAGCAAACCAATCGTAATTCCAACACACAACTGGTCCAGCCAAGTTGTGATGGCCTATGTAATAGGCGGAATTTTTGAGAACATGGGCAACAACGTTGAATATGTTCCTGCTGACACACAAGCTGTTTACGAAGCCATTCGCAACGGAGATGTGACCATCTCTCACGAAGTATGGCAGTCAACCTTCGGTGCGTCATTTTACAATGCGATGGCCAAAGGCGGAATCATCGACGCAGGCACACATGCCGCTATGACCCTCGAAGAAATGGGCGTTCCACAGTATGTGATCGACGACAATCTTTGCCCAGGCCTGCCAAACTGGGAAGCTTTGGCAAACTGTCCTGAAGTTTTCGCAACAGCTGATTCTGGCGGCAAAGGCCGTTGGTTGGAAGGCCCACAAAGCTGGCACGGCGAGCAAATGCCACAGCGTTTAGCGGGTCTCGGTCTTGATGACAAATACATGGTAAAATTTGCTGGTTCAGCCGATGCGCTTTGGGCTGAGCTTGAGTCTGCCAAAAAAGAACGCCGCGGCGTTATCACATTTAATTGGACACCGAACTTTACGGATGCAGAGGGCTTTGTCTTCATCGAATTTCCTGAGTTCTTCCCAGGCTGTCGCGTTGGTGATGGTGGTGACGGCGCATGTGGTTCTCCAAAAGGTTGGCTGAAAAAAGCTGCAAACTACAAGTTCCCAAAAACGCACCCTGCTGCTTACACAGCTTTCAGCAAAATTTCGTTCACCTCAACAGACATTGGTCAAATGGCCGCGTTGGTTGATGTAGACAAGATGAGCCATCAAGATGCTGCAAAATCATGGTTGGCTGCGCATGAAGATGTTTGGAAGCCTTTCACTGAGTAAGGTTTAAAACGTCCTGCAACGCTGAAATGCGTTGCAGGATCCAATGCTTTGAGTTCTGGCTCACCTCCCTCATATGTTTTGCTTGTTGATCCATGATCACTTTTTTGCTTAAAACTGATCTTATCATGCACAATTTGGCAGTCCCCGACGCTCATTAGGAACTCAATATGTCTTTGCAAATATCTGCCGAAAATCGGGTAAAACCCGTTATAAAATGCTCTTCTGTCTACAAAGTTTTTGGCGAGAATGCTAAGAAATTACTAGCGCAGTCCAACGGGCTGGTTGACGCTAAAACATTCAAAGATGCTGGCTGTGTTGTCGGCGTGAACAACGCCTCTTTTGAAGTGTATGAAGGTGAAATACTCGTTGTTATGGGCCTATCTGGCTCTGGAAAATCAACCCTGTTGCGCTGCATTTCACGGCTGACAGATACGACCTCTGGAAATATCTTCATTGACGGCCAAGATTTGCTGGCAATGACCTCCAAACAGCTTATCGAAGTGCGCCGCAATAAGATGGGAATGGTCTTTCAGAATTTCGGATTGCTGCCGCATAAAACAGTCTTAGAAAACATTGCCTTTCCTTTGCAAATCAAAGGTAAATCTACTGATGACAGCATGAAACGTGCTCTTGAAATGGTGGAGTTGGTGGGGCTTGATGGCCGGGAAAACTACTTCCCGCGGCAATTGTCTGGCGGGCAACAACAACGTGTTGGTATTGCTCGCTCGCTCGCGGTTGAGCCTGATATTTGGTTCCTCGACGAGCCTTTTTCTGCACTGGATCCTTTGATCCGCAAAGAAATGCAGGATGAATTTCTGCGTCTCCAAGGGGTTTTGAATAAAACTATTTTGTTTGTAACACATGATTTCAACGAGGCACTCCGCCTTGCTGACCGGATCGCAATTATGAAGGATGGTGTGATCGAGCAACTTGACACGCCAGCCAATATTGTTCTGCGTCCCGCCACAGAATATGTGCGCAAATTCACAGAAGAAGTGCCGCGCGAAAAAGTCTTGAAGATTGTGTCTGTAATGGAGCCTGTTGTCGATGCGTCGTTGCTTGGACCATTGCAGGTGTCCAAAGATGCCATCATTTATACTGTGGCAGAGGCTGTCTTGACCGAACCTAAACATGTGGCCGTTGTGAACGCGCTTGGCGAGGTCGTCGGCTCTATTCACGCCTCAAAAATCATCAATATGTTGTTTGGCCAAGCCGATGCAACCGATGATATAACGTAGGGTAGCGTGATGAAATTTTTTAAAAATCACCCTAAATACGCGCAATTTATTGGGTTATTAGCAGTATTTTTTGCGTTATATTTGACGGTCACTCCGAGTGAGACTAATATACTTTGGCGATTTCCTGCGTTGTTTGCAGGGGTTCCGGGGGGAATCAATGGATTTGCCGAGCACCTGATGTATGATTGGTTCCCGGTTGAGATATTCGACCCGGAACTTGAGGAATACGAAACCTCAGCTCTCGTTAGAGAAGTGACCAGAGGCTTCTCCCGTGGAGTGTTGTTTTGCATCGAGTTTGTCCGTGAAATTTTGCTGGGTGGTGTGAAAACCATTGTGGCGTTCACAAGTTGGGATTTTGTAGGTGATAATAAATGGGCGGTTTGGCCTGCTTTGCCTTGGACTGTTGTGTCTGGTGGGGCCATCTTGCTTGGCTATGCGCTGCGCGGCAAGGCTCTGGCGCTTTTGGCCGGGCTTGCGACGGCTTATATTGCGATATTTGGACAGTGGGAGCCGGCGATGGAGACTTTGTCTTTCGTCTTGATTGCAGCTCCTGTGTCCTGTTTGCTTGGCCTGTTTTTGGGCGCGGTTGCCTATAAGAGCAAAACCACAGAGACAATTCTCATGCCCTTGCTGAATGTGGCGCAAACCATGCCACATTTCTCCTACCTTATCCCGGTGATGGTCTTTTTTGGTGTGGGGGATCATGCCGGTGCGATTGCCACCATCATTTTTGCCACTCCACCGATGATCCGGTTGACGCTACTGGGGCTAAAACGTGTATCGCCAGAGGTGGTTGAAGCCGGCGCTATGAACGGCTGTACCAACGCCCAGATGATGTTGAAGGTTTTGATCCCGACAGCGCGGCGCGATATTCTGATTGGCACCAACCAAGTCATCATGCAGTGTTTGGCCATGGCTGTTATTGCCTCTTTCATTGGGGCCAAGGGCTTGGGCTTTAACCTTTTGCTGGCCTTGAACCAGTTGCGTATTGGTCAGGCGCTTGAGCTGGGCATATGCATCGTGTTGATCGCGGTTGTTTTGGATAAATTGTCTTTGGCTTGGGCGAATAAACAAACAAATTACTTCGCTGATGACAGTTTTGTGCAGCGTCACAAATATGGCATTTTCTTTCTAATTTTGCTGACGACCTGTGTGATCCTCAGCTTCTTGGGGAAGCTCATTTTTGCCGGTGGTATTAACTATTTTTACCTTATCCCCCACAATCAGGGCATCACCACCGAGCCATTCTGGCAGTCGGGCGTCGATTGGATGGTTGAGAATTGGTATCGCGGTCTTCAGACCTTCAATAATTGGTTGATCATCGATGTGCTGATGCCAATGAAAGCAGCTTATTTAGGCATGCCCGTCAGTGCGACTTTCGTCTTGGTGATGGGGGTTGGTTTCATCATCGGCGGGCTGCGCTCTGCGTTGATTGTGGGTGGGTTTCTTCTGTTTATCGCCTTTACGGAATGGTGGGACAGAGCGCTGATCACGGCTTATATGACGTCTTTTGCTGTCTTGGTCTCAGCGCTCATCGGCATCGTCGTGGGCTCACTTTGTGCGCAAAATAGTTTTGCCAGTAAAGGCATTCTGATTGTCTGCGATACGCTACAAACTTTCCCATCTTTCATCTATTTGATCCCAGTCATCATGTTGTTTGGCGTTACGGACACCTCTGTTTTGATTGCGGTTATTGTCTACGCCACTATTCCAGCCGTACGCTATACGGTTGAAGGCCTGAACAGCGTACCGGCAACCCTGCAAGATGCGGGATCCATGTCGGGGGTGAATAAGTTACAGCGGTGGGTTAAGATCGAGATGCCGCTCGCATTTCCTCATATCATGCTGGGGGTTAACCAAACGGTGGTCTTTGCGCTGTTCATGGTGATTATCGGGGCAATGATTGGCACGGATGATTTAGGCCAGTATATATTGAAGGCTCTGTCGGATAAAAATGGGATCGGAAACGGCCTGATGTTGGGGCTTTGCGTGGCATTTATTGGTCTGGCTGTGGATCATTTGATTCACACTTGGGCCGATCAGAAAAAAGCCGCTTTGGGCATGGCATAATTATATCTGCCTAAAAACGATTCTGTGGCTAAGACTGGGCTTTTGCTTTAAGCAATTTCACGCTAGTTTATAGGATGTTTTGAGAGGACATCACGATGAGTGTAGATCAAAAATACTATTTCCCAACCGGCGGATTGCCCAGCCAAAAGGACATGATGACCCAAAGGGCCGTGTTCACCGCGGCCTATGCGGTGATCCCAAAAGGCACGATGCGCGATATTGTGACCAGCTTTTTGCCCCAATGGCACAAGACCCGCGCTTGGGTTTTGGCGCGGCCCTTGAGCGGCTTTGCTGAGACATTCTCGCAGTATATCATGGAAGTCTCCCCGGGTGGTGGCAGCAGCAAACCTGATCCCGAGGTGGGCGCGCAATCGGTCTTATTTGTGACTGATGGGCAGGGATTGTTACGCCTCAACGGGCAAGAGCATGCGTTGCGGACCGGCAGTTATGCCTACATTCCGAGTGGCGCGGAGTGGGTGTTAGAAACCAGTACTGAGACATTGCGCTTTCATTGGATCCGTAAGCTATACGTCGCGGTCGAGGGCATTGAAGCCCCTGAGGCTTTTGTCACCCATGAAGAGAACCATGCTCCCAAACTGATGCCTGACACCAACGGCGCTTGGGGCACGACCCGTTTTGTGGAGCCTGATGATCTGCGCCATGACATGCATGTGAATATTGTAACTTTTCAACCAGGGGGGGTGATCCCCTTTGAAGAAACCCATGTTATGGAGCATGGGCTTTATGTGCTGGAAGGGAAGGCCGTTTATAAGCTGAACCAAGATTGGGTTGAGGTTGAGGCTGGTGATTTTATGTGGCTGCGCGCCTTTTGTCCGCAGGCCTGTTATGCTGGGGGGCCGGGGCCATTCCGCTATCTTCTTTACAAAGACGTCAATCGGCATATGCCGCTGAATCTCTAGGCCTCCGGCAGGAGTATTTTTCGCCAGAAGAAACTGAGGACCTAGGCGGGGTGTTAATTGGCTAGCAAATCGAGCAGGCGAAACTCGGCGATGCGTTCGACCTGACGGCAGGCCTCTTCCAACTCTGTGGCGCGATCATTGTTGAGTCGTGCACCAAAGGCTGCAAGGATGCTGTCTTTGGTGTGATCGCGTGCAGCGATGATGAAGGGGAACCCATGTTTTGTCACATATGCAGTGTTGAGGGTGGTGAAGCTCTCACGCTGGGCATCTGTGAGGGCATCGAGCCCCGCACTGGCTTGCTCGGCGGTGCTGGAGGCGGTTAGTCGTTTGGCTGCCGCCAGTTTGCCTGCAAGGTCAGGGTGGGCGGTGAGCACGCCCAAACGCTTGTTTGCATCCGCTGAGCGAAACACCCGACATAGGGCATTATGTAGACCGGTGGCGCTGTCGTGCATGGGGCCAAGTTCCAACCGATGTGCGCGCTCTGCCACCCAAGCGGAATGTTCAAACACCCCGCCAAAGGCTGCGACAAAATCTTCACGGGTCATGGCACTGGGGCGGGCGAAGCGTTTGTGCGGGTGGGTGGCGTTCCAGTGATCTGCAATTTGCTCACGGGTGGCAAACCATACGCCGTCGTGGCTATTGGCGTAATCGATGAAGCGCTGCAGGGCGGCGGCGCGTCCTGGGCGTCCGATCAGGCGGCAATGAAGGCCGATGGACATCATGCGTCCCCCTTCCGCGTAGAGCACGTCAAAACTGTCTTTCAGGTAGCTGTAGAATTGATCGCCGGAATTGAAGCCCTGTGGCGTGGCAAAACGCATATCATTGGCATCGAGCGTGTAGGGGATGATCAATTGATCGGTCTCGCCGCACTCCATCCAATAAGGTAGATCATCGGCATAGGTGTCGGACACATATTTGAATTGGCCGGTCTCAGCGGCGAGGCGCACGGTATTTTCTGAGCAGCGGCCGGTGTACCAACCGTGGGGTGGGTGGCCTACGACCTCTGTGTGTAGGCGGATGGCCTCGGCCATATCTGCGGCCTCATCCTCGGGGTTGGCGTCTTTATATTCAACCCACTTCAATCCATGGCTGGCTATCTCCCATCCGGTGGACAACATGGCGGCCACCTGCTCGGGGGCGCGAGCCAAGGCTGTAGCCACACCGTATACAGTGACAGGTAGACCTTTCATCATCCGGTGCAACCGCCAAAATCCAGCCCTTGCGCCGTATTCATAGATGCTTTCCATATTCCAATGGCGTTGATTGGGCCAAGCCGCGGCGCCGACGATTTCGGACAGGAAAGCCTCAGAGGCCGCATCACCGTGTAGGATGTTATTTTCGCCACCTTCTTCGTAATTCAACACCAGTTGCACAGCGATGCGCGCGCCGCCTGGCCATTGGGCTTCTGGCGGGGTTGGGCCATAACCAGTCATATCGCGAGGGTAACGGTTCATAATTTTTCTCCAACGGGGGCTTTCCCTTTGCCTAATTATTGCGCAGAGATAAAGAAAGTAAAAAAGGAATAGGCTATGACCGGTTTTTTGACCACACATGTTTTGGATACTGCGAAAGGGTGTCCAGCGCCGGGACTTAAGATTGAGCTGTTTCGTTACAAAGACGTCGTTGCGCGCAAGCTGTGTGAGATGGTGACCAATGCAGATGGACGCACCGATAGCCCCATATTACCGAGCGATGCCTTTGAGATTGGACAGTATATGCTGGTGTTTCATGCGGGCGACTATCTGCGTGCCACGGGGCAAGCGGCGGCAGAGCCAATGTTTTTAGATCAGGTGCCCTTGCGTTTTGGCATGTCACAAGATGATCACTACCATGTGCCTTTGCTGCTATCGGCGCATGGCTACTCCACCTACCGCGGCAGCTGAGGATTTAAATCATGTATGATATTGCAATTTTTTGGGACTGGGTCAGCTTTGCAGTGCGGTGGTTACATGTGATCACGGCCATGGCATGGATTGGGTCATCGTTCTATTTCATTGCTCTTGATCTCGGGCTGAACCGTAATATCGAAGGGCCGGCGGATGGAGAAGAGTGGCAGGTGCACGGCGGTGGGTTTTACCATGTGCAAAAATATCTTGTGGCTCCTGCTACAATGCCGGAGCATTTGACTTGGTTTAAATGGGAGAGCTACACGACATGGCTGTCTGGCGTGGCGATGCTCATGGTGGTCTATTGGGCTGGGTCCGAGCTTTACTTGATTGATCCGGCTAAGATGGATTTGTCGACTTGGCAGGCGATTGGAATTTCAGCGGGCTCTTTGGCGGTGGGTTGGGCCATCTATGATGGATTGTGCAAATCCAAACTGGGCGAACATCCAACCTTGCTGATGGTCTTGTTGTTTGCAGTCTTGGTGGTGATGTCTTGGGGGTTCAACCAAGTGTTCACGGGCCGGGCGGCGTTGTTGCATCTGGGCGCCTTTACCGCCACGATTATGACGGCCAATGTGGCGATGATTATTATGCCAAACCAGCGCATTGTGGTGGCCGATCTTAAAGCGGGCCGGGTGCCGGATGCAAAATATGGCAAGATTGCCAAACTGCGCTCCACCCACAATAACTACCTGACTTTGCCGGTCATCTTCCTGATGCTATCAAATCATTATCCGCTGTCTTTCGGCACGCCCTACGCCTGGATTATTGCTTGTTTGGTGTTCCTGATGGGGGTGACCATTCGCCATTACTTTAACTCGATGCACGCACGCTCAGGGCGTCCTAATTGGACTTGGGGGATGACGGTGATCTTGTTTGTCGTTATCGCATGGCTGTCGTCTGTGCCTCATTTTGATGGCGATGTGGAGACCGCAGAAGCCGCCCCACTGACCGCTTATGAGCAACGCTATGCGCAGGCGGACGGCTTTGAGCAGGCCCATGACATCGTGCAGGGGCGATGTGCCATGTGCCACGCGCGCGCGCCGGTCTGGGAAAGGGTGCGCTGGGCGCCAAAGGGGATATTGCTGGAAACCCGGGCTGATATTGCCCGAAACGCCCGTGCCATTTTTCTACATGCAGGCGTGAGCCATGCCATGCCACCGGCCAATATCACCGGTATCGCAGCTGAAGACCGCGCCATTTTGGCTGCATGGTATCGCTCGGCCAACTAAATTGCGCTCAAAAAGTCGAATTTGAGCAAAATTATGGCACAGGCACTTAGCCTGTTGCAACCGGTTGCAAAGGTAGTATCTTAGGACAAGCCTAGCCGCAGACTTTTGCGGCTTTTATCGCATTCATTTCGGAGTTTTTTCTGTGGACATAGCAGACACAACCATTCGCCTGACAACGGCTCAGGCCATGATCCGCTATTTGGTGGCGCAATATACTGAGATCGATGGCGTGAAAATTCGCGTCTGTGGGGGAGGCTTTGGCATCTTCGGGCATGGCAATGTACCGTGTTTGGGAGAAGCGCTTTATGACCACAAAGATGTCTTGCCGCTATATCGTGGGCAGAATGAGCAGGGCATGGGCTTTGCAGCCGCGGCCTATGCAAAATACCATTTGCGCCGGAAATTTATGTTTTGCACGGCCTCGGCTGGGCCGGGGACGGCGAACCTACTTACGGCTGCGGCTCTGTGCCATGCCAATCGCTTGCCGATGTTGATGCTCTGTGGTGATACGTTTTTGACGAGGCTTCCGGATCCTGTGTTGCAGCAGTTAGAGCATTTCGGCAATCCAGCCTTGGGTTTGAATGATGGGTTCCAAGCGGTGAGCCGCTATTGGGACCGGATCACTCATCCCGCGCAGGTGATACAATCTTTACCGGCGGCTTTGGCCACTTTGCTGGACCCGGCCGATTGTGGCCCGGCCTTCATTGCCTTGCCGCAGGATGTGCAGGGCTGGATCTATGACTATCCGTTGTCATTTTTCGAACCAAAAGTGCACCGAATTCGTCAACAAATGCCTGATGCACGCGAATTAACGGATGCCATTGCAGCGCTTAAATCGGCCAAACGTCCGGCGATTATCGCAGGCGGTGGCGTACAATATGCCGGCGCCGTAAAAGAGCTGACAGAATTTTCTGAAGCTGCAAATATTCCGGTGATTGAGACCATCGCAGGCCGCGCCAATATGTTGGATGAGCATGCGTTGAACATTGGTCCGGTTGGGGTCACGGGCTCAGACAGCGGCAATTGGGTGGCAGAGCGGGCGGATGTGATCCTCTCGGTTGGCAGTCGTTTGCAAGATTTCACCACGGGCTCTTGGACCGCCTTCGCGCAAGATGCACAGTTCATCTCTTTGAACACAGCCCGCCATGATGCGGGTAAACATTGCGCCCTGCCATTGGTAGGAGACGCCAAGCTGGGCTTGCAGGCTCTTATGGCTGAGATGGGTGACTATACGGCCCCTGCGGGTTGGACTTCTGAGGCGCAAGCGGAGCGTGGCAAATGGGATGCCTATGTGGCCGAAAACGTTAAACCAGGCAATCGCCCCAATTCCTACGCGCAAGCTATTGGTATTGTGAATGCGCTATGTGATCCACGTGATCGGGTTGTGGCTGCCGCAGGTGGCTTGCCTGCGGAGGTGACAGCCAATTGGCGTACGTTGGATATTGGCACGGTTGATGTTGAGTTTGGTTTTAGTTGCATGGGCTATGAGATTGCCGGCGCTTGGGGCGCCCGGATTGCCCAAAGCGAAGTTGAGCCTGCCCAAGACACCATCGTGTTTACCGGCGATGGCAGTTATATGCTGATGAATTCGGATATCTATTCCTCAGTTCTCACCGGTAAGAAGCTGATTGTTCTGGTGCTGGACAATGGTGGTTTTGCAGTGATCAATAAACTGCAAAATAACACTGGAAATGTAAGCTTTAACAACTTGATTGCCGATTGCCCAACCGTGGATGCGCCTTTCTCGGTGGATTTCGCGGCCCATGCTGCGGCGATGGGAGCGCATTCTGAGAAGGTTGCAAATCCGGCTGAGCTTGCAGAGGCATTTAAACGTGCCAAAGCGGCCGATAAAACGTCCGTGATTGTGATGGATGTGGATCCTCATAACGGTTGGACAGCACAGGGGCATACCTGGTGGGAAGTGGGCACACCGCAGGTGAGCGAACATGCATCTATTCGTGATGCCCATGCGGATTGGGAAAGCAGCAGATCCAAACAACGGCGTGGGGTGTAACAATGCAAAGAGTGTTGGCAGGTATTGCGCAGAATAATTTCGTGGTGTTGGGCCGCGCGGGGATGGATTTTTTCCCTGATCCCCCGGGCACCAAAACAGAAGCGGCAGACACCTTCAAAGCAGGACTTGGCGGGTCGTCTGCAAATATCGCGGCGGGTTTGGTCAAACTGGGCGGGCAGGCGGCTTTGGTCACCTCGGTCAGCGATGACAGTGTTGGACGCTATTGCCTTCGGCAGTTGCAAAACTACGGTGTCGACTGCGCGCATGTGAAATCTGTCGGCGGTGAGTTCCGAAATTCCTTGGCGGTCTATGAAACCCGGGTTGAGGAGCATCAAAGCGTAATTTACCGCAACGGAGCTGCAGACTTTCAGTTCACGGCCCAAGATGCCGCAGAGGTGGATTATAGCCAATATGGCGCTTTGGTCACTGCGGGTACGGTGTTTGCGGCTGAACCAAGCCGATCTGCGGCCTTCCACGCGTTCTATCTGGCCCAGGCTGCGGGCCTGCCTATCATTTTCGATGTTGATTACCGCCCTTACAGTTGGCCTTCGCCACAGGTGGCCGAAGAGGTGTTATCGCGCGCAGGCGCATTGTCGGATATCATTGTGGGTAACGATGAAGAATTCGGCTTCATGGCCGGTGGCATCGATAAGGGATTGGCCAAGGCTCGCTCTTTGTCAAAAAGCACCGCGAAAATCGTAATTTATAAGATGGGTGAAAAAGGCGCCATCACCTTTGCCGATGATCAAGAGCTACACACCGGCATTTACCCTGTAACTGCTTTAAAACCCACTGGTGCGGGTGATAGCTTTATGGCTGGCTTTTTGGCAAGTGTGTCGCAGGGAATGCTTTTGCAAGAAGCAGTGCTGCGCGGATCTGCTTGTGCGGCGATTGTCGTGGGCAAGCCTGGATGCGCGCCAGCCATGCCCTATCCAGATGATTTAGAAACATTTTTGGCCCAACATCCCGGCCCATCAGAGGTGAAAGAATAACCCATGCATATTGCCCCATTTGATAATCAAAACTGCGCAATCGTCGATATTAAAGATGATACGGTGCCTTTGAACTATTTCAACATCGTTACGCTGACCAAGGGGCAGGCTTTTGAATATCAAGTGCCAGGTTATGAAACTTGTATAGCTCCGGCCACGGGCACGGTAGATGTCGAGATTGAAGGATTTAAGGTGGCCTCTCTTGGGGGACGCGTTGAAGATGTTTGGGGCGGCGAGCCGGAAGGCGTCTATGTTCCATCGGGTGCCAAAGCGGTTATGGTGTGCCTGTCGGATATGGCGGAAGTGTTTGTCGCAGGCGCTAAATTTGATCAAGTCCTTGACCCATTTGCCGTTCGGGCTGATGAGATTGATTTAGTGCAATACGGCTCTGATGACACCAAAACCCACCGTAAAATCAAACATATTCTGGGACAAAAGCAACATGGCAAAGTGGGTCGCTTGTTGGTCAGCGAGCTCTTCACTGTGGGCGCGGGCGGCTGGTCTGGATTTCCGAGCCACAAGCATGACACGGACCGATTGCCGACTGAAACCCGTCATGATGAGACCTATAACTTTCGCTTTAAGCCCAACTGGGGCTCGGGCGTGCAGATGCTTCAGCGGGAAGATAACAAGCCCGGTGAAGCCTATCACATCATGGATGGATCCACCATTTGCCTTGACAGCGGATACCATCCTTGTTGCGTGCTGCCCGGCTATGAGATGTATTATTTCACCATTCTTGGAGGGTTGAGCCAGCGGTCACTTGTTCAGTACTTTCAACCCACCCATGCCTATCAAATCGAGACAATTCCTGGCATCAAAGACATGATTGCGAAATTTAAATGACACTGGTGAATTTGGCGCAGGTCCTACAACCCGCTTTGGCGCAGGGTTATGCTGTTGGTGGATTGGTCACGCTCGGCTGGGAAGATATGCGTGCCTATGTAGCTGCCGCTGAGGCTGAGAATTGCCCGGTCATCTTACAAGCCGGTCCCTCCTGCCGGGCCCATACGCCCTTGCCAGTCCTTGGTAAAATGTTTCGACATTTGGCCGAAGCCTCTTCTGTGCCTGTGGTTGCGCATCTGGATCACGGTTACACTTTTGAGGATTGCAAAATTGCCTTGGACAGCGGTTTTACCTCTGTAATGTTTGATGGCTCGCGCAAGCCCCTGCGGCAAAATATCGATGAAACTGCTGCAATTGTAGAAATGGCCCATGCTGCGGGAATATCTTGCGAAGGTGAAATTGGCTTTGTGGGATATTCTGGCGGTGAAAACTCTAATGGAACCGATCCTGAGGAAGCCGTGCAATTTGCTCGCGACAGCGGTGTAGATGCGATGGCCATCAGTGTTGGCAATGTGCATTTGCAACAAGATAAAGAAGGCGGCTTGGATCTTGCTCGCATTGCGCAAATTCAAGCGTTGACGACGGTACCTCTGGTCATACACGGTGGATCGGGTGTGCCTGTGGCGCAGCGCAGCGCTTTGGCCGCTCAAACGTCCGTTTGTAAATTCAACATCGGCACCGAACTGCGCATGGCCTTTGGTGTCGCGCTGCGAGCAGCGGTGGCCTCAGATCCCGATCGTTTCGACCGGGTGCAGATGTTGGGTGATACCATTGATCCGGTTCAACAGGCCGCTCAACACGTGCTGAGGGCATTTGGGGCACCGCCCCAGAGATAATGTGCGAATAGGCGATCCTAAAGCCTAAACTTAGGCCTCGGGCCCCACTTTTTTCTTCGTCGCAGGTTTTTTACCGGCGGTTTTTTTCACAGCAGGTTTCTTTTTCACAGCAGGTTTCTTTTTGACCGCTGGTTTTTTCTTCGCAGGAGCTTTCTCTGCGATCAAGGTAATAGCCATCTCCATCGTCATCTTTTCTGGCTCTACATCTTTTGGGACTGTCGCATTGACCTTAGCCCATTTTACGTAGGGACCATAGCGACCGGGCATCACTTGTACAGCGCCGCCCTCAGATGGATGTTCGCCCAATTCTAGCAATGGTGTGGCCGCAGCCCCGCGTCCGCCGCGGGCGGCTTTCTTGGCCAGCTCCTCAACAGCCCGGTTCATGCCAATGCTCCAAACTTCGTCAATATCACCAATATTGGCGTATATTGTCCCATGCTTCACATAGGGACCAAAGCGGCCAATAGAAGACTCGATCATAACCCCATCTTGGGGATGGGCGCCAATTTCACGGGGTAGGGACAGCAATTGCACGGCTTTTTCAAGGGTTAATTCATCAATTGGCCAAGTTTTGGGAATTGACATGCGTTGAGGCTTGGGATTCTCTTCCGTCAAGGTTCCGCGCTGCACATAGGGGCCATAGCGCCCGTCACGCAGACTAATTGAATCCTCGCCGTCATGGCCTAAAAGCTTGCCGTCTGGCCCAATAGCACTGCTCTCGGTGCCCGGAGGGCCAAAGGGGCGGGTAAACCGACATTCAGGATAGTTTGAACAGCCAATGAAGGCCCCGCCAGAGCGCGCGGTGCGCATCGACAAACGGCCCTCGCCACAGTTTTTGCACACCCTTGGGTCCACACCAGGTTCCTCAACAGGAAAGAGATGCGGTTCGAGAACATCATTAATTTTTTCAAGAACTTCCGTGATCGATTGGTCCATTGCCTCATCAATGGCGACTTTGAAATCCTTCCAAAATCGGGTCAAAACGGTGCGATATTGCCGCTCCCCAGCGGAGACATCATCGAGCTCATTTTCCAGATTGGCAGTAAATTCATAGCCCACGTATTGGCGGAAAAAACTGCTCAAAAAGACGGTGACCAAACGGCCTTTATCTTCCGGAATCAGGCGATTTTTTTCTTTACGTACATAGTCGCGATCTTGGATTGTTGTCACAACGGAAGCATAGGTTGATGGCCGGCCAATGCCCAGCTCTTCCATGCGTTTGACCAAGCTGGCCTCAGTATATCGCGGTGGCGGCTGGGTGTGGTGCTGTTCCGGGGCCACAGATTTCTTAACAAGAGGATCTTGCGCAGCAATCTGAGGCAGGCGCTTGTCGTCGTCATCCACAACGGAGTCGTCGCGGCCTTCTTCGTAGACCCGCATAAACCCGTCAAACAAAACAACTTGTCCAGTGGCGCGCAGGCCTACTTGGCCGTCGGAGCTGCCAATTTCAACCGTGGTGCGCTCCATCCGGGCGGCTTCCATTTGGCTAGAAATTGTGCGCTTCCAGATCAGGTCATAGAGTTTTTTCTGATCGCTGTCGGAGATATTGATCTTGTCTGGTGCTTGATCCAGCTCTGTTGGGCGAATACATTCATGCGCTTCCTGCGCATTTTTAGCCTTGTTTTTATAAATACGTGGTGAGGCAGGCACATATTGCTTGCCGTAACGCTCTGCAATCACGTCGCGGGTGGCGTGCACGGCTTCGGGGGCCATATCGATGCCATCGGTCCGCATATAGGTGATCAGCCCTGCTTCATACAAACGCTGCGCCGCTGACATGGTTTGGCGTGCGCCCATGCCAAATTTGCGGCTGGCTTCTTGTTGCAAAGTTGAGGTCATGAACGGCGCGGAAGGGTTGCGGCTGGCAGGTTTTGCCTCAACGGAAGTTGCGGTCAAATCGCGGCTAGTCACCGCCTGTACGGCCAGTTCTGCCTCGGTCGCATTAGCGATGTCAAATTTGTCGAGGCGTTTGCCGCCCAAAGTTGTGAGGCGCGCATCAAAAATCTGACCGCGTGGAGTGCTCAAAGAGGCGCCCACGGACCAATATTCACGTGCATTAAACGCCTCAATTTCCATCTCACGGTCAACAATGAGACGCAGGCAGACAGACTGCACGCGCCCTGCGGATTTAGCACCCGGCAGGCGGCGCCATAGGACTGGCGACAGCTTAAATCCAACCAAATAATCCAAGGCGCGCCGGGCCAAATAGGCCTCAACCAGTTCCATATCGACTTGGCGGGGATTTTTCATCGCCTCGGTGACAGCGGCCTTGGTGATCGCGTTGAAAACTACTCGACTGACCGGCGTATCTTTTTTAATCGCGCGGCGTTTAGTGAGGGTCTCTTGTAGGTGCCAACTGATGGCTTCGCCTTCGCGATCCGGGTCGGTCGCGAGGATCAGTTCGTTGTCGTCTTTTAGTGCGTCGGCAATAGCCTTCACATGCTTTTTACTTGCTGCTCCAACCTCCCAAAGCATCTCAAAATCATTGTCTGGATCAACAGATCCGTCTTTCGGAGGTAAATCACGCACGTGCCCGTAGGAGGCCAATACCGTAAATCCCGGACCAAGATATTTGTTTATTGTCTTAGCCTTAGCGGGAGATTCTACAACAACAACAGCCATGGGGACACCCTGTAAATTAAGAGAAATATTCGGGTCAAAAAGGGGGCGCATGGTCAATTTGTCAATGGAGGTTCGACAAAAAAGAAAAAATTAATGCGCAGATATTCTGGCCAACAACCCTACTGGTTGCCGATCTATGCTGCCTGAGAACTCCAGTTTTGTGATGCTGGGGCTACATGTGCGGTGGGTATTTTCAGATCACGGATCAGCTGATCTTCGTCCATTGGGGTAGGCTCAGGCGGTTGAGAATTTGGCGGAGCAAAGCTTGGACCTCTTGCCGGCTGCGCGCGCGATTGGGCGCGTATTGGCTCTGGGGAAGAGGCAAATTTGGTTGGTCAGGCCTCCTTGCTGGTCCTTCCTCATGCGGTGGTCAGGCGGTGGGTGCGATGAAGCGAAGTAGAGGGTTTGTATGATATCATCGACGCTGCGCACCGAGTAGGTCCTATCACGGATCAGCATGTTGCAGCCGGAGGCTTGGACATTAATCGGATGGCCGGGTACAGCCAGCACCTCGCAAACTTGGTCGAGGGCTTGGCGGGCGGTGGTGAAGGTGCCCAATTTTGCCGCAGCTTCCATAACCATCACCGCTTGACACAGGCCCGAGATCAGGCGGTTGGGTTTTGAAAAAACTTTGCTGTCGTGCTAACGCCAATAGGTTGCTCCGAGAGGCGGGCGCCTTGGGTCAAAATGGATTTGGCGAGTGTTGTATTTTCCGCAGGTTACACAATGTCGACACCACCCGCATGCACTGCCACGGTGCCGTGATCAAGACTGGCTGCATAGGCTGCGGCATCAATGCTGCGTGCCAAACCAGACACAACGATGAGTCTGGATTCCATCAAGCCTGCGGCCAAACGATGGGCCATAGGCGTGCCCAAAGACGACGCGTTGCGCGCTCCCACCACAGCAATCTCTGGTCGGTTGAGCCACTCTGGATTGCCCAAAACCCATAGAAAGGGTGGCGCATCGGTGATTTCGGCCAAAAGACTAGGATAGCCTGGTTCTTCGGCGAAGATCAGCTATGCGCCAAGTTTTTTTTGCTGCTGAAATATTCCCTCTGCGCTGCATGATCACTTAAAATGCTATAGCCTTTAACACCCTTGCTGCCCGCCAATTAGGGCAAGGCCTCCAAAGCTTTGGTCGCGCTGCCATGTTCCTCGATCAGCCGGGCATAGGTGGCAGGTCCGACCCGGTGCTAGCGCAACAATCGCAATCGTGTGATCCGGTCATCTTCACTGATAGGACTTTGGGTCGTTTGTACCGATGTACCTTTGTGCTGTGCCATTTCTGCCTCGCCGGTTTGCGTTTAATCAAGCCTAGGGCAGGGATGGTTAACAGAGGGTAAATAGGGGCCGAATCTTCGTGTTAGGTTGCGGATCCGCCAACTGTGAGACCACCAATCAACAAAGAGGGCTGCCCCACCCCAACAGGGACCCACTGGCCTTGTTTGCCGCAATTGCCCATGCCGTCGTCAAGCCGCATATCATTGCCGATGGCCCTTATTTGACGCAGAGCCGTAGCACCGTCTCCGATTAGAGTGGCACCTTTGACAGGTGCACCGACTTTCCCATCTTTGACCAAATAGGCTTCTGTGCAGGAAAATACGAATTTCCCATTGGTGATATCGACCTGACCGCCACCGAATCCCACCGCATAGATACCGTTTTTGATGTCGGCGACCATATCCTTGGGATCGACGCCGCCGCCCAACATATAAGTGTTGGTCATCCTTGGCATCGGCGCATGGGCAAAGCTTTGCCGGCGGCCATTGCCGGTCGGTGCCACGCCCATCAGCCTTGCGTTTTGCCGGTCTTGCATGAAACCTACCAAAACCCCGTCTTCTATAAGGGTATTTTTACCGCTGGGGGTGCCCTCGTCATCTATGGTGATGGATCCTCGACGGTCTGGGATGGTACCATCATCGAGCACTGTCACGCCGGGTGCGGCTATTCTTTGGCCCATAAGCCCGGCAAAGGCGGAAGTGCCCTTGCGGTTAAAATCACCCTCTAGCCCATGCCCAATGGCCTCATGCAGCAAGATCCCCGGCCAACCGGCGCCAAGGGCCACGTCCATGACCCCGGCGGGGGCTGGGATTGCGGAGAGGTTCACCACGGCGATGCGCAGGGCCTCGTGGATCAGCGGTTGCCAATGGGTGGGTGCTAGCATGCCGTTGAGGCCATACCGCCCGCCGCCGCCGACATAGCCGGTTTGGCGCTGGCCATCTTGCTCTACGATGACAGAAACATTCATGCGCACCATTGGGCGGCTGTCGGAGACGTCAGGGCCATCGGCGCGCAGAATCACCACCTCTTGATGGGAGGCGGCGATGGTTGCGGAGACCTGCACCACCCGTTGGTCCAAGCCGCGGGCATAGGCATCCATTTCGCGTAGTATATCAATTTTGGCCGGGAAGGTAGAATCATTCAGAGGATTACGGTCACTATATAATTTTTGATTGGTCGCTTGTGGCGCTGCGGCCAGCGTTCCGCCCCCCGCACCAATGGCCAAACGCACCGTGCCGGTGGCGCGGCGCATGGCTTGTTCTGAAATTTCGGTGGAATGGGCATAACCTGTAGTTTCACCCTGCACGGCGCGCAGGCCAAAGCCTTCGGACGCATCGAAGCTGGAGGTGCGCAGGCGTCCATCATCAAATGACAGCACTTCGGAGCGGCACCGTTCCAAAAATAACTCCCCATCATCGGCCCCAATGAGCGTATTTCTGAGAATCTCAAGGGCTGCATCCCGGTCGAGATGGGTCTCAAACGGGCGAAATGGAGAATCGGTCATGAAATTCCTTGCGATGTTTTGGCGAAAACCAGGTTTCGCGGGTGAATTTTGCCACTGGCGTCCCTTTGACGCGGATCAACCAATTGCGTGTGGAGCAATGATATGATTGATGCTGGTTAAATTACAATCATGCGTCGTGCATTTGTACGACGGAAAGCGCGAAGGCGCTAAAGACATAGGGTAGAACATGCGAATTCTTACGTCTCTGTTAAGTGCAGTACTGGTCACGTTGGGTGGGGTTGCTCAAGCACAAGAAAATTTTCAAGGTTTGGAAACCATTGGGAAGCCAAAGCCTATGGGCATTGGATTTCAATTCCCAGCAACCGAGCTCATGCGCGACGTTGTTTGGCTTGACAACTTTTTGTTGATCATCACCACCGCAATTTCTGTTTTTGTAACGCTTTTGCTAGCTTATGCTGCGTTCAAATTTCACAAAAGCCGCAACCAAAACCCCGGTACTTTCACTCATAATTCGGTGATCGAAGTGCTTTGGACCGTCGTTCCGGTGTTTATCTTGGTTGTGATCGGGGTCTTCTCGCTGCCGATTTTGTTCAAGCAGCAAGAAATTCCTGAAGCGGATATCACAATCAAAGTTACCGGGAACCAATGGTATTGGGGTTACGAATACGTAGACCACGGTTTCGGCTTTGATAGTGTTATGTTGCAAAAGGATGAATTAGCTGATTATGGCTATGCACCTGATGAGTATTTGCTCGCCACAGACACGGCTGTTGTGGTGCCTGTAAATGCCACAATCGTGATGCAATTGACTGGTGCTGATGTGATCCACTCTTGGACCATTCCCGCCTTTGGTGTGAAGCAAGATGCGGTTCCTGGTCGTTTGGCTGAGCTATGGTTCTCCGCCGAAAAAGAGGGCATTTACTTTGGTCAATGTTCCGAGCTTTGCGGTCAAGCCCACGCTTACATGCCGATCACAGTTAAAGTTGTGAGCCAAGCGCAATATGATGCTTGGTTAAACGGTGCGATTGAAGAATATGCGGGCATTCCGCAATCTGTTCAATTGGCCTCCAATTAAGTTCAAGCTGAGAGCAAGGTAGATGGCTGACGTGTCACATCATAACTCAGACTACGATCCGGTGTTTGGCGATTATGTTGCCCTTTTGAAGCCGCGTGTGATGTCGCTGGTGGTATTCACAGCCTTTGTTGGGCTGATGGCCGCTCCTGTTTCGTTACACCCGGTCGAATCCTTCTGCGCGATTTTGTTTATCGCGATTGGGGCCGGTGCTTCTGGGTCGCTGAATATGTGGTGGGATGCAGATATTGACGCGGTCATGCGCCGCACCAAAGCGCGCCCCATTCCATCGGGCCGGACCACCCCTGATGCTGCTTTGGGTCTTGGCGTGGCATTGTCTGGCCTGTCTGTTTTGATGCTTGGCCTCGCTGCCAATTGGCATGCGGCTGGCTGGCTTGCTTTTACCATTTTCTTTTACGCTGTGGTTTATACTATGTGGCTCAAGCGCGCGACGCCGCAGAATATCGTGATTGGGGGGGCGGCTGGTGCCTTCCCTCCTCTGATCGGTTGGGTTGCGGCGACGGGATCGGTATCAATTGAAGCGGTTCTGATGTTTGCTTTGATTTTCATGTGGACCCCACCGCATTTCTGGGCTTTGGCTTTGTTTATGCGATCTGATTATGACGATGCCAAAGTGCCGATGCTGACTGTAACCCACGGTCGCCCCAGCACCCGTCGCCATATTTTGGCATATGCGGTACTCCAAGCTGCTTTGGCTGTAGCGCTGGCATTTACTTCGGTGGGCGGTTTGATTTATCTCGCCGTGGCTTTAATCTGCAACGTGATCGTGTTGAAAGATGCTCTACGCATTTGGCGCCGTGATGAAATTGACGCGGAAGCGGATAACTTCAGTGCTGAGCGGGCATTCTTTCGGTTTTCCTTGCTGTATCTTTTCGTGCATTTTCTTGCAATTTTAGCCGAAGCGCTGCTGGCGCCCTACGGTTTTGGAGGTTGGTAATGAGTATTCGCGTTGAGAGTGACATGCACAGACGTCGTCGCAGCCAGAATATTGGTGTGGCCGTGTGTCTGGTTTTGTTTATCGGTCTGGTCATGGTGTTGAGCCTGGTCAAGATCACCAACTCGGGCCCTGTGGAAGGCTATGACCATGCCCCACGTCCAGCGCTTGCAGATGAGGTGTCACAGTGACGCCACAGAATAAAACATTAACGCAAACACTCGCCGTTGTGGTGGTTATGGGCAGTTTGGCTTGGGCAAGTGTCCCACTCTATGACTGGTTCTGCCGTGTCACCGGGTTTGGTGGTGTGACCAACACTGCCGAGATAGGCAGCGATACGGTTTTGAACAAAACCATCATGATCCGCTTTGACGCCTCAGTCGATAGTAACATGGAATGGACCTTCAAGCCGGTGGCCCGCACCATGGAATTGAAGATCGGTGAAACTGGTCTGGCGTTTTATGAAGCATATAACCCAACAGATCGACCCATTGCCGGATCTGCAAGCTATAACGTCACTCCGTACCAAGCGGGTGGCTTTTTCACCAAGATTGACTGCTTCTGCTTTGAAGAACAATTCTTGATGCCCGGTGAGCGGGTACAAATGCCGGTTACTTTCTATGTTGATCCAGAAATTGTGGATGACAGCGAAGGTAAGTATATTCATACGATTACTCTGTCGTATACATTCTACGAAATTGATCTGCCCGAGGCGCAAGCCGCGTTGCAGCTCGATACACCCATACAACGAAACTAAGTTCGACGAGGCCCAACTATGGCACATGAAAAGAACCACGATTATCACATTCTACCGCCTTCTGTTAACCCGCTGTTAGGCTCATTAGCTGCTTTGATTATGCTGACGGGTGCTATCCTGTGGATGCATGGCAGTGGGCCCTACCTCTTTTTGGCAGGCTTTGTTGGCGTGCTTTACATCATGTACGCATGGTGGAGTGAAGTTGTCACAGAAAGCCATATTGGCGATCATACTCCAGTCGTTCAGATTGGCCTGCGTTATGGTTTCATCCTGTTTATCATGTCTGAAATAATGTTTTTTTCGGCTTGGTTTTGGAGTTTCTTTAAACACCAGTTGTATCCGATGTATGAATATGCAGGCACAGAGTATCTGAAGCCTGAATACCACCATATCAACGCTTTTGAATTGCCGCTGATCAACACATTGTTGCTGCTAATCTCCGGTTGTGCGGCCACTTGGGCCCACCACGCGTTGGTGCATGACAATAACCGTAAAGATCTGCGTATGGGCTTGATTCTTGCCATTGTTTTTGGTGCAGTATTCACAGCCTTCCAGGTTTATGAGTATCGCGAATTGGTTGTTGTGGACGGCTGGACCTTCTCAGGATCTGTCACCTTCGCGAACTTCTTCATGGCGACAGGCTTTCACGGTATGCATGTTTTGATTGGTACAATCTTTCTTTTTGTCTGCCTAGTTCGTGTGACTAAGGGACATTTCACGCCGAAGAACCATATCGGTTTTGAGGCTGCAGCTTGGTATTGGCACTTCGTTGATGTGGTATGGTTGTTCCTGTTTGCCGCTGTCTATCTCTGGGCCGGTTAGCGCCACGCCTTTGGCAATGCGCAGAAGTTAAAGTTTATAAAGGGCGGCGGTAAGCTGCCCTTTTGCAATTTGAAGGGGAAAATATGCGGTTTTGGGGAATGGTCGTGTTTGGTGTGTTGGGGACAGCTATTTTGCTTAGCCTTGGAATATGGCAATTGCAGCGTCTAGCGTGGAAGCAAGAAGTGCTGCGAGCGATTGAAAGCAAAATTTTGGCTCCAGCTGTTAAGATTCCACAAACCGTTTTACCTGACGCCCATTCTTTGCTGCCGGTCCGGGCGGAGGGGCGATATAAGGGCGACACAGTCAGGGTTCTGGTCTCTCAAAAGATATACGGCGCTGGATACAGGCTGATCACTGCCTTTGAACTTGTAGATGGCCGTACCATCATGTTGGACCGTGGCTTCACCTCCGTACGCTCGGAGATTCCCAGCACGCCCGAGGGAAGGGGCCAAGTGATCGGAAACCTGCAATGGCCGCAAGAAATCGACAGTTTCACCCCCGAGAATGATCTGGCCGCCAATATTTGGTTTGCGCGCGATGTGGCCCGTTTGGCGGAGCATCTAAAGGCTGAGCCGGTCTTGCTAGTGCTGCGTGACAGCAGCTTTGAGACTGAAGCCGCCACGCCTTTGCCCAAAATGACCGCCAATATTCCCAATGATCATATGAATTATGCGATCACTTGGTTCTCCTTGGCACTTATCTGGCTTGGAATGAGTGGATATTTCCTTTACCGATCCCGTGACCCCCAATCGTAAGGCCAAGGCAATGAAATACATCTCGACTCGCGGAAATGCCCCTGTTTTGTCATTCGAAGACGCAATGCTGACCGGGTTGGCCCGTGACGGTGGTCTTTATTTGCCTGAAACCATACCGCAGCTGAGCCATGCCGATATTGCGGCGATGGCTGGATTGCCTTACGAGGAAATTGCCTTTCGGGTGATGCAGCCGTTTGTGGGCGATAGTTTTTCTGAAGCTGAGCTGATGGATGCGATCACCGCAGCCTATTCAGGCTTTGGTCACGCAGCCCGTGCGCCCTTGGTGCAATTGGGCCCCAATCATCACTTGTTGGAACTGTTCCATGGCCCAACTTTGGCCTTCAAAGATTTTGCCATGCAGTTGATTGGCCAATTGTTCCAAAAAGCATTGGGCCGGCGTGGTGAACAAGTCACGATTGTGGGCGCCACTTCTGGCGACACTGGCTCCGCTGCGATTGAAGCTTTTCGCGGTCTGGATGCTGCTAATGTGTTTATTTTGTTTCCCAATGGCCGCGTGTCAGACGTGCAGCGCAGGCAGATGACCACGCCCACTGAATCCAATGTGCATGCTATCGCTATGGAAGGCACATTCGACACCTGCCAAGCGATGTTGAAAGACATGTTTAATGACTTCGAATTTCGCGATGGCGTTAAACTGGCAGGGGTGAACTCGATCAACTGGGCGCGGGTTTTGGCGCAGGTTGTCTATTACTTCAGCTCTGCCACCTCTCTGGGTGCGCCACATCGCAAGGTGTCTTTCACTGTGCCAACAGGTAATTTTGGTGATATTTTTGCGGGCTATATTGCCAAGCGGATGGGTTTGCCGATTGACCGTTTGGTCATCGCGACCAACCGCAACGACATTCTACACCGGGCTATCAGCACGGGCCGCTATGATATGGACACTGTTTTTCCAACGATCACACCTTCCATGGATATCCAAGTCTCTTCCAACTTCGAACGGGCTTTGTTTTATGCCTATGACCGTGATGGGGGTGCTGTGGCGCAATTGATGGGTGAGATGAAACAGGGCGGCTTTGGCATCAGCCAAGGGGCCTTGGGAGTGTTGCGGAGCCATTTTGACAGTGGATGCAGCGCGGAAGAAGCGACCAGCGCCACCATGAAAACCATGTTCGAAACCACAGGAGAAGTGCTTTGCCCGCATTCTGCCGTGGGTGTGAAAGTGGCTCTTGATCACTTGGGTGGCAGCCCCATGATCACCTTGGCCACTGCGCATCCTGCGAAATTCCCCGATGCGGTTGAAGCAGCTATGGGCGTGCGTCCAGTTTTGCCGCGTTGGTTGGCGGATCTGTTTGACCTCCCTGAGCGTCTCACTGAAATGCCCAATGATCTGCAACATATGAAATCTCTTATTCGCGAGCGTATTGCCCTTTGACTGTACAAACCCATCGCCTGAAAAACGGCTTCCGCATCGTAACTGAGAATATGCCGGGGCTGAAATCTGCCTCTGTGGGCATATGGGTGAATGCCGGTGGGCGACATGAGAGGATTGAGCAAAATGGGATTGCACATTTTCTCGAGCATATGGCATTTAAGGGCACGTATCGCCGCAGCTCTGTGCAGATTGCTGAAGCGATTGAAGATGTGGGCGGCTATATCAACGCCTATACCAGCCGCGAGATGACAGCCTATTACGCGCGGGTTTTGGCGGATGATGTGGCTTTGGCCTTAGATGTGGTTTCTGACATCGTGCTCAACTCGATTCTTGATCCGGCGGAGATTGAGGTGGAACGTGGCGTGATCCTATCTGAGATAGGCCAAGCACTCGACACGCCTGACGATATAATCTTCGATTGGCTGCAAGAGGTGTCTTATCCAGATCAACCTTTGGGCCGCTCGATTCTCGGCCCTGAGGAGCAGGTTTCCAATTTCCAAAGGCAGGATCTGTCGACTTTTGTGTCCGAAAACTACAGCACCGATCAGATGGTACTAGCGGCCGCGGGCGCTGTGGATCATCACGCAATCGTGCGGCAATGCGAAGAAATTTTTGGGGACTTGGTCGCGCGCAAGCAATCACCGGTCCTGCAAGCGCGTTTCCAGGGTGGTGAACTGCGTCAGGTTAAAGACTTGGAACAGGCCCATTTTGCTTTGGCCTTCGAAAGCCCCGACTATAAAAATCCCGATATTTATACTGCACAAATTTTTTCAACTGCTTTTGGTGGTGGCATGTCTTCGCGGCTGTTTCAAGAAGTGCGTGAAAAACGTGGGCTGTGTTACTCGATTTTCGCCAGTGCTGGAGCCTATTGCGATACCGGCACTATGACGCTCTATGCTGGCACATCTGGCGATAAGGTGACTGAACTGGCAAATATCACCATGGATGAGGTGAAGCGAGCAGCGGATGATATGAGTGAGGTCGAAGTGGCCCGCGCACGTGCGCAGATGAAAGCAGGGTTGTTGATGGGGCTGGAAAGCCCATCGTCTCGTGCAGAACGCTTGGCACGGATGATTGCAATCTGGGACCGTATCCCATCCTTGGACGAGGTTGTGGCGCAGATTGACGGAGTGACCGCCGAAGACGTGCGTAATTTTGCTGGATCCATGGCAGGCGGTGCTCCAGCGGCGATGGCGCTTTATGGTCCGGTGGTCGATGCGCCCACGATCGACGAACTGCAGGCCCGATTGGTGGCGTAATGTTTGGGCTACCTAGAAAACTTACAATTGAAACTGAGCGGCTGATCTTGCGGCCACCGCATCATAATGACTTTCATAATTGGGTGCAGTTGCGCAGTGACAGTCGTGATTTTTTGTCGCCCTGGGATCCGGTGTGGTCAGATGAGCATCTGACTCGCAAAAACTTTACAAACCGAGTTTATTGGGCGCAGCGGGCCATCAAAAACGGCAATGGCTGCCCATTGTTTTTGATCCGTAAAACAGATCAGGCTTTGATAGGGGCTATCACGCTCGACAATATTCGTCGCGGTCCTGCGCAGGCTGGTACGCTAGGCTATTGGACCGGGCAGGCCTTTGCCCGCCAAGGCTTTATGCGTGAAGCGGTCGAGTGTGTGGTTTTACATGCGTTTCGCAAGTTGGATCTCAGCCGGGTCGAAGCGGCCTGCTTGCCTGAAAACCAACCCTCACGCGGGCTGTTGGAAAGCTGTCGCTTCAAATATGAAGGTGTGGCGCAAAGTTATCTACAAATAGCCGGGCGTTGGCGCACTCATGTACTTTATGCAGCCATCCGCCACGACCGGCGCGGCAAAACTGAAGCGGGTTAATCGCCTGCAAAAGCGCAGAGGCTGTGGACCTCCATGCCCATGCCTTCGAGCAATTGACGCCCACCCAAATCAGGAAGATCAATCACAAAAGAACAGCCGATCACATCGGCACCCAATTTTTCGAGCAGCTGCAAACCCGCTTGGGCCGTGCCGCCGGTGGCCAACAGATCATCAACGACCAAGACCTTTTCCCCAGGTTGGATGGCGTCTTCGTGAATTTCCATCACCGCCTCACCATATTCCAGCGTATAGGCCTGCGATATAGTTTTGCCGGGTAGTTTGCCTTGTTTGCGAATAGGAATGAAGCCTTTGCCCAGTTGATGCGCAATCGCACCGCCGAGGATAAAGCCGCGCGCTTCGAGCCCAATGATTTTGTCCACGGCCACACCTGCATAGGGGTGCAGCATTTGGTCAATTGCGAGGCGCAAACCACGCGGATCGGCAAATAATGTGGTGACATCTCGAAACATGATGCCTTCACGAGGGAAGTCAGGAATTGTGCGGATATAATTTTCGATGGTTTTCATCATGGGCCTCATTTGGATCGCTCCTATCCTAGGCCTGTGGCGACAGTTCCTCAATAGGTTAATGCGGGTAAAGCCCGAGAAGTTCAGCCCAAATGAGCGCCGCTTCTCGTGCTGTTCTGGTACTACGTATTTTGAGACGAGTCCAAAAACTAGCCGGTGCCCGGGTGCTGCTGTCGGCCATCAGATATTGGCCTTGGACACCAAGATTGCGGCATTGCAAGGCAAGGCGCGGCAGGTGGAAGCGCTGAGAAATCATGATCACCCGGCGGGGCTGTGCCCGGCGCGCCTCGGCACGGCAGGTGTCGGGTGTGCGTTCCGCGCGCCCGTCGAGCCTGATCGCATGTTCTGGCACGTCCTTGGTGATCAGGTAGTCACGCATCAATTTTGCAGCCAGCTGTTGATTTGAAACCACAATTTGAGGGATGATGCCCCGCTCATAAAGGGCGCTGGCGGCATCCAATCGTTCTGCATGCAGCGGTGATATCACCCCATTGCGCACAACCGCACCAAATACTAATGCCGCATCGGCTGGCTGCGCCTCTTGGAGGCCGCGCGTTGGCGTTGTGGCCTGCATCCAGAGCGACGGGGCGAAAAACACCGCAAGTGCTAGGAACGCGAGACGTCGCAGGGTGCTTATGGGCGACAGGGGACCGATCAGAGCACCCGTCCCGCCACCGCATCCAATTTGGCCAACAACGCGGGGCTGCGCATTTCTGGGGCCGTCATGATGGCAAACTCGAGGGACTTATCACAGCCATGCGGACAATCGTAACGCTCCAGGCCGAGTAAGGCGGGCAGGCGCGCTATCATGCCTTTGGCCTGAGCGGAGTTGCCCATAAGAGTTTTGATGATCGCGGTCACATCAACCTCACCATGATCTGGATGCCAGCTGTCATAATCAGTAATCATCGCGACAGAAGCGTAACATAGCTCAGCCTCACGGGCCAATCTGGCCTCTGGCATATTGGTCATACCGATCACATCACAGCCCCAAACCTCACGGTACATCCGGCTTTCTGCCAGCGAGGAAAATTGTGGACCCTCCATCGCCAGATATGTGCCACCACGGTGCACGGTGATTTCTTGGGCTTCAGCGGCGTCTTGGCAGGCCTGTGATAGGCGCGGGCAGGTGGGATGCGCAACACTCACGTGAGCTACGCATCCCGTGCCAAAAAAGGAATTTTCCCGCGCGGTGGTGCGGTCAATAAATTGATCCACGATCACGAAATGTCCCGGTGCCATGTGTTCTTGAAACGAACCGCAGGCACTGACACTGATCACATCGGTGACGCCAAGCCGTTTGAGCGCATCAATATTGGCGCGGTACGGTACACTACCGGGGGAATGCACATGACCGCGCCCGTGGCGGGGGAGAAATACTATCTCCACACCGTCCAGCGTCCCGGTGAGCAGCTCATCGGAAGGTGCGCCCCATGGGCTGTCGACGGCCTGCCATTTGGAGTTTTGCAATCCATCGATATCATAAAGACCTGATCCACCAATGACCCCAATTTTAGTTTCGAGCATAAGCATTATCCCCAATAAATACCAAATTTAACAAAATTATCGCATATTTTCGCGATCTGTGCCAGCCACCCAATCGTGCGGTTAGTAAGAATACCGTGACCTCAGCGAAATATATGTTATGAGGTTCCAACTCAAAAATTTTTCGACTAAAAAAGGTTCCCCATTATGTCTCGTGTCTTGTTGGCTGCATTGGCGGCCCGACCCTCTTTTGCCGATTTCAACCTCAGCGCCGGTGAACCCATTACCGTTGGCCGCATTCGGATTGAGCTTTTGGCTGGCCTAACCGTTGCTTTGGCATTGGTGCCTGAAGCGGTTGCTTTTGCCTTTGTTGCTGGGGTGCATCCTTTGGTAGGGCTATACGCAGCTTTTATCGTGGGTCTCATCACCGCTTTGATCGGGGGTCGTCCTGGCATGATCTCCGGTGCCACAGGCGCTTTGGCCGTGGTTATGGTGGCGTTGGTCGCTCAGCACGGGGTGGAATATTTGTTTGCGACTGTGGTGTTGATGGGGCTAATTCAAGTTTTTGTAGGGATCATGCGTTGGGCTAAATTTATTCGCCTTGTTCCGCATCCTGTTATGTTGGGTTTTGTAAATGGCTTGGCAATTGTAATTTTCTTGGCTCAGATGAGTCAGTTCAAAGTTCCTGGTACCATTGTGAATAGTGGTCATGGGATGTCTGGTGGTGAGTGGTTGTCTGGAGTTCCAATGATAACAATGTTGGCGCTCGTGGCGCTGACAATGGGTATTGTTTGGTTGATGCCCAAAGTTACTAAAATAATTCCTGCACCTTTGGCTGGGATTGGCATCGTTGCCATTTTAGTTATTGCGCTTGGTATTGATGTGCCACGAGTTGGGGATTTAGAAAGCATCAAGGGCGGATTACCAAGCTTTCACAATCCTTTTGGAACTGGAACCGGAATCTATGGTACGCCTATGGCTCCTTTCAACCTGACCACATTTTATGTCGTATTGCCTTATGCAGGCATTCTTGCTGCTATTGGACTAATTGAGAGCTTACTTACACTCAATCTTGTTGGTGACATGACTAACAAACGTGGTGGAGCAAGCCAGGAAAGTATAGCCCAAGGAATAGCCAATACCGTGACTGGATTTTTTGGTGGCATGGGCGGGTGTGCTATGATCGGGCAATCGATGATCAACGTGAAATCTGGTGGCCGTACGCGGATAGCAGGCATTGCAGCTGCTTTGTTTTTACTGTTGTTTATTGTGGTAGCATCGTCTTGGATAGAGCAAATTCCACTGGCTGCTTTGGTGGGTGTTATGTTTATGGTTGTGATCGGCACCTTTGCTTGGAACAGCTTTAAAATCATGCGCAGGGTGCCGCTGACGGACGCCTTTGTGATCATCTTGGTCACAGTTGTGACTGTGATGACCGACCTTGCGATTGCTGTCGTGGTGGGGGTGATTGTCTCCGCATTGGCCTATGCTTGGCAGAACGCCACGCGCATCCATGCAAACCGCTCTATAGAGGCCGATGGCACCAAAGTGTATAAGATCTGCGGTCCACTGTTTTTTGGTTCTTCAGAAGGGTTTTCAGAGCTATTCACACCGAATGGGGATCCCGACAAGGTGATTGTTGATTTTGCTGACAGCCGGGTTGCAGATCAATCAGCATTGCAGGCGATTGAAGCTGTGGCCTTGAAATATGAAGAATCTGGAAAGCGCATTCAATTGCGTCATCTGAGTAAAGATTGTCACTATCTGCTCAGCAAGGCTGGGCATTTGATTGTCGATAGTGACGACGATCCCGATTACGAGATCGCCGTTGATTATGGTGTGCGTACTGGCATTTTAGCTGCTGGCCACTAAAACTTACCGTCAGCTGCTCGGATTATTAGTCCGGGCGGCTGAGCGAAAATATATTATCCACAACCGAGTAATCTTTATAACCCAAGCGCGCCAAAGGTCTAAATTTGGTGACGTCAAACCGGTCATCGACCATACAATCATCGCGCATATGTACGCCGGTGACCTCTCCGAAGACTACAAAATTGGCTTCACCGGGCAGTTGGAGTATTTGAGTCAGCTTGCATTCCAAACTGGCGGGCGCGCCGGCCACGCGAAAACCTGAAATAGTGTCACAGGCCACGGCTTCCAATCCTGCTTTGATGAACTCATCTTCACTTTTTGCGAAGGCCGCAGAAGAAGCGTTCATCGCGTCGCGCATGGAGTATTCCACAATATTGACGCAAAACACGCCGGTTTCGCGAATGTTGCTGACGCTGTCTTTAGTTCCGTCTTGATCGGATTTCATACCCGTTGAGGAAAACATCACCTGCGGAGGCACATAGGCGACAGCATTGAAAAAGGAATAGGGTGCCAAATTGCGGTTTCCCGCACTGTCTTGCGTGGATATCCAGCCGATTGGACGGGGTGTTACGATGGCATTGAACGGATTATATGGCAGACCGTGGCCATCTTCGGGGCGGTAAAACATCAGCTCTCCTCTAGGTTTGCGCAGAGGGTATCCCCGTGCTAGGCCAGTTGCAAAAGGAAAGAAGGACAGGGCGGTGTTTCATTTAAACCGCGAGGTAGAAGATGATTGGTGGGAAGTTGAAGCGCTCTATGATTTGTGCTTTGCACCCGGCAGAGAAGCTTTGTCCTCGTATCGTCTTCGCGATGGTATCGCACCGTTGAGTGCGCTGTCCCACGTGGCGCGCGATTCAGATGGAATATTGGCGGGAGCGATTCGCTATTGGCCTGTTTTGGTCGGGGCCGCGCCTGCTTTGCTGCTGGGTCCTATCGGCGTACACCCAACGCGTCAGGGCGAGGGGCTGGGTGGCTACTTGATTCGTGAAAGCCTTGCAGTTGCTCCGCCCTTGGGATGGAGCCGGGTCATGCTGGTGGGGGACGAGCCTTACTATAAACGCTTTGGTTTTAGGTATTTGTCAGACGTGCATATGCCGCCACCCACAAACCCCAACCGCGTGTTGGGCATGGCGCTTGAACCCGGTGCTTGGGATGGTGTGATTGGTAAAGTAACTGGGATTAACTGTTAAGCCTGACCCACTCTAGAACCGGGCCGCGCACTGATTGATGCCCCTCGTTGCGGGCATTATCAATCACCAACTTGAGTTTTTTTAGATCAATACGCCGGATCAAATGTTTGACCGGGGCAATAGATGCGGGGCGCATGGAGAGCGTATGGATGCCTAAAGCAGCAAAGCAGGCGGCTTCTAGTGGGCGCCCTGCATCTTCGCCACAAAAGGACAATTGCGTGTTGCTGGTTCGGGCACGCTCCACAATCTGCTCTAAGAAATTCAGGAAGCTGGTGTTTAGCGTGTCATAGCGTTTTCGCACCCGTTCGTTCTCTCGGTCTGCTGCGAAAAAGAATTGCTTGAGATCATTGCCGCCAATGGACAGGAAATCTACTTCCTTAAAAAATTGATTGGGGGCAAAGGCCAAAGACGGTGTTTCTAACATGGCGCCCACACGGATATTTCTGGGCGGCGTATGGCCCAATTTGACTTCGCGGGCTTTGGCGCGTTCCAATTCTGCCTTAGCACCGTGAAACTCGTCATATTGGGCAACAAAAGGAAACATCACTGACAACTCTTGCCCGGCTGTGGCCCGCAGCAAAGCCTGAAGCTGCATACGTAAAATTCCGGGTTTATCCAACCCCACGCGAATGGCGCGCCAGCCCATTGCCGGATTGGGTTCGTCCTGTGGTGCCATATAGGGCAGCACTTTGTCTGAGCCGATATCAAGTGTGCGAAACACCACCTTAAGGCCTTCGGCAGCATCCATGACGCGGGTATATTGCGCCACCAGCTCGCCGCGTTTGGGCATTTTGTTTTGAGATAGAAACTGAAGTTCTGTGCGAAACAACCCCACTCCTTCCGCACCTGAGCTGGCCAGGGATGGCAAGTTGGCCATGAGGCCTGCATTCATCAAGAGTTCCACTACTGTACCACATTTGGCCTGAGCGGGTTTGTCGCGTAATTCCACATAGCGATCCGCCGCTTGGCGCATCATCGCAATCTTATCTTGAACCGCTTTTTGCACGCCCTCATCTGGGCGCAGGTGCACTGTGCCTTGATCACCATCTACCATGATCAGGTCGCCATTGAGTGCTTCCGTGACGATGCCCTTGGCGTGTATTACCAAAGGAATAGCCAAAGCGCGGGCCACAATTGCGGCATGCGAGCCTACGGAACCTTCTTCCAACACGATTCCGCGCAGGTTGCGGCCATAATCAAGCAGTTCACCGGGGCCGATATTGCGCGCCACCAATATTGGATTGTGAGGCACTTCCGCGCCGGTATCGCTGCCCTGTCCTGTGAGCAGGCGTAACAGCCGGTTGGACAAGTCGTCCAGATCATGCAGGCGTTCGCGCAGATAGGCATCTTTGGATTGCCCTATGCGGCTTCGGGCGGTGGATTGCTCTTTCTCGACGGCTGCTTCGGCCGATAGGCCGCGTTGGATGTCTTCTTCCATCCTGCGGCGCCAGCCTTTAGAATGGGCGAATAGGCGGTAAGCTTCTAGCACTTCCAATTGTTCGGCGTCACCGCTGCGCGCATCAGCGAGCATTTGGTCTACTGAGACCCTTAGCCGGTCCAGAGCATCTTCCAGCCTATTCTGTTCAACCTCTGGATCATCGGCTATGGGGTTGGTCACCACAACCCGCGGTTCATGCAAGTAGACCACGCCCTCGGCGACACCCTCTTGGCCACTGCGACCTTGAAAGGTCACAGGCTTTTGGTGGCGCGCCGATAGGGCATCACCGTCACCCACAAAAGCGCCAAGCTCTGTCATTTCGGCCAAAACCATCGCAACTACTTCAAGCGCATAGATTTCATCAGCGGAGAATTCGCGGGCTTCTTTGGATTGCACCACCAAGACCCCTAGCGAGTCGCCCAATCTTTGGATGGGGACGCCTAGAAAGGAGGAGTAAATTTCCTCACCCGTTTCCGGCATGAAGCGAAAACCCTTGGCTGAGGGAGCATCTGCGGTGTTGATGATGCGGTTAAAGCGGGCAACGCGCCCCACAAGCCCCTCGCCAATACGCATGCGAGTTTGGTGAACCGCCGCCGCGTTCAAGCCTTCGGTTGCACAAAGCTCTAATGTTTCGCTGTCGCGGAACAGATAGATTGAGCAAACCTGTGACCGCATCGAACCGGCTGTAAGCTGCACGATTTTATCAAGCCGCGCTTGCCCAGCTGAGTCTTCAGCCATAGCATCACGCAACGCTCCAAGAAGCTTGCGGCTTTCACTCTCTGAAGTTTGGACCATTTAAAACGGTGCCCCTAGGCTGCTTTTTCCAATTCAAAAGCATCATGCAGGGTCTGGACCGCTAGTTCCATATATTTTCGCTCAATTAGGACGGAAATCTTTATTTCAGAGGTTGTAATCACTTTAATGTTGATCCCCTCTTTGTGGAGCGCCTGAAACATCTTTGCGGCAACGCCGGCATGGCTGCGCATACCAATGCCAACCACCGACACTTTGGCTACGTCTTCATCGGCCACTAAATCATGATAGTTGATATTGCCGGCATCCTTGGCATCCTGCATGGCTTTTTCGGCGCGCAACACTTGGTTTGTGGGGCAAGAAAAGGTCATGTCAGTACGGCCATCTTCGCTGATGTTTTGCACGATCATATCAACGTTGACGCCGGCCTCGGACAATGGGCCGAAGATCGCGGCGGCGATACCGGGCCTGTCGGCCACGGAAATGAGGGTCATTTTAGCTTCGTCACGGCTATAAGCCACGCCTGCAACAACATTTGATTCCATGATTTCCTCCTCGGCACATACCAATGTGCCAGCTGTGTCTGATGGGTCTTCGAAAGAGCTTAGCACCCGAAGGCGCACATTAAACCGCATCGCCAATTCGACTGAGCGGGTTTGCAAGACTTTGGCTCCAAGTGAAGCCAATTCCAGCATTTCTTCAAAGGCGATTTTATCGAGTTTTCGCGCTTTGTCTGAGATGCGGGGATCGGTGGTATAGACCCCATCCACATCGGTATAAATGTCACAACGTTCTGCCCCAAAAGCGGCGGCAAAAGCGACCGCAGTGGTGTCGGATCCGCCACGGCCGAGCGTGGTGATACGACCCTCGGTGCTGATTCCCTGAAATCCTGCAACCACAGCCACCCGCATGTCGTCGGCAAATTTGGCATCTAGGTTTGCGCTCGGAATTTCTTGAATGCGTGCATTTGCATGGGAATTTGTGGTTTTGACCGGCACTTGCCAACCTTGCCAGCTGCGCGCCGGAATGTTCATTTCCTGTAAGGTTAATGCCATCAGGCCAGCGGTGACGTTTTCACCAGAGGACACAACCGCATCATATTCGCGTGCATCATACAACGCAGAAGTCTCATTGACCCATTCCACCATCTCATTGGTTTTGCCCGACATTGCCGAGACGATCACGATCACATCATAACCCTTGTCCACTTCCAAACGAACGCGTTCAGCGGCGTTGCGGATACGGTCTAGGTTGGCAACGGATGTGCCTCCAAATTTCATCACCAAACGAGGCATGGTATGTCCAACTTTTTGCAGTTTCGGCGATTTGTTAGGCTGTTGAGCGGCCAAGAGCAAGGGTGCGCGGGGTACAGCGCGTGCAATTAATTTATTTGCCGGGTTGGCATGAAGGGCAAGGGAGCGACGCGAATCCCGTCTTCGATGAGGGCTTTTGCTTCCTCCGGCTTGGCCTCGCCATAGATCGAGCGTGCTGGCTGTTCGCCGTCATGCATCGCGCGCGCTTCGATCGCGAAATTCATCCCCACATATTCAGAATTGGCTTCTATTTCTGTTTTTAGTTTGGCCAGCGCTTTTTCTGCGTCGCTCATGGGGGTGGTTAGGGAGGTTTCGGCTTTGGCCTTGCTAGTGCTTACTTTAGGTGCCATCAGCGATTTCACGATCTGACCATCGCCGCATTCGACACAACTGAGTAATCCTGCAGCCGCCAATTTTTCATAGGCCTCAGAGGATTGAAACCAGCTTTCAAAGCTATGGTTTTTATTACATTTTAACGAAAAGCGGATCATGCCGCATGCTCCTATGTTCATTCACAATGTCTTAGGGTGATTGCCAGGCGTAAATCAAGGGTCTGTACGCTGGGGTGGGCGGCATCTGCGCATCTGTGGACCGAACTCTATGGATCAAAAGATTTAAGCAAGCGTGCCAAATCTGGCTCAAACACCCGCTTTGCAGCGTCCTTACGGCTAAACCATTTGCGCCGCCGCTCGGATTTCTCTGGGTAATCCGTCAGAATCGTTTTCACCTTTATAGCGTATACGGTCACAATACAGGGATAGTTGTCGCCATCCTCAACGGTTTTTTCGTAGCAGTAAACTCCGAAGGGCCGTTCCCTGAGCTTGCCCGATACCCCGGCTTCTTCCACCGCTTCATTGGCCGCACTCTCACCCGGCGTCATATCGTTTTCCGGCCAACCCTTGGGGATGATCCAACGCTTGGTGCGGCGGGAGGTGATCAACAGAATTTGAATTCTTCCGTCAGTGACACGGTAACACAAGGCCCCAAATTGGGACCGTGCATGGCGTTTTTGCTTCGGTTCTATCGAAAGCGGGAGTTGAGTTGGCTTAGAACTGCACATCTTGTGGTGTTGTTTTCATTGTTGTTGAGTGTTTATATCACAGGTGAGATAAAAATACAAAAAAAGCGCTGAATGACTGATGAATTTTACTGATATTTTTCGAAGTGTAACGCGCAATCTTCGTTTTATTGCGGTGAGTTTTATTATGGCCAGTTCTGTGATCAGTACAAGCCTAGCCTCGGCGCAGACATTGGACGTCTTTGCAGCCGCCAGTTTGAAACCTGCGCTCGATGAAATAGCGGCGCATTTTGAAGAGCAAACAGGTCAGGCTCCGCGTCTATCCTATGCCGCATCCAGCATTTTGGCACTACAAATTGAGCAGGGCGCTCCGGTGGATGTCTATGTCTCGGCCAATTCGGGCTGGATGCATTATCTGCAAGAGGGGGGTCTGCTGGCGCGCCCTGCAATTGTGATCGCATCTAATCGCTTGGTGTTTGCCTCTGCCTCATCTGAGTCTTTGCAGCTGGAGCTGCCGGACATTCTCACGCGTTTGGATGGCGGGCGGTTGGCCGTGCCGTTGATTGCCTCGGTTCCGCTCGGACAATATGCAGCGCAGGCGTTGGACAATATGGATTTTTTGACAGTTTTAGCCCCCTTTTTGGCCCAGCAAGACAATGCCCGCAGCAGTTTAATCTCTGTTTTGCGCGGAGAGG
>Ga0075118_10000453_pt1 | contig 38315 bp, 35 predicted proteins | sample AntAceMetag02UKE_FD_69794 | JGI IMG/M metagenome (GOLD analysis project Ga0075118, IMG submission 69794) | Saline lake microbial communities from Ace Lake, Antarctica - Antarctic Ace Lake Metagenome 02UKE | ecosystem: Environmental > Aquatic > Non-marine Saline and Alkaline > Saline | place...
TTGATCTGAGATATGTTTTCCCGACACAGCTACTCCTCCGTTTGCTGTGTCGAACCTTATCAGATCAACCGGCCAAGATAATTGTCGCTAGACCGGCCAAGTTAATTGTCGCTTAATAATTATCGAGAAATTCAATAACATCAAGCTTATTCTTAAGTGAAAAATAAAACTCATAAATAGATTTAAATGTTTCAATCGGGGGTGAAGGATTTTGCTTAGAAACCTCAACTATTTTATTAATGGCTCTTTCATATTCACCAGTCACCAACTCTGGTCGATAAAGAGTGCCAACGGTTAAAAATGAACTGCCATCCTTTATCGACTTGCGAACGGTTTTCCGTATTTCTTTATCACCGATTATTGATCTATATCTCATCTTCTGAAAAATTCCACCCAAAACCAATCTCTCTAAATTTAATGCCAGATTTACAAATATCGAAGTGAACGAGCTAAAGTTAGTCATTAGTACGATTAGGAGAGCAAAAGAGATAGGAAAATTAATTACAAAAACCCATAGCAACATCGACAAAAAATAATAGTCCATCATAATAAAGAATAGGGACGTAAGGATATCCACTACTACAACCATAATTATCGTTTTTGGACTGTTATTCATTACTGATGATTCGATATTCGCTCGACAGAGAAGATCTAAAGTAATTTCTTCTGTTAGATCCAGTTTTTCGGAATCTAAGGTTGCGATCCCCATTATGTTTTGCAATTCACTTGATTTATTTAGTACGGTACCAAGCAGAAACGTTTGTAATATTTTAACTGGAAATATCACATACTCAAAAAATCCCCATAGCTCTTTATATTTTGTTGTCACCATCTTTATACGAATTCCTCTAAATTATTCATGTGTAAATTGATCGGATACTTCACCCATTTTTTGTCCACTCATCTTGCTTATAGGTTTCTGAAGTATTCAAATATCCCTAAATTTGGTCCATAAGGTACATAGATAAGATAAAAGAAACTCGAAAGTGAGAGGAGAATTAAGAATATGTTTGAAAAGGATAGTAGTGAAGGATATGTTTTACGAATGGCTCCAAATAGTACTTTTAGCAAAAAGTAGACAGCGAACGAATGAATCGAATATCTGATTAGGTAGAAGTAATCAACCGGGGTGTCATTAGGGTAACCATATGGATCGATTAGTACCCAAATACACGCAAACGTAAATGTCGTTAGTAAGACCTTAGACACACCCAAGACAAAGTTATTCATAAACTCGGATCTCTGACTTTGCACTTTCTTCGGCTCATTTAGCCATATTCAATGTTCACAGTCAGCTTTTCGTTGGTTTGTCCCCTTTTTTCTCTTTCTAACTCACTGTATTCAATCTTTCGAGTTTTAACACTCAAATCACACGCTGACACTCGTTAGCGATCAAATCTCTTAGAACGCATCTCTGGAGCTTGTTCGGAACAACGAGAGGTGGATGTCAGTTATGTATTGGTTTGTCTCTTCCAATACATAACTCAATAACCCCAAGGAAATCAAAAAGGTATAAAAGTACCTATATATCAGGTATTTAGGTTGATTTCCGTTATGTATCCCTCTACTCTGGAATCATTGTTTTTAATATATAACAGCACATTCGCTGACAGAGAGAGCAAATCGATGAAGCAAGCACCTGTACTTACTGATGCTCAAGTGAAGAAACTGCTCAAAATGACATCAGCGACTCGTCATTCATCGAGAAATCGTCTCGTTATCATTCTTAGCTACTATGTCGGACTCAGAGCGTGCGAGATATCGTCTCTCAAAGTCGGTGATGTCATAGATGGTGAGGGGCAGGTCAAAGACACAGTGCTGTTGACGCAAGAGATGACTAAAGGAAGCAAAGCAAACAGCGTGTATCTGTCAGAGTTCGTGAAGAAGGAGGTTAAGAAGTATCTTGAGAGCAACACAGAGCGACTTGTGACGCTCAGAAGCCCTCTAATCTATTCTCAGCGCACTGGCGGGCATTTCAGCTCGCAGACGCTTCAGATACTGTTTAAAACGCTTTATGCGAACATCGGTATGAATGCGTCTAGTCACTCAGGCAGACGGACATTCATCACTGCGCTGTCAGAGAAAGGCGTATCAGTACGAGTCATACAAGAGCTAGCGAGGCATAGCGACTTGTCGACTACTCAGCGGTATATTGATGTCTCTGTCGATAAGCTAAGGAATGCCGTCAACTTAGTCGCCTAACGAAGCAATCAAAAGACCATAAATGAAAGAAACTCTTCATATATACACACGAGTCTCTACCGACGCTCAAGAGGACGAAGGTACTTCTCTTGGGACTCAAAAAGACGGAGGTATAGAGTATGCGAAGAAAAACAAGTTCAAGCACCAGCTTTGGAACGAGGGAGCGGCTTCAAGTCATGACGAATATACAAACCGGCCGATAATCACTGAGTTAATAGCAGCAGTAGATCGAGGCGAGATAAAACATATCTATGCTTACAACATCGATCGCCTATCTAGAAACAGTCTCTCCTCAGCTATCATTGCTGACAAGCTAGAACAAAACGAAGTAACACTTCACACACCTTCAGGGAAGAAGCTTCTTTCAGACCACACAGACAAGTTTACGATGGATATTCTTCGTGCAGTCGCCGTATATGACAACGCACAGAGAACAGCTAGATTTCGACTCGGGAAGCTAGCTAGGCTTAGACAGGGTAAATGGAAAGGTGGTCAACCTCCATTTGGTTACGATCTCGATGATGGACTTCTGGTTGTTAACGAAGGCGAAGCAAAATGGGTTCGAGAAATCTATGCGTTGTACAGTGAAAGACACACGGCTGATGGTATAACTCAACATTTACTCGCAAACGGAGTTCTCACTAAGCGTGGTAAGGTTATTTGGAGCTCAGGTAGTGTAGAAAGCGTATTGAGAAACACTCATTACAAAGGATACTGGTGTTACACAGACAAAAAATCTGGTGAAACAATAGAGGTAAAATGCCCTCGCATAGTAACTCAAGCCCTTGCCAACAAAGTACTTAAGCAAAGAGAGCTTAGGTCATATAAGAGAGCAAAGTCCGCTAGCATTCCAAATACGAAGAAATATGATTACGTCTTAGACAATCTTATACATTGCGGTTGCTGCGGAGAGAGATGGTCTGGTAATAAAGAAAAAACGAAGGGCAAGTACTTTTGTTTATCGAAAAGAAGAAAATACCGTACGACAGACACTGAATTTGTTGAATGTACTTACAAAAGGTCTCTAAACATTGAAACCGTTGATAGAGTAGTCTGGGACACTGTTCTTGATACTCTTGAAAATTCACACATATACAAAGAACATTTCAAAAAATCTACGCTACCAACAGAAGAAGATAGTAAGAAGCGTGAGGCAAGAATAAAAACGCTACAGAAAGACAAGGGCAGAATTAAAAAAATTATATCTGATATAGACAACGCTATTAGTACTCAAGAGGTATCAAAAGTACTCGCACCTAAGGATGCGTTGAATATAGCTCGAACAATTACTGCGCTTAGAAAGGAGAGAGATCAGCAAGAAGTTGATTTGGAAACTGTATCTCTATCAATCGAAAATGATAAGAAAAGTGATATTTGGGTCGACTGGGTAAGCAGATTTGGTAATTCAATATCAAACCTCAGAGACAGTGATTTATCTGATAAAGATAAGAACGAATTCTTAAAAGGTGTGATGTATAGAATTGTCGTAGAAGAAATCAGTATCCAAGAGCAGAAACTCACGCTCTACTTCAATCAACCCTATTACAATGACTCTCTAGTCTGGAATGATGAAAAGAGGAAAAGTGCAGGATACACGCTGAAGAATGGTAAAAAGACCAAGGGAGTAACTGTAGAGAGAAACTCTCAAAAAAAAACAGCAGACCGTTAGCTAGAGTTACGAAACATAGTCTGTCACAGTGGAATAAAAAGTCTCTAAATAGGAACCTACTGATATCAATAAATACACGGTAATTACGAGAGAAGACAGCTTCGAGCGTATCCACTACGTTGAGCATGTTTTAACAGGGCAGATTTTTGAGCGCTGGGAAACAAATTTTCATGCGCCAGAAGATGCTTTTGTTATCGCTATCGATCCGAACGAATACTCTGTTGATGACCTTCTTGTTAGCGATAGCGAAATACTTTTTAGTGAATGGCGGGAAAAAGACGACGCAGAGGTTTCTGAGCAATTCCGGCTGATCGTCGGAAAATACAGCCTCCCACGCGAAACGCATACCGATGATAAGGGCTGGATTATTCCTGACGATCTTTGGGAATCGTATGAGGAATTCGAAGACAGCGGTTTCTCAAACGATGAATGGCGACAACTCGATAGCGATCTGGTTTTTACACCAATCGCCCTTGAGCCTGTCGACTATTGACACCAGCTTACTAGAATAACGAGCGACGACACTATGACAACCATCGGCACCCCTTTTACCGCGACAGCGACAAAAGTATTGTTGCTCGGCTCGGGCGAACTTGGCAAAGAGGTGGCGATAGAACTGCAGAGGCTAGGTGTAGAGGTCATAGCGTGCGATCGCTACGCGCATGCGCCTGCCATGCAAGTAGCCGATCGTAGTTATACTTTGTCTATGCTCGATGAGGTTGAACTTAGACGAGTGATCGAAATAGAGCGACCAGATTACATCGTGCCGGAGATCGAGGCGATCGCGACACAGACACTTGTCGAACTCGAAACAGAAGGTTTTAACGTCGTGCCCAGTGCGCGGGCCGCGCAGCTCACAATGAACCGCGAGGGCATTCGCCGGTTAGTAGCAGAGGAACTTGCCATTCCCACCTCTGCGTATCGCTTCGCAGCGACCTATGAAGAGTATCAGTCGGCGATTGCAGCTGTGGGAATTCCGTGTGTAATTAAACCGATTATGAGCTCTTCCGGAAAAGGTCAGAGCACGATTAAGAATGACGCCGACATAGAGTCGGCGTGGCATTACGCACAGGAAGGTGGCCGCGCTGGCGCTGGCATCGTTATCGTCGAAGGCTTCGTGGATTTTGACTATGAGATAACACTACTAACAATCCAGCATGTCGACGGTGTTAGTTTTTGTGAACCAATAGGTCATCGACAAGAAGAAGGTGACTACCGTGAGTCGTGGCAGCCACAAAAAATGTCGGCCGTGGCTTTGGCTAAAGCAAAAGAGATTGCGACAAAAGTCACCGGCGCACTAGGTGGTCGTGGACTGTTCGGGGTCGAGCTCTTTATAAAGGGAGACGACGTACTGTTTAGCGAAGTCTCGCCACGTCCTCATGACACTGGGATGGTAACGCTTATCTCGCAGGACCTCTCGGAGTTTGCGCTTCATGCCCGCGCTATTTTGGACCTTAGCATACCGGCTATTCGCTTTTACGGCGCCTCTGCGTCTGCAGTCTTGCTGGTTGAAGGCAAGAGTGCGCAGGCAAGCTTTGGTAATCTGAGGGCGGCAACGGCGGTAGAGGACACGTCGATCCGTCTCTTCGGCAAGCCCGAGGTAACAGGCAAGCGGCGTATGGGCGTCGCGCTAGCAAGGGGAGCGACCACAGACGAAGCGGTTAAAAAAGCTCTCGCCGTGGCCGCTGCTATCGACGTGACGCTTTAGCGACAGTGGCGCCGATTGAGCGAATTCGGCATCGGATAATTGGCCGGCGTTACCTACTGCCGAGGCGAGCAGAAGTAGGTTACTATCGGGCTCTTATCGCGTTGATCTCATGTCGATAACGCGTCATTAGAAAAAATCACCGAGCCTAATAAGCGTAAAGCGCTTAATAAGCCCAAAGATAACCAGTAAAACAAAGTAATGCAGAGCAATACAGAGAGGAAAGCGATGTTCAGTCACATTATGTTAGGCGCCACCGATATCGAAGCGTCGAAGAAATTTTATGATGAAGTGCTAGGCGTTCTCGGCTACGGCCCAGGCGTTTTGAACGAAAGCCCTACAGGTAAAAAGCGCTATTTCTACATGGCACCGACCGGAATTTTTTCGATCTCCGAGCCCATAGATGAGAAGCCTGCAACTGGCGGCAACGGCAGCACAATTGGTTTCTCAGTAACCGACGCAGCACAGGGCGATGCATGGCATGCCGCAGGCGTCGCAAACGGCGGCACTGCCTGCGAAGACGCGCCAGGCATTCGTGAGGGCGACAACGGCAAAATGTACCTCGCGTATCTTCGTGATCCTTCGGGTAACAAAATCTGTGCGCTGCACAGAATTCCAGCTTAGTCTGGCTGCACGCTCATTGGTTTGGAAGCGATCAGCCGCCAAGGCCATGAGCCAGGAAAAGAGCAAGTAGATTAAGAGGCGGTGTCACTTGTCGAGTAATTGACAAGAGACACCGCCTTTCTGTTAAGGATAGACCCGGGGTAGATCCGGAGTAGATCCGAGGATAGACCTGAGGATAGACCCGCGGATAGAATCGAGGACCGAGCAATGGTATTCAATACCCAGCCGAGACTAAGCAATGGAATGCTCACGCTGCGCCCGCTTGCCGAAGCCGACTTCGAGGGACTTTATCTCGCGGCGTCATCGCCTGAGACTTGGGCGGGCCACCCCAAACACGACCGGTGGCAGCGCGGTGTATTCGAGCCTTATTTCGCTTTTTTGCTCGAAACTGGGACGACACTTGTCGCAGTGGACACCTCGACTGGCGGGACCCACGAGGCAGGAATTATTGGTTGTTCGCGCTACTATCCGGCACCCGATATCAGAGAGTCAATGTCGATAGGCTTTACCTTCTTAGACCATCTCTACTGGGGAGGCGCGTGGAATCGAGCGATGAAAGCATTGATGCTTGAGCATGCCTTCGAAACATTCGATGAAGTGTGGTTACATATTGCGCCAACCAACATTCGTTCTCAAAAAGCCGCGCAGAAAATAGGCGCCGAATACGTCTATACTGCAGAGCTTGCCTTGACCGGCGCTGCCACCGAAACGTTGTGCTATCGGATAAGCAAGACCATCTGGCAGCAGCTATTTTTGAACTCCAGCCAGCAGGGTTAAATTACGCGTGAGCTGGGTCAAATTAATAGCTCTTTAATAGCCTTTTAATAGCCCTAATGCATCCCGACGACAATCTCATCACTGCCAATCGGCAATGTCACTTTCGTCCCGTCTACCGAGAGCGTCCAATTGTCGGGTCGCACATCCTTAACGCCACGTAAAAGTCGGTCAGCCATTACAGAATTACGCGGCGAAGGCGTTAGGTGATAAAAAATAAGGTGCTTAACGCCAGCCTCATTCGCAACCTCGGCCGCTTCGACAGGCGTTGTATGGTAAGTCTGAATATCGTCGAATAACTGAGCGCGCTTATTTTCAGAAATGGCCTGCGACGCCGCAATCATAATATCTAACATACCATTGGACTGTGCTTCGTGAAATAACACGTCTACGCCGCGACTGTTGTCCACCATCGCCTGGCTCTTGTTTGTGTCACCGCTGATGACCAGTGAGCGCCCTTTGTAGTCAAAACGGTAGCCATAGGCTGGAACGATAGGCGGGTGGTCGACCAGAAAAGCACTGACTTTCAGATCGCCATCGTCGATTAAGGTAAGAGCTTCGTTATCGATAGGTCGAGGGTCGTAGCCGGCGACATTCAATGGCGCGAGCGAATCGCCGTGGTGGGCGTTGCGAAGGCCGTAGTCGATACCAAAAGCCATCTCGAAACCCGCAGTCACTTGTTCTACGCCCGCTGGACCATAAACCGGTAATTTGGCGACTCGGTCTTGTAGAACCCATGTGGCAAGATGCATATCACCAAGATCCGAGATGTGATCTGAGTGCAGGTGGGTTAATAGCACAGCTTCGATTTTATTGAAGGGTGTGGTCCACTGGCGCAAGCGTGCAACACTGCCATCACCCACGTCGACAACGAATAGCCGTTCGCCTGCCTTTACTAGTACACACGCTTCGGCGCGGCTTGGGTCCGGAATTGGCGAGCGTGAGCCACACACAGAGGCGCTAAGCGCATCTGGCTCTGCTAAGGCATTGGGGTCAGAGGTCGTCGAGGAGAGAATGCGTAGCAACATCCAGTCTTGTACGGATTCAAGCTGAATGGCTGCGTACCCTGCCACGAAGAAAGCAGCGGCGATCGCTATAAGCTTAAGAAAAATCCCTTTAACTCGTTCCATTTAACAGTCCCCGATACGCTCTAATTTTTCACGGCAAGTTTAACAGAGCAACAGTCGCACTCCTATAGACGGGTGTCTATGCTATAAATAGGGTATCTGAGGGAAGGCTAAGTGAGCTCCGGTACTGCTACCGAGACCTCGTTAGAGGCGCTGCGCAGTGAATCGGTTGAAAGGTGCGCATAACGCTGCGTTGTTGTTATTTGTGAATGGCCTAGCAGAGTTTGCACTTCGTAGAGACTCCTGCCTGCATTCACCAAAAACGAGGCGAAACTATGTCTCAGGTCATGCACACGCAAATCGGCTAAACCTGCGTCTTTACGTGCTGTGTGCCACGAATAGTAGAAACTATTGTAGGGCTTGCGTGTGTTGGGATTGGCAAAAACGTAGTCGCAGCATTCGTTATCTTTCAGTGTTTTTACAAGGTTTCTCGCTGTATCAGATAGCGGGACCACGCGTGCCTTACCGGATTTTGTATTCCGGATTCGCCAAATGCCGCGATCGAGATCAAAGTCCTCCCATTTCGCATCGAGCACTTCGCGCTTTCGTGCGCCTGTAAGTATGAGCATTGGAACAATGTGTTTAAGCATTTTGTTGCGCGAATAATTTATGGCGCGCAGAAGGGCTTTGGCATCAAGCGCCGACAAAAAGCGTTCGTTCTGATTATTTTCTTTCAATAAAGGGATTCCCGCCGTCGGGTTGCGTGTGACTCCCTTGACCTCCCATTTCATCGCGAGATTAAACATATAGCGCAGTAGAATGACAACGCGGTTAATCGTTCCCGGTTTAAATTTCTCTGCAAGCTCGTTAATGAGTGCAACGACGTCACGTTTTTCGATGTCGTTCATCCGAATCTTTCCGTAATAGGGAAGGAGATGATTGCGTAAACGAGACTCGTCCATATTCCACGATTTTTTATAGGTTTTCACATAGGGCAAATAGTCTTCGCGCGCAAACGATCCGAGGGTGGGCGAAATGTTTATCGGCGCATGTAAGAAGGGATCCTGCCCTAAGCTTATCTGCGCAAGATAACGTCGGGCGAGGTCTCGCGCCTCGGTAATATTTAGAATTACCGCATTACCAATCTTGCGCTGGCAACTACAGTTCTCGGTATCTTTGTAGCGGAGATAGAATGTTTTTCGACCACTTGGCAGCACTTTAAGCAAAAGGCCGACTAATTTTTTATCGTAGAAGTCAGTACTACTGGCCTCTGACTCAACTTTAACGGTGTCTACAAACGACTGCGTGATGTCTAATTTAGGCATCCTACTCCTTAGATTAACTCGGGTACGGCAAGAGATATCTCATTCGATGCACTACGAAGCGACGTTGTCGATAGGTGCGCATAACGCTGTGTAGTCTTTATCTGAGTATGGCCCAACAAAGTTTGTACTTCGTATAAACTTCTGCCGGCATTCACTAAAAACGACGCAAAGCTGTGTCTAAGGTCGTGAACTCTTACATCGTTGAGGCCTGCTTCTTTACGAGCAGTGTGCCAAGAATAGTACACGCTGCTATAGGGCTTGAGCGTTGCAGGGTTGGCAAACGCGTGAGCGCAGCGCTTTTTTTGTCTCAGCTTTATGAGTAGAGCTGACGCGGCGTCCGACAGAGGAACGATACGTGCTTTGCCCGCTTTAGTAGTCGGAATACGCCAGATGTTACGCTCCATATCAAAGTCTTCCCATTTGGCATCAAGCACCTCCCGCTTGCGGGCGCCGGTAAGGATTAGCATAGAGATGATATGCCGCAACATCGGATTTTTTGAATTTTTAATTGCGATTAATAGCGCTTTGGCTTCTTCGGAAGACAAAAATCGCTCCACGTGATTATCTTCTTTTAACAGGGGTATGCCTGCCGTCGGATTTCTACTTACTCCTTCGACCTCCCACTTAATCGCCAGATTAAACATGTAGCGAAGTAAAATGATAACGCGGTTAATGCTTCCGGGTTTGTAAGACGGTAATTTATCATTTATCAGTTGAACGACATCGCGTTTCTCGATATCACTCATGCGCATTGCGCCGAAATACGGAAGAAGATGATTACGGATACGGGAGATATCCATTTCCCATGATTTCTTGTAAGTTTTCACATACGGAATATAGTCACTGGCGGCGAACTTTTCGAGCGTTGGTGAGGGGTTGCTCTGAATCAGTGAAAAAGGGTCTGCACCCATCGCAATTTCGGCGAGCTTACGGCGCGCTAATGCGCGCGCATCGCTAAGCGTCAGAATCACGGCGTTGCCAAGTTTTTTCTGAGAGCTTACTTTTCGTTTGTCTTTGTAGCGGATGTAATAGGTTTTACGCCCGCTGGGTAAAACTTTCATCAACAGCCCAGGTATTCGTTCATCGTAATAGTCTACGCTGGTAATACCTTCTTCCACTTTCGCTTTGTTCACGAAAGACTGCGTCAGATTGAGCTTAGGCATGACATCTCCGGCAACAGGCTAACCGAGAATATCGAGTCAAATCAAAAGCTGGGTTGCTACGTACTCGTTTCAATTTCGTCTGGCAGAAAAAGGGTAAGCAGTTGCGCGGAGAATTCCTTTTCGTATAACCTTTATCGCCAATGTAAAGCTTAGCCGCCGCGCCAATCTCCTTTGGCTTGTCAGTCATAAGGTACAGGTACTTGGCGAACAGCTATTGATGGTCCTCTTATTCGTATGGTTGTTAATTTCTACATTACTGTCTTACTAACGCTGTCGGCAATGGCGGGGAAATAAGTAGGCAATAATTTCTAATGCCTTGATAGAGACTAGGTGCGTGCGCTCTTTCTATGCCGACAGTAATAGTTGAAACGTGCTGGTGCAGCGCGTTGTTGAGAAGTGTGGGAAAAAATGGCTTCAAAAACTGATACTAAATAATACAGATGTCACTATAAAAGCCGTTCAACTACCGTTAACTTTTGACCTTAAGACGCGGCCTTTTCTGAGGACGCGCTGACTCGTATCGAGTTTTTGGAGATGATCTTTAAGTACGGGCTTACGCTTCACGGCTACGCCGGTTGCGATGACGTCAATAACCACAAGGTGGGCAATGCGTGAGGACACCGGCGCGAACGTCTCATGGTCTTCTTCTCTATTCACATAGATCGGTATGGTGCATTCTTGGCTGAGCGCAGTGTCGCGCGGCGCGAGTCCTATCACAGTAGCGCCTGCCTGCCTGGCAAGACGGACACTCTGTAAAAGCGCGGTGGTTTGTCCTGACTGAGAGATGGCAACGACGACATCGTCTCGGCCGAGCGAGATCGCCGACATGTGCTGAATATGCGGATCGGTATAGGCCGCCGATGACATTTGGAGTCTGAAGAACTTGTGCTGCGCATCGGCGGCAACCGAACCCGACGCGCCAAAGCCGTAAAACTCGACACGGTTGGCGCGAGTTATCGCGTTGATCGTACGCTCGAGCGCGATGGGGTCGAGCTCGTCTCTTACCGTGAGCAGCGTGCCTATTGTTGTGTCGAAGACTTTGTTACGCAGGTCTTCAACCGTATCATTATCGTCGACCGCAAACTGAGAGTAGACGCCACCGCTGCCTAAATGCTGCGCCAGATTTAGCTTGAATGACTGAAAGCCGTCGAAGCCTATTGCGCGGCAGAAACGAATGACCGTGGGTTCGCTTACCTGCGAGCCGTGGGCAAGGTCGGCAACGCGCATCTTAATAACCTCGTGCGCATGGTCGAGCACATAGCCTGCGACTTTAGTCTCAGACTTGCTGAGTGTCGATCTGGCGTCGGTGAGGCGGCGTATGAGGTTGGGTGAGCGCAAGGTAATCTCCTTTGAGGCAACGTTGATGCTACCTAATTAGTCGATGCACTGCATCAGGATTAGGCGGGTGGTAGACTCTCACTTTTTATAAGCCCTTGTTATAAGCCGCTAGCCATCCATGAGCCCCCAGCCTTGAGCCGTTACAGTTATTCATTCGTAAACTCGATAGAAGAGATCGGCGCGGATGCGTGGAATGCCTGCGCCGGCATAAAAAGCCCCTTCACTCGCTACGAGTTTTTGCACGCCTTAGAGGCGACCCGCTGCACGACCGCTGCAACGGGCTGGCAGCCGCATCATGCGGCCGTGAGACTTGCCGAGACAGACACTCTTGTCGCTGTGGTACCGGTTTATCTTAAGACCAACTCCTATGGCGAATACGTGTTCGATTGGTCGTGGGCGAATGCTTATCAGGGCAACGGGTTAAACTATTACCCCAAGCTGCTTACTGCAGTGCCGTTCACGCCGAGCGTTGGGTCGAGAATACTCCTGCGTGACGAGGCTCAGCTTGAGGCGGTTGCTCAAGGTCTTGTGCCCGCGTTGCAGGCAGAGGCGCTGCGCTTGAATGCGTCGTCTTATCACCTGCTGTTTCCTAATACGCTAGAGCGCGCAGCGTTTGAAACAAGCGACATGATCGAGCGTATGGGAAGTCAGTTCCACTGGCATAACCGCGATTACCAAACCTTCGATGACTTTCTGGCGACCATGACCTCACGTAAACGCAAATCAATTCGCAAGGAGAGAGAGGCGACAGCGGCGGCGGGCTTTGAGTTTAGGCGTACCGAAGGGGCGGCCATAACGCCGCAGCAGTGGGCTGATTTTAGCCTGTTTTATCACCGCACCTATCTCGTGCGGGGGCAGCAGGGTTATCTTAGCCAGCGATTTTTCGAACGGATAGGCGCAACAATGCCCGAGCAGTTGCTGCTTATCGAGGCCGTTGGGGCGACAAGCGAGGGCGAAGTGTGTGCGGCGGCGCTATTTTTTAAGAACGACTCTCAGCTTTTCGGCCGCTACTGGGGCAGCACAAGCGACCAGCCTCTGCTGCATTTCGAGACCTGTTACTACCAAGGCCAAGACTATTGTATCGAACACGGCCTGAGCAGCTTCGATTCAGGCGCACAGGGCGAGCACAAGATTCAGCGGGGCTTCGAGCCAAAGTCTACTTACTCGCTCCATTGGTTAGCTCACGAAGGCTTCGCTGCGGCTGTAGCTAATTTTGTCGAGCAAGAGAGGCCGCATATCGAAGCCTATATTGCCGACGCCGCGACTCTCCTTCCTTTCCGTAAAAATTAGCAAACAAAGATAGATTGAGCGTAATGAGAGCTCAGACGACTTAAAAAGCTTAGAAAGCTCAGCTGGCAATACGCGCCGTATCAGCTGCAGTGCTCGCAACCTCCTGCGGCAGGGCAAACCATCGCAGCGCTTCGACACTCGCAGGCAGCGATACACTATAGCGAGTTCCCTTTCTGTCGTTACGCGTTATCTCTTCTCTGGCCTGTGCCAAGAATAAGGGAAGATCGCTGCTCGGCTCAAAAGCCGGCTTTAGCGCTTTCCCGTTGTTGCCAATGGCTGCGTCGGCCGTAAAATCGAAGTCTCCGAGGGCGAGTCCCAGTTGCATCGCCCTGCCTTGGTAGCGCCAGGTAGCCGAGGTCGAATCGAATTCGTAATAAGGCAGTAGGCGCGCGCCATAGTTGGCGATTAACTCAACGGCGCTGAGTAAATAGTCGAAGGTTGCTTCGTCGATAAAATAGTTGAAGTTAAGCCTCACCCACCCCGGACGCAGCACCATATGGCCTTTCTTTATTTCGTTCTCGATGGCGCGGCTGGTGCACATGTCCATGTTTAAGAGGTCGTGACCGTAGGGTCCGGCGCATGAGCAACCGCCTCGCGCCTGAATACCAAACAGATCATTAAGAAGTGCGACAACAAAGCCGTAGTGCAGATCACGCATCCCGTTCGCGGTTTCGCATTTTAGGCGCAGCGAAAATATCGACAGCGAGTCGTTGGCGGTGTTGCCCAGCACTTCGATAGCGGGGTTGTCTTGCCAACGCGCCAACGCGCGCGCGCGAAAGTCTTTCTCGTTAGCTTCGATTTTTGCAATGCCAACGTCTTGTTGCAGCTTAAAGACCAATCCCGCGCGAATAGCCTCGACTATAGCCGGCGTACCGCCCTCTTCGCGCCGTTGGGGGTCTGCAATAAACGTATGGTCCTGCGGGTTCACATACAGCACGGTTCCGCCGCCCGGCATTGCCGGAACAGCGTTGGTCAAGAGGTGACGCTTAACAACGAGTATGCCTGGCGTGCCTGGCCCGCCGACGAGTTTGTGGGGCGAGATGAATACCGCGTCTTTTGCTGCTAACGCGTCTCTAGCAGGATTCATGTCAATCGCGACATAGGGCGCTGCGGCAGCGTAGTCCCATAGGGAGACTGCACCGTGGGCATGCAGAAGCTTAGCAACGCGGTGGGTGTCAGTCTTCACGCCCGTAACATTAGACGCCGCCGAGAAACTGCCTATTTTGAGGCTGCGTGAAGCGAAGCGAGTAAGCTCCGCCTCGAGCCTGTCACAATCGAGCGTGCCGTCTTTTGCGAGCGGAATAACGACGACCTGTGCACGAGACTCACGCCACGGCAGTTCATTGCTGTGGTGTTCATAAGGGCCAATAAACACCACCGGCTGGTCTTCGAGATTGCTGTCGGCGGGTTGCCTAAGACCCATAATGTCGATGAGTTTGTTAATCGCCGCAGTTGCACCTGGGCCACAAAAGATAATCTGGTCGTCGTCGGTGGCGTTAACAGCGCTGCGAATGATGTCGCGAGCCTGCTCTCGGTAGGCGGTGCTCTGCGCGCCGGTGAAAGACGTTTCGGTGTGCGTATTGGCATAATAGGGCAACACGCGTTCGCGAATGGCGTCTTCGATGAAGGTAAGCGAGCGCCCCGACGCGGTGTAGTCGGCATAGATCAGGGGCTTTTCACCAAAGCTTGTCGGAATGTGCGTTCCTTCGCCGATTAACGACCGCCGAATCTTCTCTACTAATTCCACAACGCTGACTCCTGCCGAGTAAATCGAGGAAGCAGTATAGCGAGCGGGCAGGTGAACATTGTGCCTATTAATTCACCAATTGACATAATATCGAGACAAATTTACGTAATTTAAGCTAAAATGGAATGAAATAACTAAATCAGTAACATAGACGAATCGAATATCCTCTTTCGAGTGAAACAGCAGGCGCTGTTTTTCACTGTCCGTCAGCGCGTAAGGGTGTTAGGTAAACTAGGTATTGAGTCATGCAACTAGACCGACAAGACATTGTCCTTTTATCGATTCTTCAAAAAGACTCGTCGCAGTCGGTAGGCGAATTAGCCGACACCGTGGGCATGTCAAAATCTGCGTGCTGGCGCAGGCTGCAGAAACTTGAAAAAGAGGGGGTTATACGTCAGCGGGTGGCGCTGCTCGATGCGAATGCGCTTGATCTGTCGCTCACGGTTTATATTTCGGTGCGCACAAACCAGCATAACGACGAGTGGGCCGCTACTTTCCAGCGCGCTACCGAACTGATTCCGGGCGTGCTCGAGGTTTACCGCATGAGTGGTGACCTCGACTATCTCATCAAGGCAGTGGTCGCCGACATGCCCGACTACGACCGCCTCTACAAGCAGCTTATTAAAGCCGATATCTACGACGTGAGCTCGAGTTTCGTGATGGAAACGCTCAGACACACGACCTGCCTTCCCCTCTGAGCGCTATCCGGCGAGCAGGGGCGCGACTAGAAAGGCGCAACTAGAAAGGCGCGCTGAGAAAGCCTTTCTGCCCGGCCTCTCTGTCCCGCCTCTCTGTCCCGCCTCTCTGTCCCGCCTCTATGTTGGCACCTCTGCTAGCACCTCTGTTGGCGCCTCAGTCAGCGTATCAGTCAGCACTAGGTTCGGTATTGATCACTTTCCAGTCTGCCGCGCCGAAGAACATTTCGTCCATGCTCTGCAGTCCCCAGGGAACTGAGCGCGAAGGGTCGGGATTCATCTTGTTTTGCGTCGAATTATCGAACGCGCCAACGGCCGTTATTTGCGTGCCCGCGGGCATAAACTTAGGCTCTGCAAACGTATAGGCGAGCTGCCAATTGTAATTGTAGTTAGCAATATTGATGAGTTCTTCCTCAGAGCCGTCGGGGTAGGTCGCATAGAATCGCATGCGCTTGCCGCGGAAATGCATATGAGGCGTGAGTGAAAAAAGGCGCGCATCGTCATCGATTGTGATGGTTTGCTGCATTTCATAGTCGGGATCGAACGGCGGGATATTGACCCAAGTCGGCGTGAAATGGCACGCGCACTCACCGCTCATTCTCTCCTCGGGCACGAAACCTTTAGGATAAAACCACACGCCTATTCGGCTCTCGTCGACACTGGCTTTGCCGGTCGTCGTAAAATGCATCTGCATCGCTATTTTCGACCCAGCTTGCAGTAAACCACCGGTATTGGGCGGCTCTTCATGAGGCGACTGCCCGGGAATGTAGGGCGCAATGCCAGGGCGATCGGGGTCACCGCCTAAAAGCGAGCCGCCGGTAGTTGCTCCGGGCGGGATGATGCTGTGCAGGGTGTGATGGAGCACCGTACGGTCGCCCGGAATGTACTGACTTGCGCGCACCCAGCGGTCTTCGTCAATATCGATATTAACCGTGGTGCCGTAATAGTCTAATATGCCCGTTGCTGGGACCTCTTGCGGCGGAACTTCAATAATGTAGTCGGGTTCACCGAATGCCCACTCGGAGGTTGGCCAAGTGAGTTGAGCGAGAGGATCGGCGGTTACACCTTCTCCAACACTGTCCCCATCGAAAGGCGAGCCCGCTTCTATCCAATGCACCAATTTCTGTGTGTCACTGTCCGCAAACACCATGTCGTTTATAAACTCACCAATATGCGAGTCGATCTGACCCGGTGGCATGCGCTTGGTGAGCAGCACCTCGCGAATCATAGGCGACCAGCCCAAGACCATCGTGTGGCTATCCATCGCAAACGGCGCGATACCGCCTTCGCGGTGGCAGGTTGCGCAGTTTTCGGCAATGATCGGTGCGATATCGTTGGTATAAGACGGCGTCACGGCAGAATGTGCTTCACGCGCGCGGTAGCTCAGTGAATGACTTAACTGCGTGCTCCTCTCGTGCTTTGTAGCCGCGACCGCGGCGACTGCCGACGAGGTATCGGTACCGCTGTCGAGAGTGGCCAGCAGTTCACTCACCAGCGGCAGGGCCTGCTCACCGAAACCTCGTGCGACGACCGAAAACCGCTTCGGATCGAAGACCACCACCTCACCGCTCATGGTAAGCCCTAACGCTTCACCAACAAGCTGCGCATCGTCCATTAAAACAGGCACCGATATTCCCGCCTGCGACATAGCCGACGCAATGTCACCGCGGTTGCGCTTACCCTGCGAATCAATAAGGAAAAACTCGAATGCGTCACCTGCGCTGTCGCTAAGCTCCCTAAATGGCTCAAGCATTCTCGACAACTGCTTGTCGTCGTTCGTATAACTCAGCAGCACCAACGCTTTATGATCGTCATACCAGCTCATCTGATGGAAATAACCTTCGGCATCGAGAAGCGAAAAATCGCCAATGCGCTGTGCAGTCTCAGCGGCCATTGTGGCTGTGCTACCTAGCAGTAAAAGGGCGAAAGCGGCTGCTTTGCCTGATGCGTTGAATATATTCATAGCTGTTTTTATCCGACCGGTGGTTGTTTAGAGTTTATAGTTACGGCATTTTTATCAAAGCCTGCCTAAAAATGCTAGATCGCGCTTCATGATCTATGCTTAGCGCTTTACTAGGCGAGGCCGCGCACGAGGCGAAAGAGCGAAATGAATACTATTTGTGGCATAGCCGGTCGATATGAAAATAATAAAAAGGGATTCAATCATGAATGACATCAATGAAACGTCTCCTAGCGCAACTCTGCGGGGCACCACGCCGAACCTCTTCAAATACTTAAAGGCAGAATAATAGCGGTAATCGCTTTTTTGGTTTACTCGGCTTCCTCAGCGCTGTCACCAGCAGTAGGCGTGATTACTTCGCTTGTATTAATCGCCTTCATTCTTCTTTTTATTTTGACGTCGTACAAAAATATACGGTTTAGTTTTCGCGGGAGTGTTAAAGAGGCCTACACGGCAATTTTATTTTGGCCGCTTCTGGGTATACTCACTTTGGGTATTCTGTTCCCTTTGGCACGGGTCAAATTGAAGCGCTTTGTTGTCGACAACACTCGCTACGGTACCGAGAATTTCGACTTTGCTGGGACCTATTCAGACTATGGGAAACTTCTTCTTCTCTTCGCAAAAGTCCGTTTAACCAACTATCTTGCCGAGCTTGCCGAGCTTGCCGAGCATTTAGTGCTCAGGATAGTACTCAGGATGAACGGAAGCCTTGATGACTTCACCGCAGTCGAAGGCGAGAAAGTTTCCGCTCTCGGGCAAGAGATGGGCTCCGCATTCGATTTCGATTTGGGGATTGGGATCTAACCATGACGTTCGAAGAAACGACAACAGCCGAGGGCTCATTTTACACGGGGGACAGCTCTCAGGTTCATCTGGCTGTCCTTCATTACGACTCCTCTACCGGCAAGGTGTCACTTCTCAGCCGAGGCAAAGAACAGTGTGGTGAGGGCTCGCAAGAAAAAACATTCTATTCTCGGCCTTGCTCACCGACGTAGGCACATTAACGCTGCTCGACTCACTGTATCTCGCCGAGAGCAAACTTTCGAGTGAAGAACAAGAACGCGTTATTGCGTTGCCCACATTCTATCTCGCTATGAGCTATACACGAGGGTTTGAAATCGAGGCCGACAGATTTGCCTTACAAAGGCTTAAAGACCGCGGACTTAGCGTCGACAATTTCATCTCAATTATGCACAAGCTCGAAGGCTATCGAACCCAAGCGAGATTTAACTCTGAAGAATTGGACGATTTGACTAGTCTCCAAGAACGTCAAGAAGAAAAACTGCTGAGGTATTTTGCCTCTCATCCGCTTACCGCAGACAGGATTGCGCTCGCTGTGGAATATGCAGAATAGGTCAGCGCCTGGATTATTCGGCCGCTCGCTTCTGCCAGACAAGTAATCTGTTATTGGCAGGCATGTCGATATCCTGCGCCAATTCAAAATTGGCAATATCTGCGATCGAGCACACTGTCTCAAATTCACGAATACCGCTCACCGGATTGCGCTCTTTGAGCCAGCCATCAAATTCTTGATTGCTTGGCGAGGTGAATTTGCCTTGGTAATTGAAGGGGCCATAGACAAGTAACAAGGCGCCTTCGGCGAGCATCTTGCCAGCGCCTAAGAAAAAATTGGTGACCGAACCGGCGCTCATAATATGCAAACTGTTGGCACTAAAGAGCGCATCGAAAGGGCCTGCATTGATAGCGGCGTTTTTGCCAAGCCTGTCGTAAATTGCCTTTTCAAAAGCGCCTCTCTCTAGCAAAGATGTCTGCGACGCATTCGTTGATTGTGTCAGCGCAGGCGGAACGAATGCCGTTGGCCAAGTGCCGAGCAGCCAGCTTTGCTGGTCAACATCCAGCGCTAGTGCTGGGGGCAGATTGTCAGCTCCGGCTAGCGCAAGACGAGTGTTTAGTGAGGCGACATTGTCGGGTATATCGCTAGACTGCCATCGAATGTGAGGCAATGCCGAGGCGAAATACTCTGCGTGCTGACCGGTACCACCGGCCACCTCGAGCATGTGTCGTTTACCGGCCAGCAGCTTTTCGAGCTGGGCGAGTATCGGCTGCTTATTGTTTTCGCAGCTCTGGCTGAAGGGTAGGTCACTTGGTTGAGTCATTGGCTAGTTTACTGTTTGCGTAAAAACACGGGCATGTTTGGCGTTGATTCTTCGGCGCTGTAGCGATAGCCATTTACGTCGAAGGCGAGAAGTTCTTCGGGGGTTTTTAAGCGATTTTTAATGATGTAGGCAGCCATTTCGCCACGGGCTTTTTTCGCGAAGAAGCTTACAATCTTGTATTTGCCCGACGAAAAATCTTTGAATACCGGCGTTACCACTTCTGCATCGAGCACCTTAGGCTTTAACGAATTGAAATACTCGTTTGAGGCGAGATTAACAACCACTTTGCTTTTGTCTTTGTGCGCTATGAGCTCGTCGTTAAGAAACTGGGTAAGACGCTCGCCCCAGAACTCGTAAAGTGTAGTAGTTTTTCCGCTGGCAAATTTGCGGCCCATTTCGAGTCGATAGGGCTGCATGAGGTCGAGCGGTTTCAGTACGCCATACAGACCCGACAAAATGCGCAGGTGCTTTTGCGCAAAAGTGATATCAGCAGCTGAGAAGCTGGCAGCGTCGAGCCCGATATACACGTCGCCGGTGAAGGCAAAGAGTGCCTGTTTGGCATTCTCTAGGTTGAAGGGGGTATGCCAATTAGCGAAGCGCTCGTGGTTTAATTCGCCGAGCTTTACGCTAACACTCATAAGCGATGAAATGTCATCGGGGCTAAGCTTGCGCAGGTCTTTTACCAGCGTCTGAGATTCTTTGAGAAAGCTTGGTGTGGTGAACTTCTTTGTCTTAGCAGGGGTGTCGAAGTCTAATGACTTCGCAGGAGAGACAACAATCAGCATAATAACTTCTCACTAAATTCTCTTAAAATTTTGACCGCATTCGATTTATAAACCTAAACCGAATAGTTGGTGCATGCAAATCGACTTACTTCTGACCTCTTACCTCTTACCTCTCATCGAGGTCGATCCACCATTCCATTGGCGTTGTGCCATCTTCGGGGTCGTAGACATTGCCGTAATTCCAAATGGCGCCTTCGAATTGCGCGCAGGCATCGTTGAGCGCGTCTTCAATAGGCTTAAATCCTATCGTCACGTGAATCGTGTAGACCAAGGCGCGTGGATTGCTATGGTCTAGCGCGCCGCCCAATTTCTCTATCTTTGGCGTGAGCTGTTGCTCTAGAGGCTCGACGTTTTCTCGACTTAACACTCTAATGCTGAGATTGCCGCTTCGCTCCAAAAGCTCGTACTCGGCGCCCGCTGCGTTCACCACCTTGAGCTTGTCGCCTGCCGCTAAATTGCGAGTGAGCAGAGGCGAGCGCAATAGTCGCACCTCGTCGTTGTCGGCGCTTAGAAGCTCGACTTCGAGAGACTCGAAAACAGGTTGATCGTCGGCGTTAAAGCCGGCCACAAAAGGCAGTTCTACTTTATGTATGCTTTCGGACATGCGTGCTGTCTCGCGCGTGTTAGATCGTCAGTCATAATCCGTTAGTGTATGCTTTTGACGAGAAATTGATTCGAGCCCCTATGATAGAGCGACTCTCACGAATTGCCAGCCATTTGCACGGATTCCGCCTGCCGTTGCTGCTTGCGGCGCTCTGCGCACTCGGTGTCTTGCTCTGGCGTGCCCCGCAGGTCGACGTTATTGAGCAGGACGGGATGGCGATCGCAAGCCTTCTGGTTTTTTGTTGGTCGCTCCTACTGTATGCCGTTGCCGTGCTATTTCGGCAACTCCCTAACAAGGCTGCTCTGGCCGATGGCTTACTGAGCTGGCTTGGTTCGCGCGTTAAGCGAGGTGTCTTTTGGCTGCTTGGCGTTGCATTCTGTGTGCTTGGCCTTGCGGTGGCGTTGCTCAGTTATCAGCTACTACGCGTGATGACTCTTTAGCGGGTCGCGCATTCCCAATCCCCTCTAGCACGCGCTTGTGAGATAATAGCGAGATGCCTGAGAAACAGCCCCCTACTTCGCGCCTAGTCGCGGTTATCGACAATGCCTCCGAGACGCTTGGCCGCGCGGCTGCGTGGCTGAGTTTTGTGTTGGTGCTTGTCGTTGGCGTTATTGTGGTGCTGCGTTACGGGTTTCAGCTCGGCTCGATTGCGCTGCAGGAATCGGTTATGTACATCAACGGTGCGCTTTTCGTGTTGGGCGCAGGCTATACGTTAAAGGCGCAGGGGCATGTGCGCGTCGATGTGTTCTACTCACGCTTCAGCCTGCGCGGCCGCGCGGTTGTCGATAGCCTCGGCGCGTCGCTCTTCTTGCTTCCGGCGTCTTTCTTCATCGCCTGGATTAGCTGGGACTATGTTAGCGTCGCTTGGCGTATTCGCGAAGGCTCACCCGAAGCGAGCGGGCTGCCGTTTGTTTATTTGCTTAAAACCCTGATCATCGTGCTGCCCGTGCTGCTGGCAGTGCAGGGTGTGTCGGAGCTGACTAAATCGCTGCGCGTTGTGTTTGGGTCTAGCTCTTCTTCTCGACGGCCCGCACGACCTGGTCGGCCTAGCCGAGCTGAGAACGAAGCTGAGAACGATCCTGAGAATGATGCCGTAAATGAAGCGGAGAGCCGCGCGTGATCGAACTCATTCCTCTGCTGTTCTTTGCTGCGATCTGCGGTGCACTCATGCTCGGCTATCCCGTTGCGCTTACCCTCACCGGTGTCTCTTTGGGCTTTGCCGGCTTGGGCATGGCGTTAGGTGTCTTCGATGGGATCTACCTAAATCTTATTCCAAGCCGTCTCTACGGCATTCTCACTAACCAAAACCTGCTCGCTGTGCCGCTGTTTGTTTTTATGGGCACGATGCTTGAGAAAAGCCGGGTGGCAGACGACCTCCTGCAGAACATGGCGGTCGTGTTTGCTCGCGTACCCGGCGGCCTCGGCCTGTCGGTGGTGCTGGTGGGTATGCTGCTCGCCGCGAGCACTGGTATCGTGGGAGCCACCGTTGTCACGATGGGTATTTTGTCGCTACCGACGATGCTCAAGGCAGGTTACAAGCCTAGCCTTGCCGCTGGCACGCTCTGCGCGACCGGCACTTTGGGTCAGATAATCCCGCCGTCGATTTGCCTCGTGCTGCTCGGCGAGGTTATCTCTAATGCGTATCAGCAATCGCAGCTAAACAGCGGTGTGTTCGCCCCTGATTTCGTGTCGATCGGCGATCTGTTTGCCGGAGCAATAATCCCCGGGATCATTCTCGTGATGAGTTATGGCGCCTATGTCTTACTCACCGCCATAGTGCGTCCGCAGGACGCGCCGCCGCTTCAAGAGCAGGACATTGCTGCGCTTCGTAGTGAGAACACGAGCCTTGCGCTCGCGCTGGCTAAAGGTCTGCTGCCGCCAGTTTTTTTGATGGTCGCGGTGCTCGGCTCCATTCTTATGGGCATCGCCACGCCAACCGAAGCCGCAAGCGTTGGTGCCTTGGGCGCGCTGCTGCTTGCATTAATAAAGCGCGCGCTCAGCGTGAGTGTTCTACACGTGGTCAGCCTCGAGACTCTGCGCGTGACCTCGATGGTTTATCTTATTTTAGTTGGCGCTGCGATATTTTCGTCGGTTTTCCGGGGCTTTGGTGGAGATGTGTTAATCGAGGAGGTTTTGCTTAACCTGCCGGGCGGCGTGTTCTCGGCAATGCTCGTGGTTATGCTGCTCATATTTCTGCTCGGATTTATTCTCGATTTTATCGAAATCACTTTTATGGTCGTGCCATTGGTTGGGCCGATACTTTTAAGCATGGGGCTCGATCCGATCTGGCTTGGCATCATGATTGCCGTCAATCTTCAGACCTCATTCCTCACGCCGCCCTTTGGTTTTTCGTTGTTCTATCTGCGCAGCGTGGCGCCGCCTGAGATTCGTACTCAAGATATTTACCGAGGCGTGATTCCGTTCGTGTTCATGCAATTGGCGCTGCTGTTATTGCTCGCGCTGCAGCCCGAAATCGTGACGTGGCTGCCGGGACTGCTCAAAGGTTAAGCAAAGGTTGAGCGAAGGTTGAGCGAAGGTTGAGCGAAGTAAGGCCACGCCTAATGCGCGTTGACCGGTTTTTCATCGCGAGCTTATTTAGGCTCGCAAAGCAAAGTGCTAACGCTATCTAGCAGGACACAACTAATGACCGACAATACAGTAAACGGCGCAACAAGGCCGCAGGGTACATTAGCCCTACAGACTTTCTCGATGCCAAAAGACACAAACGCCAACGGGGACATTTTTGGTGGCTGGCTGGTGTCGCAAATGGACATAGCGGCGGGCATTAGCAGCAAGCGCGAATGTCAGGGGCGCTCGGTTACGGTCGCGATTAAAGAAGTTAACTTTATAAAGCCGGTGGGGGTTGGCGACGTAGTAAGCTGTTACACACACGTAGTACGCCGCGGACGGACGTCGCTCGATATCGCGGTCGAGGTATGGACGACGCCGTTCGATCTCGCGCAGGGCGAGGGTAAGGTCGGCGACGGCCTGTTTGTGTTTGTTGCTATTGATGCCGACGGCAAGCCGCGAGCGCTGCCGCCTCAGGTCTAATCTCGATTACGCCTAGCATCAATATAGGCTTCTTCCGAGATGGCATGATAGTTTTCGACGCCGCGCTGAAACGACGAATAAGACTCGTAAATCCTGCGTGTCGTGTCGTCGGTATCGGCGAGCTCGGCGACGACGTCGGCAGACAGGCGCCGGAATTCGGCGAGTACGTCTTTGGGCAGTTCGCGTAGCTGCACGCCATGCTCATTAATCAATGTCTGCAGTGCCTTGTTATTTAGCGCCGTGTATTCGTCGTAAAGCTTTTGATTCATCACCTCGGCAGCATTGAGCACGATAGCGCGCAGATCGCTGGGCAGGGCGTCGAGTTTTTCCTTATTGAAAACCAGTTCGATCGTCGAGCCAGGCTCGTGCCAGCCCGGGTAATAGTAATAGCTCGCTACCGTGTGATAGCCCGCAGACAGGTCGTTATACGGGCCAACAAATTCGGTCGCATCGAGTGCGCCAGTTTGCATAGCCGTAAACACATCGCTCACCTGCATGGTTACCGGCAAGCCGCCGGCGCGGCTAAACACTTCGCCGCCGAGGCCAGGGATACGCATTTTCAGTCCCTTGATATCCTCCAGCGAATTGATCTCTTTGTTAAACCAGCCAAACATCTGCGTGCCCGAATTACCGCCGCGCGTCGGGTATAAATTGAACGGCTCGTAAATTTCGCGCCACAATTCTTTGCCGCCACCATAGTCGAGCCATGCGTTCATCTCGACGCCGGTTAGCCCAAATGGAATGGTCGAGAAGAAGGGCGTGCCCGCTATCTTGCCTTGCCAATAATAAGCACCGGAGTGGCCTATTTCGGCAACGCCCGACGACACGGCGTCGAACACCTCTAAACCGCCGACCAATTCGTTAGCACCAAACACGCGAATTTTCATGCGGCCGCCGCTCATCTCGTCGACTATTTTGGCGAAGAATTCGGGCGTCGTACCGAGCGCTGGCAGATTTTTCGGCCACGAGGTGATCAGTTTCCATTGGTAGGTTTGCTGTGGGGTGGCTTCTATAGCTGCCGTGGAGCCTGTTTCGGCTGGCGCCTTGCCGCAGCTTGCCAGTACGAGGCAAAGCATAAAAGCCGCCATCGGGCGAAAAATAGAAGTACTGGAGAACTGCGAGAAAGAGAGACCTGAGCGCATTAAAACGAATCCGTTATGAGTCTAAACGAGCGCTCAAGGTACACTATTTCGCAGAATCGTAAAGCCACAATTGCGGGTGTTAGACCCCCCGCCTGCTGTTAACAGCGCGCTAGGCAAGCACCTCGAGTTTCGCGTAAGAGAGGACTAACCATTTGCTGCCCGCCGAATCGAAGTTCACCTGTACGCGCGCGCTCGTGCCTTGGCCTTCGTAGTTAAGCACGACACCCTCGCCGAACTTGCCGTGGATGACGCGCTGGCCCAGCGATAGGTTGGTCTGCGGAACTTCGACGCTACCGTCGAGATTGCCGCTCGGATTGCTGCGTCCAAGCCTTGCGCCGCCGACCGAAGGCCTGCTTATAGTCGATTTGAGGCGGACCTCTTCGATAAGCGATTTAGGAATCTCGCGGACAAAGCGCGAGGGACGGCAGAGGTTAATCTCGCCGTGGAGCCTGCGCGATTCGGCGTGGCTCAGATAGAGTTTGTGTTTGGCGCGGGTGATACCGACATAGGCGAGCCTGCGCTCCTCTTCGAGCCCCGACAGGTCGTCCATCGACATCTTGTGTGGAAACAAGCCCTCTTCCATACCGACCAGAAAGACCAGATCGAATTCCAGCCCCTTGGCGGTGTGCAGTGTCATAAGCTGGACCGCGTCTTCATCCGCTGCGGCCTGACCCTCGCCGGCGTCGAGTGCGGCTTGGTCTAAAAAGGCGGCTAGAAACTGAGTAGAGGTGCTGTCGAAGTCTTCGTCTGCGTCGGTGACGTCGAAGTTGCCCGCGGCGTTCACTAATTCTTCGAGGTTTTCGACCCGCGCGCGTGCCTTCTCGCCACCCTCTTTTTCGTGGTGTGGAATGAGGCCAGTGGTTTTGATAATCAAATCGGCCTTGGCATGCAGTTCGAGGTCGCGGCATGATTCGTCGAGGCCATCGATAAGCTCGAGAAAAGCAAGCACAGAGTTTGCCGCACGCGCCGTAAGTAAAGACTCATTAACCGACGCGACCGACGCTTCCCAGAGCGAGCAGTTTCGGTCACGCGCTACCTGACGGACGAGTTCGAGCGTACGTCCGCCGATACCGCGTGTGGGCACATTGATAATACGCTCGACTGCTGTGTCGTCGAAGCGATTGGTTACTAACCTTAAGTAGGCGAGCGCATTCTTGATCTCGAGCCGCTCGTAAAAGCGCTGACCGCCATAAATTCGGTAGGGCATGCCGACGCGCAGAAGCGCCTCTTCGAGTTCGCGCGACTGTGCATTAGAGCGATACAACACTGCCGAATCGATGCGGCGATTGCCGCCATTGAACCAATCTTGCAGACGATCGACGACGAAGCGCGACTCGTCCTGCTCGTTAAACGCCTCGTACAGGCTTATCGGCTCGCCCGCCACGCCCTCTGTCCAGAGCTGTTTGCCGAGACGGCCAGCGTTATTGGTGATGAGGCTGTTGGCTGCGTCGAGAATGTTTTTAGTCGAGCGGTAGTTTTGCTCGAGTTTGACCAACTGCGCACCCGGGAAATCGCTGCTGAATTGCTGAATATTCTCGATCTTGGCGCCGCGCCAGCCATAGATGGATTGATCGTCGTCGCCTACTACCATCAGGTGGCTGCCGCGGCCCGCAAGCACGCGCAGCCACGCGTATTGGATGGAGTTGGTATCTTGAAACTCGTCGACCAGAATGTGCTGGAAGCGGCGCTGATAGTGATCGAGAATCTGCGGATTCTTAAGCCAGAGCTCGTGGGAGCGCAGCAGAATTTCGCCAAAGTCGATCATGCCGCCACGGTCACAGGCGATTTCGTAGGCGCGATAGATGCGTAGCATTGTCTTGGTGTAATCGTCGCCAAAGTCGTCGATATTGCTCGCACGCAGGCCTTCGTCTTTTTGGCCATTGATATACCACTGGCACTGCTTGGCGGGCCAGCGTTCGTCGTCGATTTGAAGCTCGCGGTTTATTCGCTTGATTAGCCGCAGCTGATCGTCGCTGTCGAGAATCTGAAAGTCCTGAATTAGACCCGCTTCCTGCCAATGCGTGCGTAGCAAGCGGTGGGCAAGGCCATGAAACGTGCCCACCCACATGCCGCCAAACGACTGCCCCATTAGAGATTCGATGCGGTGCCGCATCTCGCGCGCAGCCTTATTGGTAAAGGTCACAGCGAGTACTGAGAACGGCGACACCTGCTCTGCTTCTAACAGCCAGGCGATGCGATGCACGAGCACGCGCGTCTTGCCACTGCCGGCGCCGGCGAGCACGAGGAGGTGTTGGCTAGGGTTGGCAACGGCGTGGCGTTGTTCGTCGTTAAGCGAGTCGAGTATATGCGAGACATCCATCGGCGCATTTTACGCGCGGTTGAAGAAGCATTACTAGCGCGGCGCGATTTTGGGGCTAAATTAACGTCGCTTAACTAAGAATAATGACAACGACTTGCTAATGAGGAAGCGATCCTGTTTAGGGATATCGAGCGTAGTTTGCTAGAATCAAACAACTACCTGCGGCGCCAACTGCGCCTGCTACATTGCAACACCGATTTAGGAGAAGACTATGTCTGTTCGTTCGGACAACGCGCAATTCGATTGGAAAGATCCGTTCCTCATGGAATCACAGCTTAGCGAAGAGGAGCGCCTTGTGCGCGATACGGCGCGCCAATATGCGCAGGAAAAACTGCTGCCGCGTGTTCGCGATGCCTACCGCAACGAGCAAACTGATCCGGAGATTTTCCGCGAAATGGGCGCACTTGGTCTACTCGGCTCAACTATCGAGGGCTATGGCTGCGCGGGCGTTAACTACGTGTGCTACGGGCTCGCCGCAAAAGAAATCGAAGCTGTCGACTCAGGTTATCGCTCGATGATGAGTGTGCAGTCGAGCCTCGTGATGCACCCAATCAACGAGTTTGGCAGCGAAGAGCAGAAGCAGAAATACTTGCCGAAACTCGCGACAGGCGAATTCATCGGCTGCTTTGGTCTCACCGAACCTGACCATGGCTCCGACCCCGGCAGCATGGTTACGCGCGCGCGCACCGTAGACGGCGGGTTTAGCCTGAGCGGCGCCAAGAACTGGATCAGCAACTCGCCCTTCGCCGACGTCTTTATCGTGTGGGCGAAAGGCGACGATGGCGTCATCGGTGGCTTCATCCTCGAAAAAGGCATGAAGGGGCTAAGCGCGCCAAAGATCGAAGGCAAGCTTGCGCTGCGTGCGTCGGTTACCGGCGAGATCGTGATGGACGAGGTCTTCGTGCCGGCAGAAAACAAGTTGCCGAAGGCGCGCGGTCTAAACGGACCCTTCAGCTGCCTTAACTCTGCGCGTTTGGGTATTGCGTGGGGCGCACTGGGTGCGGGTGAAACGTGCTGGCACGCCGCACTGCAATACACACTCGATCGCAAGCAATTTGGTCGCCCACTCGCGGCAAACCAGCTGATCCAAAAGAAACTCGCCATCATGCAAACAGAACTGTCGCTCGCGCTTCAGGGTTGTTTACAAGCCTGTCGTCTTAAAGACGAAGGCAAACTGGCAGTGCCACTGATCTCGTTGCTCAAGCGTAACTCCTGCGAAAAAGCATTGGCAGCAGCCCGCGAAGCACGCGACATGCTAGGCGGCAACGGCATCTCCGATGACTATCCAGTTATGCGTCACATGCAGAACCTCGAAGTGGTTAATACCTACGAAGGAACGTCGGACATCCACGCGCTGATCCTAGGCCGCGCGCAGACAGGCATCCAGTCGTTCACTGGCGCGTAAGAAAAAGTTGGGGAAAGGGAAAGGGAAAAGGGGTCAGACCCCTTTTCCCTTTCCTCCCTTCCCGCTCCCCTCTATACCCCCAGCACCACGCCCGCAAAAATCGCCAAGCCTACCCAGTTATTATGCAAAAACGCCTTAAAGCAGGGCTCCGGCAGCCGGTCTCGTATCAAAAACTGATGGTAGACAAACAGCAGCGCTGCCACGCCGACACCGAGATAATAGCCAGCCCCTAACTCGAACTGTCCACCTGCAAGCCACCATGCAAGTAGCACCAGTCCTTGCAGCGCACCGATCATCGCGCGATCGGCATCGCCAAACAGAATCGCTGTCGACTTTACGCCAATCTTTAAATCGTATTCCCGATCGACCATCGCGTATTGCGTGTCGTAGGCAACTGTCCACAGGCAGTTGGCGATAAACAGAAGATAAGCCGCGGGCGCTATCTGCGTTCCTACCGCGGTGAACGCCATCAGTATTCCCCAAGAATAGGCGATGCCGAGAACGAGCTGAGGCAGATGTGTGATGCGCTTCATAAACGGATAGAGCGCAACTAGGGCAACCGCGCCAAATGACAGCAAGATCGTCTCACGATTCGTGAAGAGCACAAGAATAAAACCGATCAATGAAAGCGCGACGAAGGCGGCGATCGCATCGCGCCGCGTAAGCTCACCCGTTGCGAGCGGGCGGTTTTCTGTGCGCGCCACGTTGCCGTCGATCTTCGCATCGGCAAAATCGTTTATACAGCAACCGGCCGAACGCATTACCGCGGTGCCGAGCGAAAAGATTACAAGGAGATCGAGCCGCGGGAAACCGCCGCTTGCTATCCACAGCGCGCCGAGGGTCGGCCATAACAGAAGCAAAATGCCAATCGGACGATCGGCGCGCATGAGCTTTAACAGCGCCGGGAGTTTGCTCTGAAAGCTGCGACGCTGGGAGACTAATCGCCCCTCAGTTTGCTTATCGTGCTGCGATTTTTGCTGCATTTTTACGGCCACATCGAATATCGAAGCGCGATTATAAGCCCCAAGGCGTCACATGCAACGACGCACTTAAGACACAAGCCTACACATTCGCATAATGAATATTCTCACCGAGCCAGCGCCTAACTAGCGAATCGACCACCTCCGGATGATGGCCGAGCACATGGTCGGCTGCATCCTTTACGTCGTCGAGCATAGCCGCGTCGCGAACGAGATCGGCAATGCGAAACTCCATGAGGCCGGTTTGTGCGGTGCCGAGAACCTGTCCGGGTCCGCGTAACTCCAAGTCTTTCTCGGCAATATAAAAGCCATCGTTACTCTCGCGCATCACGCCGAGGCGTTCTTTACCGTTGCGCGAAAGCGGGCTTTGATAGAGTAAAATACAATGGCTTTTTATTGAACCGCGGCCCACGCGTCCGCGCAGCTGATGAAGCTGCGCAAGACCCAGCCGCTCGGGGTTTTCGATTACCATGAGGCTCGAATTCGGCACATCGACTCCTACTTCGATTACGGTTGTGGCGACGAGCAAATCTATTTCGGCGGCTTTAAAGCGGGCCATCACCTCGGCTTTCTCGACAGGCTTCATGCGTCCGTGTACCAGACCAACTCTCACCTGCGGCAGTTGCTCGGCGAGCTGCTGTGCAGTTACCTCGGCAGCCTGGCACTGCAACACCTCAGACTCGTCTATCAAGGTACACACCCAATAGGCTTGGCTCCGATTTTCGCAGGCCGCCGCGATTCGCTCTACCACCTCGCCCCTGCGTTCGTTCGACACAATCAGCGTGTTGACGGGCGTTCGTCCCGGGGGAAGCTCATCTATAATCGAATTGTCTAAATCGGCGTAGGCACTCATCGCGAGTGTGCGCGGTATAGGCGTCGCCGTCATCACGAGTTGATGCGGATTAATATTCATCGACGCTGCCTTCTCACGCAGCGCAAGCCGCTGCTGCACGCCAAAGCGGTGCTGTTCGTCAATTATAATAAGTCCGAGCTTCGCGTAGCTAACCTCGCCCTGAAAAAGTGCGTGCGTGCCGACAAGGATCTGGCAGGCCCCGGCGGACACTCGCTCGAGCTGTTCGGCACGAGGTTTTCCCTTCTGCTTACCGCTGTGCCAGCCGACCTCTATACCGAGCGGTTCGAACCACTGCCTAAAATTAACCGCATGCTGTTCGGCCAAAATCTCGGTCGGCGCCATAAGCGCAACTTGATAGTCCGCGTCGATAGCGCGCAGCGCTGACAGCGCCGCGACAACAGTTTTTCCCGAGCCTACGTCGCCTTGCAAGAGGCGCAGCATCGGCGTGGGCCGCGCAAGATCGTCGCTTATCTCAGCGAAAGCGCGTTGCTGCCCGCCGGTTAATTCGAAAGGAAGCTTTGACAGAAAGCCGCGAATGAGTTGATTCTCACCAGCAAACTGTGGCGCTGCCTTCGCAGCCGCGTCATCTCGTAAACGGCGTAGACTCAACCGGTGCGTGAGAAGCTCTTCGAACGCGAGACGATCGCGCCCGGGGTTAGGTGCATCGCGATCCCAACCGCCGAAGGCATCGGCGGCGGGACGATGAATCTGTTTAATCGCCTCGGTGAGGCTAGCAAGATTAAATTTAGCGACAAGGTCTGCGGGGAGGTAATCTTCGATGGCGTCTTTACCAACGACTAACTCTACCGCTTGCCCGATAATACTGCGCAGCCTTGGCTGCATGAGTCCCTCGGTGGTTGGGTAGATCGGCGTTAGGGTGTCAGAAACCTCTTGATTGGCCTGCGACAGAGGCTTGTATTCTGGATGGAAGAGTTCAAAACCCGCCCGTCCATGTTTCACCTCGCCGTAAACACGCAGCTGTGTGCCAACCGCGAGCGAGTCTTTTTGCGCCGCGCTAAAATGAAAGAATCGCAGCGTCATGCTGCCCGACGAATCCCTGAGGCTGCAGCGAAGACTGCGGCGTTTACCAAACTGCAGCTCGCAGCTAGTCACCTCGCCCTCAAACTGCATGTATTCGCCTATCTGTGCGCGCGCGGCAAGGGTAATGCGCGTACGGTCTTCGTAGCGCAGCGGTAAATGAAACAGCAGATCTTGAATCGATGTGATGCCGATAGCGGCAAGCTTTTTCTCGAGCGCGGGTCCTACGCCTTTTAGCCGCGCAGGCGACATAGTGTCGAGGCTCCGTGGCTTAGGCGCTATTGCGGCAATGGCGTTTTTTTTGCCTAGCCCGCCGGTGGTTGCCGAACTCATGGGCTTGTCGCCTCGATGATCTTCAACATACTGGGGGCTCACTCAGGTTGCTTGCAGACTCTTAGAGACAGAGCACCGCGTCTATTTCGACAGTGACACCTTTGGGCAGAGCAGACACTTGAATGGTCGCGCGCGCTGGATAAGGCTCGGTAAAATACTCTGCCATGATGGCATTAACCGCGGCAAAGTCGCCAAGGTCGGTTAGATAAATAGTCAGCTTCGCTGCGTGTGCTAGCGAGCCACCGGCTGCTGTACAAACCGCGATTAGGTTTTTAAATACCTGATGGGTTTGCGCCTCGATACCACCCTCGATCACCTCCATTGTCTCCGGTACCAAAGGGATTTGTCCCGAGAGGAACACCATTTGACCAGACTTAATCGCCTGCGAATAAGGACCAATAGCGGCCGGAGCCGCGGCGGTTTGAATCGGTTCTAGCGTCGACATAGTTAATACCTTGAGAATAGATAATGGATAGGCGAAGTGGCGAGCGCTAACTATTCGTTTGCGCCTAAAATATTCTTAATCGTTTTGCGAACCTTGCGACTCTTGACGCGCGTCACTTTAAGCACCGACCGAATGAGTCGCACCTTCTTTAGAACGCGTGCCAGATGCACGCGATTGCGTACATTGAGTGAGAGGTTAACGATGCTGAAGCGCGCATCGCGCTCGACTGTCGAAATGCGTTCGATGTTTGCCTCGCAGCCGGTAATGGTTGTTGCGAGTGTGGCAATAATGCCGCGCTGGTTCTCTAGCTCAACACGCAGCTCAACCGAGAACTCGCCTTTCACATCCGGATCCCAACGCACCGACACACACTTCTCTGGATCGTCGATTATTTCGGCGATGTTGTTGCAGTCTTCGGTATGAATCACCATGCCGCGGCCGGTGCTGATATGCCCGACAATAGGATCGCCAGGAATCGGATGGCAGCACTTTGCATAGCTCATCACCATGCCTTCGGAGCCGCGGATCTCTATCGAGCCTTGGCGGTTAGACTCTTCAACGGCATCCACCGCACTTAGTTTATCGTTGTCGCACAGACGCTGTGCGACCATAAATGACATGCGATTACCTAGGCCAATCTCGGCGAGTAAGTCGTCGAGTGATTCGATCTGAGTTTGTTTAAGTACCGAATCAATATTCGAAGGCGCCAACTCTTCGATCGTCGTGCCAAAGCCCGCGAGTGCTTTGGTAAGCAGCCGCCTACCGAGCGCGACAGACTCTGACACTTTTTGGTTTTTTAAATAGTGGCGAATATTACTGCGCGCTTTACCCGTCACAACAAAACTTAACCACGCCGGATTCGGCTGCGTTCCGGGCGCGGTGATGATCTCCACAGTCTGGCCACTTTGCAGAGGTTCGCTTAACGGCGCGAGACGGCGGCTAATACGACACGCGACACACGAATTGCCTACGTCGGTGTGAATTGCATACGCGAAATCGACTGCGGTAGAACCGGTCGGCAATTCGAAAATTGTGCCCTTGGGCGTAAACACGTAAATCTCATCGGGGAACAGATCGATTTTTACGTTTTCGATAAACTCGAGTGAATTACCCGCGTGCTTCTGCAATTCGAGCAGGCCGTTTACCCATTCGCGCGCGCGGCCGTGCGCGTTACCCGGCAGGTCTTCGTTCGACTTATAAAGCCAATGCGCGGCGATGCCGTTATTTGCCATCGCCTCCATTTCTTCGGTACGAATTTGAATCTCGATCGGCACACCGTGCATACCAAATAAAGAAGTATGCAGAGACTGATAGCCGTTCGCTTTGGGGATCGCAATGTAATCTTTAAAACGTCCTGGCACGGGCTTGTACAAACTGTGCACGGCGCCAAGCACACGGTAGCAAGTATCTGCCTTATCGACGACGATTCTGAATGCGTACACGTCCATAATGTCGGAAAATGATTTACGCTGGCTGCGCATTTTTTCGTAGATGCTGTACAGGTGTTTTTCACGGCCACTGCAGCGGCCAACCAACTCTTCGCGTTCGAGGCAAGCCTCGATAGAGGTTTGGATTTTGGTGATGATCTCCTTGCGGTTGCCTCTAATCGACTTTACTGCTGCGTCTATACGTCGAGCGCGCATGGGATAGAGCGCGTTGAAGCCAAGCTCCTCGAACTCGACGCGTACATTGTTCATACCAAGTCGATTTGCGATCGGCGAATAAATGTCGAGCGTCTCGCGCGCAATGCGGCGTCTTTTTTCTGGGGTCAGCACTTCGAGCGTGCGCATATTGTGAAGGCGATCGGCGATTTTAACCAAAATAACCCGCAGGTCTTTGGCCATTGCCATCGCCATCTTCTGAAAGTTTTCGGCCTGCGCTTCGGCGCGACTAGAGAAAGTCATCTTGTTGAGCTTGCTCACGCCGTCGACGAGATCGGCTACGCTGGTGCCGAACTGCGACTTAATGGCAGTTTTAGTGATGCCGGTGTCTTCGATAACATCGTGGAGCATCGCGGCCATAAGGCTCTGCGGGTCCATGTGCATTTCGCACAAAATGCCGGCAACGGCTAAAGGATGGGTAACATAAGGTTCGCCGCTGCGACGAAATTGGCCTTCGTGCGCTTGCTCGGCATAGTAATAGGCGCGGCGGATGCCGTTAACCTGGTCGCGATTGAGGTATGAAGAGAGGCCCGACGCCAGCGTGTCGATATTATCAACGGGTGGGGCGATGGCTGTGTTGGGCACTTAACACTCCCTTTCTTAACCCGCTGTTTTTGCACAGCTGGGCTAGTACAGATGCAAACCTTCACGTAGGTTCAACGACAGCAGCGCTGTCGCGGCGCTTACATCAGCTCAGTCTTCTACTTCTTCGGCTGCCGCTTGATCGCCGCTCACTTCCTCAGCACCGTCTGCAAGGATCACGTCGGCAGCAGCTGCTTCAATAGCCGCTTCGGCTTCGGCAAGCGCGTTTACTTCGGCTTCCATATCGATTTCTTGCAGTTCGCTACGTGGCTTTGCCTTCAAAATGTCGGCGTTGACGTGTCCCTCGGCAATTTCGCGCAGGGCAATAACCGTAGGCTTATCGTTGTCTGCGGCGACCATCGGGTCTTTGCCACCCGTTTGGATTTGACGGGCGCGCTTGCTCGACACCATGACGAGCTCGAAGCGATTGTCTACGTTGTCTAAGCAGTCTTCTACAGTAATGCGAGCCATTTCAGTACCTTATACCATTGTGGGGGCATGCCCCGAATTTAGTCTTCTAGGATTCGCCGAGTTAATTTACGGCGGGTCAGCGATTTTACGCAATGTTGCGCGAAATTGCAGTCTTTTCAGTCAAATCAGCGAGTTAAATTACCTCAGGCCATTAATAATTCATGAATAGTTTATTAATGGATTATTAATAGTCCACTAATAGCTCAACTAGCCACCAAGAATCGCACAGAGCATTGCCTCAAGACGCTGCGATTGCACCTCGGTGCCAAGCCGCTGCGACACAATAATCGTTCTAAGCTCAGCTAAAGCCACGTCGAAATCGTCATTCACCACAATGTAGTCGGCTTCTTTTACGTGCGAAATCTCGGCGACCGCTTGTTGCATGCGGCGCGCAATCGTTTCGGCATCATCCTGCCCGCGCCCGGTAAGCCGCTGCGTGAGTGCCTCGAGTGAGGGAGGAAGTATGAATATCGAACACGCGGCGGGATGCTGCGCGCGGATTTGTGCCGCACCTTGCCAGTCAATCTCTAAAATGACGTCGATACCCAGCGCGAGCTGCTCGGTTACCCAGGTTTTGGAGGTGCCGTAAAAATTGCCATAGACTTCGGCGCTTTCAAAAAACTCGTCGGAGGCGCGCATGGCGCTAAACCTCTCTTTACCCACAAAGTGATAGTTAACCCCATCGACCTCGCCATCGCGAGGCGCTCGCGTTGTATGCGACACCGAAACGCGCAGTGATTCGGTGCTGTCGACAAGCGCCTTAACGAGGCTAGTCTTGCCGGCACCTGAAGGTGCGGTAACAATAAACAAAGTGGCTTTTGAGGCTGGCGCTGACATGGAGTTACTCTTTGTTAGTGAGGCAGCTATTATCCGCTAGAACGGCATTGGAGTGTAGGGTCAATCGGTCGCAGAAAAAGTGGCGCTCGCAAGATAGTCGCCATGTGTAGCATTGGGGTAGAATAGGGGCATGAAAACGTATCAAACACTCGAGTCAGAGGTAGCTTACGGGCGAGCGCTAAAAAACTTCGTGCAGCTTCTTAACTAAGAGCCTGTAGGAGAAAAGGCGCTTGATCATGCGACCGACATGGAAATGCTAGCGCTCTTAATTGAACAGTACGAACGCCATAAACTGCGTATGCCAAGCGCCACTCCAATCGATATTATCAAATACAGAATGTCGCAGCTCGATCTCGGTCAGAAAGATATGCAGCCGCTGCTTGGGTCTGCTTCTAAAGTATCTGAGGTCCTGAATCTAAGAAGGCAGCTCAGCTTGCCAATGATCAGGCGCCTCAACAGCAGCTTAGGTATTTCGGCGCTGACGCTTATTCGTGAATATATGGACGACGACGCAAGCTAACCGAGAAGCGGGAGTAGTTAGACGCTAAAGGTGAACGTGAGGTCTGCGCCAGACGTTGTGGGTTCCAGTTTTATCTCACCTTCGCGCACCGATTGCGCGCGATCAGTCATGCTCCGCAAACCATAGCCCTGTTGATAGCCATTGAGTGGCTTACCGCCACTGTTGCAGACCGTGAGCTTCACCCTTCCGGCGTCGGTCTTCGCGCTCACTAATATTTCTTTTGGCGAGCCGTGTTTCATGGCATTGGTTGTCGCTTCTTGCAAAATTCGAAACACGCTAAGCGATTCGGTTGGTGACAGGTTGACATTATTGCTCACGCCGGTTATTTCAAAGGTAACAATAATGCCTGATTTTTCAATTGGCTCAAGGCAGCGTTCTCTAAAACTCGCGAGCGTGAATTCGAGATTGGTATTGGACACGACTAACATATCGATTACTGTGCGCAATTCTTCTAGCGCGACGCGGGTCGTTTTTCGAATAGGTTCTTGCTGATCCCTGCCCGAGTCGGCTAGCGCGAGAATAGTGATTAAATGACCTGCAATACCGTCATGAAGCTCTGCAGTGATGCGCTTACGCTCTTCGGATTTAGCGTACTTCTCAAGTGTGACCTGCTGGCTCGAAAAAATCTCATTTAGCGTTTTCTCTCTTTCGGCTAAGCGGTCTTGGAGCACCTGTGACGATTTGTCGAGAGCCTCGGCGTCGGAAGTCGCACGTCGCATCATATAAACAACGATGCTTAGTATGACAAACGCCCTCGCAAACACACTGATCGGTATGCCCGTTGGCAGCGCGCCAAACCTTGCACTTAGGTCATAGCCTATCGCTATGGCCATAACGGCGAGGCTGATCACTATCGGACTAGCCTGACTAGACTGTTCGCGGATCGCCGTATGCATGACCAGCGCGCTTCCGCCGCCTAAGGTAATAATCATCGTTGGCATCGTTACATATCTGTAAATATCCGCGGAATTGAAGAGATTAGTTTCTACAAATAAAACAGGCAGTCCGATAAAAAGAACCGCAATGGGCAGAACTATCTGCTGAAATGGAAGTTTGGCAAAGGTAATCGCAAAGCCGACAATCGAGATGCCGCAGATCGGCAATAACAATATCGAGGCAGTCGTAAAAACAGAGAGAGCAGGAAAAAGGTCTGTGAGTATAGGCATACTCGCAAGAATAGAACCGAAGGTCGCGCCCCCGATCCATCCAGGAAGCGAATCACTTGGCCTTTTTACGAAAGTAATGACGCATAAGAAAAGTAGCAGCAGCTCCGCACCCATTAATATCATGCGCAATTCATACGTTGAGAATCGGAAGAGGCTGTAGGGCAGTTGCAGTTGGTTCAGCGAGCCGATGTAAATCGGTGGCACTGAGCCAAGAAGCCCTGGCCCGGTTTCCACTCTGAGCTGAATGCTATTGCTTCCTGATTTTAGAGATGTGCTGGGTATTTGGGTGAGCGCATAAGAATAGGTAAGGGGGCTGTAGCGCGCTTTTGTAATGACCTACTGAATCTCTGCACAGCGTATAGTGGCCCTTTAGAGGACGTACGCTATGAACGAAAATACCGAGATCAAACGTTGGACCGCCAAGCGCAAGGCCGAATTAGTTAAAG
>Ga0075118_10000456_pt1 | contig 38148 bp, 36 predicted proteins | sample AntAceMetag02UKE_FD_69794 | JGI IMG/M metagenome (GOLD analysis project Ga0075118, IMG submission 69794) | Saline lake microbial communities from Ace Lake, Antarctica - Antarctic Ace Lake Metagenome 02UKE | ecosystem: Environmental > Aquatic > Non-marine Saline and Alkaline > Saline | place...
AAGCCGCCGCCACCCTTACGGCCGAGCTGCAACGCCTCGTCACTCTCGGCAAGCTCAACGACAACGTGCGACCCGAGGAAATTGATCTCGCCAAGAAGCAAGTGCTCCACACCCGCACCGCCATCGAACAAGCCCGCCTCCGCCTCGACTCGATCCGCCTGATCGTCGAGGGAGTGGAATTGTGAACCTTTAAAAAACGGACCCTATTTCTCAAACTCCAGCAAATCTCCGGGCTGGCATTTAAGTTCACGGCAAAGCGCGTCGAGTGTGCTGAAGCGGACTGCTTTGGCTTTGTTGGTCTTAAGAATCGAGAGATTGGCGAGTGTAATCCCCACCCGGTCGGCGAGTTCCGTTAGGCTGATTTCTCGATCTGCCATCACGCGATCTAGATTTAGTCGGATAGGCATGTTTAGACAGTTAACTCGTTTTCGGTTTTCAAGGCCAACCCCTGTCGAAAGACCTAGGTGATCACCAAGACCACGCAACCAATAATAATCGCGCCCTGATAGGAGAGGATCCCTGACGTAGTCATAAAGCCGATCCTAGGAGTAACTGAACTCGGTGCGAGTGACAGCCCCGTGAAGACTGTATGTTCAGAAAGATAGTTACCCATCACATGGCCCGCCCAAAGCCCATTCAAAGCGCCAAAGATTCCATATCCGATTAACGTCATCCCGATACATTTGACTACACTCAAGTTTCGCACACTGAAAACCTCCCCTTTTTCAATATGCGCGCATACATCGCGCAGTGCTCCGAAGAGCAACCAGTAGAAAATTAGAAATACCGCTATCGAAGGAAACAGAGTCCACCGCAATGCGTTGACCAACGCTGGATCTTGGCTGGCCAGATTCGCACTCAATTGCCCGTGCAGTGATCCAATTTCCATCGCTGCCTTGGGGTCGATATCCGAGGTCATACCGACTTCGTGGGCATTGGCCCGTAAGTGAACTTCCCCAATGGCCAGCATGAGACGCGGGCTATCAGTAAAACGGGCCTGAACCCACGTGTGGAATGTCAGAGATAGCAACCAGAAGGCAGCCAGCACGACGGTCAGCAGACGAAATATTCCGAAGAGCGTGCGTAAATTTCCGGGAAGATTAGTGAAGAGTTTCATAGGAGAACTAGGATTTGTGTTTATTGAATATCAATAAACGGAAGTCCGGCCCGTCAACTCTTATTTATCGTTTTTCAATAAACTTAATTCTACCCAGCACCAATACTAAACACTGTTACTTCACCCTGTCGGCTGGGCCTGCGAGCCGTAGAATGGGATGATCTGCTTGAGATGACCTTGGACGATTCCGCCAACCGTTTCGGGAGGGAGCGTGCCTTTGTGCAGTTCGAAAATCGCCACGAGGAGTGCGAGCTCGATGTCGTTCTTTTTTGCACTCGCGGACTTCATCTCCGCGACGATTTCAAGCGCCTTCTTTTCGGCTTTTTTGTAATCCTGAAAGTTTTCTTCGGTGGGCGTTGCCATGAGTCTAGAGGGTTCCGCGGGGGCTGATTCGTCAAGCATCCAGTGGGTTGACGACGAGGAAGATTCAACCATGATCAGCACTATGAAAGCGATCCTCTCGGCACTGCTTTGCGTTGGAGTATGGGGTGGCGTAGTCGCCGGTTGCAGCAATCCGGGGCTGGCGATGCGAGAACCAGGATCAGATTTCGCCCAAGGGAATATCAGCGCTTCGGATCGCACGAACGACCGCAAGCACTACGTCGATCATAGCTACCAGAGGCATCTCGACTCAGGTCGCGCGAAGAACGAAGACGAAGCCCGCGCCTTGGCCGGACTCGAATGGGAACGAGTGCGGCATCGCTCCGATAACCAAACGACTCAGTCCACAACTTGGAGCAGTCGCGATGCAGCGGAACGGAAGCAAAAACAGCTGGAGAGCGAGCTTGAGCAGCTTGATCTCAAATAAGGGCAACTGATCGAATAGCTCGCGCCGGCCGAATCACTCCTGATTGCGCGGATGAAATTTCCCGTGCTGATCGATGAGCCGCTTCGATTCTACGGCGGTGTAAATTTGCGTGGTCGAGATATTCGCGTGGCCGAGCATTTCTTGAATCGCCCGCAGGTCCGCCCCCCCGTTTAGCAAATGCGTCGCGAAAGAATGCCTGAGTAAATGCGGTTTCACATTCTTGGTGATTCCCGCGAGCTTCGCATATTTTTTTACGATGAACCACAACGTGACGCGCGACAATCCGCCGCCACGTGCGCTCAGAAACAAATGGCTGCCCGTGCGCGCTTTGACAAAATGCGGACGACCCGAGTCCAGCCACACCGCGATCGCATCGCCCGCCTTTTGTCCGATCGGCACCACGCGCTCTTTCGAGCCCTTACCGAAGACTCGCAGGAAACCTTGCTCCAAATCGATCTGCTGAATTGTGAGCCCTCCCAATTCGGAAACACGCAATCCGCTCGAATAAAACAATTCCAGCAGCGCCTTATCACGCAACGAATACGGATCGCCGCCGGCCGGTGCTGCGAGCAGGCGATCGACCTCCTCGGCTGTGAGCGTGTCGGGCAACGCGCGCATTTGCTTCGGGCTTGCGAGGAGCGCGGTGAATTCATCGTCGCGCACTTTTTCGCGCACAAGGTAACGCGCCAATCCCCGCAACGCCGTGATTTTACGCGCCATGCTGCTCACGTTGTAATCCGCACTACTCAGCGAGTGCACCCACTTCGCCACCGACTCGCCCGAAACTCCGGCCCAGTTCTTTTCGCCCTTCTTCGTGAGAAAAACGGCGCACTGATCGAGATCGGAAGCATAGCTCTCCTGAGTGCGCGGAGAAAGACCACGTTCCAAATCAATGAAACTCAGGAAACCATCAATATCATCCGCGAAACCATCCGCAGCACGGCTACGAATACTTTGACGAGGAACAACTCGGCCTGACATGGCCGGAGGTTAAGCGATCAACGACGACGTCGTCGAACGAAACCTGGCGCCCCTTGTTCGCGCACCCGGTAAGTGATTCGCGCTTTCTCCAGATCATATGGGCTCATTTCCATTTTAACCGTATCACCCGTGGCGATCTTGATGAAATGCTTGCGAAGCTTACCTGAGATATGCGCCAAAACGACATGCCCGTTGGAAAGTTCTACCTTAAACATCGTGCCAGGGAGGACGGCCACTACCTTGCCCTCTACATCAATGGTATTATCGTCGGCCATGGAAAGAGAGAGACTTAGTAGGATGGAATAGATTCATGCAGGAGTGTATATGAGCGGAAAACCCACTTGTAAGCCTTAGAATCACCCCGTAAGTCAAGGCTTTCCCGATATGGCCCCGCTGCGGGCAAACTCTAAACATGAACCTCGCCAAAAAAACGTCGCCTGAATGTCCCTTTGAAAAGCGCTTCCCCTCGCAGCTCGTGCGCGACGATACCTTCTTCATGAGTCTCGCCTACAACCAAGCGATCGATGCCTGGCGACACGACGAAGTGCCCATCGGCGCCGTGATTGAGCGTGACGGAGAAGTCGTGGCTCTTGCTCATAATACCGTAGAATCCGCGCACGATCCCACCGCCCATGCCGAAATGCTCGCGATCACCCAAGCCGCCGCCGCGATCGATAATTGGCGATTGGAAGAATGCACCCTCTATGTGACGAAAGAGCCCTGCCCCATGTGTTCGGGCGCCACGCTGATGTCGCGCGTTAAACGAGTATGCTATGCGGTGAAGGATCCCAAAATGGGCTGTCTCGGAGGCGCGACCGATCTGAACGAACTTCCCCGCGTGAATCATCACCTCGAAATCAGCGCCGGTGAAGTCATGGAAGAAGAGTGCCGCACGCTCTTGCAGGCATTTTTCAAACTGAAACGTTCCGCAGAAGACACAGCAGGCGATTGACGAATCCTCGCACTCATGTAGGTTTGACCCTCCATTTAGATTAACTCCAAACATATCAAGATTATGGCATACGAACTCCCTCCCTTGGCCTACGCCAACAACGCACTGGAGCCCCACATCGACGGGCTCACGATGGAAATCCATCACGACAAGCATCACGCTGCTTACATCGGTAAGGCCAACGCCGCCCTTGAAGGTCAAGACGCCCTCGCCGCTCTCAGCGTCGAAGAGCTCATCGCCGATCTCAGCAAAGTGCCTGACAACATTCGCGGTCCACTGCGTAACAACGCCGGTGGCCACGCCAATCACAGCTTCTTCTGGAATATCCTCGGCCCAGCGGGCACCGCTCCTTCGGGCGATCTCGCCGCAGCAATCGACACGACTTTTGGTTCGCTCGACGCATTGAAAGAGAAACTCAACAACGCCGGCGTTACTCGTTTCGGTTCTGGATGGGCTTGGCTCTACGTGACCGCCGACAAGAAACTCGCAGTAGGTTCTACGGCCAATCAGGACAGCCCTCTCATGGGCGAAGCCGTTGCCGGTATCGGTGGCACCCCTGTCATCGGTGTCGATGTGTGGGAACACGCTTACTACCTCAACTACCAGAACAAGCGCCCTGACTATCTCACCGCTTTCTGGAATGTGGTTAATTGGGACGCCGCTGCGGCCAACTACGCTGCGGCAATGGCTTAAGCCCGGGTTCAAATCGATTTCAAAAGCCGTCTCGCACATGCGGGGCGGCTTTTTTTACGTCTCGGAAGCAACATAGCTTTATCCCGTCATTGCGAGGAGCGGAGCGACGCGGCAATCCACGCATTTCTTATCGGCCACAGCTTGCCTGTGCGTAGATTGCCGCAGTCGTCCCGTAAAGCCGGACTACTTCGCAATGACAAACGCCCTTTTACCCTCTCGGGAGTGAGCTTGCAGTCCTCCTACAGCGTTGATAACAATATTACTCAACCTGCGGGTCACCCCGGTTGTCGGGGAGCCCCACCTAACCCTAACCCCCTTGAGTCGCATGGATAATTTCATCACTTCAGTCTCAAATACCCTCGGGCAACATCTTCCCGGGGTGCTCGGAGCAATCGTGGTTTTCGCCATCGGTTATCTCCTCGCCCACCTCCTCAGCGCGGCTATCAGTCGTGGCTGCAGCAAACTCCGCATCGACGAACGCTTAGAAGAAAAAGCCGGGCGCGACCTCAAGATCGGGATGCTGCTCTCCACGGTTATGTTCTACTTGGTGCTGCTCTACGGCACCCTGGTTTCGCTTAGCCTACTCGGCATCGAGGAAGTTCTCGATCCGGCCAAGGATCTGGTCTCCCGAGTCGTCGATATCGTTCCCAATGTAATCGCCGCACTCTTTATCGGTGTAGCCGGTTATATCATCGCGCGAATCCTCAGTGGCGCCGCAGCAGCACTTAGCTCCAGCCTTGATGGGCTGGCGAGCAAGGCTGGTTTCGCCGCCGACTTTAAATTTTCCCGATTGATCGGAATCGTCGTATTCGTCCTCGTGCTCGTGCCGGTATTGATCTCGGCCCTGGATACATTGCGGATTGCCGCGATCTCCGGTCCAGCGACCGCGATGCTCAACGATCTGCTGCAAGCGGTGCCGAAGATTATCGGCGCATCCATCATTCTAGCCGTAGCTTACATCGTCGGACGATTCGTCTGCGGTCTACTCGCCGACCTTCTCAAGAGTCTCGGTGTAGACGCCCTCCCCGCCAAGTGTGGTGCCGAGGGTATGTTCAGTGATTTAACCCTATCCACCATCATAGGTCGCGTGGTGCTGTTTTTCATCATGCTCGGAGCTTCACTCTCAGCATTGGAAACACTGCAGCTGGATCGCCTTGCCGGTGTGTTTGATCGCTTGCTCGTTTTCTCAGGCCAAGTGGTCGTCGGATTACTCGTGATCGCAGTCGGTGCCGCGTTGGCCAACATCGCCTCCAAGCGTCTGCATCGTGACGGTAAACCTACCATCACCAGCAGCGCCACTCGCTTCGCCATCCTTGGGTTCGTGCTCGCGATGGGCCTTCGAGCGATGGGCATCGGTGAGGACATCGTGAACCTCGCCTTCGGCCTCACGCTCGGCGCCATCGCGGTGGCAGTCGCCCTATCCTTCGGGTTGGGTGGACGTGAAGCCGCCGGCAAGCAAATGGAGCATTGGCTCTCCAAGCTGCGCGACCCTAAGGAATAAAACTTCCTAACCTCTAAAATCAAAAGGCCGCTCCGAATAGGGAGCGGCCTTTTTTGTGCCTAACGGAATCCATCCAACAATCTCTGTCATCGCGAGGGGTGCGAAGCGCGCCGCGTCGATCCACGCATACCAGAGGTGGAAGCGTAGTTTAAGTTCGTGGATTGCGTCGCTACGTTGCGACTCGCAATGACAAGAACCTCAACGAGGCCAGACGTTGGCCTGAACGGCAGCTCCAAAGTTGGCCGGAGTGATCGCAGTGCTACGTCCGCTTTCGGTATCCAGGATATAGATGAGGCTCGTGCGTTGGTCGCGATGCGTGTAAACGAGGTGACGCCCATCTGCGAGCCAGCAGGGCTCGATCGCATCATAGGGAGCACGGGAAACTTGCTCACTTTCCCGTGTCGCAAAATCATAAACACCCACCTGGTAGCCGCGACCTATCCTCATCGTAAACGCGATTTTGTTTTCATTGAGGCGATTCCAATCCGGCTCGGCACAGTAGCGGCTGATATTGGTGGGCACTCGACGGATCGAGCCACCAGCAACTGGCATCGTGTAAAGCTGAGGACCACCGGCCGCATCAGAGGTAAACACGACCTGACGACCATCGGGGGAAAAACATGGCGAGGCCTCAACGGAATCAGTGCGAGTTAAACGACGGATCTGCCGCCCCTGCGCATTCCCCACGTAGATCTCTGCATTGCCTTCGCCGCTCAGCACCATCGCGACCTGTTGCCCGTTCGGACTGAAACGCGCTCCGCTATTCGTGCCCTTAAAGCTCACAAACGAAGTGCGTTGGTAGGTCTGCAAATCGATCTGAAAGATATCCGGGAAGCCGGAGCGGAAGTAGCTCGTGTAAATCAGTTTGCTTCCATCCGGCGACCAACGAGGCGTGAGCGCTTGCGAGTTGTCGCGGGTGATTTGTTTCACATCACCATAAAACAGATCGGAAGTATAAACTTCCTTCTTCCCTGTCCGCTCACCGATGAAGGCCAGTTTCGAAGCGAAGAAGCCTTTCAATCCCAGCCCATTGGTTTGTTCGACGACCACATCGGCCGCCTTCAAGAGCGCATTGCGCGCATTTTCACCCGTGACGGTTTGCGAGAGCACCTGCTCACCCGAGCTATTCTTCACCACCACGCTGACTTGATTCGGCGACACCAGCTCGAAGCGAGCGTCATACATAAACCCGTTTGCCACCACCCGGTAGCGCCCATGCGAGCGAAATGCCTGCTGCGCGAGCTGGTTGAGCGAAGCCACATTGGCCGAGACTCGCACCGCGCGCGTCTTGTTTTCTTGCACCACATCGACCGTGCCGATGTTACGCTGGGCGACAAGCGCTGTGAGACCGAGGGAACAGAAGAGGAAAAGTCGCAGAAGGTTTTGCATGAAAGAAAGGGGTGCTTAATGGTTTCGGGTGCGTGAGGCATTTCTATTTACAGCCACCTAAGGCATAACAACGTAAATCCCCTCTCGGTTCCAACCTTTTACACATCGTGACGACAGAAGACATCAAAGAACAGCTCAAGCAGGTGAAGTATCCCGGTTTCAGCCGTGATATCGTATCATTCGGATTGGTCCGCGCAGCGGGATTTTCCGATGGCGTGGCCAAGGTCTCGCTGGCACTGACCAGCGGCGATCCGAAAGTGCCCCTGCATTTGAAGACCGAAGTCGATAAATGCCTGCGTGCGATCCCTGGGGTCAACGAAGTCATCGTCGATATCGCCGTGACTCCGGCCAAAACACCTGCGGCGAATACCGGCGGTAACATGGCCGGTGGCCAACTTCCCGAAGGCATCCGTCATGCTGTCGCGATCGCTTCAGGCAAAGGTGGCGTGGGCAAGAGCACGTTTTCCGTCAATCTCGCCTGCGCGATGGCTAAAGAACTCACCTCGCTGGATCGCCCAAACCGCGTCGGCCTGCTCGATTGCGATATCTACGGACCAAGCGTGCCCCTGATGATGGGCCTCGACGGTCGACCCGATTTCGAGGGCGAAGGTAGTGATGCGATGCTCATTCCGATGGAGCACCACGGCGTGAAAGTCATGAGCATGGGCTTCCTCATCGACGAAAACACTCCCGTCGTCTGGCGCGGACCGATGATCATGAAGACCATCCAGCAATTCGTGAACAACGTGAAGTGGGGCGAACTTGATGTGCTGATCATCGATCTGCCACCGGGCACCGGTGACGCGCAACTTTCGCTTGTGCAAACCCTGCCTCTCGATGGCGCTGTGCTCGTGACTACGCCGCAGGCTGCCGCGACCAACATCGCACGGAAAGGCGGCTTGATGTTTCAAAAAGTAAACGTGCCGATTCTCGGTGTCGCGGAAAACATGAGCTACTTCGTCGATCCCGCCGGACTCCGCCATGAGATCTTCGGCAGCGGTGGTGGTGCCTCGACGGCCGAAAAGCTCGGCACCTCATTACTCGGACAAGTGCCGATCGTTTCCGCGATTCGCGAAGGGGGCGACCTAGGCCAACCTATCGTCGTCAGCGATCCCGAACATCCCGCGACAGCCGTCTTCTGTGGGATCGCTAGCGGTCTCCTCGCTCGTCTGGAGAAAGCCTCAGCAGCTAAAATTTGATGAGACACCGCAAGCCACTGGCATTGACAGCACGAACTTCCCTGCTCTCATGAACCGGAAATTGGTATGACATCAACAGCGCAAGAACCCGCGACTTCACGGGAGTTCGTCAAACAATCCAGTCTCTACCAAGAGTTTCTGGCTGAACGAGAAGAAATCCTAAAGCACAAGTGGCTCGAATCCGAGCGGCTTGGCTACGATATTGGTTTCGAACGCGCGCTCCTCGATTGGATTCGCAAGCATCGCGAAAGCTGGCGCACCGCTCGTCATGAGCAAAGCGCTGCGCCTAAAGTCTGATCACCGCAATCGGTGACAGAGACGACTCCGATCTTCGGGGCATAAAAAAGCCGGACTGAAATCAGCCCGGCTCGAAAGTAGATCCTCGTTAAGAAGGCTTACTTGATCTCTTTGTGCAACGTGTGGCGCTTGAGATGCTTGTTATACTTCTTTTTCTCAATCCGTTCGGTGACGGTTTTTTTGTTACGCGTGGAGAGGTAGCGGGAAACAGGTTTCCCCTCTTTGCGGGCCTCAGTGCACTCTAGAATGATGTTGTCTTGCATGGTTGAAAGTTGGTGAAGGATCAGGCAAAGCCCGCCACCACCTTAGGGCAACCCCAAATTTTCAAGACCCGATTCACTCAATAGCGTTTATCTGTCAGCGGCAGCATCACTCCGCGACGGAAGAGCATCACTTGGCCGGTGCTGGATGACACGACTACAGAGATACACTTTGCAGCCACACTGATCGCCGAGGCGGCTGCGTGGCGACTACCCAAGCCGCTGGGCAAATTATTTTCCGAGTCCACTGCCTGAATCAAACTGCCCGCCGATTCGACTACCCCATCGCCTGAAATAATAAACGCCCCATCGATTGATGAAAATTCCTTAATGGTCTCATCCATGAAGGGATTTAGAATATTTCGATCCTCGGCTTTATAGCCGTAGAAAGGATTCAGCACGAGCGGTTTGCTGAGCTTGGAGACATGACTCGAATCTCCCACGACGAAGAGACAGCCCACCGGTTTACCTTCGCGTCCTTCAACCGAAAGCTCAGTCGCCACCGCGATGACGCGCTCCAAGACTTCAGGTTTCACGCCCTCCGGCAGCAAATCCCGATGATCGGTCAGAAAGGTCTCAAACTCCCGCTCGATATCCACCACCGCCAAAGTGTCGAATTGATTACTCCCCGCGACCCCGCCCAAACAACAGACGCGATCCGTAAATGAGAGCAGCCCACGCGTCAGTGCCACAAGGATTGCACTGCGCAATTGCGCCATCCGTTGATCGGAAAAGGAACGCACCTGGATGGTCTCGTTAAACTCCATCTTGTCTTCGCTCGGCTCCACCGGAGTGCGTGTGACGAGGATAGTTTTCGTCTTCGCACGAAGAGCGCCGGCCTGAATGCCGCCGACGAAGGTATCGCCAAAAACCATGATCGAGCCGCAGCCCGCACCTTTGGCCACGCGTTGAGCTTCCTGAAACATCAGCTTGTTGATGCGATTGTGCTGCGCTCGCACCGGACGCACATCGCCAAACCCACCGACTAATCGTTCGTAGAGTGAATCCAGATCCGGCGATTCGACCAAGCGATCGACAAGCTCCGGTTCACGCACCTGTCGAGCGATCGACGCGAGCACCTGCAGATAATCGCGGGCCTTATCTCCGGCGATCAGCATCACAATCAACCTCACGCGGTCGCCGTCCTTGTTACCCTCCTGTGGAATTCCAATCCGGCTGCGACCAATCGCGAGCACGTAGCGTCGCTTCATTTTCACCCGCACATGCGGTAGGGCCACACCAAGACCGAGATAGGTGGTCATGGTGCTCTCCCGCGCCATGAGTCCGCGCAATAAAGACTCCTGCTTAAGATCGGCAAACTTCCCCACGCTCACCGCGAGAAGTTCCCTTAAAGCTCCCCGCAACGTATCGCTGTGGAGATCTACGATGCGGCTTCGAGCGATGATTTTGTCGAGCCGCATGATCGATTATTTTGCTCGTTGGTAAAAGAAAGAAGCCGCCTTCACTTCTCCCATTCGAGAGCACCTTTTTTTACTTCGTAGAAAAGACCCAAGACCAAGACCCCCACAAAAAACAGGATCGGGCTGAGGATCGTAATATTGTTCGCGAGGAAATCCCGGTAGATGAAGCTCAATGGAATCAGAAACACGACTTCGATATCGAAGAGGATGAAGAGCATCACCGTCACGTAGAATTTAACCGAGAACCGCGAATGCACGATTCCTTCGGCTGGGATGCCACATTCGTAGGCGGAATCCTTGATCGCATTCTTTTTCGTGCGCTGTCCCATCAGGTGGGAGGCACCGATGATCGCGCCGGCGATTCCCGCGGCCAGCACAGCTTGAATGAGAAAAGGAAGATACTCGGAAGACATCAGATCAAAATCTCACGAACCAAAGCGCTGGTGACAAGTGGTTTATTTGTCGATCTCGATGATCTCGACCGATTTAGTATCCCGCAGCCCCACGCCGAGCATCTCTGCAAATTCCAATGTGCGGATCTCTTCGGAGATATCGGGAAAACCCGAGCGCTTCCGACGATTGTTAATCCGCTCCAACATCAACGAATCGAGCATCACGGGATCGCGACTCAACCAGAGCAGTGGTTCCGAACTCGCGTAGAGAGAATTGAAGAATGGCCCTCCGATAAATTGATAGTGCTGCAAACTCACGATGGAGAAGGCCCACGTCTCGCGCAGCTCGGGGATCGCGCTCATCTCGGCGACCGCCGCCGGTGCGTTGGCCGGGCTCCGGAAGAAACGCGCGGTATTCGAGGCGTTCCACAAGGTGGCATTCACGAGAGAACCGTTAATACCCAACGTCGGGTGATCCGTGTAAATCGGCAGATTGATCCAAAAATCGGCTTCGAGAAATAATGGGGTCGCGAGAAAACTTTTTCGATCCTCGTCACGACTAGAGGTATTCGAGTCATCCTTCGTCTGCTCGGCCGCGAAGATCGGATCGAAACGCTGAGGCAGCGGGCTATCGTAGAACCAAACAGGATCAAAGAATCGCCCCGACTCTAACACATAGATTTGGTGGCCCGGAAACGGAGATTTACCAGTCGAGAGCGAGGGTAAAAACCCACTCATACGCAGGCGCAGCTGATTAAGCCCTACCAGGAAAATATCCTCCGGAGCAAATCCCCGACGCTCCAAAGCCGAAATCACTGCTCTCACCAATGGGATCGGCGTGGCCATTCCCGGTCCTGAATCCGCATAAATCTTCAGCCCCACTCTCTTCTTTTCGCCGGGCATCAGGCGTTTACCGGACGCCTCTTCAAAATCGGCGATCAAGCGCTCCACCCCACCATTATAGGCCGGTTGCCCGAAATCAGGAAGTCGCGCCTCCCAGACCGGCAGCTTGGGAGCGGGCTCAATTTGCCCCTGAGTCGACGAAATCAGTGCGATCAGAAACGCCGCTAAGATGTAAAAACGCATGGTAGTATGTAGCCTGTAAGCGGGAGTTGTTTCCTCAAAAGAGGCGAAACTTGACAGGCTCGCCGCTCAGTTGAAAGTGCATTTTCGCGGAATCACCGCGTTGCCCGTTCCATGCCCGTCATCAAACCCACCTGTGTGCGCGACCTGAAACTCCGCGTAAACATCGCGGATGTTATCTCGCGAGTGGTCACTTTGCGCAAAGCGGGAGCCAGAATGAAGGGCCTTTGCCCCTTTCATAACGAGAAATCTCCCTCTTTTCATGTCGATCCCGACAAAGGGTTCTACAAATGCTTCGGCTGCGGTCAGGCCGGCGATGTCATCACTTTCGTGCGTGAAACCGAGCAACTCGGCTTCACCGAAGCCGTCGAAGCCATCGGCCAGCGATTCTCAATCGAAATCGAATACGAACAAGGCTCTGGCCCCAGCCGCGAGGAGCGATCCCTGCGGCAGGAAATATTCGACATCCACGAACTCGCCGCCGAGCACTACCATCAGACCTACCGGGGCGACAATCCGACAGGCGAATACATGCGTCGCTATTGGATCGAGGAGCGTCAATTCACGCCGGAATTAGCCGAGGAGTTTAAGGTTGGCGCCGCTGCCCCCACCGATGACGGACTTGGCGCGTTGCTCCTCAAACGGAAATTCTCCGAGGAAGCCCTGCGCCAATGCGGCCTCTTCTTCATTCGCGATCATGCCGCTCTCACGCTTCATTCGCTGCGGCCTCGCTTTCGGGGACGCCTGATGATTCCGATCCGCGATCACCAAGGTCGCGTTGTCGCGTTTACCGCCCGTCAATCCGAGCTCACGCCTCAGGACGATCCCGCTCGTGAGGCCAAATACGTCAATTCGCCCGAGACGCCGATCTTCATCAAAGGCAACTTGCTCTTTAATCTGGATCGCGCTCGCACCGCTGCCAAGGAAGGTCACCCCTTCGTGCTGGTTGAGGGCCAGCTCGACGCGCTCCGCTGTTGGAGTGTAGGCCTCAAAACCGCGATCGCACCGCAGGGCACTTCGATCACGGAGACCCAACTCGTGCTGCTCCGTCGCTACCACACGCAAGTCGAGTGTTTCTTCGACAGCGATACGGCGGGGCAAAAGGCCGCGCTGCGTTTTCTGCCGATGGCGTTGAAAGCCGGACTCGAAGTGCGATTCCTCAGTTTAGCCGGACAAGAAAAAGTAGATCCTGATATTTTGTTTCTCCAACGCGGCCTCGCTGCCTACGAAGAACTCCAAAAGGGCTCCCTCTCTGCGATGGCTTACGCCTGCCAATCTCTACTGCCGGAACCGGAAAAAGCTTCCGCCGAGCAGAAATCTCGGGCCGCACAAGGTTTAGTCGAATTGGTCGTGGGGATCGAATCGGATGTGTCGCGCAGTGAATTTCTCAACGAGGCGGCCACGCATCTGCGTATCACCCCCTCTGGTCTGCATACCGATTTTCAGCGTTTCCTCTCCAATCGCGGCCAATATGCCCGCAAACCCGAGGAAGCACCGCCACCGCCCGCGAATGTCGCCGACAAAGACACGCCGGAATTTCACCTGCTGATGGTCTGCCTACATTATGAGAACATGGGCCAACCACTCGCCACGCATCTGCCCCACGATTGGATCGATGCCGGCAACATCGCGGGCAGATTGCTCAACCGGTTTTTGAGTGAATTCGAGCAGGATAACTGGCCGGGCAAAGAGCACATCGGGGAATTGCTCGAAAATCCCGAAGAAGAGGCCCTGATCGCCTCGCTCTTATTTGACAATCCACCCTTCGAGGATCCGTTGAAAGTAGCTAATGAGGGATTACGTTTGCTGCGCAGCCGTTTTTACGAGCCACGACTCCGCCAAATAGAACTTGATTTAGCCAATTACCATGCGGACAGTGACTCGGACCCGATTTCCCTCCTTAAAGATCGTTCCGTAATCCAACGTCAGCTCAGACAGCCGCTCGATTTATCTGCAGCTGTCTGATTTTTTCGTCTCCTAATTCATCATGCCGCGTAAAGCCAAGTCAGCCAAAGCCAAATCAGATAATTCCGAAGCCGTTGAGGAAGCCCTCAAGCAGGTCGGAAAAAATGCCAAGGGAGGTGCCGCCGAGAGTGGGATCAACGAAAAGATCCGCCAGCTCATCCGGCAATCCAAGGAGCAAGGTTACCTCACCTTCGATGACATCAATGAGGCTCTACCTCAATCGATCGAGAATCAGGATGAAATCGATAACGTCCTCTCCATTCTCCAAAATCTGGAAATCGAGATTCTCGAGCCGGATCAGGTGGAAGATTACAAGCAGCGCATGGAGGAAGCCGAAGAGGAGGAAACTCGTTCTTCACAACACGACATTCTCGACGATCCCGTCCGCATGTATCTCAAGCAGATGGGCCAAGTCCCTTTGCTGACCCGTGAGCAAGAAGTCGAAATCTCCAAGCGCATCGAAAACGCCGAACTCAAAGCTCAAAACGCTCTCTTCGAAGCGACTGCCGTCGGCGCACACATCGCCTACCTCGGCGCGCGACTCATTAACCGTGAAGAACGTTTCGATCGCATCGTCATCGATAAGAAAATCGAGAGCCGTGAAAACTATTTCAAAACTCTCCCCAAGCTCGTCGAAGCCACCGAGAAGGGTGTAAAGTTCGTCGGTGCGGGTTGGGATGAATACATGAAGGCCAAGAGCGAAGCCGAACGCAAAAAGGTCCTCGCCAAAACGCTTAACCGTGAGAAGAAGGTGCGACCTCACTTCGGTAAATTCTACTTCAAGCTCAAGGTTTACGAAGAGTATCTCGAAGAGCTCCAGCCGGTGATTGAACGGATCGAGCTCCTGCTCGCTCAGCTCGAACGCGCCAAGAAGCCACGCACCAAGCGCGACGCCGCGATCGATACGAAGGCCGTTAAGGAGAAGCTCAAAAATATCGAAGCCGCCCAGCGAATCGAGCCCGAAGGTTTGATTGCGGTCGTCAAGAAGACCAATGTTCACATTCGCGAAGCGCATCAGGCCAAGACCGAAATGGTCGAAGCCAATCTTCGTTTGGTGATCTCCATCGCGAAGAAATACACCAATCGCGGACTCTCCTTCCTCGATCTCATTCAGGAAGGTAACATGGGCCTCATGAAGGCCGTCGAGAAATTCGAATACCGCCGCGGTTACAAATTTTCCACCTACGCCACGTGGTGGATTCGCCAGGCCATCACCCGCTCCATCGCGGATCAGGCCCGCACCATCCGCATCCCGGTCCACATGATCGAGACCCTCAACAAGGTCATGCAGGTGCAGAAGCAACTCCTCCAGGAATTTGGTCACGAGCCGAGCCCTGATGAAGTGGCCGATGAAATGAACCTCCCGGTGGAGCGCGTGCAGCAAATCATGAAGATGGCTCAACAGCCTATCTCGTTGCAATCCCCCGTCGGTGATGGTGATGACACCAGCTTTGGTGATTTCATCGAAGATAAGAGCGCCGAGAATCCTTACGACATGACGGCGTTTTCGCTGCTACGTGAAAAGATCGTCGATGTGCTCGATTCCCTCACCGAGCGCGAACAGCGCGTGCTCTCCCTGCGATTCGGCTTGGCCGATGGTTACAGCCGCACTCTCGAGGAGGTAGGCAAACAGTTTAAGGTCACCCGCGAACGTATCCGCCAAATCGAAGCCAAGGCCTTGCGTAAGATGCGCCATCCTACGCGTATCCGTCAGCTGCATGGTTTCTTCGATGCCGAGCAGGTCGACAACGCGCAAAACCTCATGAAGGTCGCCGCAGGTCCCGGCAGCATCAAGCCAGGTCTCCCCGGCGCTCCCGGATTGCCACCACGCACCTAATCTTCGACCTAAATCTGCTACGGCTTTACCGCTTTACAGGTAGAGCCAGCAAACTAGCTTGTCGCTATGGAAACTTCTCTCGCCATTCTCGCGGGTATCTTCGGTCTCGGGACGACCGAGCTGGTGGTCATTTTGATCATCCTGCTCGTCCTGTTCGGCGGAGCCAAACTCCCCGGCCTCGCCAAAGGTCTCGGCCAATCGATCAAGGAATTCAAGAAGGCCACGAACGAAGAAGAAGAGGCTGCCAAACCGGACGCCGAAAAGAAGGTCGATCCCAAGGACACTCACGGGAACAACTGATCTCTGTTTAGTCTCCTGTCTTTCGAGCACGCCATTACCGGCGTGCTTTTTTATGAGCTCTCTTCCGGAGCCGCGGCCAGGTTCGTAAACGCGGCTATCTGCTCGTTCGTGCCGAGGACGAGAATTTCATCACCCGCCAACAAGACCTCATTCGCACCGGGATTAAGAGACCGAATGCCCTGTCGATTGATCCCCGCGACTTGCACGCCCACTTTTTTGGAAAGCCCCAACTCCTTCAGACTACGATCCACCATTGGACTCTCGCTCGCAAGTGTCACCGCTTCCATTCGCACTTCGTCAAAGCCTGAGGACGGGATCGCACCGGACACTCGCATGATCAATTCTTTGCCAGCGGAGGTTTGATCAGGAGTGCCCAGCAATAAAACTCGGTCGCGCGGATAAAGCGCAAAAGACGCCGGCGGCGATTCGACCATCACCCCTTGCCGTTCAACTCCTGCGACCGAGCAGCCAAATTTTTTCCGCAGCTCCAACTGTGCCAAGCTGCATCCGCGCACATCCGCCAAATCCGGCACCATGCATTCCTCCAAGGTAAGATTCCATTCCGCGTGTGGTTTTAGCCAGGCAGGAGCCGATCCGCTGGTCATGGGTGACGTGAGATGCTCCTGCAAGCCCACCTCCAACACACTGTGCCAATAGATAAGTTTACGACGAAACAGTAAGACGACCAAAGCCACCACCGCCACCACGACGAATGGCACCCATCTCGCACTTCCGCTCAGTGGCAGAAAAGCACTCACCCACAGAAAGACGACGAGGCCGCTGAATACTTTCAGCGCAAATTCCAGCACAGGCGTAAACCGTGCCCCCTGTTTGGGATGCGATGAGAAGACGACCTCCGTAAACAACATCGCAAGCACCGCCAGATTCCGCCAGACCGCGATCAGCGGCACCAACACCAAGAAACTAATCGCACTCCAAAATATCACCTGCGGGCCATTCGGGAAAAGCCAATCGCGAGACACATATTCCAATATCAAGCGCAACAAGGGACCAGAAAAGACGAGTAATCCCGTGATTAAGAGCAGCTCAACTCCAATCTGGATCAGCCGCGTCTTGCTCATCTGCCAAAGCATATTGCGCGCTCCTTTCGCTTCGAGCCGGCCGAGCCAATCCCGATAGGATCGCAACCACGCCGACAACCAATCAGGTTCACGAGCTTCGCACCAACCGGCAAATCGCGTGGATCGTCGCGCTAGAATTGGGGCCATCAATGTCGTCAGCAATGCCACGCCCACCGCTATCGTTTGGAAACTCTGCGGCAGCACGCCTCCGGAAATACCGAGCTGAGCGATGATAAAAGTAAACTCTCCCACCGGCACCACGAAGAGGCCGACCTTAATCGCTTCGCGCGTCGGCGATCCCGTGATCAGTAAGCCAGTCGAGCAAGCGATGAAGCGACCACCCAGCGCCAAGACGGTAATTCCCAGCACCAATCCCCACACATCCAACATCGCGCGCACATCAATCAACATGCCGATCGCCACGAAAAATACCGCACTGAACACATCGCGCAGTCCCTCGAAGGTGCGATCGACCTGAGGTCGTTGCGGTGTATCTGCGATGATCGCGCCGAGCAAAAATGCGCCCAGCGCCAAAGAAAATCCCGCGCGATGCGCTGCTGTCGCCAGCACAAATAACAAGCCCACCTGCACCAAAGTCGGCAATTCCGCCCCACCGGTCTTGCTGAGCTTTTTCAGCAACCACGGCACCACCAAAACTCCCACCACCCCGACCAACACGACAAACGCCGTCAGCATCATGAGCGTTTGCGAGAGTGGTATAGCTTCGGAATGAGCACCGGCCAAGCTCGCGTAGGAGCTCAAACCCGTCAGCAAGAGCACGGCGATCACATCTTCGACCACGAAGACGCCCATCGCCATCTGGCCGGTCTTTTCATGCGATGCCCCGACATCCGCGAGCACTCTAATGATGATCGCTGAGCTGGAAATCATCAGCATCGCCGCCAGAAAAACTGCCTCCGTCGCGCCCAACCCCATCATGCCACCCGCTACTCGCGTGAGTTGATAAATGATTACCGCCTCGATTCCGGTGGCGATCACGAGAGCGATCCCGAGTTTTCTCAGCTTTCTCAGGCTGAGCTTCATCCCGATTGAGAACATCAGGAAAACCAGCCCCATCTGCGAAAGCGTCTCGATCCGGTGCATATCCGAGACCAGAGCGACCGGCAGGTTAAATGGTCCGATCGCCATGCCCGCGAGCAGGTAGCCTACCACCACAGAGAGTCCGATTCGTTGGCAGCCCCAGCCCACTAAACCCGCCACGAGGACGACCACTGCCAAATCTTGGATGAAATCAATACCGTGCATTAACGATCACTTTGATAATATTAAGCACGCGCCTGACAAGTCGGTGGGTCAAGCTTGCTTCATAAGATTCTATTCTTCATATAATTTACCTCGTTGACACACCCCAACGCCACTAGTTCGTTTCCGTTGGCGGAACACAGCCAAACCACCCACAATTATGGCAGCTAATTTTCTCGGCTACTTCTCCAACGATATCGGCATCGACTTAGGCACTGCCAACACGCTCGTCTACGTGAAAGACAAGGGCATCGTCCTACGCGAACCCTCCGTGGTCGCCCTCGATACCGTTACTCGCAAGGTTCGCGCCGTTGGTGACGAGGCCAAGCGCATGCTCGGTCGCACCCCCGGAAACATCACGGCCATCCGCCCGATGAAAGACGGTGTGATCGCCGACTTCGATGTCACCGAAGCGATGTTGCGCTACTTCATCCGTAAAGTTTCCAATACCTCTTTCCGCGCCCCACCTCGCGTCGTCATCGCGATTCCCTCCGGTATCACCGAAGTTGAGAAACGCGCGGTTAAAGATTCGGCCCTCCACGCTGGCGCCCGCGATGTCATCACGATTCCAGAGCCTATGGCCGCTGCCATCGGTGTTGGACTCCCGATCGATGAACCCGCCGCCAACATGATCGTCGATATCGGCGGTGGCACGACCGAGATCGCGATCATCTCGCTCAACGGCATCGTTTTCTCGAAATCGATTCGTGTCGCTGGTGATGAGCTCGATACCGCCATCATCAATTACATGAAGCGCGCCTACAATTTGCTCATCGGTGAACGCACCGCTGAGGAAATCAAATGTCGCGTCGGCTCCGCCTATCCGCTCGAAGAAGAACTCACCATGGAGGTGAAAGGCCGCGATTCTGTCGCCGGTCTTCCTAAAACCATTCACATCACTTCGCAGGAAATCCGCGAAGCCCTCGGCGATACGATTGCCGCGATCGTGGATGCCGTGCGCGTGACCCTCGAACGCTGCCCGCCTGAACTTTCTGCCGATCTCGTGGATCGCGGTTTCGTGCTCGCCGGTGGCGGTGCATTGATCCGCGGTTTCGACCGTCTCCTCAGCGATAAGACCGGCCTTCCCGTGACCATCGCCGAAGATCCCCTCTCCGCGGTCGCGAACGGCACCGGTGAAGTGCTCAACGATCTCGCGTGGCTGATGCAGCACGTTTAAGCCCGTGGCTCACAGTTTCGGAGCAAACAAGAGCCGGTGGCGTTGACGACGACAGCCACACGACTTAGCTTCCGACCCAGTCCGTGCATTTTAAACGTTTTGATCAGGCCAGACCTTTACTGACCCTCGGTGTAGTCATCGCCGCATGGCTTGTTCTGCCCGTGGCAATCAAGTCGTTCATGCGGGTCTCTTTCTATGAATTGCAGGCCCCGATCACCGTCAGCGCCTCCTACGTGCGTAGCTTACAGGATTTCTGGTCTTTGCGAAACCAATCCAAGAAAGAGCTGATCGAAGCCGGGCGCGACCTCGCTCGGATCAATGCCTCCTATTCGCTCACCGCGCAGGAAAACGAAAAACTTCGCGAGGACATCACCCGACTTGAAGATCTCCTCCGCGTGCCCGCGCAAACAGAGTATCGATTCGAACACGCCCGAGTCGCTCGCCGAGATTTCTCTGCCTGGTGGCAACGCCTCACGATTCGCAAAGGGAGCAACTACAACATCCCCATCGGAGCCCCCGTCGTCTTTTCCGGAGGTGTAGTCGGTCGCGTGACCGCGGTGCATGCCTATACCTCCACCGTCGATCTCATCAGCAGCCCGACCATTCGATTGGCCGCCGTAGTCGAAGGCGATGATCGACCCATGAGCTACCAAGGCGGTATCAACCCCACTTTCGGTCCAGCGCGCGGTGTCATCGAATTCGTGCCCATCGATATCTTCGCGAGCGCCACGGAGCCAAAACGTTTAGTGACTTCCGGTCTCGGCGGAGTGTTTCCCTCCGGCATCACGTTAGGCCGCGTCGTCAAACTCGAGCCCAGCACCGACGGCCTTTTCAAAACCGGTGAGGTCGAGCTCGATCCTAGGCTCAGTGAATTGATCGAAGTCACCGTGCTCGTGCCACTCACGACGGATTGAGACCATGTTTCGACACAATCTGATCACGTTTTTCAGTCAGCTTCTGCTTTGGGCGCTGCTATCCCAAATCAACCACTACCTCGCGGTTTGGCATCTCTATCTATTCGTCGGCTCGCTCTTCGTCACCCTTACCGCCCTGCGACTGCCCCTGCGTGATGGTATCTACGCCACCCTGTTCGCTGGCCTACTGTGCGACGCCAATTCGCCCGTGCCCTTTGGCACGCACACACTGCTTTTCGCGTTAACTCACGCGCTCATCATCAAAATCCGATCGAGCATTCCCGTGGAGCAAACCGCCACCCAAGTGATCATCGCTTTTGTGGCCAACATCGCGCTCTACTTTGCTCTGACGATTATTCTCGTCGCTGGTCCGCTGCAACTCATGCCCGTGCTGCCACGGCTCATCTGGGATCTCCTCATTTCGCAGCTTGTTCTACTGCTAATCGCACCGTGGTTTTTCGCGCTGCAAACTTCACTCCTTAGTCTCGAGCAATATCGGGCCCGCCGGTTCTAAAGATTCCGATGCCCGACAATCTCGCAGACCAATCCGGCAGCCTCGTCGAATCGCACAAGAACTACGATCCACGGGTCATTCTCTTCTATTTCTTCATCGCCCTGATGCTGATCGTGCTCGCGGGAGGCGTAGCCTATCAACAACTCTTCAAAGTCGACGAATCGAGCGAACGCGAGCGCCTCCAAAGCCAGCGCCGCATCCTCGTTCCCGGACCACGCGGCAATATCTATGATCGTGAAGGGCGTCTCCTCGTCGGCAATCGCCCTCGATTCTCAGCCGTCCTTTACCTCGATGAGCTCCGCCGCGAATTCCGGCGCGAATACATCGTCATCCGCAAAAACTATCGCGACGCCGGCGACAAGGACGTCCCGAATCTTGCGCAGATGAACCAACTCGCCCGATCGAGTGTGGTTCAACGCTATCTCGACGAAGTGAACCGCATTCTCAAACGCGACGAGAAAGTCGATGGCCGCGATCTCAGTCGCCACTTCGTGCGTTCGCTTCTGCTGCCCTACACTCTACTCGAAGATCTCGAGCCCAACGAATACGCCCGACTCCTCGAAAGCCTGCCGGTCAGTTCTCCTCTTCAGGTCTATACGTCGAGCACCCGCTACTATCCATTCGGCGCCGCCGCTTCACACACTCTCGGCTACGTCGGAGTGAATTCCGATTTCGATGCCGACGACTTCCCTGGCAACGACCTGCGCACTTTTAAACTCAAAGGCAGTGTCGGGCGCAATGGGCTCGAAAAAACCTTCGACGAGCAACTCCAAGGCGTCGCAGGCGGCACTATCTTTCGCGTCGATCCCTCCGGCTACCGGATCAATCCACCACTGGAAAAACGTCAACCCGTGCAAGGTCAAAACCTGGTCACCTCGATCGACATCGATCTTCAGCAAGCTGCGGAGAAAAAGCTCCGCGAATTCGACACCCCCGGAGCCGCCGTCGCGATGGACGTGCGCACCGGTGAAGTTCTCGTGATGGCCAGCGTGCCCGATTACGACCTACGTGATTTCTCCCCCCGCCTCACTCACAAAGCGAGTGCCGACATCGAAGCCCGTCAGGCCTGGAGCAACCGCGCGATCAACAGTGCCTACCCACCCGGATCGACCTACAAGATACTCACCACGATCGCTGGATTGCGCAGTGGCGCGATTGTTCCAGATGAACCGATCATCACATGCCAGGGCACACTTCGTAAACACCGTCATCGTTTCGTTTGCTACAATGGACGTGGGGTTCATGGCGACGTGCTACTACCGGAAGCCATCTCGTCCAGTTGCGATATTTACTACTACGAAGTGGGATGGCTCACCACGCCGGATCGAGTCGCTGCTGAAGCTCGGCGCTTCCGCCTTGATCGCCCGACTGGAATCGAATTGCCCTTCGAAACCAACCGCATGGTGTCTCCCGACAACGATTGGAAAATCAAGAACATGGGTCAGAAATGGTATCCCGGTGACACCGCCAATATGGCCATCGGTCAGGGCTTCGTGCTCGCTACGCCATTGGGCATGGCTGTCTTCACCGCTTCGGTCGCGCGCGATGAGGTCTTTACCCAACCCACACTCGTCCATCGCCCTAATGCCCCCACGCAACGTCACGAAAAGATCGGGCTCACTCCCGAGCATCGGGCGGCTCTGATTGAGGGTATGCTCGCAGTTACCCTTCCTCCACGAGGCACCGCTAGAGTGCTCACCACTATCCCCGGCTTACGTGTGCCCGGGGTTAACATCGCAGGTAAAACCGGCACGGCCCAAATTCCCGGCGATAAAAACGCGGCGTGGTTTATCTGCTTTGCCCCTGCCGAAGATCCTCGGATCGCCATTGCCGTGGTGATCGAAGGTGACGTCGCTGGCGAAGAATTTGGAGGCGGGCTTTATGCCGCTCCCGTCGCGAGCAGGATCATGCAGGAGTATTTTAAGAAAAACCCACCTCCTCCTCCACCGCCAGAACCTGAACCGGTCGAAGAGGTCGAGGACGCCGAGGCAGATTCAGAAATGCCCGTGCCCACAGAAGCCGAGCCTAGCGAAGAGACGGTGACTTAGAGCGTCGCACTTGCCTCCAAGTTTTCCTCGCCGTGCGAAACACGAGTTCTGCCTTTGGCCAAGAGCGCTCTTCACCGTAGCGCAGACGCTCCAGATCATTTCGCAACTCGCCCTCAATCGAATGATTGGCGAATCGTCTGAGCCAACGCCCGGCTTCGATCCGCACCGGATGCAGTCGCCCCCCACGCTGTCGCCACGCCCCACGCTTGATCTTGCGCATCAAGATCACCCCAACCCAAGAGGCCACGATCACAAAAAGCATTCCAGCGATACTCCGAATGAGTCGCTCAACATCCCACGGCTGCGATACCCACGCCTTCACGCGATTCCCCCAATCGTCTAGCCACGCGCGCAGACGTTCCCCGGTATTCTGAGTCGCCTCCTTCACCGCCTTGATCGTCTCGACTTGTGAGCGTTGGTCGAAGTTCACGATCCGCCGATACCAGAAGATGCGCAGACTATCGAAACGCGCCGTCCAGCTCCGATCCACTTCGCGCGTATCCACCGCTGAGAGCAAAGTCGTTTCCTGATTCAACACCGCCGAGCCGGGAGTGGGATCAGCCCGCAACCAAAGCCCACTCTCCACATCATACAATTCGCACCACGCGTGGGCATCGGAATTACGCAGCGTGTAGTTATCGCTAAATCCATTCCACGAACCACCGCGAAATCCCGTGACGACTCGCGCCGGGATTCCCTCCGCGCGCGCCAGCAGAACCAACGCACCGGCGAAAAGCTCACAGTGTCCCGGTTCAGTTGAAACCAACCATCGCACCAGCGGATCCCCTGCACCCTTCGGAATCTCCGACTCCAATCCGTAAACATGCCTTTGCGCCAACCAGTCACTCGCGCGTTGCGCAAAATCACCCGGAGCAAGTGACGCCCCCCCAACGATTTCTCGCACTGCCTGTTCCACGATCTGTCGATCACCTTCACTCACCCCTAATTCCAATTGGGAAATCTCCTCTTCATTCGCCCGGCTTTCCTTCAACACTTCTCTAAATCCCGGATCAGCTAATTCAGCGAGCACCTGCATGCCCTCGACTCGATAAGCCGTCATCGAAACCGGGTCATCGCGCAACGCGACTACTCCCAGCGATTCCGCCACCCGGAAATGTTGACGATCACGAAAGCGCAACATCTCGAAATGCCCCGCCAGCGGCAGATAGCGGCTCACTCCCGACTCCATATAAAACGTCCAGTAGTCTTGCGCCCCTAATCGAGCCCTCGCTTGCCCACGTAGATTTGCCGCTGTCCGTTCCCGGGCGAAACTCTCTCTTCTCAGCCTTTTCGACAGTCGAAACGTTTCGTCGCGATATTCGTCGAGCACGACCATACGCCAATAAGGTTGCGCCGGGATCCTCGAGGGATCTGTCACATCGATACTCACCGCCACGCTGTTGTCCTGTTGAATATTCGTCACATCACCGAATTGGATTCGGTCGGAAAATCCCGTGCGCGCCTGCTTCGTCATGAAGCGTTCCAAAAACAAACTGTTCTGCAATTCCACCCGGGGAATCGCCATGAACAGCAAGCCCGAGAGCACCACCAAGCCGCCAAACAAACCCACCCCGAGTAACGCGATTCGCGCATCCGTCGCCGCCCGCACGCGACGCCACAAACCCGGACGCGACCGGTGCACCCATCCAGGAGTTTCGTTTGCTTTCGTTGTCTCGGACTCCGCTCCCTGCACCAGCGTAACTGCGAGCATGAAGCTCAACGCACACGCGCTAAACGCGAGGATCTGCACCGCAAACAAAAGCGACACCGTCAGCACGCCCGCCAACACGATCAGAAACAATCCCAGCACGATCAGCTGCAAATCATCCCGACGCTGCCGGTAAGTAATCCCTCGATACAAGATCAGCAGAATATCCAAACGCACCAGTGCCGGGAGCACCTCCGCCGTGAGATAGAGATCACCCAGAAAAATCGCGACGATGCCCGGAAAGGCCAGCGTATGAAATAACTTCGGAATGCGTGATGGCAGTGACGGTTTCACCATCACCAACGACACCCCCAACGTCGTCAGTCCCATCAGCAACCAAGCATCGATCTCCAGATAGAGCACCGTCGATACCGACAACAAGATCAGCAGCCCGCCGAGGAGCCACTTGAGTCGATACAAATCATCGAGATCAAGCTGTGGCCGCTTTTTCACCATCGATCATCGCGACCACTCCCGCCTGTCCTTCAGGGACAAAAGTGATCAGGTTTCGGTTCGTGCGAAGAGCATCCCGAGGGATCGCATCCGCGTTAAATTTCTCCATCTCCAATACCGCCAAAGTATCGAGCCATGACTCCAAATCGCGCCAGTGTCGGATCGGTTTCGGCACCTCGTCGTCGATCCGGACCGATGCCAACCGGCCCGCCCGAAAAAGATCTTCCGCCAAAGTCGCGGCAAAACTCACCAGCACTTCAAACTGCTCTGCTTTCGCCCAGCCCGCCTCTTTCGATTGCACCCAGAGACTAAAACTCTCGGTCGCTTCAGCCGAAAACTGGCGCACCAATAATTGGCGGGTCCGCGCGCTCGCCTTCCAGTGAATCAACCGATGCGAATCGCCAGGTTCGTAGCGGCGCAGTGCCAGCAGATCACTACCCTGCCCCGTGCGAGAAATATTGGAAGCGCCACTCAACCACTTCGCTCCCGTGGAAGCGGCCCATTGATACTCACGCGCTGCGGGCCACACGATTACCTCGCGTTCAAGCACCGCGCTCAGTCGTTTATTAAAAAACCCAAACGGGAAAAACGAAGCCACATGTCGTAGCCCAAGATTCCATCGCCCACGTTTTTTTGGCACCCATTCCCAATCGAGGATCACCGAATCCTGCGGATCTAGCCGCGACGACAACCGCAAGTGCGCCACCTCTTCATCCGGCTTCACTTTCCAGATCGCTTTCACATCCATCCCTTTGCCCGTGAGCGTGGTTTCCGCTCGCATCACCTCATCCTTCACGCCCGGTCGCGCACGCATCACGCAATCAAGACCGTAAGTCGGCAAAAACGTTTTCCCGTTTACCAATTCCAACGCCACCGCCGTTGATTGGCCGACTCGCGCCAGCGCCGGTCGCGCGATCTGCCAGCGCACTTTCGAAAAGTTAAACCACGCGAGCACACCACTCAAAATCAAACACGCCAACATCAGCGCCAGCGTGATGAACAAAATATTGTTCGACGAATTATAGGCCGCCATCCCGATCCCCAGTGAAAGTCCAATCAACAGCACGCCGGAAACCGTGGGCACCATATGCTGCTCACGACGCGGGTAGATCAACGCCCACACCACATTCCGCCAGCGAAACGCCCCGTGCTTTTTCTTCTTGCCCACGCCCGGTCCGTCCCAACCAGTCGCAAATATTTTCGTCGCAGTCGTCATCAGCGAGCTCGCTCACTTACACCGGAAGCTCAATCGCACCGACGATTCGTTTCAACAAGCTCGTCACGGTCCGACGTTCCTCCATCGCATCTCCCGTGGGTCGCAACGACGCAAGCCGATGCGCCCATACCGGCACGACCAGCTCCACGACATCATCCGGCAGCACGAAGTCGCGTCCATTGACCAAGGCGCGAGCTTGAGCCGCCACCCGCAGGGCCAATCCACCGCGAACACTAATGCCAGATTTAAATTCCGCCTCGGTGCGTGTCGCCGTGATCAGTTTCAAAAGATAAGCCAGCACGCTATCTTCGATGAAAACCTCAGTCGTCGTCTGTTGTAGCGCCTTGATCTCTTTCGCGCTCACCACCGGATTCAATTCAATCGCATCGTAGCTCGTTCGCGCCGTGCGCAAGATATCCAACTCGTCATCCCCTTCCGGATAGCCCATGTGCAACCGCATCAGAAACCGATCCATCTGACTTTCCGGCAACGGGAACGTGCCCTCGTAATCCACTGGATTCTGCGTGGCAAAGACCATAAAGGGCTCCCCGATCTCATGCGATACACCGTCTACAGTCACGCGACCGCGATCCATCACCTCGAGCAGTGCCGATTGGGTCTTAGGCGTCGCGCGATTGATCTCATCTGTGAGCACCACATTCGCGAAAACTGGACCCTTTTTGAAAACAAAATTACGCTCCGTCTCATCGTAAATCGCCACCCCCGTCACATCGCCGGGCAATAGATCGCTGGTAAACTGAATCCGCGAAAACCCGCAATCCATCGAACGGGACAGCGCATAGGCCAAAGTCGTCTTCCCCACACCCGGCAGATCCTCAATCAGCACATGGCCACCGGCCACCAGCGCAATCAACACCTGTTCGATCACTTCGTTCTTCCCCTTGATCGTCTGTTGCATGTTTTCCCGCAAACGGCCTAACACCTGCCCCGCCGTGGATATTTTCTCAGCATGCACAAAGTCACTCATGCCCAGAAAGCTATCGCCAAACCCGCTTCGCGCAAACGCAAAGCTTTTTACTCCTTCCCAGCGATACGCACCTAAGCGCAATAAACTTCCAGTCGACTCAGCAGGGCATCGAATTCCGATTCCGTATTAAAGAAATGCAAACAGACCCGCAGGTCCCGCGGGTGATCGACCGGCGAAACCAGCATGTCATCCTTCTCCCGCAATCGATGATAGAGATCGATGCCCTTAAAACCATTCGGGAGGCGTAACACGACGATTCCATTTTGGCGGCTGGATTCACTCGGAGATACCAGAGAGAATTTCGCCGACTTTTGAATCGCCTCGGACGCATAAGCCGAAAGTTGAGATACCCGAGCGTGAATATTCTCCCACCCGATTGAGTCCAGCCAACGCAACGATTCCGCCCAGCCTCCGAAACCAGCCTGGTTGCGCGTAGCGAATTCGTAACGCCGCGCATCCGGATGCCAGGCAAAGTCCCCGTCCGCACCCATCTGCGCCTGCGCATGCGCTCCTGTCCATGAAACCGCCGTCGAATCGATCTTCTCCATGCGAACCAGCAGTGCCCCCGTGCCTTTCGGCCCCAGCAGCCATTTGTGACCACACATGCTATAATAGTCGCAACCCAACTCGTGGAAATTGACCGCCACATTACCCGGACCTTGCGCTCCATCCAACAACAGCGGAACTCCCCGCTCTCGTAACGACTCCGCCAATTCCTGTGCAGGAATCACTTGCCCACTTTGACGTGACACATGGCTCATCGCGACGAGACGCGTGCGCGGCGTGACTCGTTTCATCACCTCATCTACGACATTCTTATGATCTCCAATCGGTGACTTGTGATACTTCACTCCATAGCGCTGATGCAGATTGTAAATCGGCAGCAGCAGCGCTGGATGCTCCTGATCGCTCGTGATGATTTCGTCACCCTCCTGCCAATCTATCGACCAGATCACTGTGTTCAAACCCGCCGTCGTGCTCTGTGTCAGACCGACTTCATCTTCGTGAGCCCCCATCGCCGCCGCGATCAATGGCCGACAGGAATTCTCAGCCTCTTTCATCACATTCAAATAACGCGGATTGGCCGGTCCCTGATTCTGGAGCATCAACAGCTCATTCGTGCGATCAATCACCTGACGAGTGCACGGCCCGAACGCACCCGTTTGAAAATACCCCGCCGCCTTCGTCGCAGGTATTTGCTCCCGCACGACGTAGACCCAATCCCCCGATTCTGCCGCACCAGAAGTCGCTAAATTAGCCATTCCCATAGCCGGTTTAGTGAGCCCGGCCAGACTGCCAGCCACGACTGTTTTAAGAAAATTCCGACGCGAAGGATCAACAGAGGCATTCATAACGAGGTAACAGAACGTAAGATTGAGGGGCGTTCAGAATCGTAAACGATCTGCACCAAATTACACGCAGAACTCCACCTTGCTCGGCATTAATTATGCATCCCTCGATGATGCACAGGTATAAAGAAGGTTCATGACTGAGCAACTATCCCACCGCATTCGTGTAAATTCGTGTGCATTCGTGGTTCAAAACTCATTATCTGAATTCCGATTATGAAAATCGGCATCGACACTTTTTCCTTCCACATCGCACTCGCCGCGGGTGAATACGACATCTTCCGCACTCTGGATTGGTTGGAGGACCAAGGCTTCGCCGGCCTGCAGATCAATATCAACGGTCCCGACGATAAGTTTCTCGGGGCTGATCATAGCGATACCGATCACCTCAAACGCGTGCGTGCCGCCATCGAACAGAAAGGTTTCTTCGTCGAAATCGGTGGCCGTCGCACCTCGCCGGAAATGTTGCGCTGGCAGCTTCAACTTTGCGCCGACCTCGGAGCTGACACGCTTCGCACGCTCGTCGTGTTGAAAGACAGCCTCGAATCCACCTTCGCTCAAACCAAACGCGATATGGATGCGATCCTACCCTTCGCCGAATCGCTCAATGTGAAGATCGCTCTCGAAAACCACGAAGACATCACTGCCGCCGAGCTCCGCCAATTCCTCGACAGCATCCCGCACTCTCATCTCGGAGCCTGTGTCGATACGGGTAATGACCTGATCGTATACGGCGATCCGCTTGAAGCAGCTCAGCAGCTCGCGGCTCGCGCCGCCACGACTCACATCAAAGACCACAAGCTCGTCCGCGTGGGCGATACCGTTCAAAGCGTAGGCGTGCCCCTCGGCACCGGCGACATCGATCTGCCCGCGATCATGAAAGTCATTGTGCAAGACTCTCCGCTTGATAGGATTCTCCTGCAGGACACCACCGGCTACTCTTCGCGTCTGAACAAATTCGATCGGCCCGACATTCATCCCACCAGCGACTACGCCGGTATTCCGTCCTACCCCGACGAACCCGCGCTTCGTGCCAATAACCTTTTCTTGGGACTCGATGTGCTCTCTCCCGCCGAACTCAAACAACTCGCGGCGCAACAAACCAAGAACATCGAACAGGATCTCGTTTACTTGCAGGCCCTCCTAAAATCCTAGTTTGAAGTCTCTCACTTGCAGTTCACTCCAACCTTCATAGCCTTTATCTAATGTCACTTGATCCCAAATTAACCAAACTGCTGAACGACCAGATCAACAACGAGATGGCTTCCAGCTACTCGTATCTCGCCATGTCCGCTTGGTTTGAGCAGACACCCTATTCTGGTTTCGCCAGTTGGATGTATAACCAGAGCCTCGAAGAGACGATGCACGCGCATAAATTCTACCAGCATCTGGTGGACCGCGATGCCCCTGTCATGCTCAAGCCGATCGCCCAGCCTCAAGCGAAATTCAAGAATCCGATCGATGTTTTCAAGAGCTCCTTGGAACAGGAACAAGCCGTCACCAAACAGATAAACGTCCTCTTCGACGTCGCCGAAAAAGTCAGCGATCACGCTTCGAAAAATCTTCTGCTCTGGTTCCTCAATGAACAGATGGAAGAGGAAAAGACCGTGCGCGACCTCCTTGATCGCCTCGTGCTTTCAGGTAGCGACACCGCCAGCCTCCTCGTGCTCGACCGCGAAGCCAGCACCCGCTCGGCTCCAGCCCCCGAAGTTTAAGAGCTACTCAGGCCAATGTTGGGCGATCTTGTCGCGAACGAATTTCACGCTCGCGGCGAGTTGATCCATGCCATCGACGCCGTCTTCGATACTGATCCAGCTGTCGAAGCCTTCGTTTTTTAGCGTGCCGAAAATCGCGTCGTAATCGTTGAGCCCTTTCCCAATTTCGCCGTGGGCGAGCCGCTTCGCATAGCCGATCGCGCCACCCTCTTCGTTGCGTAAATCTTCCAGCGTGCCGGACAGCAGATAACGATCACTCGCATGCATCGTGATCACGCGGTGCTTCACGCGATCCAGCAACTCCAGCGGATCATCTCCTGCAAGAAACGCGTTGCTCGGATCATAGTTTACTCCGAAATGCGGATGATCGATCCGCGAAATGAGTTCGCAAAACACGTCCATCTTTTGGGCGAATTCCGGATACTCCCAAAAGTCATCCTTGTAATGATTTTCGAGAATGAGCGTGACCCCGCATTTCTCCGCCTCGGGTAAACACGCCTCGATATTTTCGACGATGATCTTGAGCCCTTCTTCCTGACTCAACTCAGGACGCTGCTGACCGGACAGCACACGGCAATAGCTCGCGCCGAGCTCGGCCGACATCCGAATCCAGTTCTTCTCGTTCTCGATTTCCTGTTTCCGCAACTCCGGATCGGGCTGCGAAAAGTCAGGTGAACAACAAAGCATCGGAATCACCATCCCCGCAGCTTCCACCTGTTTACGCGCCGCCGCCCAATTCGAACGATCCGCGAGCTCAAGCATCCCACTGTAATATTCGAGACCATCCACCCCAAGCGGTGCGGCCAGATCGACCCACTGCTGCAACGTCATCGTCCCGTCTTTAACGAGCTCCTGCATGTAAGCCTTAGGAAATACAGCGAGTTTCGGCATACGAAGATTATAATAGGACAACCACGGATGGACACAGATGCACACGGATAAAGACCATATGCTCAATCATAGTCTCATCTTCAGTCGGAATATCTGTGTTCATCCGTGTGAATCCGTGGTTCAAAATCAGTTATCGGTCTTCACCGGATTCCGGCCATAGACGGAGAATTGCTCGAGCTCCATCACCGTCCCCGTGATCGGCTTCGATTCGTCGCTCAACCAGTAGACGGCCGCCGCCGCGATCGTTTCCGGCATGATCAGCTTTCCCGAGGGCGCATGCAGGGGCGGCACGTTGTCGGCCCAATCCACCGGCATCCCCTGCGCGATCTGTTTGGCCGATTCATTATCGGTCAGCACCCAACCTACATTGAAGTGGGTAAACCTCACCAGATCGGTGCCGTGAACATTGGCGAGATTGCGCGAAAGCGTCTGCAGCCCTCCTTTCGAAACGGCATAATTCAGAAAAGTCGGCTCACCACTGTGCCCATTAATCGAACCGATATTCAGCACACAACCGTGATTGGCCTTGAGCTGAGGCAAGGCTGCCTGCGTTAAAAACAACGGCGCGCGCAGATTAACCGCCATCGTGTAATCAAAGTCTTCCACGGTCGCGTTGCTCAGATCAGAACGTGACACAATCGCCGCGTTATTGACGACCGAATCGATCCGCCCAAATGCGGCCATCGCCGCCTCCACGAGCCGGGCCGGACAACCGGGGTCCGCCAAATCATCGATATGCAACGCCGCCGCCGAGCCGAGTTTCGCCACCAGTGCTTCGCCATCAGCTCGATCACGCCCGTGCACCAGCACTCGCGCGCCTTCAGCGACACAACGCTCTGCGATTGAGCGCCCAATCCCCTTGGTGCTCCCCGTGACGATGATAACTTTATCTTTTAAGCGCATAAAAAATTACTCTGGTTTCAGGACAGCCTTCACGATATCGCCGCTGTGCATTTTCTCAAAAGCTTCGTGCCATGATTCGAGATTCCAGATGCCACCCGTAATCGGTTTCACATCGAGTTGACCCGACGCGAGCAAAGCCAACACGCGCTCCCAGACCGGCCAGTTGTGACTGAAACAACCCTGCAGTCGGATGTTTTTCTGCACGAGCGGATCGAGCGAAAAGTTCAACGGTTGCGGGCCCCATCCTACCTTGCTGATCCAGCCATTGGGTCGCACCCAATCGAGCGCTGCTTTAAGAGCCGCCGAAGCCCCCGCCGCATCGATCACGCCATTCACGCCAAGACCATCACGCTCACGCGCCCAGTCCGAAGCATCTCCCACGATCACTTCGCAGCCGTAGGCCTTTGCCGCCGTGTCGAGCCGTGCGCGATCGCGTTCCAATCCCACCAGCGCGACTTCCGCTCCAGCGAGTTTTGCCATCGCCGCGCATAAAATTCCAATCGGCCCGGGTCCGAGCACGATCACGCGATCACCTGGTTTAACATCACCATTCTTGATCACTGCGTTGTAAGCCACGCAGCACGGCTCCGTGAGGGCCGCTTCTTCAATCGCCAGACCCTTCGGCACGCGATGCAAACAGCGCGCGGGCACTTTCACAAAATTCGTCATCGCACCATTCACGCCGTAACCGAAGCCCTTGCGCGCTGGATCGAGATTGTAGAGCCCTTCGCGCGTCATGGGGCTGTTCTCATCGATCACCGCCGCGGTTTCACTCACCACGAGATCGCCCTCGCTCCAGCCTTTCACGTCACTGCCGAGCTCGACGATGTTGCCGCCGAATTCGTGGCCCAGCACCACCGGATAATTCACCGGCCAACTATGCTGACTCGTCCACTGATGCAGATCGCTACCGCACACGCCCACCGCTTGCACCGCAAGAATCACATCATTCGCACCCGCTTCAGGTCGCGCGACTTCGCGCAACTCCACGCTATGCGGTTCCGGGGAAAAATTTACGACAGCGGGGCTTTTCATGATGATTCGGATTTAACGACTACATCGCCGTAGCCATGCACACGGTCGCAGATAATTTTCAACGTGCCTTCGAGATTACCGTCGGCCGTGCGAAACGAATCCGCATCTACCGCGAGTGGCGCGCCGATCACGACCAGCGGCGCGCCAAACTCTGGCGTGCGCACCGCCTGTTCCAACGAGAGCCCACCCACTGCTTGCACCGGCACACTCACCGCATCGACGACCTCGCGTAATTGATCCAACGGGCTCGGCATCCGTTCGCCCCGCGCGGCGATCCCGCGACGTTCATCATAGCCGATATGGTGAATCACAAAATCGCATCCCAAGTCCTCGAGCAGTTTCGCGCCGGCGACCATATCGGGACACCCCAGATTATCGCCCATCACTCCCACGCCATGATCGCGGCCTGCTTGCACCACGCATTTCATCGTTTCTTTGTGCGCCCGCGCCATTACGACCACATGCGTCGCGCCGGCCTTGGCCATCATCTCAGCTTCGAGATAGCCACCGTCCATCGTTTTCAAATCCGCGACGATCGGAGTGTCCGGGAAACGCTCCCTCAACGCGCGCACACCGTGCAGCCCTTCGGCGAGAATCAGCGGCGTGCCCGCTTCGAGCCAATCGACTCCGGCTCTGAGCGCCATTTCGGCCGTGGCCAGCGCTTCGTTAATATCGGTGAGATCGAGAGATATCTGAACAACAGGTTTCATGGGGTATTCACAATGTTGGGCGTATCGACGCGCCATCGTCAAATCTTCCAATCGTGTTAAGTCTGTTTCTGAAACATCCGGGACATTTTCTCTGCGCTTTTCCTCGAAAACCCCGCCCAATGCGTCTTCCATTCGCGGCTCCATATGTCGTCTTCCCCTCTCCCCATCATTCCCCAGCCTCGCAGCGCCCAGCGCCTCGAAGGTCCGGCTTTCAATCTCACCGCCGATACGGTCATCACCGCGCCCACCGAACTGCACTCCGCCGCCCAACGCCTCGCCGTCCGCATCGAAACCGCGACACACTGGAAACTGCCCATTCTCGAATCGTCCGATGCCGCCAGACGTATTGAGTTTCAACTCGCTGCGAACGCTCTTGAAAACAACGAGGCCTACACCCTCAAAGTGACCGCCGCCGGTGTCGTCATCACCGCCACGCATAGCTCCGGCGCGTTCTACGGTGTCCAATCGCTGCTCCAACTTTTCCCCGCCGCGATTTACGATGCGCAACCCCGCCCCAATATCGCATGGCCCGCCATCGCCGCCGAAATCGAAGACGCTCCCCGCTTCCCATGGCGCGGCGTGATGCTCGACAGCTCGCGTTACTTCCAACCCGTCGACGCGATCAAGAAATACATCGACGTTCTCAGCCAACATAAGATCAACGTCTTCCACTGGCACCTCGTCGACGATCAGGGCTGGCGTTTAGAAATCAAAAAATATCCCAAACTCACCGAGATTGGCAGCAAGCGCCCAGAGACGATCAGTGGCCACGGCAACAACAAGCTCGAAGGCGACGGCCAGCCCATCGAAGGGTTCTATTCTCAAGACGAAGTGCGCGATCTCGTCGCCTACGCCGCCCAACGACACGTGCACATCCTGCCGGAAATCGAGATGCCCGGCCACGCGCAAGCCGTCGTCGCCGCCTATCCCGAACTAGGCCTGCTCGATGAAGCCAAACCCGTCAGTTGCATCTGGGGCATCCACGAAACCCTCTTCAACACGAAGCCCGCCACGTTCGATTTCATCAAAGACGTCCTCGAAGAAGTCATCACGCTCTTCCCCTTCGAATACCTTCACGTCGGCGGAGATGAGGCCATTAAACCTCAATGGAAAAACGATCCCGACACGCAGGCTCATATCAAAGAGCTGGGATTGAAGGATGAAGATGAACTCCAAAGCTGGTTCATCCGCGAAATTGCAACCTTCCTGCAAACCAAGAATCGCAAGCTTGTCGGTTGGGATGAAATCCTCGAAGGCGGACTCGCTCCCGGCGCCACCGTCATGTCGTGGCGCGGAATCGAAGGCGGCATCGAAGCTGCCCGCCAAGGCAACGACGCGATCATGTGCGCCAATCCCTATCTCTACTTCGATTACTCACAGGCCGAGACCGGGGAGAACGAGCCGCTCGCGATTCGTGATAATCTCAGTATCGAAAAAGCCCACAGCTACGAACCGATCCCCGCCGAGCTCAACGAAGAGCAGGCCAAGCACATCATCGGCGTGCAGTCCCAACTCTGGACCGAATACATCGCCACCCCGAGTCGCTTGGAATACATGTCGTTCCCTCGTATCTGCGCTTCATCCGAAGTAGCCTGGAGCCCCCGCGAACGCCCCGACTTCCCGCATTTCCTCAATCGCCTCTGCACCCACCTCCGCCGACTCGATGTTCAAGACGTGCGCTACCGCGCCCCCCTCGAATACGTGAAGGCATAAACTGATCCAATCCATTTTAATGTGGAAAGCTGGAAATCAGGAACGGATTCGGAAGTAGCAAATAGGTAGGGCGAACCGTCCCCGGTGAGCCGTTCTGAACAATCCCCAATCCATTTAATGCGGAAAGCTGGACGAAGCGCGGAAGCGCGGAGATGGTGCGACTGAAGGTCGTGCCCTGAAGTGGAACGGAAGGGTGACTGTCACGGGTGCCCTTCAGGGCTGAGGAAGGAACAAATCAGGAACCGACTCTGAAGCCGATCTGCTCCACCCCGCGTCACTAGACGCATTTCGTGTATTTCGTGTTTTTCGTGGTTAAATCCGACTCAAACGTTCCAACTCACCCCATGAAACTCGACGATGTCATCCACGCTCCCGAGTTCGCGGCCGATCCGTATCCGTTTTATCAGCAGCTCCGCGAATCAGATCCCGTGCAATGGTCGGCCACGTGGAATTGCTGGGTCGTCACCCGTTACGACGATGTGCGCACCTGTCTGCAGGATGCGAAACGCTTCTCCAATGTCGGCCGCATCACCGGTCTGTTTCATCGTCACTTCGATGCTGATCAGCTCGCGCAGCTCAAACCGCTCATCGATCACTACTCGCACGGGCTGATCAATATCGATCCGCCCGGCCACACCCGCATCCGGCGATTGCTCCACGAAGTGTTTCGTCCCTCCACGATCGGTCGACTCAGCGCTTTCGTCCAAACCTTCGTCGATGACCTTCTAGCCCAAGCCGTGCCGACGGGAAAACTCCGCGTCGTTCACGATCTCGCGCATCCGCTGCCTGTAAACGTAATCGCACAACTCTTCGGCGTTCCCCTCACCGACGTGCCGCTCTTCACTGCCTGGTCTGCCGACATCGTGAAGTTCATGCAGAGTCCCAATCCGACTCTCGAAGAATGCCTGCGATCCCAACAAGCCCTCCTCGATCTGCGCTCCTACCTCCGCGCCGGAATCGAAACGCGTAAGGCGGCTCCAAGAGACGACGTGCTTAGCCTCATGGTTCACGCTCGCAGCGAAGGCGACGCGCTGACCGAAGACGAAATCCTCGGCACCGCCGTCACGATCCTCCTCGGCGGACACGAAACCACCACCCGACTCCTCACGACCACCTTGCTCGAATTGGCACGCCATCCCGAACAGCAGGAGAAACTGCGACGCGATCCGGAGCTGATGGACACCGCCGTGGAAGAATTCCTTCGCTTCGCCGGTTCCTTCCACCGCGATCAACGCGTCGCTTCTGTCGATTCGGAACTGCACGGCAAATCAATCAAGCAAGGCGACACGATCCTGATGATGCTCGCGTCAGCCAACCGCGACCCCTCGCAATTCCCCAACCCCGACACCTTCGATCTCACGCGAACCCCCAATCGCCACGTCGCCTTCGGCTTCGGTCCGCACATCTGTCTCGGCGCTCCCCTCGCCCGATTAGAAATGAGCATCGCGATCAACACGTTCCTAAAAACCGTCCCCAGCTATAAAGTTACCAGCGACCCCATCGACTGGGAATTTGGTTTTTTAAGAGGCCCCCGCGAGCTCGAACTAGAATTGGGCGGATAGGTTTCGATCCTTTTAAATGTGGAACTCAGGAAAGCTGGAATAATACTCTCGGCATTGAGATTTCATCTCTTCGCTCCACTCTCATGAAATACATATTAATTCTATTAATCGCCTGCTGCGCGGTGACCCATCTTTCAGCGACAGAAGAATTATCGAAACGGCAGCAGAATAAAATTGCTAAAAAATATCAGCGGTCAATGGGACTAAAACAAACCGTCACAAACATATTGGAGGGCAAAGCCGATCCCAAACACTTGGCTATCATTCGCACCATTCTCAACTCGACCGTCGAAGAGCATATTCACCAGCAAAGAGGAGCAACCGATAATCAAGTATGGGTAGCTAAAGACGGACACACTGAGATAGTCGTAAAGCCAAACGGCGAAAAATTCAGTCACGTGCAAGACGACATCAATATGGGAAGCTACAATTACTTTCACCCCGACGACGATGCTGTGCGACACTACTTCTACGACATTCACCCGTGGATTTTAATGGGAAATACCCGAAAAGACCCGACGACCCCACGTGAAAGACTATCTGCCTACATGCTGGACCTCGAAGAAGGCATCATATTGGCAGCGAAAAATGGAGTCTATCCTCCTGTAGATATATCCTCACTTCGAAGCGGAGAAGCCGAAGCATACGCGATTTTCATCATCGGAATCGAAAAAGGTAACGCGAACGAGATATATTCCCTAATTCAGAATCT